>SL_8KL_010_SEDDRAFT_10000099_pt1 | contig 66631 bp, 69 predicted proteins | sample SodLakKL_010_SED_4_FD_11160 | JGI IMG/M metagenome (IMG submission 11160)
AAAAAAAGAAAAGGGAACCTATATGACAATTCCATCATAACGCAGGCTCCCTTTGCATGCACGTAAAACGCACCTTTTATTTGTAATTATGATAAATTAAACTACTTTTCAAACTCGCTTTCCTTGATGATGCCGTCCCTGTAGGCTTTAATGAGTTTATCGAGGTCGGCGATCTGGGCTTTCAAGCTCTCCCCCTTGTCCGTGTCGTAGATATAGGTGCGGCGCTTGTTCAAGTCCTCGCTATGGGTCACGGAGACAATGTCCTTCTCCTTTTCAATCAGGCCTTCGTACGAATCGAAACGGGAATGATAGACGAGATAGAACGCATAGGAGTCGCTGATCAGCGTGTAGCCCCCGATGGAGGTCTTGCCGGCGTATTGCTTGCTCATGCCGCCGTCGATGAGATACATGCGCTTATCGGCGAGTACGACATCATGCCCTCTTGTGACATCGAGAGGGACATGGCCGTTGATGATCTTTCCTTTTGCAGGGTCGATATCATACTCTTTGAAGATGCGGTCCAGGACGTCATGTCCCTCTCGCATCTTGAAATAGGGATTCATGATCTCTTCATGGGTCGCCTTGTCCTTGACGAAATATCTTTCAAAGGTCTTCATCGCATGTTTGCCGAAAAGCGGGCTCGTCTCGCCCTGCCATAGCATGACGAAGAAGTCGCGCTCGGGGTTTTGCTTGTTATAGCGGTTGAGATAGGCATTTCTGATCTTCTTTTCATACACGTCCGTCAACGCCTTACCCTTGTAGGCTGTGCCGTCAATCGATTGCGTCATGAACGTGCCGTCTTCATTCAACGGAAGACCGGCATGGAAGAGAAGCACGTCATTCGCTTTATGGATGATGCTGCCCTTCCTGAAGAGAAAGCGCACATGCTTCTGCATCATCTCGTTATGAAGGAAGAGATGGCTCAGATGATCGACGACACGTTGTTCCTCCTCGGTAAGCGCGTAAGGGTCGTTGTTGAAATCGACGGTCGGGAAATGGGCGTTCCGCATGTCATAAGCCGTGCCGTCGATGGTGACGGTGCCTTCGGCGGGATCGATCTTGTCGAGAAGCAGACGGTCGTCGAGGCCGAACTCCGGGTTGCGCCTGATCACATCGGCCTCGAGCTTGAACTGGATGATGCTGATGGCTTTATGCATGCGGGCGACGAATTTGTTGTCGGCGTCGTTGAGCGTGATCTTTCCCGGTTCCTTGGGATAGAACGGCTCGCAGTCATCGCCCTTGTAGACCTTGTTGGCAAGACCGGCGAGAAGCCGGAGATTGATGCCGTAGCCGTCCTCGAGACAATCGAGGTTGTTATAACGGGCGGCGATGCGCACGACATTGGCGATGCATATCTTGCAGCCGCTGGCGGCGCCCATCCAGATGATGTCGTGGTTCCCCCACTGTACATCGACGTGGTCCTGGCGAATGAGGCGCTCCATCACCATATGCGGTTTAGGGCCCCTGTCGAAGATGTCGCCGACGACATGCAGGCGGTCGATGGCCAGGTGACGGATGACCCGGCTCAGCTCGATGATCAGTTTCTTCTCCCTCTCCGTCTCGAACGCCGCTTCGATGAGGGCATCGTAATAGTACTTCTTGTCCTCGTGGTCCTCGCTCTCATAGAGCAGCTCCTGGATGATCGTGGTGAATTCCTCGGGCAGTTGCCTGCGCACATAGCTCTTGGTATATTTGCTGGCGATGATTCTCGCAAGCGAGACCATGCGCTTGAGCACTGTCTTTAGAAGGATGCGGAAGTCCTCGCCGGTGAGCTTCCTCTGGTATTTGTCCAGCATGTCCGTCGGATAATAGATAAAAAAGGCAAGGCGACGGCGCTCCTCTTTTGAGAGCGCATTGAAACGGGTGTTGATCTTCTGCTTGATGATGCCCGAGGCGTTCTTCAGGAAGTGATTGAACGCGTCGTATTCCCCGTGGATATCGGCGATGAAATGCTCAGTGCCCTTGGGAAGGTTGAGCAGCGCCGTCAGGTTGATGCGCTTCGTGCTCGCCGATTGCACGTTCGGATAGCGTTGACTGAGGAGTGAGAGGTATTTCCGCTCATACGTCATAAAGACCCTTCCTTTCGAATCAAGTAGCTGTTGTGACGCCATAAGTCAATGGCGCTTTCCTTTACTATACTATAAGCGCGCATGATAGAAAAGCCGCCTGAGCGGCTTTTCATAAACGCTTATAAAATGCTTCGGCCATGTATTCGTCGATGGTGAACATGTTGCCGATCGGGCCGAGAAGCGTGGCCTGACGGGCGAACTTGATCGCATCCTCGTCGTCGATTTCAATACCGAGGTCCTCAATGCTTGTCGGTGCACCCCAGGAGTTGAACAATATCTCGATGGCCTCGATCGTCGATTCAGCCGTCTCCTTGGAGAACACTTCCGTCCCGAGTTGCTCGAGACGCGGACGCATGGCTTCTTCGTTCCTCTCAAGCGCCATCCGCATCCAGGTTGGCTGCATCGCGCTCAGAGAATAACCGTGGGTGAGGCCGTGCTTCGCCGCTGGTGGATAGACGAGACGATGAGAGGCCCAGTCGCCTTTCTTTCCCTGTTGCAGTATCCAGTTGAGCGCCAGGGTTGAAGCCCAGGAGATATTCGCCCTGGTATGGTAGTCTTCCCCTTCAAGCAACAGCTTGTTGGTGTTTTCAATGACACTTTTCAGTATGCCCAGAGACATGTAGTCGCTCGTCTCCGTGCGTTTTGTCGGGGAGAAATACTGCTCGAAGATATGCATCATGATATCGATGCTGCCAGCGACGGTGTGATAGCGGTCGACATGCATGGTATATGAAGGGTCGATGATTGCGAACTGGGGGATCAACGCTTGATTCTTGATCGAGCGTTTCGCCCGTTTCGCATCATTGCTTATGACAGTATTCCCGTTTGTCTCCGAGCCGGTCGCTGCAAGCGTTACGATGACGCCGAGAGGAATGGCGCGATGAACCTGGCTTTTCTTGAGGAACACATCCCAGATGGCATCCTCTTTCTTGAATGCGGCGAACGCGATGGCTTTCGCACAATCGATGACGCTCCCGCCTCCGGCGGCAAGGATGAAGTCAATGCCATGCTGGATGACTGTCCGTCTGCCGCTCTTTACGCTTTCGAGCTCAGGGTTAGGACGCACGCCGGATTCCTCATAGAGCTCAATGCCGAGCTCATCCGCGATATCTTGAACCTTGTCATAGATGCCGAGCTCTTTGATCGACTTCCTGCCATAGACGAGCAACATCTTTTTAACGTCATGTGATTTCAATAGTTCCGGAAGCCGCTCGACCTGGTCCTTGCCGAACACCATCTTCGCAGGACTGTGGAATACAAAATTCTCCATTCATCTCACACCTTTCTTTTCTAATTATAGCATGCATGAGAACTGCAAGGAACTCCTTTACTTCATATACAAGACAGAATCTTTGTCACAGATTGCACAAGGGCGGGGCTGATTAACGCAGGCTACACAAGGACCGCTCTGTTATATATCCCATCTTCACCTGAAAAAAGCGCTCATGCGCATTTTCTTTTTGCGCTGATGGCTTGCAAACGGAGGTGTTCTCTTATAAACTGTACATATAAATCCAGCATAAAAGCGAGGCTTTCCTATGAGACCAGACTATCGCCGCTCCATCGTCAATCTCACCTCATCCCTGCTCAAGCACTTCGACCTCGAGACATATCATCCGAGTCTTTCAGCTCTGGATGAAGTGCTGAAGAGAGATTATAAACATATCCTCCTCGTCGTGCTGGACGGCATGGGCGAGAATATTCTTGATGCACATCTCAAACAGGAGGACCTTCTCAAACAAGCAAGAAAGTCTACACTGACATCAGTCTTCCCCGCGACAACGACAGCGGCCACAACATCACTGATGAGCGGAAAGACACCTTATGAACACGGCTTCCTAGGATGGAACCAGTTTTTTAAAAATGAAGACATCCACTACGAGATCTTCATGGGCACTGACTTCTACGATAAGGACAAGGAGATCCCTAAGGACTTTCATAAAAAGTATTTCGAATACAAGAGCGCCCTGGAGTCTATAAAAGAGAAACATCCGTCGCTCTGCGTCAAGGCGTTTCAACCGACTCCGGTCGATGAAAAAGGCCATGAAACCTTCAAAGAGGGTGTGGATCGCTACCTCTCGATGCAGAGGGACGCCCCGCGGTCCTTCGCCTATCTATATAGCCAGGCCCCGGACCTTCATGCCCATGAGTACGGCACGGAAAGCATCGAAGTCAACCGGGGGATGCGCACGTTGAATAATGAACTCACGCGGTTGAGACACACAATGGATGACGACACGCTCGTCGTCGTTACTGCCGACCACGGACTGATCGATATAGTGGAGATCCCCTTGTTTGAATTCCACGATTTGACATCGACCTTTGAGCATCTCCCCGCGAACGAACCGCGGATGACGAATTTCTTCATCAAGGACACACACCGCGAACATTTCATCAACTTCTTTAATGAACATTTCTCGAAGTATTTCAACCTTTACACCAAGAATGAACTCCTCTCTAAAAAGCTTCTCGGACACGGCGAGAAACATCCGCACGTGGATGAGTGCCTGGGCGATTTCATCGCAGTCGCAAAAAGCAAATACATGTTCAAACTCTCCGATGACAAGTCACACAAGGCGCATCATGCGGGGATTACAGATGCAGAGATGCGCGTACCGCTCATCTTCTTCGACAAGGAGGCATCCTAAATGCGGGTTCTCGAACAGCGCAGAGGCATAAAGAACATTATCCAGCAGAACCCTGTGTCTTTTCTGTTCATCATCATAATCACAGTGTTCTTCATATCTTCACCAACACTTGTCGAGCTGAGTTTTGACGACATCGACAATGTTTTCTTCAATGTAGTGAACGGCCAGATCAGGGATCCGGAATTCAAAGCTCTCTATGAAAGAGGTGCCCTCAACGGCATCTGGGTCGCCGAGACCGGCGAGTACTGGCGCTACCTCACCGTCATGCTTCTGCACGGAGGGTTCTTCCACTATCTCTTCAATGTCCTTTTCGGCATCTTCATCCTCGGTGCGGCGCTTGAGAGACTCATCGGTTCGTTCCGTTATTTCTTCCTCTTCCTCCTCAGCGGCGTATTGGCCAGCGGCGCAGTCGTCCTCTCCGACATACTGACGAGCAGCCCCATCCCGACTGTCGGAGCGAGTGGTGCGATCTTCGGCGTTTTGGGCGCTTTCCTCTTTTTGACAACGAAACGCCCGGATATGTTCGACCCGCAGGATATCGCCGGTATCCGCGGGCTTATCTTCATCAATGTCATCTATACCTTCATAGGCGGAAACATCTCGATCCCCGGCCATATCGGAGGGCTTATCGCCGGATACCTCATCGCCGCACTGCTCGGACTCCACAGAGGCGGTCCCGCTCACCGGCGCAGGGGATTCCAGGACCCCTACAGTGGCGACAATTTCATCGAACCCGGTTCAATAGATGACCTTGAAGAGGTGGATATCCTTGATGACTACGAGGAGGATGATGAGGACCCGTTCTCAAAATATGACAATCGTTATTAGACATCCATAAAAAAGTCGGTTTCCGACTTTTTTTCTTTTAGGAGTTCTTTTTAATGCTATAATGCATGTGAAAGGGGTTTTGACAAATGGAGACAGCTGTATTCGCACTGATCATCATCATCTTTGTCCTGATGAACGGTCTGGATGTCGTCACGAACATCCTCAATCAAAAGGCAAAGAGACGAGAAATCCCGGATTCGGTAAGCGACATTTACGACGAAGAGTCCTATGACGAATGGTTGCGTTATGGCAAGGAACGCGAACGCTTGAAATTCCTGAAAAGCGGTGTGTCTTTTGTTGTGATCCTATTCCTGCTCGCCTTCGGAGGGTTTCGACTGCTCGCTGAATGGACGATGGACCTCAGTGACAGCATCTACGTGCAGACGCTTGTTTTCATCGGCGTTCTGAGCGGCGCGAGCTATCTGTTCTCGATTCCTCTAAGCTATTATGAAACCTTCTCCATTGAAGAGCGCTACGGGTTCAACCGCTCGATGAGGAAGACGTTCGTGAAGGATCAGTTTATGAAGCTGCTTCTCACCGTCGTGCTTGGCGGCGGCCTGCTTGTGCTGATCGTAGCGATCTATGAAACGTTCGGCGCGAGTTTCTTCCTCGTCGCCTTCATCGCCATCATGGCCATATTCCTCTTCATCAACATGTTCTACACCAAACTGCTTTTGCCGCTCTTCAACACCCTGACCCCGCTTGAAAAGGGGTCCTTGAAAGGGCGCATTGAAACGCTTGCGGCGTCTGAGGATTATGAAGTGCGCAAAATCTCCGTCATGGACGCTTCGAAGCGATCAAGCCGTCTGAACGCTTTCTTCAGCGGCTTTTCGCGCTTCAAGCACGTGGTGCTCTTCGACACTTTGCTGGAGAAAATGGAGGAGGATGAAATCCTCGCCGTCCTTGCACATGAGATTGCGCATTCGAAACATAAGGATGTGATTAAGAACATCCTCATGTCCGCACTATCACTGTTCGTGCTGTTGAGCCTGCTCTACCTTTTCATCACTCAGGAGGTCGTCTACGCCGCATTCTCCCTTGAACAGCTTCACTTCGGCTTCGGCCTCATCCTCTTTTCCATCGTCATCAACCCCATCACGCTTTTCATCGGCATCTTCCGCAACCACCTGAGCCGAAAATACGAATTCAAGGCGGACACCTTCGCCGGAGACAGAGTAGGAAAAGACGCCATGCAACGTGCACTGAAGACACTCGCGAGGGCGAACTACGCCCATCTCACACCCCATGAATTCCATGTGTTCCTGCATTACTCCCATCCCCCGGTCAAGGACCGTATAGAGGCGCTGGAGGCATTGGATGACAAGAAGTAAGGCGCATGTGGCGAAGCTGATCCTCGCACAGATCAATCTGAGACGCATGATGATCGCGTTTTTGTTCATGTTCGGCGTCGAGGTACTCTTTCTCCTCTATGTTGAACGCATCCGTCTGGATGAATCGGCGGGGGATGAACTCACGCTGATCTGGGTCTCCTATCTTCTGCATTTTGTGCTCGCGGTGTTCCTCATCTTCTCTGTGGGAACTGCCTACTACGCGGAGAGAAAGGCCAAGGCTTCGGTGGAATTCAAGACACGCCTGCCGATGATCTGTGTATGGATCGCCCTCATCATCAGCGCCGTCATCAGCATGTTCGACCAGATGACTATCGGGCACATAACCCTCTTCACCGCGAAGCTCCTCGTGTTCGGGCTGCTTATATACATTCAACCGAGATGGCAATGGCTCGTATATGGGGTCCCCTTCGCGATCTTCCTCTTCGGCATCTTTCTATTCCAGAGCGAGACGGACCTTCTCATCACTCATCTCATCAATGGCACTGTAGTGTTCGCGGGGGTCATGGTGGCCTCCACGCTCTTCTACCGCTATAAATATAACGACATCTTCACACGGCTCACATTGAAACGCATGAACCGGACACTGGAGAAGCTCTCGACACTCGACGCCCTGACAACGCTACCGAACAGACGCTATTTCGAGGCGCAGATCCAATACGAGCTCGCCATCAACCGCCGGTACGGCCACACTGCGAGTTTATTGTTGATGGACATCGATTATTTCAAGACCATCAACGACACCTATGGCCATGACGTCGGCGACCGCATCCTGAAGGAACTCGGTGCCTTTTTAACGAACAACGTGCGGGAATCCGACACGGTGTGCCGCTGGGGCGGCGAGGAATTCATGATTCTGCTCAGCCACACAGATCTCGAGGGCGCTCAGAAGCTCGCCATACGCCTGAAGGATTCAATCTCGGACATGGTCTTTCTCCCGGGGGAGAAGGACATCGCCCTCTCGGTAAGCATCGGCGTTACGGAACTCGTGCATGAACGCAAAGACGCCTTTGACTATAGCTATAACCTCGTAGACAAAGCGTTATACGAAGCGAAAACGCAGGGCAGGAACCGGGTCCGGACAAAAAAATAGGCCCCGGCGGGGCCTATCAGAGCGTCTCTTCCAGCGTTACCCGGTAGACATTGACGCGTTTTGAAAGTTCCGTGAACGCATCGATGTGGACCTTGTCTTCCGACTCGATGATGTCGAACGCTCCGGGGTCGTCGAAGGAGAGCCCCAGGGACGGATCCCGTGCCATACGTATCATGGCCGTCCGTTCATGCCCGCATATGATGGTCTTTCCCGGAACGCCCGGCAGCCGCGATTGATAATTCCAGACGATGCTGTGCGTGTCAGTCCGGCGCCACTCGGGATCCGACCCGTCGACGCCGCCGTGCAAAAAGATGTAGTCATCGCGCTCTATAAGAACCGGCAGGTGCTTCAGCCATTCATGAAGTTCAGGAAATCTCTTTTCAATGCGTTTCCTCATAGCTTTCAGGGAAGCCTCGTTTTCAAAGGGTATGCCGCTGAAACTCTCCAGTGTCTCCTTGAGACCGTTGTGGGCGACATTGAAGAGCGCGCCTCGGTCATCGCCCTCTAAAAACTCCAACAGGAAGAGGTCATGGTTGCCAAGAAGGCACGTGGCCTTTTTTTCGTCCGCCAAGCGCTTGAAATAGCGGTAGACTTCCTTGTTTTCAACACCCCTGTCGAAATGGTCGCCCAGGCTGAGGAGGTGGTGAGAGGGTTCCTCTTCATCGAACCCCGCCTCTTTAAGCGCATCCTTCAAGACGTGATAATGCCCGTGCACATCAGATACGATAAAGACCTCTTGCATGATTCACTCCCTTTCAGTGGCGGTGTGCGCCTTTTTATACGTCTCCTGAAAAAGCTTGGAAAAGCGTCTGACGGATTTCTCGGTCGCTTGATGCTTGAACAGCGACCACAGTATCTTCGGTTTCACTGTCGCCATGTGCGCACCGTTCGCAAGCGCTGACTCGACCAGGGGCGGGGAGTCGAAAGAAGCGGCGAGAATCGTCACATCCAGCCCCTCTTTGTCAACCTTGTCGCGCAGGGACTTGATCAGATCGATCGGCGAAAGGCCTTCCTTGATCAACCGCTGTACATAGACAACGAGAGTTCCGGCGCCGCACTCGACGCTCATCATCCCCTGATGGAAATTGGACACGGCGGTCGCGGCGATCTCCGTATCGCCCTTCAGCCGGCGCATGAGCTTGAACCCTTCGCGGGTCGTGGGGACCTTGAGCACGAAAGAGCGCTTCAATCGCTCTTTGAACAATGAGACTTCCTGCATCATGGCCTCCACGCTCTCTGCATTCACCTGGACATATACCGGATTCGGAGCGATAGCATCAGAAAGTGCATTCACTCGATTGAAGAAATGCGCGTTCTCTTTTGCGATCAGGGAAGGGTTCGTGGTTACGCCCCTGAATTCAAAGACCGTAACGAGTTCTTTGACAATCTCCGTATCGGCGGTGTCGATGAGATACATGGTCATTCCCCCTTTATTTCATGATAACGTCTATCCGGAAAAAAGCGAACAAAAAACCGTCCACGAAGGACGGTCATTCATTCATAGTAGACAACAGTGCCTTTTTCGCCCTTTATGGCCTCGGCCGCATCCTCCAGACTAGCGATGATTGCCTGGGCATCCTGCTTGCCGCTGACGAAATCGATCGAGGCCTCGACCTTCGGAAGCATGCTTCCCCTGGCGAAATGCCCTTCATTGATATACGCTTTCGCCTCGCTCGTCGACATGCGATCGATATCCTTCTGTTCAGGAGTGCCGAAGTTCAGCGAGACGCGTTCGACGGCGGTAAGGATGATGAACGCGTCCGCATTGATCAATTGCGCGAGCGTGGCGCTTGAAGAGTCCTTGTCGATCACGGCGGGGACACCGCGGAGTGTCCCATCGTCCTCGCGCACGACCGGAATGCCGCCGCCGCCCGAAGCGATGACAATGTTTTCATTATCGATAAGCTGTTTGATGCTGTTCTTCTCGACAATGTCGCTGGGTTTCGGACTCGCGACTACCTGGCGGTAACCGCGGCCGCTGTCTTCGACGAATGGAAGGCCGGTCTCCTTCTTGAGCGCTTCGGCCTCATCCTTGCTATAGAAGGCGCCGATCGGCTTCGAGGGTCTATCGAACGCTTCATCGTCCGAATCGACTAAAGTCTGCGTCACTACGGTGGCTACAGGCCGGAAGATGCCTCTTGCTTCAAGAGCGTTCCGGATGGCGCTCTGAAGGTGAAACCCGATATACCCCTGACTCATGGCGCCACATTCAGGAAGGGGCATGCGAGGGATGGCGTCTTTCACACGGTTCGCCTCTTCAAAGGCACTCTGGATCATGCCGACTTGCGGGCCGTTTCCGTGCACGATGACCACATCATGTTTCTGTTCGACCAGGTCGGCGATGCTCTCAGAGGTGTTCTTCACAAGCTCCTTCTGTTCTTCGGGTGTCTTTCCCAGGGCGTTCCCGCCCAATGCAACTACGATTCTCATAAGATGTCTCCTCTCCAATCAAAAAAGGGTTGTATTTATGTTTCATTTTGTTTCATCATAAGGTTTAAGTCAAACTCAGAACATAAGAGGCGATGCCTACAGGACCTCCCCGTAGAGCACATAAAAAGCCATCTTGATGTCCTCGTCCAATACATGGGCTTCGAGCAGCGTCTCTACAGCGTTCTCGCGCTCGAAATCTTCAATGTCGCGCTTCATGGCCTCGTAGCGACGTCGCGCCTCCTCCGAAGGGGAGGTGTGGCGTCTTTTCCGCATGAAAAGATGCATGGCGTATACTTCTGTCAAAACATCCCCGGACACTTTAAGAAGGCGTTTTTTCAATTTGCGGCGCTCTTTGAAATAACGCTTGTTCGGGACATGCCTGAGGCCGGTCTCTTCTGCGTGCCTATGCATCTCGAACCGCATCTTTTCAACGTGCCGGACGATTTTCAAAAGCATCTTTCTCTTGGTTCTGTTCATATCAATCCACGGAGAAAAAGTGCTCTACGAATTCATACGGGCGACGGGCATACTCAAAACGGACGGAATCAAGACCGGCCATGTTCACTTCTATATGACCATATTTCAAGAGTCTTCCGAACCTGGTCGTCCTTACCTTCATATTGATGACCTTGTCAAGAGGAATATGCATATCCTGTCTTACAGCCGCTCTCTCCCGATAGATGATGCGCAGGTTCGTCAGTTCGATACGCTTTTTGCGAACTCTGAATATATAACCGATATACAAGATGAAATACACAGCGATCAATGCGTAGAATAGATATTGAAGCATCGCGTCCTGAAATTCCAGAAAAGCCATGTACGCCACAGCCACGATGATGAGAAGATAAAGCATCATAAACTTTCTGAACGGAAACAAAAAAGCGCGCCAAAGCGACATCTTGATGACCATCAGGGTTTCTTCATTGCGTTCAGCCATGTCCCCCCCGCCTCTCTTATCAATATATCCATTATATCATCTCAATGCATACGATGCACTGTCGATCAGTCCGTCGTTTCATAAGTGTAATCATTCCGTTTCAACAGAATGAACAATGTGAGGGTTGAAATGAAGATCACGCTGGCTCCTAAGAGTTCAATGGACTCCTCCATGGGGAAATCGAGCAGGAAAAAACCTATGGGATGGCCGAAAGTGTCCTGAGCATAAGCTTCGGCGATCTGCCACACATCCATATGCATCACATCGAGCCGATCAACAAGCGCTGTACCTACCTGGGTATACCAACCGAACATATGGCGGGACGCAGACAGCATGGCGCCGGCGCCATAGAGGACATAACCCGCTATAAGCCATTTGAAGGCCTTTGGATAAGCGAAAAGGACCCGTCTCAATTTATAGACCGAAAGCAGCATCAAAACACCGAACAGTGCATAGAGTCCGACCTCGACACCGATGCCGAGCCAGGAAGTCAAACGCTCCTCCACTCCGAAAACCCCTGTCACAAAGCCGCGGAGGGAATGGCGGAGATTGCCCGTATCCTCGAGCAGTAAAAGACCGACTGCTACGCCGAAGAGCAAAAAGGCGCGCCAGTGTACATCCTTTTTCACCAGCATGACGCCCAGCATCGTCCCAGCGAGCAGGATCGTGCCGGTGTTCGACGCATACTGCAGAATCTCCGTAACACCCTCCTCCTGAAAGAGCACAAACCAGATAAGTGGGGCGGTATCCACTCTGTCCTCCATGAGGGACTGCAAATCGAACACATTCAGAAAATCAACCAATAGGACAGCCAAAAAGACCAGTATAAGATACGAAACAATTAAAATGAACAGCACTCTGGAAACCTTCGGTGTTTTCATGCAACAAACCCCTTTCATTTCTTATAATTATATACGAAAACGATGACATTTAAAAGCATCTTCCGCCATTTGCCAGGGAATAGGGATTATAATATAATATAGACATCCATCCTTAAGAAGAAAGGGTGAAACAATGTCCGAAGACAAAAGAACCGTCGCCCAGCAACGGGCAAAGACACTTAAAGGACGTATTGAAGACTATCTCGAGGCACGGGAGGACATACCCCGCGGCCTTTACATGCAAAAAAGCCTGCAAGAAAGAAAACAACGCATCCTCGAGATCCTCGGAGGCAGCGAAGAGGATTGGAACGACTACCGCTGGCAGCTCGCCAACCGCATCAATGACGTGGACACGCTGAAGAGAATCATCTCCCTCACAGACGATGAGACCAATGCCATCCGGAAAGTGGACAAGCTCTTCCGCTGGTCCATATCACCCTACTACCTCTCACTCATAAACCCCGACGAAGTATTCGACCCCGTCAAACTCATGGCCATGCCCACCTTCCTCGAAATAGAGGACACCTACAGCGACCTTGACCCGATGGGCGAGGAGTACACCAACCCCGCCGGCAGCATCACGCGCCGCTACCCGGACCGCCTCATCATCAACGTCACCAATGAATGCGCGATGTACTGCCGCTACTGCCAGCGCCGCAGAAACATCGGCGAGAAGGATGAAGCCAAACCGAAGGAGGAAGTGCAGGCTTCGATCGACTATATCAGAGATCATGAAGAGATCCGCGACGTCCTCATCACCGGCGGCGACCCCTTCACACTCTCCGATGGCCGTCTCGAATGGATCATAAGCCAGCTCTACGAGATCGACCATGTCGAATACATACGCCTCGGCTCCCGCACGCCCGTCACCATGCCTCAGCGCATCACCGATGACCTTGTAGACATGCTCAAGAAGTACCACCCCATCTACATCAACACGCATTTCAACCATCCGATGGAGATCACAGACACCTCAAAAGCGGCATGCGAAAAGCTCGCCGATGCCGGCATCCCCCTCGGCAACCAGGCCGTTCTCCTCAACGGCATCAACAACGACAAGTTCGTCATGCGCTCGCTCAACCACGAGCTCTTGAAGATCCGCGTCAAGCCCTATTATCTCTTCCACGCCAAGGCCGTCCGCGGCACAAGGCATTTCAACACCAACATCGACGACGGCATAGAGATCATGGAGTACCTGCGCGGCTATACATCCGGAATGGCGATCCCGACATATATCGTCAACGCCCCGGGCGGGAAAGGCAAGACCCCCATTCTTCCGGAATATCTTGTCTCGAGGGGCAAGGACCATTTCACCATCCGCACCTGGGAAGGTGAAGTGCTCACCCACGAAAACCACCCCACCATCGACATCAAATCCATCCTGAAAAAGCAGTCCTGATAAATCCCACGAAAGGGAGGCATCTCCCATGAAGCGCACCTTCAACATGCCATTGAAAGGGACCGTCCAGCCGATCGAGAACGCAGGGAACGAGATATTTTCGGAAAAAAGACGTGGGGACGGTTTTCTCGTCAGTCCTTCTGAAGGCTATGTCTATGCGCCTTTCAGAGGCGTGATCACGGGGACGAGCCCAACCAAGCACACCATCATCATCGAGGACGCCGACGAGGTCCAGATGCTCATCCAGGTGAGCATCGACGACGAGGTGCCGCTCGAAGAGGCGTTCGTCCAGCATGTCAAGCAGAACGAAGTCATCGAAAAAGGCGAGCTCATCCTCGAATTCGACCCGAAGCTGCTTGAGGAAAGAGGTTATTCAACCACTACCGCCGTCATATTCCTCGGCAAGACATTCAAAAAGAAAAAGACGCGAAGACGCATCAATAGAAGCGTACGCGCCAAAGTGCATTCCGACTGAGCCGGCATGAAAAAAGCCGGCTTTTTTCATGCCGGCTCCCGTTCATAGTTTGAGTGATCTGAGATATTCCTTGAAGCTTTCCTTGAGGGAGGGATCCCTGAGAGCGAACTCCACAGTCGCCTGCAGGAATCCCTGCTTGTCGCCGACGTCATAGCGTCTGCCCTTGAAATCATACGCGTACATGGACCTTTTTTCCGACAAGGTGAGCAAGGCGTCGGTGATCTGGATTTCATTGCCTTTGCCCGGCGGTGTCTTTTTAAGAACGGGGAATATATCGGGACTGATGACATAGCGCCCGAGCACAGCGACATTCGAAGGCGCTTCTTCAACACCGGGCTTCTCGATCAGGCCGTTGACGGTGTATAGCCTCTCATCCACTTGTTCACCATCGACAATGCCGTATTTGACGACATCCTCGCGGGGGACTGTCTGTACACCGAGGATCGACGCGTCATGTGTCTCGTAGGCATCGATGAGCTGCTTGAGGCAGGGGTCCCCCTCGTGATACACTACATCGTCGCCGAGAAGCACGGCGAAGGGTTCGTCGCCGACAAATCGCTCGGCCTTCAAGACGGCATGGCCCAGCCCCTTCGGCTCCTTCTGCCTCACGGTATGGATGTTGGCGAGGTCCGAGATCGAGCGCACGGTCTTCAAAAGGTCCTCTTTCTCCTTCTTCTGCAGTTCGAGTTCGAGCTCGACAGAACGGTCGAAGTGATCCTCGATCGATGTCTTATGACGCCCCAGGATGATGAGGATATCCTCGATTCCGCTCTCGACCGCCTCCTCGACGACATATTGAAGCGTCGGCTTGTCGACGACCGGAAGCATCTCCTTGGGAATCGCCTTGGTCGCGGGCAGGAATCGTGTCCCCAGCCCCGCGGCCGGTATGACTGCTTTTCTGACTTTCATTCTATCCCCTTTCCGTACTATATTTTATCCATCTTCAAAAGCATCTCCATGACGCGCATCTCCCGTCTGACCCAGCTGTTGATGACTGACTTTTTTTCAAGAAGGGAGCGGTTGCGTTCAAAAGCTTCTGAAAGCGTCATAAAGACAGGTTCGAAGCCTAGCGCCTCTTCATAAGGTTCAAGCTTTTGTGCGCCACGTCCCTCTTCAAGATGACCGACATAATAATGCGATGTCATCTCGAATCGCGCATTGTCCTTCATGATATCCGGACGGCGTTCAGTAGTCCTGAGAAGGAAACGCGAAGGGGTGAATGCGCAGCCTGTCTCCTCGAGCACTTCGCGGGATACGGCATCCATGGGGCGTTCGGTAGCATCCAGGCCGCCGCCGGGGAACTTGTAATCCCCAAGCTTGTTGGTGACCATCAGGAAACGGCCGTCTTTTTCCGCTATCGCACGCACAGCCTTGCGTTCATGGGTTGTTTCATAATGCAGGCACCGGATCTCTAAAAGCAGCTCAAAAGGTATGCGCAAGGGCTCTTCCTCCTTCATTCTCCCTTTCATTCTAACGGTTCGGGCCAAAAAAGACAAGGCGTGTTATACTGAAGATAGAGGGGAGGCGAGAGCATGAAAAAAACGCAGCTTGAACTCATGAGGCAGCACATGGTGGAGATGCAGCTGAAAAGGCGCGGCATAAGGGATAAGAAGATCCTGGATGCCTTTGCGAAAGTGCCGCGGCATCGTTTTGTCAACCGTTTCCAAAGACGGTTCGCCTATGAAGACCACCCTCTCCCCATCGGAAGCGGGCAGACCATCTCACAACCCTATATCGTCGCATTGATGAGCGAAGCCCTTAATCTTGAAGGGGGCAAGAAAGTCCTCGAGATCGGCACCGGTTCAGGCTATCAGACTGCCATCCTCGCCGAGATTGCAGGGGAAGTCTTCACGGTGGAGAACATCTCAAAATTGCAAGCGCAAGCGAAAGGGACCCTTGACGACATCGGATATGACAATATCACATTCATCGAAGGGGACGGAAAAAAGGGTTACTCGGAATCGGCGCCTTACGACGCTATCCTGGTTACCGCCGCAGCAAAAAAAATCCCCAAGGACCTTTACGAACAGCTCGAAGAGGGCGGCATCATGGTCATCCCTCTGGGCGGCATGTTCATGCAGTCGCTATATCGTATAGAAAAGCGAGACGGCAGCTATGACAAACACGACCTGGGCGGAGTTAGATTCGTGCCGTTGAGATGATAAAACCTATACCATAACGTTGTTATTATAAACCATATATCTAATATCTGATTATCGTCTAAACCAGTAAACATAGACGAATCGTTGATTGTATTTTTTACATTTCTCAAAAAATATTTATGCTTCATTGCCAATATCAAGTTGACTATTATCATCGAATACTGTCTAATTCAATAACATTCACAGCACTATAATATAAATTTCTTCACCAGGAAACAGCTTTCAATATCGCTTATGTACAGGAAAACTGTACATTTTTTTATTGTTAGGCAAGAAAAAGGGGCTGTAAGCATGAAATCAATCAGATTCCATTTACTTACAGCCCCTGAATGGCTGTCCTACAACCATTTGGCCATGTTACGAACAGAGCTTTTGTTTGAAAACAATAATCTTCATCTGTTCAGGTCTTCAGTCAATTATAAATTCGAGCTCATGAATTATGATTGCAGAAGAAGGATTGTCGATAGTAATGTTTACAACTTCATCTTCGAAATCAAGGCCGTCAATCACTATGGTGCTTACATCATCATCAATGTCTTCAATCTGATAAACATCACCGTTAATCGTCAAGTCTGCAGTGCGTCCATCACTAAATGCTTCTGCGGTAATCCTGATTTCAGATAAAGTTCCATCAACCTCGAAANCAGATGATAGTGAACCGTCTGGTGATCCTAGTTGCATATTTCCACCTGTTTTCAAAGCTTCTTCATATGCCCATTCGATATCTTGTTCTCCTACAAACGAGCCGTCATCATATCCGCCATTCTCAAAGTTATCAAAATTTTCTGTGAAACTTTCCGAAACCATGACTTCCTCTTCTTCTGCAAGGACAGTGACATCGAATGTCAATTCATATTCGAAATCGTTGTCATCCGTAACTGTGGCAGTCAGTTGGACAACTACGTCATCCTCGTTTTCAGCTGGCTGTGTGACCTCACCATCATGAGTGATATAGTCTGTGTTTTCTGAACTCCAGGCTACATCGAATACATCGGGACCTCTGTCATAGTCAACGCCTTCAATTTCAAGCTCATCCATCAAGTCAAGGTCAGTCGATGTTTCATCCGGAAGTGTGATGTTGTTATCGGCGTATGCCTCGATCTCCTCATCCGTCAATTCAGGAAGCACGACGCCTTCCAGCCTCAATTCACCGTGATAGACATCGAAAACATTGAATTCAGCCCATTCGATTGTGTCTCCAACTTCGAGTTCGTCCTCGAGATGCTGGCCATAATTACGATAATCGAATCTAATCAACATATCAGCATCGCCAGTATCGAAAAAGAAGGAATTGTGCTCAATGTTAACGATTTCAAGATTCTCTACACGATAGCGCTTGGATTGCGTATCCGGATGCTCTTCTGCGATTTCCTCCGCGCTCATGCCGTCGATCACATAAATCTCATGGTCCTCTTCATCGTTATGGATTAATGTTACATCTTCGAGTTGCGGGCGATTATTGTCGTAATCTGTATAAGTTTCAAGGGTACCTTCCAAAAGAACCTTGTTGCCGATGTCTACATCCTTATCGTCTCTAACAAAGATAGCAGTGCCATCTTCATCCTGTATAAAGAATCCAGATTGACCATCAAAAGCCGGATAGGCAGTTACAACGCCGCGAGTCAGCGTGGTCTCCCCATCATCCTCATCCAGAGTGGCTGCAACATCATTATAGCCTTCGACATCAACGACGATCTCTTGATCTGTAATCGTCTCATCCTCATCGAGGTCTACGAGCGTCAACGCTACAGTGTATTCACCGGCTTCAGGGAAGGTAACATCGAACATATCGGATTCATCATAGTCAGCCGGAAGTTCAAAGCCGTCTTCACTCGGTCCCCACCAGCCTTGCTCGACGACATCAGTGTCATTGATCATGAATGTCGGATCGGCAGGGCCGTCGACAGCAACTTCAATCAATGCGTTGTCATAGCCTTCGAAACCTTCCTGAATAGTCATAAGGCCGATCTCGATATCTTCTACAGTGATGTCTTCGTAGAAGGTGACATCGTCGATGTCATAGTAGAAGTCATAAATGCTTACAGGTTCGATGACTTCAATCTCTATGGTCTCATACATGATGTCTTCTTCTTCATCGACATCATAAAGCGTCAAGGTGATAGTGTATTCGCCTTGCTCATGGAAGGTTGAGGCGAACTGCGTCGTCACTTCATAGTCCGCAGGCAGTTCAAAACCGGATTCAGGTCCCCAGCGGCCTACATCGGCGACATCGTATTCTTCACCTGCAGTGTCTTCAGCCCATAGCTCTGCGTCTCCGGGGCCTTCTACATCCACGCCGACATAGACATTGTCATAGCCGAAGCTTCCTTCGTAGAGTGTCTGCAGGGTCATGTCGATATCCTTCTCGACGCCGGCGAGGAAATGAACGTCTTCGATGTCATAGTCGAATTCGTAGATGCTCGCCGCTTCCTCGACAGTGACATCGATATCTTTCTCGACGATGTTCTCCTCTTCAAAAACATCATAGAGGGCGAGAGAGATAGTGTAGTCGCCTGGTTCGCTGAATGTGGATTCGAAATAGGTCGTCACGTCATAATCCTTTTCAATGTAGAATCCTTCTTCAGGTCCCCAGCGTCCGATGTCCGCAACATCATATTCATTGCCTTCGGAATCTTCAGCGAGCAGTTCGACATCTCCCGGGCCGCTGACATCGACATCGACATAGACTGCCGGATAGCCGAGTTCGTTCACTTCTTCAGCGAACAGCGTGATGGGGATGTCGACAGGATGGTTCTCGCCGATCCAAACATCGTCTAGGTCATAGTCGAACGCGTATTCAGAAAGTTCATAGGGGAACGGAAGATATCCGTGCATCCAGTCATAGAAGAACTCTTCCTTGGTGCGCTCATAGTCGGGATTGAGCTCAAGATACTGCTCGAAGAAATCCTTGCCGTCTTCTCCGTCTTCACCGGCAGGACCCTCCGGACCTTGCTCTCCGTCCTCGCCGTCTTCACCGGCGGGACCTTCAGGACCTTGCTCGCCGTCTTCTCCGTCTTCACCGGCGGGGCCTTCAGGGCCTTCAGGGCCTTCGAGCTCATCGAGCGCGATCAGTTCGTTCCATTCATCTTCATCTTCATAACGCCACTCGATATGCGTATCGGTGGTCTGAAACTCGATTTCGCGCTCCTCGACATCTTCACAGCCGACGAGGGCGAACGCGAAGATTGCGAAGCCTGAAAGAATCAATAATCGTCTGAGTGCTTTCATAGAAATCAGTGTCTAGGACACTTCTTCCCTCCTTTAGGAAATATTTTTTTAGCGCAATGCGCTTGTGAACTTAAAACTGTCTTTGGAATGAGATCTTATCGAAATCGATGCCTCTCTCCCTATCTACAAAAAACGGCGGTCCACATCACCTCCGGAATCATAGTGTGCATTTCTGCGTGCTTGCTCCCCTATCCCAAAGACGTTGTCATGGGTGTTTCTAATTATATTTTACTCTAAATTTCACGAATGTCAAACGCTTACAATTTTGGAAATGTATTTTCAAAGACGATTGCAGGGAGAACAGTAGAAAGGCAATTGTATAATCTATTCCTTTATTGAGGCGGAAAATGCCCTCATCGCTTGAGTGGATGACTGGCCTGCCGGCCTTATTCAATCAAAGGCGCTTTTTTCTCGAGCATCGGCACAACCTCATCGGGTGAGGCTACCGCATACACACAGTCACCCGGATCATCGTTCCGGCGTTTTTCATCTATCCTCGTCCCGGCGAGTCTTCCGCTCCAGCCTCCCGCATTTTCAAAGGCCAGGATGCAGCGGCCGAACGTCCAGGCAAGCGCGATCTCGCTCAGTGTCCCACTGCCGCCGCCGATGGCGACAACGGCCTCTGCATTGGCCGTGATTGCGTTCCGCGCATGGCCGAGGGCGGTGGGGATGCGGATATCGGCATGACGCGAGGCATCTTTCACTGTTGCCGTGGGCAGAATGGCGATGGTGTCCCCCGGTTCATAGTTCGCAGAATCACGGGCGCCTCTCAGGGCGGCTTCCATCACACCGCCCATGTCTCCGGTCTGGACGCGGTACCCCGCATCTGCGAGCGCCTTTCCGGTCTCATAGGCGAGTCGGTAGAGAAAAGAATCGCTGTCCACATCTCCCGAGCCTATGATTGAGATGATACGCTTCATACGGAACCCCCCTCATTCAGCGATTTGCGCCGAGTGATCGATGGTCAGGGAAGCATCCTGAGGATGCTTCCGGGCCCGCTTCTTTTCCGCGCGGGCTTTCCCATGCGTCGCATAACAGTATAGGCAGCCCCGCACACAGCTGTCGTAAGCGCCGATGTCGACGCTATTCGTACAGCCGCAGTCCGGACGCTGGCCGCTGTCCTTTTGATAAGACAGCGGCTTTCCTGTGAGCGCCGCGATGCGGCGGTTGTCGATGCACCTCGATGAGGGGACGCCTTCGATTGTGTCCGCGCAGACGGAGAGGGTGAGCCCATGCCGCTTCGCTTCATCATGAAATCCATGTGCGATGCGGCGCCTCCCTTCACGGTCTGGTGCATGGACGCCCGCCTTTTTCAACGCGCGCCGGTTCTTGCGATAGGTCCTTACGAAGCTGATGACGACCTCGCCCACAACAGGCGCGAGATGAGAGAGTAGGGATCTGAATCGTTCCATATGCCAGGCCTCGGTGTAGCGGTCGGTGAGCAGGACGGGGTCGTAACGCCAGACGATTCTTTCCTTCCCCGCATGCTCTGAGAACGCTTTGAGTTTTGCAAGCCGGCGTTTCTTGTCCTGAGCGTCCGGTTCTACATCCACCCCGTAGGGTGTGAAGGTGAACTGCACATAATACGTATAGTTTCTAAGAAGGTGCGCATGCTCTAGGAGCGCCGTGACATCGCGGGTCCAGAAGACGAAGGCTGTGACATCATCTTCACGAAGGGGGATGTGCTTTCTCTGGTTCTTGTTAAAGGGGTTGACGGAGACCGCATGCCCTTCCTCGAGCCGCTTGAAGAACCATTCCGGATAGAAGGCCGGGATATCCGTCCGCCGCGAGACTGATACGATCATTCGTCCGCCCCGATAAAGGCACGCACCGCGGCAAGCCAGGACGACATCAGTTCCGCATGGCCATCCATCCCGGCGATGATCTCCTCGCAGTCCGCGCGCCTCTTGCCATGGACATAGGCGTTGCGGAGCTGTCTCGGCGTCTTCTCATGTCGGCGCCCCTCGCCGCCGCGGAACAGCAGGTAGATCAGGTCCCTCCCGGCAGCTATCTCAAAAAACTCAGCCGCGCTGGCGATTTCACGCACATTCAAGTGCGTCGCCTGGCGTTCACGGCGGTATCTGTCCTTGTGATAGAAGCGGAGCAGTTTCAAGGCGGTCGCCTCGCAGTCTATATAGAGTTTCAGAAACCTTGTTATGACGGCGTTCTCCCCGAGATTATAGGTGGTGTCGAACATCCGTTCCAAGGCTTTTCTGCGTGAAACACCCTTATGAATCATCCCGGACACTCCTTTCATGAATGCGGACGATTTCGGCGGCCAGGGCATCGATGCTGGAGACGCACTCGAAGGTGCTCAGGTGGGGTCGGATCATGCTGAGCTCCGAACATCCCAGAACCAACGTCGTATCGGCGTCATACACTGCCTTCAGGGTCTTTAGAAGCCTTGATGCGACGGTTTTTTCATCCTCGCCGCGCTTGAGGCGATAGATCTCCTCGTTGACAGTGCGCTGAACGTCGCAGGCGGGATAGATGACGTCCCCTCGTCCATAGACATCCCCTGCAACCGTCCCCTTCGTCGAAAGGAGGATGGCCTTCTTTCCTTTGAGCGCATCCAGGGTCGCTTCTACCATGTCGATGAAGGTGATGCCTTGCACGAAGTGGAAGGTGTCGCTGAAATAATGGGCTGTATTGCAGGGAATCGCAAAATAGTCCAGATTCAGCTGCTTGAACCTTTCGACATGCTTCATGATGGCATTCAGAGGTGTCGGACCCTCCCCCAGGATATACTCCGTCCGGTCGGGGATCGAAGGGTCGTTCGCGATGACAAGCGGGATATGGTCCTGGTCATTCTTTGCATTGGTCTGTGAGACGATACAATCGAAAGCATGGACGGTGGCCTGAGACCCCATGCCGCCGACAAGGCCGAATGTGCGCATGGATGCATCCCTCCGGAATCTCTTCTATCTGTATTCTACATGCTCTTTCCCCAAATGCAAAGACGGAATAAAAAAACACGCGCCGGGCGTGTTCAGGATTTCCGCCGAAGAAAGGCGAGCACAAGGAACGCGACGAACCAGGCGAAAAGCTCCAAAGTGAACCCCTGCCGGCTCAAGACCATCAGGATGCGGAGAAAGACCAGGAATAAAAGAACGAGAAACACTGTGTCCCATGGCTTCTTCATAGTGACTCCTTCCCTTTGTTATCGAGGGGTATCAAGCAAGTCTCCAGATAGACGCCCGATCACGATGGTATCGAGCATGCCGCCTGAAAGCTGTTCACCCTTCCTTCCGCCCTGAAGCGTCGCGCTCCTGTTTCAAAGCGTCGTTGGCGGCCTTCAATGTCTCGTTGCGCGTGAGCGCGTCACTGAAATAGTGCATGAGGTCGAGCTCTCTCGCGAGCGCCGCGTCGACCTCGCGCATGATATGCACCGGCACTGTCGTGATGTAATCCCCGAGCCGCGCCTTGCTGACGGCGCGCACCTGGGTGAGGTTCACGGCGCCGAAGAGACAGGCGGCATCGTCGGACCCTTTGAGCGTCCCTACATCGACGATTGTGGGGAGCGGTCTTGAATTCTTTGAAGTGACCGGCGCTATCACCGTGTTCGCGGAATAGAAGTTCCCGATGTCGTTCTGCAGAACGACGCAGGGGCGCTCCTTCCCGATTTCGGCACCGACACCGGTGCCGAGGTCGACCCTGTATACCTGACCTCTTCTGACGAAACGCTTTTTAGCGGATTCCGCATTGTGCTCGAGCCAAATCTTCTGTTTGAGCCAGTCCAGATCCTCCTGCATGTCCTTGATATCCATAACGCCCTCCGTCTATATGTCCTGAACGTGCCGTCATATATATACGCGTTTCAGGCGCCTTTTGCTTTTTTCAAGGAGACAGCTTGAACAAGTATTCGTGAAGCTTTCTCGTAAGGTCGAGATTGCCCTCTGAATCACCGTGAGTGAAAAGATTCTCATAATGGACGACGAGGGGGTCCTTGCGCCTGCTTTTATAGATGCGTTCACCGTTGACAAGCAGAGACTGCGCCGTGTGGTCGAGTTCGACGGTCTTGTCGCTGTAATAGAGCGTCGTCTTCTTGAAAGACGCCCGGCGGCGCCAATCGATCGTGATGGCCGTGGGAATGCCGTCCGCCAGCAGCCGTTGCTTGATATAGACGGGCAGACCGTTCGTCTCGTCCACCACGTGGGAGACATCGATTGGTTCAAGCACCTCGAGCGGCGTGAAGCATTCGATAAGGCTCAGAGCGTTGATGCCGCTGTCGAACCAGGCACCGCCCAGTGCGGTGCGCTCCGGCAGGATGCGTCCATCCTCATCGACATAGGGGTCATGGATGACGATATCGATGCCCTCGAGGTCCCACGCGTCATCCCTCGCATCGTCTGAGAGGAACGCCAGCACTTCATTCGCATAGCGCAAATGATACATGACACGCAGCGTGTGCCTGACGGCCTCCTCGTAATCGAGAAGCGTTTCAAGGGCATCACGGGCCAGGGTCGCGGGCTTTTCCATCAGCACATCGACCCCGTAGGATAGACACGTTTTTGCGACAGAGAGATGAGAGGCCGGCGGCGTCGCAACAAGCGCGACATCCACATCCTCGCGCGCTAGCATCGTCTCATAGTCCCTGTAGAAAGGAATCTCGCGATACATGTGGCGGTTCACCGCGGAAGGCGAGGTGTCGCACACGCATGCAAGCGTGTATCCGGATGCCTTCAGCGCCTGCTTATAGACCCGGGCGATATGGCCGAGACCGATGATCGCCAGACGCACAGGATTTTTCTTCACAGTGCATGCACCACATCGAAGAAGATCGGAGCGCCCCCCGTATGCAAAAACAGGATGCGCCTGCCGGAGATTCCTTTCTCCTCAAGAAAACGCGACATGCCGTAGAACGCCTTGCCCGTATAGACCGGATCCAAAGGCACACCGTCCGCATTGAAGACCTCGCGGATCGTCTCGAGGATTTCCTCGTCATACTCGCCGTAACCGCCCTTGAGGTAGGCATCGCTGAAAAGCAGGGATTTCTCTCTGACGGCGGTCGCACCCTGCTCACGCAGATACTCGTTGGCGCTTTCGGCGACGAGCGCCCTGCCCTTCTCATCCGGATGCACCACGCTGATGCCCACCGTGCGCGGCGCATGGTTCAAAAGGCGCTCCCCCGCGGCGAGGCCGGCATGCGTCGTTCCGGTGCCGCTGGCGAAGAATAGGTAATCAAAGGGGGCATCGGCTTCCTGGCGCACTATCTCGAGATAGGCATCGGCGAACGCCTTCGTCCCTAGATAGCCGTGGCCGCCGTTGGCGATGAAATACGGCCGCCTCCCATCGGCGCGCAAGGATTCAAGCGTCTCATCGATAGCGGGGCGGATCGCCTCCTTGCCGACAGTCCTGACATCCGCGCCCAGCAGCTTCATCAGCTGCTTGTTGTGAGCGTCCGGGCTTTTTTTCGAGAGGACCACGCTGCATCCGATCCCTTCCCGGGCGGCCATGTTGGCCACGATACGGCAGTGGTTCGAACTGCCGCCGCCGGTGGTCACCACGTGGTCACAGCCCTTTTCTTTCAAATCCTCGAAGTAAAGCAGCGCCTTGCGGTATTTATTGCCGCCGAAGGAGAAGGGAAAAAGGTCGTCGCGCTTCATGAAGACGCGGTTGCCGTTCACATCACGCGTCAGTGGATGAATCGGTGTTGTCTCCATCAATAGCCTCCTCGTCTGAATCTGCAGTCTTTTCCCTAAGAAGGAAGAACAGCCAGAGCATTATGACACCGGTGAGCGCCCCGGCGAAATCCGTGTAGATATCCTCGATCGCCATATGGCGCCCGGGCACAAAGTACTGATAGAACTCATCGACAATCCCCACAATCAGACCGAGCAACGCTGCATTCACATACGACATGGGCGCGGGGAGCACATACATCTGTGCCGTCGCGAACCAAACGCCCAGAAACAGATACAGCATGAAATGTGCAGCGGTGCGCAGAACGTTGTGCACCTCCGCCGGGTCGGCCTCGTCGATGCGCTCTGATGCGACGACTGCGAGCACGTCCATGACCACATCGTTGACCGAGGAGGAGAGTTCGGCGGATGACTCGCCATCCTGCGCGGAGAATGAAAAGATCAGCACCACCCAGGCAATCGCAAGCCCCCAGGCGAGCACCGCCCGCGTGGCCCTACGCGTCAATAATCGGCTTGGCATTGTCATAAAAGAGCGCATCCGCGACTTTCTTTCCTTTCTTGCGTTTCACATAATCATAGGCTTTCTTCATGGTCCGCGCATGACGGGGGCTGTGCAAATCGCTCGCCACCAGGTCGACGAGGTCCTCCTTCAGAAGCTTCCGGGCCAGGCGGTTGAACTGGGGCTGGCCCTTCTTGATGAGATGCTTGGCCGTCACCTGAAGGAGCGCCCCCTGCGCTTTCACTTCCTCCCACGCTTCTAGCGAGACATCGGGATATCTCTCGGGGTGCGCGATTATCAGCACATAATCATAAAGCTTGAGTTCATAGGCGATCTCCTCGATATCCGCATCACGCATCATGAAGTCCACGAGTATATACGGCGTGCCGTTAAGGGACGGCGCCTGATCGATGAATTCGAAGAGTTCATCGCTTTCATCTATTTCCGAACCGATATAGAGCTTAACGCCGATGCCGGCCTCCGTCGCTTTCTCTCTTAGTGTTTCAAGTCTTTCGTGGTACGTCTCATAACTTTCCATAAAAGAGCGCCATGTGGAAAAATGCGGGGTCGCGAACACGTGGGAGATGCCCGCCTTCTCCATCGCTTCGAGTGCTTCAAGCGCCTCCTCGTAGTCCTCGACGCCGTCATCGACGCCTGGAAGTATATGGGTGTGGGTATCGATCATGCCGTTCACCTCTCAGTCATTTGTCTCGCAGGCAAAAGCCCTGCATGCTATGTTGCATCCTTTCGTTCAACGAGCGCGGTGACGATCGACTTCAATGCCTCCGCGAAGTCATTGAAATCACGGGGTGGCGCATCGCACTCATGTGCCACGGGGATATGGATGAAACCGGCGGGAACATCCGCATGACGCAATGCGCGATAGAAAAGGTCGTTGCACACGTAGCCACCGGCGCTCAATGACCTTTCATAAGGTATGCCGCTCGATGCGAGCGCCTCTAGGATCGCATCGACGGGAAGGGTCGTGAATATGCCGTCGGGGCCATCCGGGTCGATTGTTTCACCGGATTTTATGACGCCGGCCTCATCCGGACGCCGCGCATCGTTGAGATTGACAGCGATCTGTTCTATTGACAAGCGCTTCCTCCCGCGCGCTTCGCCCATCATGAGTATCGCATCGGGACGCTGTTCATCCATATGCCGTTTGAGCGTCGTGAACGCGTCCTTGTAGCGAACGGGAAGAACGACCTTGATCAGCTTGCAGCGTACGTGCGTTTCGGGAAGGGCGTTGATGATCTCTTCCGAGGCATTCCAGGAAGCACCGCCGAAGGGCTTGAAGGCTGTGAACATGATACGCATGAGAAACACCTCACTCTGTGATATCGATTCCGTTCTCCTCCAGATATTCAACCACAACATCGAGAGGGATGGACATATTCACCTCGCCGGCCTCGCCTTCCCCGCTCCAGGTGTTGATACCGAGAAGATTCCCCTCGACATCGGCAAGGGCGCCGCCGCTATGCCCCGTGAAAATCAAGGCGCTGTGCGAATGGACCGGGAAATCAACTTCATCGACATGTACCATCCCGAGATATTCGCCGAACGTCACAATGCCATCGACCGCTTTCGGATTGCCGGCGGCGAGCAGAAGCTCGCCACGCTCAGGAGGCTCGTCGAGCCGGGCCGGGACATCGATAGGAACGGCGGACTCCGCATTTCCTTCAAAGCGCAGAAGCGCAAGCTCCTTCTCCATGCAGGCATCCACAAGCACGGCGGAGATGGGGACCGCCTCCGCTGCGGGGATGACTGTGATGTCGCGGGATTCATACTCCTCATCAAAGATTACATGATGATTGGTCACCGCGTAGTAGTCATTCCCGACACGAGCGACAACAACGCCGCTCCCCTGCTTAGACCTCGACGCCGTGAACCACTCTGAATGAAATTCGGTCTCCACACCTACATTGGAATGGCGAAGGGTCCTTCTTCCTTCCATCATGCGCGCCTCCATGGATTCCTCTTCAAGCGCGGGGAGCGCTTCTTCCAATAGCCCGCAGCCGCTTAGCATCAAGGCAAGCATTAACAACGGCACAAGACGTTTCATCACATACCATTTCCTCTTTCCATTATACATAAGCGCACGAAAAAACCCAATCGAAATCGAAGCGGAAACATCCGGCGGCAAGCTCGGGATATATAGCTTGAAATCGAGGCGGAGAGCTGCTACAATTGCGTAGATAAATAACGAGGAGGCCATGTATGAAAAAACTTCTTATCAGCGCTCTGGTCCTGTTCTCTTCCTGGATGCTCACCGCCTGCGGGACAGGTATAGACATCACATTCAAGATTGACGGCGAGACCTATGAAACGCTGCAACTCGATGAAGCGGGGGGCCTGCCGCGCTTCCCTTCCCCCGAGGAGGAAGACAGGTTCTTCCTGGGGTGGCATTACGATGAAACCTGGGACGAGCGCGTAGGCTACCATGATACGTTCGAAGAGAGCACGACACTATACGGGCGCTTCATGGAGGACGACGGCACGTTGAACACGAAACTCACCGACGAACTCGACATCCCCGACTATGAGGGGAAGGACTTCTTCGAAGATGGCATCGGTGAAGTCAGCCTCCTCTCATGCCGTGATGGGGACACTGCGGACTTCACCGACGGCGAGGAGGATTTCCGGGTCCGCTATCTGGGCATGGACACCCCCGAATCCGGTCATACCTACGAACCCTGGGGTCCGGCGGCAAGCGCCTACGCCTGTGAGATGAAGGAAGGCGCCGACACGATTGTCCTTGAAAGGGAGCCGGAAGAGAGCGAGAGAGGCACCTTCGGCCGTGAACTCGCCTATGTATGGGTCGACGGACGGCTGCTCAATCTCGAGCTCATCGAACTCGCCTACAGCTACGCCGAAGGCGTCGCGGGCTATCGCTACGGCAGGGAGATGGCGCTCGGGGAGGAGAAGGCCGCGCGGACCGGCCGCCGCCTCTACGGCGAGGACGACCCTCATTTCTCCTATGAAGACCCTATCGGCGTCTCCATACAGACCTTGATTGAGAATCCGGAAGACTACATGACGCAATCGGTCAACATCGAAGGGACCGTGACCGCCACAGTCGGCAGCCACGCCTTTATAGAAGAGGACGGCCACGCCCTCTTCTTCTACGTCGGCTACGAAAGCAGCGACCGCCTTCAAACCGGAAACGACGTACGCATAGAAAACGCCCAGTTCTACATGGACGGCAAGCCGTTCGAAGGCCCGTTCCTCACCAATGCACTCCATGCAGACATCTCTTACAGGGGAAGCAGCGATATAGAGGTCCGTGAAGCCCCTTTCGATGCCATAGGCTTCGAGGAGACGGGACTTCGCTATCACTATGAAGATTTAACCATCACAGACATCGATGCTGAAGCGTTCCGTTTCACGGTTGAGGACGCAAACGGCGAAACGATGCACGTCTATCAGCTGCAGGAACCGAAGCTCAGAAACGACACAGAACACTCCCTGATACCCGAAGCACATCGCCTTGACTATGAAGACATCGACACTGGTGACGTCGTCGATATCACAGTCAATGTCATCAAGAGACACGGCGAGATCGCCTTCACCCTCGCACACAGGGATGACATCGTCATAGAATGAAAAGACGAAGCGCGCATTCCTGCGCGCTTCGGTTTTTATTCAAGGTCTTTTTTAAGTTCCTGGGTGACGAGCTTGCCGCTGGTGATCGCGATGGGCACCCCGGCGCCGGGGTGGGCGCTGCTTCCGGCGAAATAGAGATTCCTGACATAGGGGTGGACGTTCTTCGGGCGCCAGTAGTTGCTCTGAAAGAGCGTGGGGGCGAGGCCGAACGTCGACCCGTACATGGCGTTCAGATCCCCTTCGAAATCCTTCGGTGTCATGATCTTTAGGACATCGATCTGTTCGTCGATATCCTCAAGACCCTCGATGGATCTGAGCTTCTTGAAGACCTTTTCCTTGTAATCTTCAAGCGTGGCGTCATCCCACGTCGCTTTTGAAGTCTTGAGTTCGGGGACAGGGACGAGCACATAGAGATTCTCCTTGCCTTCCGGCGCAACGGTCTCATCCACCTGCGAGGGGCTGTAGATATAGAAGGCGGGGTCGCTCGGGAGCTTGCCGCTGAAGATCTCACGAAGGTTCTCGTCGAAATCATTGCCGAAATAGAGATTATGGACCGTGAGGGACGGGACTTTCTTGTTGAGGCCTATGTAGAAGAGAAGCACACTGCAGGAATAGTCCATCGAATGGATCTTCTTCTCCGTATATTTCCCTTTCGCCGTTTTATCCTTGATGAGGTTGTTCATCGCATAGGGGAAGTCGGCGTTCATGATGACCGCGTCGCTATAGACTGGAGTGCCGTTTATTTTGACGCCCTTCGTCTGCTTGTTGGCGAAGAGCACCTCCTCGACTTCCGTATTCAGCTTCACGGTACCGCCGAGTTCCTTGAAACGCTTCTCGAGCGCTTCAACATAGCTATACATGCCGCCCTTGCTGTAGGAGACACCGTAAAGCGTCTCGATCATGGGGATGATGGTATAGATGGATGGGCCCTTCCTCGGGCTTATGCCGATATAGAGTGTCTGAAAGCTTAGCAGTTTCTGTATCTTCTCATCATCGACATACTTGCTGATGGCGTGATGGGCGCTGTCGAAAGTCCTGAGCTTGAGGCCCTGTCTCAATGTCTTCGGATTATAGAAATCACGGGGGCTTCTGAAACTCTTCTCGATGAAGTGGTTCTTCGCGACAAGATACTTCTCATACGTCTCGTTGAGATATTTGAGATACCCTTTGGCCACATCCTCACCGCGCTTTTCGAGGTCGTCGATCAGATCCACGAGGTTCGTGTTGACCGCCATCTTCTCCCCGTCGGGGAAGGTCACATTGTAGATGGGGTCGAGATACTCGAAGCTGATGTAATCTTCTGGGTCGGCGCCCGTATAGGAAAGCACGTCGTTATAGATATGAGGCATCATGACGATTGTCGGGCCGACATCGAACATGAAACCGCCCTTCTCGATACGGCTCATCTTGCCGCCGAGCTGATTCCTGCGTTCGTAGATCGTCACATCATAGCCGTCGCTCTGCAGCATGAGGGCGGCGCTGAGTCCGGCGACACCGCCGCCGACGACACTTATCTTCATAACATCACTCCTTTAAGGTCATTCTAATGCATATATTTTACAAAGTAAAGTAAGGGCGTCATTTTCCGATTTATCAAAGGCGCGTCAATTTACAAACAACCGTATTTCCGTTATAATAAAGAAAGCATATGATATGGGGGTTTTCTCATGGACAAGTACGAACATGTGCGCCAGATCATCGAAGATTCGAGTGTCACCTTCTCCAAGGCCTTCGGTGAACTCGAAGAGAACAAGCGGAACGCTGTGTTCTCCATCTATGCGTATTGTCGAATCGCCGATGACGCGGTGGATGTGGATGGTGACATCGACAAGGTCGATGAACTGGAGAAGAAAGTGAAGGACACCTTCAAAGGCGCCGTCCCCGACGACCCTGTCTTCGAGGCGCTGTATGAGACCATCATGCGCTACCCCAGCGACGAGAAACCCTACCTTGAACTGCTCGAAGCCATGCGCGACGACTACCACAACACCCCCATCAAAACCGAGGACGACCTGGAGGAATACTGCTACAAGGCGGCCGGCACGGTAGGACTCATGTTGATACCGGTGCTCGCGAGCCAGAGCTACAAGGAGAACTCCGGCAAGCTCAAGGACGTCGCCATCGAACTGGGAAAAGCCATGCAGCTGACCAACATCCTTCGCGATGTCAAGGAGGACCTCGGCCAGGGCCGTGTCTATTTCCCCGATGAAGCCATCGAAAAGCAGGGCATAAAGATCAAGACACTGCGCACGGGTACAGTCACCGATGAATACAGGGCCCTCGTCGAGCACTATATCAAGAAAGCGAAAGAAAAATACCAGGTCTTTTATGACAACGCGGACCTCTTCGACAAGGATGCGGTCCTCCCCACGTATATCGCCGCCAAGTTCTATGAAGGCATCCTCGATGAGATCCGCAAAGCAGGGCATACCAATGTCTCACGACGTCATTTCGTCAGCAGCATCCGCAAATTCTTTATAAAGCGCCGCGCGAAGCGCGCCCTCAAAAAACGGGGCATCCTCGAATGATCGGGGTGGCGGTCTCTTATCTGTTCGTCGGGGCAGTACTTCTCCTCGCCTCATTCTTCGAAAGGATAAGACTTTTGAGCGACGAAGGGAGCCGGAAGCTCATCCACGTCGCTGTCGCGCACTGGATCCTGATCGCCATCGTCTTCTTTGAAGGGCGTCCCCTGCTCGCGAGTGTTGTGCCGGCCTCCTTCATCCTGCTCAACTACCTCTCCTACCGTTTCAACCTCCTCTCCGCCATGGAAAGGGACGAACGAAGAGCGGAGGACCTCGGGACCGTATACTACGCGATCTCCCTTACCATCGTATCCTATATCGCCTTCCGCTACGACCTGCTCGCCCACGGGGCCATCGCCATCCTGGCCATGGGCTATGCGGACGGTCTCGGCGCCGTGCTGGGCAAACGTTTCGGCAGACGGAAGCTTTATCACATGAAGACCTATATCGGCTCGCTCGCGGTGTTCTTTTTCACATTCGTCATCACCTATGGTTTCTTCCAGACCGCTTTCGTCACCGTGCTGGTATTATCCCTGGCCACCGCAGCGGTCGAGCTCTACACGCCGAAAGGCTTCGATAACCTCACTGTGCCCCTGTTCCTATTCTTCTCAGCGGTGGTGTTAATCCCGTGACTTTTTTCATTATCGGTTTCACCCTAAGCGCCACCATCGCAATCGCCGCCTACTACAAACGCGCCCTCAATACAAGCGGCGCCATGAGCGCCATCATCACCGGAACCCTCGTCTTCGGATTCGGAGGGTTTTTCCCTTACCTCATATTCATCAGCTTCTTCGCCCTCTCGAGCGGCATCCAGTTCTTCACCGATACAAAACAGACGGCGCAGCGCAGCTATAGGCAAGTGCTCGCCAACGGACTGATCGCCGTGCTCTTCATCACGCTATACTATCTAGAGGGTGAGACAATCTACTACGCCCTCTTCATCGGCAGCGTCGCAGTAAGCGCCGCTGACACGGCGAGCAGCGAGGTCGGCATACTCAGCAAGCGTTCGCCAGTCTCCATCTTCACCTTCCGCAGGATGGAAAAGGGCCTCAGCGGCGCCATCACGCCACTCGGCCTCGTCGCAGGCCTCCTCACAGCCCTTTTCTACGCCTTGCTCTCGCTCATCCCCCTCGGTCTCTCCTTCTTCATCCCCATCCTCATCACAGGGTTCCTCGGCACATTGATCGACAGCGCGCTCGGTACTGTGCAGGTCAAATACAAGCATAAAAAGACCATCAGCGAAGAAAAAAGCGAAAACGCGACGCATTACGCCGGTTTCCGCTGGCTCGACAACGACCTGGTCAATTTCCTGACCAATGCCATCGCGGTCTCCGTGATGTTCATCATCTGGATCATCTAGCGCCTCAAGGCGCTTTTTTATTTGAGACGCATGGCCGCGAGGAATCTCTCGAGCGCTTCTCCTTCGAGCGGCGTGCTACCGAGCTCACCGTGGCTCGAGTCATCGTCGATGCCGTGATAGTCGCTGCCCGCTGTGATGAATTGCCCCCTGGATTCAGCGAACGCCTTGAAACGCACCTCATCGGCATCGGTATGCAGGGGATAGACCGCCTCAATCGCGTCATAGTCATATTCCAAAACTTCTTCGCGGACTTTGTCGCTGATCAGCCCCGGATGGGCAAGGGATATGACAATGTCGAAACGCCGCAAAAGTCTAATGCCTTCTTCTGTCGAAAGCTCCGTGCTGGGGACGTAGGCTTTCGCATGTTCGCCGAGGAAGCGGTCGAAGATCTCATCATGCGTATAGGGATAAGCGTCCATAATCGCCCTGGCGATGTGCGGCCTGGCGATGATGCCGTCGGAATGGCTGACGACCTGTTCGTAAGTGATGCTGATATCATAGAAACGCTTTAGATTTTCGATAAAACGCTTCGCGCGGTTCTCCCTTCCTTCTCGGATATAGGTGTAGTATGCCTGCATCGGCTCGGCCTGATAGGAATCATCACGGAAATACCCGAGGAGATGTACGCTTTTTCCGTCCTTCAGGGTGGAAAGCTCGATGCCGGGAATATAGGTCATGTCGTGCGTCTTCGCAAGGGCGCGGTTCTTTTCTACACGGGCGCATACATCATGGTCGGTGATTGCCAGCACATCGACGCCCTTGGCCTTCGCCTTTTTGAACAATGCTTCCTGGGTGAGCTTCCCATCCGATTCTATTGTGTGGGTGTGGAGGTCTGCTTTCATGGCTCATCCTCTTTCCAAGGTGATATGATTGTGCTTGATATCTAGCTCTTCAAGCGCTTCTGACTCGCGTAGATGGCAGGTGAACAGCAGGATCTGTCGGTCGGACTGGACCCTGTCCAGCGTCTCAAGGGCGCGTTTTAGGCGCTGTGCATCGAAATTGACGAAGGCATCGTCAAGAATCAGGGGGACATCGCCTTTCTCGAGCGCATCCAGTGTGCCGAGACGGATGGCGAGGTAGATCTGGTCGAGCGTGCCCGCTGAAAAGAACGTTTTATCCTCGAAGTCCTTATGGCTTGGATGCTCTACTCTGAAATCCAGCGACTTGGGCAGCTTGATACGGGTATAAGCATCGTCGGTGAAACGTTCGAGATAGTGCCCCACATGATGTTCGAGCGTCGGGGAGAAGGTCTCGGCGATGGTGGTGGATACATCTTCAAGCAGTTGCTTGGCCTTCTCATAGACCTTGCGCTTCCTAAGGAGCCGCGATGTCTCCTCCTCAGCCTGCAAACGTTCATGTTCGATGGTCGCGAGCGGCCGATGTCTCTCTTTTCTCGCTTCATGGGAGGCTTCTTTCTCCGTGATGCGCCGCTCAATCCGTTCGAGTTCCCGTTGCTTCTTTTCCAGGGAGGGCCTGTTGGATTCGTAGCCATCGAGCTTTTCGCGCGGGGCGGATTCGACCCTGGCCCTGTAGTCCTCAAAGCGCTCGCCTTCGAGCATCTCTTCGAGGTATTCATGGAGCTTGCGCATCCTGATGAGGCAGTCTAGGCCTTCCGGCGTGAAGGGGAGGGCGAAACGCTTGAGCAGCGGGGCATACTCTTTTGACAGTTCCTCCATCGCTTCATCGATTTCCCTGATGCGCTCATTGTTTCTTTTGTACTGTTCGCGGCGGGACTCCTCCCTGCCGTAGTAGGCCAGAAACGCCTCGGTATCAGGGACACTGTAACGCTCGAGGATGGCATCGATCTGTTCCCTGGTCTCTTTCACGTCATGGCTTTTGTTCTCATACATAGCTTCGGCGGCTTCGTGCCACTTCTTCAAAGCGGGGATCTTCCGGAAGTAGAGATGAAGGAAATAAACAAATGCGACGAGGGAGATGAATAGAAGAATGATGAAGGGCAGTGCTGAAATTTCAAGCAGTAGATGGAGGACTGCCAGCAGAACCCCTGATATTGCGGTCATGACTGTCACGCTCAAAGCGCGGAGTGCACGGCTTTTCCCTTTCTTATGCAGGGTCCGGCGCGCATCGACAGCCTCCTCGAGTTTTTCCAGATTCCGGATGTCGTCTTGTCCGGTGAGTTGTTTCAAGGTGGACCTGTCTTCCTTCAACGCTTGGAAAGCGTCGTCGTCAAGCACGTCCTCCTCTGTCGAAAGGCTCTTTCTCTCCGTACGGAGATCCCTGATATGATCGCGGTGGCTTTCTGCCTGCTCGAAACATTCGGGGTAGGCCTCGATGGCTTTTTCAATCGCTGGATAATCAACGCTTCCCTCTCCTTGTGAAGCCTTCTCCACCATGCGCCTTATCTTCTCGACACGCTCATCGATGGCATCGAGCCTCTGTTTCTCCTTCATGTTCTCCTGTTTTCGCAGGGTTTTTTCAAGATCTTCCTTCTCCGCATTCAAGGCGCGCTTATCCTCGCGGATTTCATCGATCCTCCGCCTTTCCTCAAGCAGGTATTCATGATGCTTTTTGGCGTTCTCATACTCTTCATCGAGGGATTCTTTCCGCTTAAGCGCTTGAGCGTAGGGTTTCGTCGGCGCGCGGGCGGTTCCGATTTCAGAGATGGCTTTTTCGAGGTGTCTAACAGCTTTTTCTACGGAAAAAGACTCCGTCTGTGTCGCGTTGAGATTGCGGAGGCGGGTGAGAAGGTCGTCCTGGGCCTCCTCATCAGTCTGCGGGGAAAGCTGCCTTAGGCTCAGCGTGTTCCGATAGAGCCGGTAGGGCATGTCGATGAAGGCGGCGATATCCGGGAGCTTGCTGACAGGGTCGATATCGAGCGAGTCGGTGATCTCTTCTCCGTTCACCTCTTTATAGAGTCTTACGCTGTCGGACCCCTTTTTGAAGGTCCTATGCAGCCGATATTCAGTTCCATCCTTCTCAAAAAGCAGCGCGCCCTTGTAAGGGGCGTTGCTTCTTGGTTGGTACCACTTGTGCAGGTCGAGATAGCGTTTCTGCTTGACATCAGGGTTCAAGAATCCATAGAACATGCCCTCTATGAAAGCATGGAGTGTGGATTTTCCGCTCTCGTTGAGACCATAGATAAGATTGATGCCTGAACTGAGCGATAGAGAATGGTTTTCGAACATTCCGAACCCGTCGATGTGCAGGGAAGTAAGCTTCATCGCGCACCCTCCTCTGTGTCAAGAAGCGCCCGCAGGGCAGCTTTCAGCACTTCCTCATCACGAGCTTTCGGAGGCTGTTTCTCGAAACGCTGGATCATCTGTTCGACAATGGTATCCTTATAGCGCTGCTTGAGAGTCTCTAGATGAAGCGCCGCCTGGGTCTCGTCGCGGAATTCAATATAATGGAAATAGTCGTCGAGGATGCTTTTGAATTGAAGCGGGTCGATCGACATGGTCTCGTCGGCCTCCCCTGTCAGCCGCACGCGCACAAAACCATCGCGCAGCCCCGAAGGAAGGTCTTTCACCTTGTCGAGAATCTCCGATTCGCTTTCCACTTTGCTCACGGAGATCTCGCGCACATGATACGAGCGGATCTGCGAGGGGACGAACTGCGCCCGGACAAATCCGCGCACGTCGAGTTCGCCTTCAATGTAGCCTTTTTGCTCGGTTTCTGTAAAATCGAGGGGCTCCGGATTTCCGGGGTAGGCGATGTGCGGCGCTAGGAATGCATGCTGATGGATATGGCCGAGGGCGATGTAGTCGAACGGCAGGTCCTTGAGGGTCGGCACATCGGTAAGATAGTTTTCATCATGCAGCCTCTCTACATCACCGTGCAGGAGGAGGACATTCGCTTTATCAGGATCGACGCCATCGGCAAGCTCCTTCAGGAAGGCTTCGCTGAAATCATGGGTATTGATGCCGTAGACATCCATCGTCTCTAAGGACACCTTGGGCGAACGCTTATTGAAAGTGTGGATGTTGTGGGCGCTGAGAAGACTTCTATAGGCCTTGTTGTGAAGAAACCCGTCGTGGTTCCCGATCAGAATAAAGACCTCGGCATCGAGGTGTTTCAGTTTTTCAAAGAGCCGCTCCATTTCATGAAGCGGCATATATTGATCATCGAACATATCGCCGGCTATGAAAAGCGCTCCGGCATCGCGTGCGGCATCTATGACTCGCAAGAAGGACTCCCTCAATTCGTAGAGCCTCTTCTCATGAGCGGCAGAATCAGTGAACGCCGTATGCGTGAGCTTGGCGTTCAGATGGGCATCAGCGGTATGGATGAATTTCATCGACTCACTCCTTGGCCCGCTTGAATATTTCATAAAGCGCCTCGTCGCTCAGAGCTTCAAAGCGCGGAAATAGTCGTTTAAGCTCCACGACGTATTCGCTCGGGGATTCACTCAGTTCAGTCGTGGGAACATCACCGGTGAAAAGCGTGTTGACAAACGCTTCAAAAGCGATATAGAGATCGACGCTCGCATACGGAGTCTTGGAGAAAAGCGTCGTGATATCCTTGCGTGCCTTTTCGTCAAGAATCTCGAGACGATATTCAAGATAAGGCAGGACGCCATCACGTAAGAATGCATTATGCGGCGTCCTGGGATGAACGCTCTCAATTGTATCACTCATCTGATGAAGCGGGAACACACTCTTTGGCGCACCGATGCTATGGATGAGAAAACTCGCATAACCCAGCGTGTCGATGCTATCAAGTGTGAGGGTCGCTTCAAAGGCCAGTTTCGCCCTGTCGTAGGCGAACGGGTTCATATCGCCCTGCATGATTTCGAACGCACGTATCATGATATCAAGGCGCGTATATAGAAGTCTCTCCTTCACGAGATGTTCATAACATGAGGGCGAGATGAAGATGGCATCGGGATAGAGGGATTCATCCTTGAGTCGTATATACCGGCTGTCGTCATCATCATAGACGAGCGCCTGTTCATTCAACGCCCCCTGGAGCGAAGGCGTCGTCATGACCGCGAAGACAGGCAGCGCTGTATTCTTGAATGGTGGTTCCTCCCTGCTTTTAAGCCAGGCCGACAGGAAGTCGGCTGGTTCATAGAGAAGCCTTCCCAGAATTTTACCGGCATCGATGACGCTGCCGCCACCGAGGGTGAGGATGGCATCCGCCTCAAAAGCACGGCCGCTTTCGACCGCTTCCCTCAGTTTGTCTTCAGTGATGGGCGGGGCGCATCCATCGAACAAGCGATACGCCACCCCCTTCGCATCCAGAGCACTCTGGATGCTCCCGAGCATGTCATGACATGTCATGGCCACATGCCTGTCCGTCAGAATGAACACCCTTTTGAAACCTAAAGAAAAAAGGCGGTCCAGAAAGCCGTCCTGGTCCTTGAAATAGACCTGCATGGGAAGATGTGCAAAGAATTCGTCCATTGTGATACCTCGCTATTCTTAATTGATTATAACATATTCCCGCCGCTCTCACCATCTGAGAAGGGGAAAGAAAATGCTTTTAGCATGAACAGGGTGTGCTATAATGAGAAAGGTGATTCCATGCAATACATCGTGCCTGAAGAAGCCAGGGAATTCTTGAAAGCGAAAGACGCCCGCATGCGCCGGTTGATCCTTTGCGGCCAAGCGCCGAGGGAATATATCATAGAGGATGCCTTCAAAGCGCTTGTGGACATCATCGTCGGCCAGCAGATATCGGAGAAGGCCAAGGCCGCAATCCTTTCACGGGTGAAAGCGGCGTTCCCCACCATGGACCAACGCACCTTCGAATCGCTCGCTGAAGAGGACCTGACTGCCCTGGGCTTATCGCGTATGAAAGCCTCAACCATCATCCGCCTCGCTAAAAGCGATGAAGATTTCAATGCCTTGAAACAGGAAGACAAGCGCACTGTCAAAAAGAAGCTTACGGCTTTCAAGGGCATCGGCATGTGGACAGTCGAGATGTTCTATTTCATCGCCATGCAGGATGAGGATGTGCTGAGCCTCAGGGACATGGGCATCCGCAACGCCTTGAAAACACTCTATGACTGCAGTGACAAGGACCTGCCGGCATTCAAGCCCTATTTCTCGCCCCATGGTTCAGCGGCTTCCGCATACCTCTGGACCATGCTTGCACTGGACGATGAAACCATCCAAACCATAAAAGGAGCGTGAACGACATGCCAATGAAAACGTATAAAGGAAAGGAACCTGTCGCCATGGACAATGTGCGCATCTTCGAAGGCGCCATGGTCATCGGCGACGTCCGCCTGGGCAAAAACACCGGCGTCTGGTTCAACGCCACCATCCGCGGCGACATGGACCGCGTTGAGATCGGCGAGAACACCAATGTCCAGGATAACGCTGTCATTCATACTGACAGCGGGGAGCCCACCGCCATAGGTAAAAACGTCACCATCGGTCACGGCGCCATCATTCATGCGGCGACTGTCGGCGACGGCGCCCTTATAGGCATGGGAAGCATCATCCTCAATAATGCCGAAATCGGTGAAGAAGCCCTTATCGGGGCGGGCACCGTCGTCCCTCCCGGGAAGAAGGTCCCGCCACGTTCCCTCGCTGTAGGCAATCCCATGAAAGTAGTGAAAGAACTTACAGACGAGGACATCTCTCGCATCCACGAGAACGCCGGTCACTACGTTGCGCTGAAAGACACCTATCAATAAAAAACGCCGCGGCCGCGGCGTCTAATCTTCATGTGTCTTGAACCATCTGATGAAACGCGCTTCATCGATGAGCGAAGAATCGTCGCGCATCAGGGAGACGAACTGGCTGATCCGCGCGAGTATCTTTCGGTGCGTGTCGTCGTCCTTCGCCCCGAAGACGAAATAATTGTGGATGGGCCTGCCGAAATACTGTACGGGCTCCTCCGTATGCAGGAACGCGATAAAAGGAATTTCAACACCTTCGTGCGGTCTTGCATGCAGGAAGACAGTGTCTTTTGTCAAGGCCAGTTCCGGACCGCTCTTGTGAATCTGTTCCACAATCTCCTTGAGATACATCGAGGTGAGCACCCCTACCTGAAGCAGGGGGGAGACCGATTTATAGAGCCCTTCCTCCCAAGAATCGAGACGCTCGACGATTTCGGCATGCAGACGGATATCTTCCATGGAATTCATCTCCTTCAAGCGTTCTCTTGCCAGAAGTGTTGAATAGAACAGGCATATTATAGCACAATACATCCGTTTTTATAAATTTTATGTTCCACATGTGCAAAGATGGCGGGTCTATTGTATAATGTGAATGTAAGGAGGAAATTCTATGGTTCAGAAAAAGCGCGTCCTCGACAAGGAACTCCGCCATGAACTCACCAAGGAAGAGTGCCATGAGATCATGGATTATCTCATGGTCCAGTTCAGCGACTCCAAGGACATCCATTTCAACTACTATTTCGACACGCCTGATGGAGCGCTCGCCGAGCGGGACATCACCCTTCGCATGCGCACCATCCGCAAGGAGAACCACACATCCTACCACCTTACGCTCAAGGTGCCCACCATCGACGAGGCCACTTACCTCGAATATCATCAACGCCTCACCGAACGTGAGATGCGCCGCATGGTCTACAACAACGAGCTACCCGAAGGGGAGATCAAGGACCTCGACTCCATCCACGGCGGCAACGTGAGGAACGTGAACATGATCCGCGTCAACCGTGTGTACGCCAAGTACCTCGATTTCCATGTCTATTTCGACAAGATCTCCCACCGTGGGCGCACCTATTACGAAATCGGCACCCGCATCGATTCCTCCCTGGTCTCCAAGGACAAGCAGTCCCAAGCGTTCAAGGACCTTCTCGCCTCATTCGGAATCACCTTCAAACAGACCGACAGGCGCTCGAGGAAATTCCGTTATAGAAACCGTCCGGGCAACAGATGATCGAAAAAGACGCTCATTATGCAGCGTCTTTTTTTAAAGAACGATGAAATGGAGCGCCATCGCAGCCATGTAAAGAACAAACACATAGTTCGCCGTCTCGAATGAAGGACGGAATCCGCGGAGTCTTTGGATGAGTGAACCATCTTTCTTGATAATCAGACGGAATATAAGATACCCTGCTATAAGATAGAGCGCATATTCAAGGATGCCTCTTGCACTCAGAATCGATACATGAGATATATCGACAGTGAAGAAAAAGTCTGAAAGCGGGGCGAAAAAGACCCCGAACACCAGACATAGGATCGAAAGAATCGCCAAGGCCACATAGGGTGGTCTTTTTTTAACCGCATAACTCAAAGGCTTCTCTCCGAAGAATATCTGGGAAGCCTTTATGAATGAGGCCGCCGTCCCTATATTCACCGCGAATAACGCTGCATACTGAAAGGGGTTCGCTTCAATCCCGTATTTAATGATGGACTTGCTGATATAGCCATTGAACAAAGGCGCCCCCGTAATTGAGAGCATGCCGATGATCATCATTGCGCTGACGAACGGCATGGTTTTCATGACCCCACGAATCTCGCTGACATTCTTTGTCCTGTAGACTTTAATGATCACGCCGGCGCACAGGAAGAGAAGACTTTTGAACATGCCATGATGGAACGCGTGCAATAAGCCGCCGTGCGCAGTCATGGCATCAACTTGCGCCAATCCCATAAACACAATGCCAACCTGCGAGACGGTGTGGTAGGCGAGAATCTGCTTGATGTCCTTTTGTGAAAGCGCGAATACGACACCGACGATTGCTGTCAAGGCCCCGATGATGAAGAAAAAGTCCACATAATCGAGTGATAATGCCGCGAACATCTGATTCATGCGGATGAACAGATAGACACCTGATTTGACGATAAGGCCGCTGAGGAGTGCGCTCACAGCGGATTGGGCCGCTCCGTGAGCTTTCGGAAGCCATGTGTAGACCGGAAAGATCGCTGCCTTGATACTGATGCCGGCCATCATAAGGATATAGGCAAGCTGGACGAGCCTTTCGGAATCCATCGCCTCCATATTATCTCGAATATGGAGGAGATTGATGGTGCCGAACACATTATATAGCAGGAGTACACCGATGAGGAACATAAGAATACCGCTCGTATTGATCAACAGGTAGTAGATTGCCGCCCTTAATGAACTGCCGGTCTTTTTAAACCCCACTAGGACTGTCGCGACAATGGTGGTCAATTCAATGAATACGAAAAGGTTGAACAGATCATTCGTCTGCAGAAGACCGAAGAACACGCCTTGCAGAAAGAGAAAGAAAAACAGGAAACTATGGTCTGTTTTCCTAGGTTCATATTTATAGAAAAGCACCACCCACCAAAGCAGAATGGTGAGAAAGATAAAAGACATGCTCAGTCGGTCATTGGCAAGTGTAATGCCAATGTGTTCCGGCCATCCGCCCAGAACAAACGCACCACTTGCAAAGTCGTCACGGAAAACAAAAAAATATGAGACCGCCAAGACGGTGATAAGGGTCTGGGCAAGGAAGGCTAGCAGGTACATCCTTTCATTTCTGAACACCAGGATCAGGATGCCTGTCACAACAGGGATCAAAACCAGGAAGGCTGGCACATATATCATTTGACATCTTCCCTTCTCAGTATCTGAGCCCATTCCGTCGATCCGTAGTGATGGAAGACCTTGATACAGATAATAAGTGCTAGAGCAGTGACGGCCGAGCCGATAACAATAGTGGTGATCATCAGTGCATGCGGGAGCGGGTCGACAATAGCTGCCACATCTTCGCTGACAATGGGAATGGCACCGCCTTCATAATTTGCAAAATTCAAAAAGAGCAATATGACGCCTGATTCTATAATCGTCACACAGAAGACACTCTTTATTATATTCTTACTCGTGGCCAGTCCATAAAGTCCAATCAACACGACAATGAAAGTCAATACAGGATTCATCAGCGCCCCTCCTTCAAGAAAGCAGTGAAGATAGCCCAAAGACAGAGCGCTACATTGATACCGATCAGGATGTCAAGTGCAATGATATAGATATATTTGGACATGGTCGGTGCGTCGACCGCCATGAAATTTGTGAAAATCTCCCCCCGCGTTATAAGGCTGATCGAAGCTGTAAGAACAATGCCGAGATAAGCGAATTTCACAACAGCCACAATCAGACTGATGTCCGTCTTGCGTTCAAGATTGATGTAATAAAGTAAAAGAATCGCTGTCGCAACGACTGCGCCGCCTTGAAATCCACCACCCGGCGTTAGATGCCCATTGAGGATAATGAAGAAACCCAACATGAGCAACAATGGAAAAACAAAACGCGAAAGTGTGACGAACAACTCAGGGGTTTTATATTTATCCAGCATGAAATGTGCATTGCGCTCTTCAAAATCATGCCGGCTGATCCAGATCACGCCGAACACCGCGACGAGAAGGATGCCTGCTTCAAACAAACTGTCGAAAAGACGATAGTCCAGAAGAATCGCAGTGATAAGGTTTGAAGAGCCGGTGTCATCCAGACCATGTTCGAAGAAATAGAGTTTTGCATCATTTTTGAAAAGATCCTCCATCTCCTCCATGGAGAGGAAAAACATCACAAACAGAATCCCCAGCGCAGCTACAAGTATTATTTTCCTACTCACCAAAACCACGCTCCGTAAATGTATGGACCTCTATATCATCGTAATCTTCCGCCATCTGTGCAAGCTTCGTCATCAGAAGGCTTGATTCTTTTCCTTTCAATTGATATACACCTTTTTCCTCGTCCCTTGAAACAATAAGGTCCACATTTGTCTTTTCACATATGACCTTGTCAGGGCCCGCTTCCCAGCTGCAAAGCCCAGGGTCGTTACAGATGTTGAGTTCGAGATGGTAGTAATCCGTGAATCGTTTCAACAATACATAGCCTATGCCGGTAAAATCATTATTGCTGATGATGAAATCATCCATCGCCCTGTCTAGAACAATGAACTCCCGTTGCCTTGAGATGCTGATCACATAAATAAGCGGGATGATCGCCGCTCCGATCGCTACTTCCGCAATAGCGACATCCGGCGCATGGTTGATGACATATAATCCGGATACGACCAAAGAGAACGCTACTACAAGAAGCACGATAGTACTGTTGTTCTTCTGAAGGACCACAACAACCGCAATCGCAATCAGCATGAACTGAAGCACATATGCAATGATATCAATCCACATCAGATCATTCATAGTTTCCACCCTCTTTATCCTCAAGACGGGCAATGGGAACGCCGGTCAAATAGGCGCTCCGAGCATTGACGTGTGCACTCACTGGCCCACTCAAAAGATGAAACGCAAGCAAAAGCAAGTAACGAATCAAATGCTGGAAACAAAAATACGGGAAATCCCCCTCATAACAAACGATTGATAACGTTATCAGCCCCAATGCCAGAAAAAGGTGAGCAACTGTATCGATCAATGTTGCAGAAAGCATGCGGGTATAGATGTTCTTCACTCTCAAAAGCGCTATGACACCGCATGCGACTAAAAACCAGCTTAAAACGATCAAAACGGCGGCGAGTATCATTTTTCACGCCCCCCGGACATAATAAATTTGGACAGCAACGTAATCGTCAGAAACCCTGTCAATCCAAGGACCAAGGCCATGTCAAGCATGAAGACGCTCCCTGTGATCATGGCATACACGACAACCAGCATCATTATTTTAATGCTGAGAAGGTTGACCATCAGGATACGGTCCCAGATCGTCGGGCCGATGATGAAGCGTATCAGAACCGCGAGTACACCGATAATCAACACAAAAAAAGTTATTTGCAGCATAATCTCAATGAAGCCAGGCAGTTCAATCATGATGAATCCTCTTTTCTATATTGTTTCAACGTTCCTTCAAAACGTTTCCGTATCACCTTTTCGAGGTGATCCCTGGTCGCTTCCTCCGAAGCGATCGTCAACACTGTCACCGTCTTTTCATCTTTATTGCTCTCAACAGTCATTGTCCCAGGTGTCAGTGTAATCGAATTCGCAATAATGCCCAATTCCACATCATCTTTTACATCGAGTTTCATCGTGAATACAACAGGTGCGTAACGTTTGAAAAACAGAACCGCCAGAAACTGAAGCGCCGATCTAAAGACCGTGACCAAAAGCATGACAATATAGCGAAAGATGCGGGGTGGATGAAAAGGACGATATGACTTGTCGCCGCCTCCGTAGAAGACTCCATACGCCATGATACTGAGCACCAAAGAAACAACCCCTCCCTTTATAAGAGAAAGGGGATCGAGACTGGAACTCAAAAAAAGCCAGAAAACAAATAACAATAAAAATAACTTGTATCGAGCACGTATATATTCCAACATGCCACGCCACCCCTTGCTGTTTGAAAAATCACAGCCATTATAACAGACATTCACGATGCAGACAACGAAAGTTACCTATCGGCAGCCATCAATAAGGCCACTACCGTCTTCGCATCCATGATATCCCCCTGCTTCGCCATCGCGAGAGCCTCCTCGAAAGGCATTTTAACTATCTCAAGGTACTCATCGTCGTCCCCGAGCACATCGCGCCCCGTGGGATAGACGTCGTAGGCCGCATAGATATCGATTCTTTCATTGGAGAAGCCGATGGCGGAATAGATGCTCGTAAGCCAGGTGAGCGCATCGCTGACATGTCCGGTCTCCTCCTCGAGCTCCCGCAATGCGCACCGCCTGCCATCCTCACCTTTTTCATCCTTCTTGCCCGCGGGAATCTCAAGGGAATCAATCCCGGCAACGTAGCGATGCTGCTTCACGAGGATGACATCGCCTTTTCGCGTGAACGGGAGCACAGCGGCGGCGCCGTCATGATCGACAACGACACGTCTGCCGCGCTTCCCCCCGGGAAGCGTGACATCATCTTCATAGACACGCAGGAACGGACATTCATATTTCAATCTTCGCGCGACCTTCTTCTCTCTTCTGACCACCGGGCATCTCTCCTTGAAAGTACAATTCTCTGAACTTTATCAAGTGATAAGTGTGAGGACGATGGGCAACATCACCAGATAAAGCCCCCACAGAAACATCCGCGTCGTCCAGAACATGAAAGCATGTCGGACCGCTATCAATAGGGGCATAGCTAAAAGCGCCACATAGCCGGCAAACATCAAAAGCCGCATCATCCAGATATTCTCGATGAATGACGACTCATTGACCACATGATACGAGAAAACCATGCTGATGAGGACGAAACTGAGCAGCGAGAATGCGAACACCAATGTCCCCACTGTAAGGTAGTCGGCCAGCTCCAAGCCCTCGCTGACAATCTTCGTCGTCATAAACAGTATGGCATACACCATGATCAAAAGAAGTAAAAGCCTTAGTATCGTGTGACTCAGAAGTTCAGATAATTCCGCCACTATCGGGTCATACGGAGTTGTCATGTCGTCCACTCCCTCTCTTTTCATTCCGGGCGCCACCCTGAATCAGGCGTCTACGGTCATTCATCCTTGAGACGCCCGTAAAGACTCTCTATCTCCCGCATGCGGGCAGGAATATCGATGCCCTGCGGACAGTGCTCAAGACAGACGCCGCAGTCGATGCACACTGAGGCGGCGCCGTCCTTGTTTTCATACCTTCTGACGAACCCGTTCTCGTTTTCAGAGATCGCATAATCATTGTAGAGCGTGAACACCCCCGGGATGTCGACACCTTCAGGGCACGGCATGCAATAGCCGCAATCCGTGCAGGGGATGGTGCGTTTCTTGAGGAAGGCTTCAAGCGCGTCATCGATGACGCGCTGTTCTGAAGCCGAGATGGGCTTGAAGTCCGTGAGCGTCTCGATATTGTCCTTCGTCTGCTCCATGTCAGACATGCCGCTCAGCACCACCATCACATTGGGAAGCGACGCCACGTAGCGTATCGCCCATGAAGCGATGCTCACATCGGGGTCATGAGCTTTAAAGATGTTCCTGGACTCTTCACTCAAAGAAGCGAGCGTCCCGCCACGGACTGGTTCCATCACAATGCAAGGAACCCCGTATTCCTCGACAATCTCATACTGGCGCTTCGCATCCTGATGCGTCCAGTCGAGATAATTGATCTGGAGCTGCACGAAATCCCATTCGTAGGCGTGGATGATGGTCTCTAGCACATCAGGCGTGTCGTGAAAAGAGAATCCGAGATAGCGAATCCTCCCCTCGCGCTTCATCTCATAGAGAAACTCCATCACGGCGGGCAGCTTGAATGTCTCGAACATCTTCTCATTCAAGGCATGGGCGAGGTAGTAGTCAAAATACTCGACCTGGCAGCGCTCGAGCTGTTCATAGAAGATGCGCCGCGCATCCTCGACGGACTCGATCTCCCATCCGGGCATCTTCGACGCCAGATAGAAGGAGTCGCGGGGATACTTGGAGAGCACGCGCCCCACAAAGGGCTCCGAGAGACCATGATGATAGGGATACGCCGTGTCGAAGTAATCGACGCCCCTTTCATACGCATAATCCAGCATCGCTTCCGCACGTTCCTCATCGATATCGGGTGCATCCTCGTTGAGCTTGGGGAAGCGCATGCAGCCGAACCCCAGAAGCGAGGGCGTCTCTTCGATGCCTTTGAATCCCTTTTTCCTATAGACCTTTCGAGCCATGAAAACCCTCCTCTATTTTATGACACGCTTCAATGTCGTACCGAGCATGTCGGTGACGGCTTCGCACACCACGCGGTAGTGCGGAGCATATCGCCTCTTGAACGGTTCACTATGCGGGATCGGACGAAGCCCTTCCGCTTTGTAATGCGCTACGAAAGTTTGAACCTGTCTACAGCTGAAGGGCATGCACCCTTCGTCCGCCATCTTGAGAAGCGCCTTTATCTGCGCATCAAAACGTCGCTTCCCCTCCATGGATTCAACGGAATAACTCATCGAGCGCTCGAACATAAGCGCCAGTTCATCAAGTGTCAATATCCCCTCACGCACCAGGCCCAGATGCGCCCGGAAATAGCCATGGCCTATCTTCTCAAGACAAGCAGGACTGCTTGTCATCGCCTGGTATTCCCCTTCTAGATATGCACGCACTTCCCTCGAGGAGGGCGCGGAGAAATGCGCAGGACCGAAACTGTTCTGATAGAAGAGTTTCAGAAAATCCTGGACCTCCATGTGCGGATAACGTCTCAGATGCGTGATGATGATCTGCCTTGGATTCTGCACACTCATCCCCTCTTCAATAGATAACTGAAGACACCCGACTTTGGTATATCAATAACGCCACGCTCGGCGAGCGTGTCCGTAAGTGCCGTATAGAAGAAATGATACCACCAGATGAAGAACGATGCGAAGGACACTTCTTCGTCATATCCCATGCGCCGGTAATGCATCTCGAGTTGTGGACGCGCCCTCTCGAAGAGCGCGAGGAGACCATCCTCCAAAGTACCGGCGATGCGTGCGAGACGGGCTTCATCACCAGGCTTGAAAAGGGGCATGGAGAACCTTCCGTTCTCCATGAGGCCGAGCGCTTCGAAACCGCGGACCTCGGAGGCCTCCAGCGTAAGTGTTTCCTGAACGGCCTCCATATAGCGCTTCAAGAGCCTGGTCTTTACCTCATGCAGCGTCCCGTCAAAGTGCGCGGAGAAGAGACGTCTCAAGTCGCCGATTCCGGCCGAGAGAAAATGCAGGGCGTTACGGCGATTGCCGTAGACGGACAACACCATGTCCTCGAAACGCTCGAACTGATTGCCGTAGATGCCGAATGCCTCTTTATCCGGGTCGGTCTTTTCCTGCACGGAATAGTAATAGCGGCCACCTTTGCGTTTCGGACGCGGACTATTAAGAAACCTACGTTCCATCGCGTCAAGCTGAAGGACATCCAGTGCCACCGTGCTGAGAAGAAAAAAGCTGATATCGGAGAAAGCGAAGGGGTGTAAGCTTTCAATGCCATCCGCGATGGTCCGGATGTCCTTTAGTTTTTCTTCCACGAGCTCGGCGCCCTCTTCCAGTAACTCATCCGATAAAGTGAAAAGCGCCTTTCCTTCATCGCGCGTGATCACCATGCAGAGCGGTCGGAGCGTCTCTTCCTGCACCAGCCCCTCGCGCACCAGACTATCCAGCGCCCCGTCAAGCTCCGGCCTTGAAAGCGAGAAATGCTTTCTAGTCCCATCCAGGGAGAGGCGCTTGTGAAGCGCGACAAGGATCTCGTTCAGACGCCCCTCCTCCATGGAGACAGCCGGACCGTTCTCGCCGTCGGCGATGCGCTTGCCTTCAAATGCATGTCGATACACGTCGGAAAAATCCTCTCGCCGGGACATACCTTCACTTCCTTATACTGTATTTGAACCATGCACATTCATTCTACGTCAACTGTACCGTCCTTGCAACTGCGCGTTCACTTTAAAATATCGATTGTATTCCCCCGCACGCGGATGACGCCCTCTTCACTTAGCTTCTACATCCCTCACCATCGTGCGCCGGCCGATATTGAGACAGTCCGCAAGCGCTTGTCGGGAGGAAGGACGTTCGTCGGCCAGAGGTTTCCGTCTCTCACAGGCACGCTCGAAATAGCCGAGTGGCTTTTCCGACCGGCTTTCTGAACATCAACACGGTTTTATGCCTCTTCATGACGCACGACATCGAAACGATAGAGCTCACACTGGGCACCTTCAGGAATCCCGGCCTTCCCGCGTGCAAGCGCGAGCTGTTTCTCGACGGCATCGATGCCCTTAAGATCCGGCAGGAGCACACCCTTGCGCGCACCGGAGACCACCACCACGCCGTAGCGGGATGGATCGAGTGATGCTTCATCGGCGGCTTCAAGCGGCGAAAGCACATCCACACTGACGGAAAGTCCGGAAAGCTCCTCGCGTTTGACAGGAGCGAAGCGCGGATCGTCCTTCGCCGCGGCGAGCGCGTTGTTCTCGATCTCTTCGGCGAGTGTCTCCCTGGTCGGTTCTATCGTACCGATGCAGCCGCGCAGACTCCCCTCTTTCTTGAGCGTCACGAAACATCCACGGCGCTTTGTAAGAAAATCCGGAAGCCTTCCAGGAAGACGAGGCGCTTCGCCTTCCTCGATATAAGCTCCGATGACACGTCTCGCAAGGCGTGTATGCCAGGAGGACACCCGGATGTGTGACGATACAGCGTAGCCCACGCCGAAGGGGCCTTCATAGTTCAGAAGATCGTGGGTGTGTTCAGCGTCTGCAAGCGCCCCTCCCAGCGTCACCATCGAACGCAGCCCGCATTCTTTCGCATTGCGCACCAGGCGCTTGTTGAATGTCAAGAGCTTCGAGAACTCACCCTTCTTCAATGCATCTTCGACGCCCGCATCGAATTCAGCGCCGTCCGGATGATGCCCGTGGGGCGCGCCACGTTTCAAGGCATGAGAGAGGTCGCCGCTCGCCAGGAATACCACGTTCTTGTCGCTTCTTTTGCATGCCGCGGCGATGGCTTCACCAGCTTTCCAATGGTCCTTGAGGGACAGCCCTGAAATGGAAAGGTGTACAACCTCGTAATCATAGAGCATCTCATCGATATACATCAGGGGAACCAGGGCGCCATGGTCGAGCGTGTCACGGCCTTTTTCAACGGTAAGTTTTGCATCACTTAATGCGGATGCAATTCTATCGATAAAATCGCACGCATTCGGAATTTCAAGCGAGACTCCGGCATGGCCGAACATCGCAAAGTCACCGCTCAATTGCGGTGATTGATTGATATTGAATGCGTCCCTATAGGCGTTCGCATGCGGAGTCATCACCACGATGACATCCGGGTCGAGCAGGGAGAGCTGTTCAGCCACCTCCCTCATCGCACGTTTCGTAAGAACCGCATCGTCCCCTCTCGAACCACCGATGGCATCGATGACGATGGGTGGGTGCGGCATCACCACGCCGCCTAAGAGTCCCATGCAATCCCTCCTTTTGAATCTATCTACTTATATTGTATCAAGAATACGACAAAAAGCATAAATCCTTTCCCGGCATGCATGTGATTTCTCATGAAGAACGCACGGTTTCATGCTATAATGGATGCAAAGCGAGGCAAAAGGGGGACATACCATGAAACGCTTTGAAAAGGAAACGTTATTGAAACTATTGCTACTCGTCTCCATCATAACCATCGCCATCATCGGGCTCTATGCCCTCTCCCTAATCTTCTCGGGACTCATCGATAATGTATCCACAGCGGCGATATCGGTCATCATGCCCTTCTCCATCGCCTTTTTAATAAGTTTCATCATCCATCCTCTCGCCAATATATTCAGAGACCGGATAGGCATCCCTGAGACACTCGCCATCATACTTGCAATTACAGTAGGAATCCTCGGCCTTCTCGGCGTCATCACCATCACTGTGGTCTTCATCACCTCTCAGATCGGAAACATCCTCTCGAGCCTCGTCAACTTCATCGACAACGAAGCCATTGAAAACCTCATCGAAGCCGCCCTCGCAGCCATTAACGATTACCTCGACCGAAGCGACATCATCGCAATCATAGAGAATTTCCAGGAAGAGGGGCTCTCGCTTGAACCGCTCGGAGAGCTTATCACCACTGTGTTCTCGACACTCGCCTCAGCTGCGACAAGCGTCGTCAGCGCAACTTTCACCATCATCCTGACGCCTGTCTTCATGTATTATCTCATCAAAGACCGTAATAAAGTCTTCAGAGGCATCGGAAGAGTCTTCCCCCCTAATATCCGCCCCCACGCCAAGGCCCTCGCTGTAAGAAGCGACGCCGTCATCCGCAGCTACCTCAAGGGACAGGGGCTTGTCATGATATTCATCGCTACGTTCTTTATTATAACCTACAGCATCCTCTCCTTCTTCATCCCCGATTTCCACCTCTGGCACGCCATCTTCTTCGCCGTCATCATGGGACTTTTCAGCATCATCCCCTATTTAGGGGTATGGATCAGCATCGCAGCGCCCGTCGTCCTGCTTCTCACACTACATCTCGAGCATGGCGAAGACACCTGGATCTACATCATCGGCATCGCCATGATCTTCATCCTGAACATCATCGAGGAGATCATCGAGAGCGCCTTCATCCAACCGAACGTGTTCAGCCGGCAGGTGCGCATCCACCCTCTCGCCGTCCTGGCGAGCTTCCTCTTCTTCGGCGGCATATTCGGACTCGTCGGTGTCATCCTCGCCGTACCGATCGCAGGCACCATCAAGGTCACCTTCATCTATTTCAAATCATTGAATCAAGACACGGCATCCAGCAGTGACACCCCATAACACGTACCCTTCGGAGGTCTATCCGGAGGGTTTTTACTTTTAAAGCCACGAAACAGATCTCCGGATGGTTTATTAACCACCACTGAGTTGTTAGAATATAAATAGAGACCATGACAAGGCTGCAAGGAGGTGTGTTCATGTACAACATCATCAAGACCCTCGACCACAGTATCTTCACCTCACAGAATGGCCCCTTCATCTCTCTCTATCAACCAGCGCACAGAGGTGCGCCGCAATCGGAGAAGGACATCATCCAGTTCAAGAATCTGACCAAGGACATCGAACGCCACCTTGAAGCAAACCATGACAAGGACGCAGTCAAATCAATCCTCGAACCCTTCTATACCCTCCGCGAGGACAAGGCGTTCTGGAACAGGACCGCCGACGGCGTGGCAGTCTTCGCGAACCCTGAACACTGTGTCGTGTTCCATTTGAACCATGTCGTAGAACCCTTCAGCTCGATCGGCGATAATCTCTATCTCATCCCGCTATACTATTCCCGCCAGCTCGTCTACTCCTATCACGTCCTCACTTTGAACAGCGATGCCTTCGCTCTCTTTGACTGCGACCATGAAAGCTGCCGGAAGATCCGTTTCGACGAGGACACGCCTACCACCAAGGAGGAAGTCGTCGGAACGCCGGATGTCGAAAGACAGCACACCCATGCCTCCTACGGCGGCGGTGCCATGTATCATGGGCATGATGACGCCAAGGACGATGTTGAAAAGGACATCAAGCGTTTCTTCAAACATGTCGACGCCTTCGTCTATGATCATTTCTCGAAGCAGGACAAACAGCCCCTCATCCTCTATGCACTCCCCGAACATCAGACGCGGTTCCGCGCATTGAGTCAGAACCCGTTCCTTCTCGAAGAAGGCGTGAAGGAATCCGACAACAATGTCGATGAGGACAGGGCCTATCAGAAAGCTTGGAAAATCATGGCGCCGAAAGTCGACCAATACATCGATAGGCTGACATCCGAATTCCAGGCAGCCAAAGCCAGGGGCAAGGCGAGCGACGATATCACCGACATCGTCAGCCACATCAAAAGCGGAAGGGTCGAAACCATTCTGATCGAAAAGGACAGGACCCTCCCCGGACTCATAGACATGGAAAAAGGAACCTATGAACCCCATGACGAGACACCGCCGATATTCAACGATATCCTGAATCAGATCGCAATCAATGTGAAGGACTACGGCGGGGAGGTCATCATCATCGAGAAAGAAAGGATGCCCACAGACAGCCCCCTCGCCGCCATCTACCGTTTCTAACGAAAGAAGCGCAAGAGGCGCTTCTTTTTTAAACGGGATACGATTCGCAAGCAAACATTTTGCATCGTTCGGTGAAAAGACATATAATGAACTATCAATCCCGAAAGAACTAGGTGATACCATGCTCGAACTCAGAAATACCACAAAAAAATACGAAATCGGCTCCTTCAAGCAAGCCGCGCTCAACGGCGTCGACCTCGCCTTCAAAACCAGGGAGTTCGTCGCCGTGCTGGGTCCGTCCGGTTCGGGAAAGACGACCCTGCTCAACCTGATCGGAGGGCTCGACCGCTATGATGAAGGCGACCTGCTGATCGACGGGAAATCGACACGGGAGTTCAGCGACCAGGAATGGGACAGCTACAGGAACCATGAGATCGGCTTCATCTTCCAGAACTACAATCTGATCTCCCACATCAGCGTCCTCGCCAATGTCGAAATCGGCCTCACACTCACAGGACTCTCCCCGGAGGAACGACGGAAACGGTCCGAGGAGGTACTCGGACGCGTCGGGCTCATCGACCATATCCACAAGAAGCCCAATCAACTCTCAGGAGGCCAGATGCAGCGTGTCGCCATCGCCCGGGCACTGGTCAATGACCCGGAGATCATCCTCGCCGATGAGCCCACGGGCGCCATCGACAACGAGACCAGCCGGCAGATCATGGAACTCATCCAGCAGATCGCGAAGGACAAGCTGGTCATCATGGTCACGCACGACGAGGCGGTCGCCAAGGGCTATGCCAACCGCATTGTCTCACTGAGCGACGGCGTCGTCACCGACGATACGAGACCGCCGGAAGTGACTGTACCGGATAACGGCGCCCTTGCCTTCGACAAGACATCCATGTCTTTCCTGCAGGCGCTCAAGCTCTCCTTCAGCAACCTCAAGACGAAGAAATTCCGGACGTTGATCACCGCCATCGCCGGATCGATCGGCATCATCGGCGTGGCGCTTGTACTGGCCATCGCCAACGGCATGAACAATGAGATCGACGAGCTCGAGCGGACCACGCTCGCCGAGTTCCCCCTGCAGATCGACCCACGACCCATCGATATTGATGCCATGCAGGGCGGACCATTCGAGAGGCACATGAATGAAGAGGACGCGGCTTTCGATGAAGAGATCATCTATCCCCTTGAACAGGAGTTCGGACCACCCTCGACGCATACCAACGACATCGACGACGACTATATGCAACACCTTGAGGCCCTGGACGAATCACTCTACAACGAGATGTCCATATCCTATGATGTGAACATGAATCTCCTCAAGGACCTCGGTGATGACATCATCAATATCGACACCAACGATATCGGCTTCGATTCCACGCTTTCGGACGAAACGTTCTTCGAAGAGAACTACAACCTCCTCGCTGGAGACACGCCTGAAGGCAAGAGCGAGCTCCTGCTCATAATCGACAGCCAGAACCGCGTGGATGCAGAGCTTCTAGAAGCGATCGGTCTCGGTGCGGAGGAAGAGATCCCCTTCGAGACCATGCTCGAATATGACTTCCACATCGCTTATCCAGACGATTATTATATCCAGGACGACAATACCGGACGTTTCGCCCCCGTACAGGACAAGGATGCACTTATCGGGGAAGACACCCTTGAACTGAACATCACCGGTATCGCCCGTCTTGATGAAGACGCGCCGGGCGGTTTCCTCACCCCGGGGCTCAAGTACCACCCCGACTTGGAAGAGACCTATCTTGAGAGAGCGAGGACGAGCGATATCGGCGAAGCGCAGCTCGAATCCGATGTCAGTGTCATCACCGGACTGCCGCTTTCCGAGAGCGCCAAGGAGGCACTGCTCAAAGAGCTCGGCGTCGACAGCACGCCCGCACAGATCCAAATCTACCCGGTCGATTTCAGTGCCAAGAACACCATCACTGACCATCTCGACGCGTATAACACTGATAAGGAGGAAGAAGACGAGATCCGCTATACGGACATAGCGTCCATCATCACAGAACTCAGCGGCGACATCATCGACGGAATCTCCTACGTCCTCGTCGCCTTCAGCGCCATCTCGCTGCTTGTATCCTCCATCATGATCGGCATAATCACCTATGTGTCCGTGCTTGAGAGAACCCGGGAGATCGGCATACTCAGAAGTCTCGGTGCGAGAAAAAGGGACATCCTTAGGGTCTTCAACGCAGAGACGACGATCATCGGCTTCACGGCCGGCCTCTTTGGCGTATTGATCGCCACCGGGCTCACATTCCCCATCAACCGCCTGATCGCCTATCTTGTCGAGGACCTTGAAAACCTTGCCTCCCTACCGCTGTTTGCGGCCGCGGGATTAATCCTCATCAGCATCATCCTCACATTCACAGCCGGATTGATCCCCTCCAGCATAGCTTCCCGCAAGGATCCGGTCAGCGCACTCAGGGTCGATTGAAAAAGCCTTCGTCGCTTAATGAACTGCACCCCTCCCTTGGACACTAACAATCCAAGAAAGGGGTGCAGTTTTCATATGAAGCATTTTGGTGACTCTTTAATCAAAATCATCGACATGTGGCGGAATGAGCACTTCATCGATCGTATGGAGTAAACCGATGTCGTCAAGCTCATCGCTATAGAGGACGCGGGCATCATTGACATGCAGCGCATCATCGATTACCTCGATGGAGAGTTCCTCGTCGGTGAAGGTGGGAAGTGTCTTCGGCGCGTTGAGATAAAGCGTGTCCGCTAGATAGGCATCCGGCACAATATGATAGAGAAGCACATCCTGCGCGACATCCATCTCGAGGAATTCCTCGGCGCTCATGCCCTCTTCATCAAGGAATTCAGTGAATGCTGTCTCGGATGGGAAGAAGGCCGTGACCTCTCCTCCAGTGATGATATGTGTGAAGACACCGCTCTCTATGAGTTCATCGATGAAGGCATCAAGCACCTCGGGGTCTATCGCCTCATCCCCGAGAGCATCCGTCACCGCATCACTCAGGAGTACGGCGTCGATGATGTGCACATGGCCATCCGCAGCCTCTCCTTCGAACGGCTCGAAACCCGCGGTGCCGTCAATCCTGAGGTCCCCGTTAACTTCCGTGAAGGCCAAAGTCGCCCCGCTTTTCGCTTCCAGCGGTTCATCAGTGTCGCTGAGAGCGGCCTTGTCCCATGTCCCTTCCAACATATGACTCTTTATAAATGCCTCGGCGTCGACCGTATCCTTGAAAGCGTCCTCGTCAGTATTGAAGACGTTGAAAAGAGTCGTGAACGCGTCATCCGTAGGGGCGAAGTAGGTATGGTCCGAAGCGGAGAAATCCTCTCCGCTCATTTCGAGGAGGGTCGCGAAAGTCGAAAGGGACGCTTGTTGTCCGATGGTTTCCGCGGCACTCGCGGGCGTCACTTTCACCTCGATTTCAGGCGTGAAGCCATCGAGGTTTCCAGGTTCATCCACATCCCACTCTCCCTCAAGTGTATAAGTCCCGGTCGTGGTTTTGTCATAGTCAGCCTCAGTGGCACTCCAGTCGACGTCGATCAGTTCACGGCTGTCGTCGGTGAAGTGCACCCGGTTCCTCTCGGGCAACGGGAGGTCATCAAAAGCCGTGTAGCGTTCAACTTCAACGGGGTTATAGGACGTTATCTCCTCTATTTCACGAGGTTCCTCGCACGCTGCGAATATGAATAGCAATAAGCCTGCGATGAGTATTTTCTTCATAATAAATCCACCTCATCCTGTGTAGCGATAGTGCTCGAACCATCCTGTGATCTCTCCGAGCCTTTTAAGGCGCGCCTGAGGGCTACCGGCCCTTGAAAGGCCGTGGCTCTCGCCCTTGATCCATACGAGCTTCGTCTCCACGCCGCGATATTTGAGGATGGCGAAGAGCTGCTGAGCCTGCTCGATGGGACAGCGGTGGTCCTGATCGGCATGAATGAAAAGCAGCGGCGTCTTGATCCTGTCGGCGTAGGTGATCGGGGATTGTTTCTTCAAAGCCTCGGGCGTCGAGACCGGGTCGCCGGCCGCCTGGTCGGATGCGAAGAAGAACCCGATATCCGAGGTGCCGTAGAAGGAATACCAGTTCGCGATCGACCGCTGGGTGACGGCAGCCTTGAAACGGTCGGTATGGGAGACAATCCAGTTGGTCATGAAGCCGCCGTAGGACCCGCCTGTGACGAACAAATTCTCTGCATCGATGCCGGGATACGCCTCGAGCACAGCATCGGTGAACGCCATGAGGTCTTCGTAATCAACGGTCCCGTATCTGCCGCGGATGTCCGCAAAAGCGTCCCCCTTGCCGTCCGATCCTCTCGGGTTGGCGTAGAAGACGACATACCCCAGATTCACCCAGTACTGCATCTCATGATAGAAGACTTCCCCATACACCGTCTTGGGGCCGCCGTGGATGTCGAGAACCGCAGGAAATGCCTTATCATGTGTATAATTCTTCGGCAGAAGCACGAACCCCTTGACTGTGTGCTCGCCCCTCTCGATCTCCAAGGGTTGCGGTGTCGCCACGTAACGGTTGGCGAGGGCTTTTCTATTGAAATTGCTGAGGCGCTTCAGGGAGCCGTCGGTGATACGGTATAGCTCCTGAAGACGCTGATTCTGCATGGCGATCAGCCGTATGCCGTCCTGAAAGGGCATGACGCCGTCGATCGAGCCAGGAACCGTCACTACCGTCTCCAGTGAGCCATCGAGACCGAGGGCGAACAGTTCACAGTGATCATCGATCGTCGATACGAAATAGAGTCTGTCCCGACGCACGAACGACTGCTCGGACCCAAGCAGACGGGCGTCGGAACCGACAGTATTGCCGATTGACTGTCCGAACTCCTGAAGCGGTTTCAACGCGCCGTCTTCAACGGTGAAGAAGTCGGGATTCTCATTGACCCCGTAGGACTTCATGTCCTTCGCGGCGACGACGAGGGTGCCACCGAGCTCAGCGAGCAGGGAGACGGCATAATCCTTCTCCTCATAAAGCGCTTCATGCGTACCCTCCGCTATATCGTAGGCATAGATGTTCGTCGTCATGGTCATGACGCCCTCTTTTTCCTTGCCGGTATAATAGAGTATCCGCTGGTCCTTGGAAAAAGCATGATTCTCCACTGCGAAGGATTTCTTGAAAAGACGCGTCGTCTCCTCGCGTCTTATATCATAGATGAAGAACTGCCGGTGCTTGTTCGCGACGAAGTTCTGGCCATCGAAATAGTAGGGAATCTCCTCGATATCCTCGAAGGCCTTCTCCCGCTTCTTCTCTTTCAAATACGCCTTGCGCTCCTCTTCGGTGCCTTCATAGAGCACATGGTCCTTCTTGTCCATCTGCGCGGAAAGAAGCACGCGTTCTTCGTCGATGCGGGCCTCGATCTTCGCGGGGAAGGGCAGATAGAAGGCCGGTTTCAGATTCCTTTCGCCGATATCGTAGGTATAGAAGCGCTGGCGGAAATCCTCCTCGAGCGCCTTCTTCTCGGACTTGTTCTTCTGATAATTGATGAGGAGCGTTGTCTCATCGAGAAAACAGAAATTCTGATTCTTCTTCAGGTTCAACCGTCGCTCGATGCGCTCACCATCACCGATGTGAAGCGTGTGATGGTACGTGTTCGCTTCTTCCTTTGCCTCTGAAGCGAGCAAAGCGTAACGGCTCTCCTCCGGGGACGCTTTGAGCGCTCCTAAGAAGGTGAAATCCAGAAATGCGTCCTTTGTGATCTTTTCCATAAGACATCCTCTCTCGTTTAATTGTCGGACAGGCCGAAGCCATCCTTATGAATATACCCTTCATAGGGGTACTATCTTTCAATATAACATGCGTGGCAGGCATTATTCATTCCGGAATGCACTATTTTCAACCGCCGCGTCCAAAAAACGAAGAAACCGCTTCTCGATATCATCGTTGATCGCCTCGCCGATGGTCTTCAATGACGTTTCCTTCGCCCAGTCTTCGATGAAGGTCAGCCCGAGATAGTATCCCAGGTCGCTTTGTCCCAGCAGGGAATGCCAGTCCCCGTAGAAATCATCCGTCCTCTTCTCTTTGGCGATCCTTTCTCTGAAGACGGCGGCGATTTCTTCCTGGTGCGCCTCGCACCAAAACAGCCATTCCGTCCCACGCATGTTGCGGGAGGTCATTCTCTGAGCAGCAAATTCAGCGAACCCCTCGATATAGAGCCGCATGACGGAATAGCGGCGGCCTGCATACTCATCGAGCCACCTCGCCCTCAACGCTTCATGTGCGGCATGCGCCAGTTCATGCGCGAGCAGGGGGAGCATGCGGCTTTTCTTCCACCAGCCGAGCTCGATGATCTTCTCCACGCCGATCAATACATGATTGATGCCCCGGACCTTCGTCATCCACCCCGCCCCGTTGCAGAGGCCGAGATAGAAGACCACACGTATTTCCGGACTGTCAAAGAGCGCCGTAAAGCTCTCTTCAAGTTCCCGGAGACTGAAAAGGAAATTATCATGGGCCTCATCGATGAGGTCCTCTCGGGAGAGCGCCTTTTGGATGACGGGAAAGCAGTCCCGATCGAAATCATAGATGGACGCATCGCGGATGAGGTGTCTCGCGAGGCCTTCATCGTTCATATAGCGTCTCCAGCTTGTCATGAACGCATCAGGTGAAGCGTCATCGAGCGTAGCGATGCCGGGGTGAAGATCGATAAGTGTCAAAGCGGTCATGGTGTCAACTCCTCATAGTCATTACGCTATTTGCCCTGCGTCGTTTCAAACAGACTGAGCAGAAAGCCGCCCGCCGCGAAGGCGACGGCAAGAACGAGACCTGTCTCGCGCGCCCAGTCGAGGTCGGTCGGCACGGTGATGATTCTGACCTCCATGTATTCCGGCAGAAGCACCAGCAAGACGGCAGCCGCACCGAAACAGATTGTGGCGAAAATGCCCGCCCGTCTGGAAAGGAGAAGGCTTAAAGCCGCGATAAAAGGGAGGGCGAAAGCGATCAGGGCGATGATATTGAACTCGATCTCGAAGACGGCCTCATCCTCGATCGATGTTCCGAACACCGCCTCGACGCCCGTGAGTGTCAGATCGAGAAACGGCCAAGTGATGACATCGAGAAAGATCATCGCACTCGAAAGCACGCCCAAAAGTGCCGCAAGCAGTCTGAAAGGACTTTTTTTCATAAGTACCCGCTCCCTATATTATTATATTATATTGATGATTTGAACGTTGGCTAGGATTCAAACTGGCTCCAGAACGCATCGAGCGCCGTCTGCAGGTAGTCGTCCTTATAAAGCATGGTCGGCCGCCAGTGCGAGGGCATGAGGCGCAGGTATTTCTTCGTCGCGTACCGCGTATCGAGGAGGACAGCCACGCCTTTATCCTCTTCCCGCCGGATGACACGTCCGGCGGCCTGAATGACTTTGTTCATGCCGGGATAGGTGTAGGTGTAGTCAAAACCATCGAAGCCCTGCGCGTCGAAATAGGCCTTCTGCAGCTGATTGATCGTCGAGAGCGCCGGCAGGGCCACACCGACGATGAGCACGCCCGAAAGCATGTCGCCGATATAATCGATGCCTTCGCTGAACGTGCCGCCGAGCACTGAGAAAAGAATCTTTGAATGCTCGCTCTCGCTTTGGAAGCGTTCAAGGAGGTCGCCTCTTTCAAACAGGGACAGGTTCCTTTCCTGCACGAGAAGGTCATAGCCTTTCGCGTCGAAATGTTCAAGCACCATATGCATGTACTGATAGGAGGGGAAGAAAGCGATATAGTTCCCTTTCTTGCTCTCAAGCAGCGCATAGATGCTGTCCACGATCCGCATGACGCTTCCAGGTCGGTCGCGGAGCTTCGTCGAGGTCGATACATCAAGCATCACCCCAAACCTGGAAGGATCGAAGGGCGAGGGCACCTCGAAATGCGACCCTGCGCCCTTGCTGATGAGATTGGCGAAATATTCAAAGGGCCTCAGCGTCGCGGAAAAAAGCACCGTGCCGTGTGATACATGATTGATGATGTCGCTGAGCGGAGTGGACGCATCCAGACAGACGATATTGAAGGTCGCCCCGTCGCCCTGTTCTATAGTGTATCGGAACGCATCGGTAAAATATTCGCTGATACGTCTGAACTCCAGCAGATAGAAGTACGCTTCCCGCACCCGCTTGCGGTTTTTATGCTTTTTGTGGATATCGAGCCATTGACCGAGCTTCTCCATCGCATCATCGATCGCCTCGAGAAGTCCGGGGTCCAGGTACTGTTCAATGAACAGCGGCTCCTCCCCGATTGCCTCCAGGCTCTCTTCCATGGTCTTTAGGAGTCTTTTCACGCTCGGCTCTATCGATGACATCCCCTTGAAAGCCTCCAGCATCGTATGTACTTTTGCGTAGCTCAATGAGGCGGAGTGCATAGAGCGGGAACGCTCGACGAGATTATGTGCTTCATCGACCAACAGCTTCGGGGCATAGTCGCCTTCATCCGTATAGCGCACAAGCTTCACCCTCGGGTCGAAGAGGTAGTTGTAGTCGCAGATGACGACATCGCAATATCTTGAGATGTCGAGGGCGAACTCGTGCGGACAGATCGTATGGTATCGGCCATAATCCATGATGAGCTTGGCGTGGTAGACATCGTCATGTACGAATATATCCTCGAGCGCTTTTCTCACGCGTTCATAATATCCTTTCGCATAAGGGCATAGCTCCGGATCGCAATCGACTTCGTCCATCAGGCACATGTTCTCCTTTGAATTCAGCGTTATGGCCTTGATTCTGAGTCCATGACGTTTGAGCTGTTCCATGGTTGAGACAGCGATGGTCTGTCCGTTGTTCTTCGCTGTGAGGTAGAAGATCTTCTCGTTTTCATGCTTCAGTGTCTTGAGAGAAGAAAAGAGTGCGCCGATGGTCTTCCCTATGCCTGTCGGAGCCGTCGCATAAAGGATATCCTCTCTGATTAACGCCTGATAGACCGCCCCCATGAAATGATACTGTCCTTCCCGGTATGATTCATGTGGGAAGGTGAGACCTTCAAGGGTCTTCCGCTTTTCAAACTGATGCTCCGTGTAGAGCGTGAGCCATTCCATGTAGGCATCCAGCGCTTCATCCACCGTCTCTTTCAGCTCATGGAATGACTGGTTCTTGATCAGCGTCTTATGCTGTTTAGAGGGATGGTGGATATAGGTGAGATGGATGCGAATCGAGTCCAGCCCGGTGTCAAGACAATACATATAACCATAGAGCTTGGCCTGCATCATGTGAGCGGGAAATGTATCCTCTTCAATCAGGGTAAGCGCCGTCTCCGTGGTCTTGATCTCCTCGATGATGTCCTTTTTCTCCCCGAGGACGCCGTCGATACGACCGCTCAACGTGATCTCGTGCATCGCTTTGTGAAAGGTCGCCTCCACGTACACTTCCCGCCTGTCGGTCTCTGCATACGTGGCCTGTCTCTCGCTATGCAGATGTTGCCCTATGCGCTTCAAGCGGTTGTGCTTGCTCTGCGACTCCAGGTCCCCTGTCCCGTAGATGAAGGTGACGAGGTCCCTCACAGCAAGACGGTAATGCCCCATAAACCATCAATTCCTCTATGTCATATTGTAGCGGGGTGCTTCTATATACCGACTGGTTCACGCAGTCCTTATCATCCTTGCCCCGCGAACGAGAAGATAGACTGAAACGATGATCGTCCCTGCCTGGTCGATATAGTAGCTTCCCTGCGACGCTTCAAACAGCCAGACAGACGCCAATGCGACGACGACGCTCACATCGACGAATGTCTTCGCCTGATAGAGCTTGCGCTGCGTATCCATCACCGCGTGCGCCTTCCTTCTATGAAAAAGCGTATAGCGTATGAAGAACCCGCCGTTGAACAGGATGCCGAGCGTCGCCACGGCCAGACCCAGGCGGACATCGCCCGTGGGAATCTCCACGATGAAGAGCCCCCGAAGGAACATCCCCAGCAAAAACACACCGCTCAAAATAAGCACACCGCCGGATACATGATAGATAGTCCGGACCCAGCGCTTCTGGGATGCGTCATCCATTTCACGTTTCAACATCATATAGACCACAAGTGCAAGCACCAAAACGCCGAGCTCCGCTGTGCGGCGGACAAAATCGGCGAGCTGTGTCACAGCGGTGTTCATGAACAATGCATACCCTGTCACAAAGGGGCCGAATGCACTGAAAAAAATTGAAAGAATCAACGTGCGGCGACGTTTATCCTTCTGCATATCACAACACTCCAAGGGTGATGAAGAGCAGATTCATAAGATAAAGCACAAGCGCTGTGGATAAAGGAAGGAAAAGTGTATCCCACCCGTGCTTCGCATACGCCTCGACGAAAGTGGACACCGAGGAGACGACCGCGCCGATCAAGAGCGCGACCCACCAGGGATATCCATAAAGCCACAGCAACAATGACACGACGATAAAGACACCGACATCCATCGCGATACTTCCGGTCCAGGTCTTCTTTCTATCCGTCCCCGGCAGTGAAAGACGGCGTCTTCCGAAACGCTTGCCTATAAGCGCCGCAAGCGCGTCGCCGATACCCCAGCTCAACACCGCGACGATGACGATGACATCCGAGCCATGCGGCAGAACCTCCGCTAAGGCAATCAACGCCGCAAAGGAGAAAAGCGCAAGCAGTCCGGAGCGCTTCATTTCACCACCACGACGGGACCTGTCGACGAAAAACCGCTTATAAAACGGCATGCGCTCCAATATCGAAAGCCCGACATAAATCCCCGCCATGAATATAGCGATGACCAGCAGGATCTCCCCTGCCGCAGCGAACAACTCAATAAATAAAAAAATCGAAAGCGCAAACCCGATATGCTGGGTCTTCCGCACCACCTCCCCGGGCGCCTTCAAGACCGCACGCAAAAAAACGGAGAGTCCCAGAAGCACCACGGTGAAATAACCGACCAGCACAGCGATTCCAATCAATAGGCTCATAAAGTCCGCCTCTTTTCCTGTTATCTACATTATATCAAACTTCTCCCAGGATTTTGACTATTTTGAAGACACTTCTCTTTTCACATGATTTCTAGTAGAATGTATCATAGATTGGAAAAAGGTGACGGTCCATGGAGTATCAGACACTGCTTGAGGCAATAAGGAACTGCAAAGAATGCCGGGAACGCTTCGACCATGAACCGCGTCCCGTCGTCCTCGGCTCTTTGAATGCCAAGATCATGCACATCTCCCAGGCCCCTTCGAGACACGTGCATGAAACGGGATATCCTTTCAACGACCAATCAGGCGAGACCCTGCGGCATGAATGGTATCATATAGACGATGAGGACTTCTATGATGCCGACAACTTCTACATCACATCGATCGGCAAGTGCTTCCCCGGCAAACAAAAAAGCGGTGGTGACAAGAAACCCCCGAAGATATGCTCGCAGCTCTGGCTGAATAAGGAACTCGACCATGTCGGGAACTCTCTCTATCTCATCGTCGGCAGAGACGCGAGCGACTATTTTTTCAAGAACGAACCCTTCATCGACATCGTCATGAACGACCAGACCATCAGGGGAAAACCGGCATTCGTGCTGCCGCATCCCTCACCGCTCAACATAAAATGGTTCAAGGACCATCCGGAATTCTTCAACGACCGTCTGCCGAAAATCCGGGCATACATCCACGCACTGCTATATTGAAGTGGCGGATTTTTTTCTCATCTAAGCGTATATGATAATATATTAGTAAGGTGAATCTATAGGGGGATTCCATGCACAATCAGAAAGAAGCGGTCAAAACCGCATTCTATGCCTTTTTAGACGATTATTTCACGAGACGCGACTTCGAGGCCACCATGCAACATTTCGGAGAGCACATCAGCGGTTTCGGATCGTCAAAGGATGAAAACACTTATTCCTATGAAGCTTGTTATGAGGCTTTCAATCGGGACCTCACCGAAGCACCGGATCCAATACATTACGACATCCGGTCACTGAAGATCACGAACCCCGTGCACAATGTGGGGCTTGCTTCATGTGAACTCAATATATCAACCACCATCCGCGAGCAGAGAATCGCCTTCAACAATCTGCGGTACACACTCGTGTTCATCAAAGACGAGGACAGATGGCGCATTGAGCACAAGCACCTCTCGCTTCCGAGCATGGAGAATGAAGATGACGAACCCTACCCCATCAAGGAACTCGAAGAGAGGAACGAGGCCTTGAAACGGATGGTTGATGAAAAGACCGAAGAACTCAACCACTCTCTCGAGAGAATATCGGAACTCGCCAACAACGACTTCCTCACCGGCATCTCCAACCGCCTGAAGATCGACAAGACCCTGAAATCCCTTATCAGAAGAGCGGAGGATGAGGGGAAGACGTTCAGCGTCATCCTGCTTGATATAGATGATTTCAAACAGGTGAACGACACTTTCGGCCATCTGACCGGCGATAATCTCCTGAAAGCAACCGCAGAACTATTGGATGGACACTGTGATGAGGACAGTATCGTCGGCCGTTGGGGTGGCGATGAATTCATAATCATCACACCGGGCAAGACTTTAATGGACGCTGCCTCCATGGCCGAATCCATCCAGGACGATTATCGTCGTAAAATCAGGGAAAAAGGCTATGACCTCACTGTCAGCCTCGGTGTCTGTGAATACCGTAGTGGTGACGATATTGAAAGTATCATCATGCGCGGCGACAAGGCGGTCTATAAAGCCAAGGAATCCGGGAAGGACCAGCTCAGGATCTGTGAAAAGGCCTAAAAGAATGTGCTGCATTCTATACGCACACTTTTCCTCAGACAAATGGTAAATGAAATTATCGCACAAAAAGCGGCTGCAAGTAATACCATCATAACCGGAAGTTATCACAGCATTGAAGGGAGATAAACATGAAAGATATTGTACATTTCTTCGATGAGATGCCGCTTATTCTGAAAATCATTCTAGCGCTTCCCTTCATCGATGGCATCGCCTGGGGAATCTACCGCATCGCCAAAGGCATTGATGAGAATAATGCCGTCCTCTTCATCGCCGGCATCATCTGGATTATTTTCGGATTCTTCCTTTTCTGGGTGCTCGACCTTGTCGCAATCATCATAAAGGGCCGCCCGACGATACTGGCTTGAAAATGCACCCCTCTATTGTCCTATCGTCGGCGCCTGAAAAATCCTACCGGACTTGAGACACAGACAGCGGTCCGACAATCACCTCCTGCGAGCAGAGTGCTCGCTTTTTTTATGCTATGTCATTCACGGGGTCGTTCTTTTACATCTTCTCTTCATTTTCTTCACCACTACTCACTTTTCTCAAGCATCGAAACATGGAATATGTAAAAAAAA
>SL_8KL_010_SEDDRAFT_10000100_pt1 | contig 66552 bp, 75 predicted proteins | sample SodLakKL_010_SED_4_FD_11160 | JGI IMG/M metagenome (IMG submission 11160)
TCGNTACCGTCGATCTCATAATCTTCTATAACATAAGGATCTTGTTCTGTTCCTTCTCCAGGCCAGTTATTCTCTTCCGCCTTTTCGTGAAACTCTTCATTTCCCTTTATATTGATCGGATCTCTAGTGGTGTAGTTTTCCTCGTCCTCTTGTTGTTTTATATTTTCTTCCTCGGCTTCGATCTGATTTTTATTTTCAGCAGAACCAATTACAACGCTAAAAAGACTCACCACTAAAATAATCAAAACACAAACAGCCAAATATTTTTTCATGCTCATCTTTTGGTCCCCTACACCGTCTTACTCACCCGAAGAACGTTTTTGGAGATAATATTTATACCGTGATCCATTTATAAAATATTTTTGCCGACTGAATACTCAATCTAAACGTTTCCTCTCCAATCTACCCATCTGCAAACGCGTACAACTCGTCTCCCCATTTTCTCCTGAACAATTCGTCCAATATCTCTTCCGACTCCTCTTTCCACCTTTGCACCTTCATCAACTTGCTCGAAGGCTCGGAAGCCCACTCCATCAGATCTCTCAAAAATAGATAAGCGGCTCTATCAGCCTCTATATCCTTCAGCACTTTGAACCCGTCTTCCAGTTCTTCCTCAGGATTTGAGCGGCCATCCATCATCTGGGAACCCGTCTACTGTTCATAAATTGATAATCCCCATAAATATATATATTTCTACTGCAATAACAATCTCGATAATATGCCGACGGCAATTATAGAAGCTCTTGGAGAGAATATAGAAGTTGTTGGCCTGTTAGTATTAACAATGATTTCTACCCTTATAGGAGGGATGATGTTAGTTGGTATGGCTATCCTCTTTGCGATTGTTATAGGGATCTTAGAGGTGATGGGCGTTGGAATATTACCTTTTGTTGTAACAATGGTGTTACTCTAGTAATCAAAACTTGACATCCCATTAAATATATATATTTCGAATATGATACCTACGGGGATAATATGTGGCGAATGTTATTGGATCCACAAATAATAGCTATGGGTGCACTCATACTCATCTCAAGTATGGTTGGATTGACCATTGTACTTGGGATGACTGTATTGTTAGTTATCGCTGTAGCTTTTCTAGAGATTATTGGAAATGGGATTCCATTTCCGGAATTTGCAATTTTATCATATTTATTAATCTAGAATAAAATAACTTTTATTTTTTTAAAGATACCTTTTTGTTTGAACCTCTCCATTTCTATACCTTTATTCTTTTATCTTAAAGCTCGTATTTGATCAATTACTTGATCAGATGAGGGTTACTCTACAAGTATAATTAAAAACAATTTACAGTTAGTGAAAACCAATTACGGTATTTGTCAGACAACCTATGATAATATTTAATGATGAATATAAACAAAAGGAGGTTATAATATCTATCTAGATCAAAATCATTCTTTAGTGGTTCAGAAATTAATAATTAGAAAAAATATGAGAACTTAATTACATATTTTCTTCTTATGATAATAACAAAAGAGTTAAATAGTTTCAAATATTTAGTAAGACGCTATGTCAGACGAAAGAAAAAAATTACATCGGTATATAAACCTGATTAGCCAAGATAATTTTGATAAATGGGCCAATGGAGAAAGGTCTTTAGCAGACCTAGTTAGGGAACATCATTTCCTTGCCTCGTTGTATCAGTCGAAAATAGAAAAAGCTATCCATAACCATACTCCCCATGACTTCCTCGAGATATTTGAAGAAGAAAGGCCTGATATTGATTTCGGTGACGAAGAGGAAGTAGAGGAAAGGATAAAAGAGGAAATGAAAGAGATAGAAAGAGCACTCTAAGTCATTAGAGATAAAAACATTCATTAACCTTAGTCATTCTACTATACTCAGATGAAGCAATGATTGAGGACATCGATTTTCTAGTATCGGCTGTGATGTATAATACGTCAGAAATCAAGATAAAAAAAGTGCTCGCCCACGAAAAGAAAGACCAATATGGGGTGGGATATCCCTTCGAGGAAACCAGGAAACATATGCTTAAAAAGATAAAAGATGGAAAATGCTACTATACCTTGGTCCAGCAAGAAGGCACAGCTTTCGAATACAATGTGGGTGACAAGATAAAGAATGTAGAGATAGAGTCTGAGATATACCTAAGAACAGACGATCGAAAAGAAAAAAAGGATCATCTAGGTGGATTACAGAGACTGAAAGACCTGCCTTACTGATATTTTGTTGATTCTTTCAATTCAAATTATCTATTTTACCAAACTCACTCTAATGTTTTTATCAGAATATATCCCAAACTTTATTAAGCGACCCGAACGTAGGAATTGATTCAGTGGATTCACACAGAGATTGATACAAAATGATAAAGAGAGTCAAAGAGGAGAGAAGTAAAGAAGAGATTCTCTCCCAGATGGAACCTCTAATAGCGGAATGGTTCGAACAAAAGTTTGATTCCTTGACAGAGCCTCAAGGTTACGCCATACCTTTGATACATAAGGAAAAGAATGTTCTAGTCTCATCTCCCACAGGTTCAGGGAAAACACTGACTGCATTTTTATCCATTATAAACGAGCTCTTCAAATTGGATAAGAAAGATGAGCTTGAGGATAAGATATACTGCGTTTACGTCTCTCCATTAAAAGCACTAGCTAACGATATTCATAAGAATCTAGAAGAACCTCTTGAGGAGATCAGAGAACTAGCTGAAGAAAAAGGTATGAAAATACCCGATATAAAGACTGCAATACGATCAGGAGATACGCCACAGCAAGAAAGAAGAAAGATGACAGATGATCCTCCACACATATTCATCACTACCCCTGAGAGTCTAGCTCTCTCTCTTTCGTCTCCGAAATTTAGAGAGAAATTCAAAGATGTTCAGTACTTCATAAACGACGAGATCCACGATATAGCTTCTTCGAAAAGAGGCGTATATCTATCTCTCAATACAGAACGTTTGGAAGAGCATGTTGAAAAAGAATTAACGAGGATCGGTCTATCCGCTACTCAGGCGCCGATTAAGGAACTGGCTAAATTTTTAGGAGGATATGAAGATGGGGATCCTCGGGAGGTGAACATAGTCGAGGTCATGGGAGAGAAGAAACTTGATCTTTCAGTGATCTCACCAGTAGATGATATGACTCTATTGCCATATGAAGTCGTAAACTCAAGGATGTACGACCGTCTCAAAGAGATGGTTGAAAATCACCGAACAACTTTGATATTCACCAATACTAGGAGTGGAGCTGAGAACGTTGCCTATAAACTCAAGGATAGAGGTATTGATGAGGTCGCAGCTCATCACGGTAGCTTGAGCAAGGATACTAGAATAGAGGTCGAGAACGACCTTAAAAACGGTGATCTTAAAGCCGCGGTCTCTTCCACCTCATTAGAACTAGGCATCGATGTTGGTTATATCGATCTCGTCGTCCAGGTAAATTCTCCAAAGACCGTTGCGAAGGGTCTCCAGAGAGTTGGAAGAGCTGGGCATACTATTGGAGAAACTTCTAAAGGGAGGATGATAGTGTTTGACAAGGACGATCTTCTTGAATGTTCAGTACTCACCCGAAAGGCCTACCAGCACGATATAGATCGAGTCAGCATCCCTGAGAATAACCTCGATGTCCTTTCTCAGAGCCTTATAGGTATGAGTATAGAGCATCGCTGGGATGTTGATAAAGCGTATGAAGTAGTAAAAAAAGCATACTGTTATAGAGACCTACCTAAAGAGGACTTTATCAACACTCTTGAATATCTCGGCGGAACGCAATTTGAGAACGTTTATCCCAAGATATGGTACAATAAAGACGAAGGAGTTTTCGGTAAAAAGGGTGGAGTCCAGATGCTCTATTATATGAACGTTGGTACCATTCCTTCCGATTCCAGTTATCAGGTATATTCAGAAAAAGGAATTCCTCTTGGTAATCTTTCTGAAAAGTTTGTTGAAAGACTTTCAAAAGGTGATGTTTTCGTACTGGGTAGCCACTCTTATGAATTCCTTCATACTAGAGCTAATAAAGTTTTCGTAAAAGACGCTTCAGGTAAGAAGCCCACAGTTCCAAGTTGGACAGGCGAGATGCTGCCGAGAAGTTATGATCTTTCAGTGGGGATTGGTGAGTTCAGAAGAAAATTGTCCGAGAGGTTAGATGAAGAAGATGTGATAGATTGGCTAAAAAGAGAATACAGAATAGATGAGGGATCGGCCCAAACCATAATAAGTTACTTCGAAGAGCAACTTGGAGTTATAGATGAGTTACCTACTGATAAAAAGATTCTTTTAGAAGGCCATATCGGTCAAGATGGAAACTATAACGTGATTTTCCACGCTTCTTACGGAAGAAAGACCAACGATACCCTCTCTAGAGCTTATGCCTACAAAATCTCTAATAAATTCAACTGCAACGCTAATGTCTCGATAACCGATAACAATTTTATGATAACCACCAAGAAAAAGATCCCTCTTGAAAAGATAGCCGGACTTCTTTCGCATGATGAAATAGAAGGGATACTGAAAAAGTGCGTGAAGAATACAGAACTATTCAAACAGAGATTTCGCCATTGTGCAGGCCGAGCACTTATGATACTTCGGAATTACAAAGGGAGAGAGATATCTGTTTCTAAACAAAAATTGAGATCTAAGCAGATTTTAGATAGGCTTCATGAGATGGAGGACTTTCCGATCATAAAAGAGACCTATAATGAGATCCTTCATCAGGTTCTGGACCTTAAAAACGCAAGAAAGGTTTTAAAAGAAGTAGAAGAAGGTAAAATAGAGATCGAATGTGCGGATTATTCAGAGACTCCATCTCCTTTTGCCCATGAGGTTTTGATGGCTGGTATCTCCGATGTGGTCATGATGGATGATAGGAGTAGTCTCCTCAGGAAGTTCCATCAGAAAGTACTAGAGCAAGTCATCCCCAAAGAGGAGATAGAGAATTTTAAGTTCGACAGCGAAGTGGTCGAAGAACATTTTCTTGAAAAAAAACCGCAATTTGATTCTAAAAAAGAGATGATAGATGTTATAAAAGAATTACAGCCTATCCATGTCTTCCAAGAAAAAGGTAATTGCGTTTTTTCAAGGACAGATAGACCTTTTGAGGAGGTCAAAAAATGGTCTAAGGAATTGCTCAACGAGGGAAAAATACAATCGCTCTGGGTCGGAGATACCAAATATTTATGGGGTGAAGATATGGATCTATATCTCGATTCTTTAGATCAAGGTGAACAGCCTCACGGGAGCGTACCTGTGATAGAAGAATTGATGAAGGACAGGAAAACAGTGCACGAACTCTATGAAAATACTGATCTGAGGTTAAAAGAAGTTAAAAATATTTTGAGAGATATGGAGCGTAAACGACTGGTGAACAGAGTTTCGATGGGAGAACAAGAAGAGTACAAATATTCCCTTCTTGAAAAAAGAGATACAAAGTTGGAATCAGTCGAGAGTATAATCTTGGACCATCTAAAATATGAAGCTCCACGAAGCCTCGAAGAAATAGCATATTCTTTGGATCTTTCTGAAGATATAGCTTTGAAGGCTTTGAACAATTTAGTTGAACAAAATGAAGTCGTGTCTGGACGTCTGGTCATGGGTGAAGGCGAGCAATACATGCTACATGAAGACTATCACGAGTTGAGATTCCCAGGTGGAGATTATGTCTCAGATGATAAAACCAAGCGCTATAAGGCCAAGAAGCAGTTCGACGAAGTCGGTTCTATAGAAGAGTACTTCGATCTTTTCATGGAAGCTGGAACACCCTACGATATATTTTATCGGGTCTCCGATTTTTCACTTGAAAACTGGAAAAAGATGAGAAGAGAAGGTAAGATAGTTGAAGGTAGATTTGTAAAGGGCCGGGTAAGATACGCGTTGAAAGATGATATACCAGCTTTCGTTGGAGCTTATAGGACAGAAGATCTTTCTGAGGAGGAAAAAAATTTATTAGACCTTATCAGGAGTGGAAAGGCTAATACAGTCAGGGAGATAAAGAAGAAAAGTGATTTAGAGAATGAAAGGGCTAAGGAGATAATCAAAAAACTCGATAGGAACCTCTATGTAGTTAGAGAATATACGGGCCGAGATGGATGGTCTTCTACAAATCAATATAGAGCTCTTGAAGTCGAACCGATGGAAAAAGAAGAGGCAAGGAAAAAAATAATCCAACGCTATTTAAAAGGCAATGGACCCGCTTCATTTTCAAATATCAAGTATTACACAGGCTTTCAGACTGAGATTATAGAAAGTATTGTCTCTGAACTGCTTCATAAAAAGAAAATTAAAAAGCTTATAGTCGGTTCTTCTCAGCAGGAGATGTACGTTAGCCAGGAGGAGGCTAAAGACATACATAAAGCCAAAGGTGGCGAATTTGACAAGCTCCGGATACTATCTAAGAAGGATCCTTATGCGAGACCCTTATGGGCTGATATATATCGCCGTTACGGTGATGATTGGGTCTTTCCGTTGGTGAAGAGAGGTGAAGTAGTCGGAGGGATAGAAAAATGGGAGATGAGCGGATGTATAGAGATAAGGCATTTAGATTTAGATGACGAAGCGATGCTTCCTGAAACATTAGATTCATTAGACGAGATGATGGATTATCATAGACTCAGTGGATATGACATCATAAGGATCAGAAATTTCCAAGATAAACCGGTGAAAGAATTAGAAGACGACACACTCTCTATATTCCGAGAGAACGGTTACGTGATGATTCAAGATATGCTGGTAAAGGGCAATGTTGTGGAAGATGTTTTCAAAGAAGACACTTTAAGGTCTTATGTTTTCAAAAAGCAGAAACTAGGTAAGGGTAGATATACAGATCCAAAAATGGCGATTAAAGCCATGAAGGGTGCCAGATCAGATTTTGAATTGAGGTCTCGAACAGACGAATTTTATTCACTAGATTGGTTATATCGAAGGGGGAAAGTCCTCGTCGGAAATATGATCCCTCCTTATAAGATGTATGCCTTACCAGAACACGTCGGAATATACAGGGCAGCGAAGGATGTTCAGTTCAGTCCGGCTATGGAAGAGCTATATGATATGATAGAAAGGAAAGAACCCTTGCCAAAGAGGACAGTTTATCACCAATCTCCTTATAGCAAAAGCAAGACTAAGGAAGCTTTAGATGAATTGTACGAGACCATGAAGGTCACCAAAGATGTAGATGGTAGATATCTTACCACACCAGAGGCGGACATGAACGCTGAAGAAGCAAAAAAGTTGGTAGTTAAGTGGCTCTTTGAAAATTTTGGAGTATTTACTGCGGAGAAATTATCTTCTTATCTGGGTATGGATTACAATATGAGAACGATCCGAACCATCTTATCTGATCTAGTCGATGAAGGTTTTCTATCTAAAGGATTTTTAGAAGCAGGAAACGACACGGTATATTGGATACTCACTGAAGGTTTGTATCAATTGCCCGATCTAGATTTTGAGGGAGAAGGGATCATCACCACTAAAGATAGATTAAATCTGTATTTCCGAGATGAGATAAAACAAAAGTTCGATTTAGGGTCGAGCAATGTGGTTTTCAAAGGTTCAAAGATCGTAGCTGCTTTCGACGCAAGTTTCAGGTCCAACACGGTTAATATAAAAGAGTATCAAGGTCCTAAACAATATCGCAGTATCATAAAGGATTGGGCTTATGATAATAACCTGAACTTAAAAAGCAGAGATAAGAAGGAAAAACAGGTATCGGATTACGAGATAAGGAAATGGTATGAGAGCACTAGAGGCATTTGATATGTCAGATAAGAGGATTTTACTTTTAGGTCTGGGGATGCAGGGTAAAGCTGCTCTTCATGATCTATCTAAAAGTGACCTCTTCTCTGAAATAATTGTTGGAGACAAAAATTTAGACCGAGAGTATATTCACGAATTCGATTCGAATAAGGTTAAAGGGGTTGAGATAAATGCATCTAAAGAGGAGGAACTTTCTAGATTGATGGAGGATGTCGATCTCGTACTAGAACTTCTCCCGCCGGGATTTTCTTTTCCTATAGCTAAATTGGCTGTTGGGAACGGAGTAAATCTAGTCAGCACTATGTATCTCCAGGATCCAAAAGAAATGGATCCTAAAAAGATAGAGTCTAGAGAAAACTTTTTAGCAGAACTCGACAAAAAGGCTAAAGAAAAAGGGATAATTGTTTTACCCGAGTTCGGCTTAGACCCTGGACTTGATCTAGTACTGGCGAAACAAGCTGTTAGAGAACTTGATGAGGTAGATGAACTTTACTGTTACGGCGCAGGTCTCCCTGAATATGAAGATGCGGATAATCCATTAAAGTACAAATTCACATGGTCTGTTGAAGGATTACTAAAAACCTATAAACGTCCCGCTCGGGTTCTGAAAGATGGGGAGATCATTGATATCAAAGGTGATGAGATATTCTCAAGTGAGAATGTTCATGAACTCGATCTTGATGAATTCGAAGGTTTTTTAGAGTGTTATCCTAACGGAAATAGCTTAAAATACGCTGAAAAGCTGAATCTTAAGGATGAGCTAAAAAGTATAGGACGATACACCTGTCGATGGGAAGGACATACTGATTTTTGGAGAAAGATGGTAAAAAGTGACTTTTTAGACGATGAGCCGATAGAGGTCGATGGAAAAAAGGTGAAGCCAGTAAAATTTGTAGCAGAACTTCTGAAATCGCAGGATAAATTTTGGTTAAAAGATGACGAAAGAGATATGATTTTGATTCGAGTTGACGCACGAGGAATCCAAAATGAAGAAAGTGTACAGAACCTTTACAAATTGATAGATAAAAGAGATCTTCAAACTGGTTTTACTGCCATGCAGAGAACTGTAGGTTTTACAGCGAGTATAGGAGCTCAGTTGATATTAGATGGCGAGATAGATAAAGAGGGAATTCTATCACCTACTGACATCGATCTAGCTTTGATATCTAGAGAAATTGAAAATAGGGATATAGATATAGAACACCATATCGAGCGAGAGGACAATAAAAACCAAACTTCAAAAATCCGATAAATTTTCTAGTACCTTACAGGTAGTATTTATCCCATTTTTGAAATATTTCAATTTTAGATTTTCATCCGGAGAATGGTTGTTTTCATCCGCGTTTGCATAAGGCACTACTATACAATCTATTCCTAACTCTTCTGCAAATACGTATGAAGGAAGAGATCCTCCGGCTGCGGGCTTCAAAATAGGGTCTTTCTCCCATCCATATTTCACAGCGTTCATTATTGGTTCAACATACTTAGATTCTAAATCGGTCCGGTAGGGCTTCATACTATCGTGACGGATTATTTTAACGTTTGCAGTTTTAGATTCATGTTTTCTCACATGATCTGAAAATTTTTGAAATATATCGTCTGGATCTTGGTCGGCAACCAATCTTATACCTATCTTAGCTTTTGCTTCAGAAGGGATGATAGTCTTTACACCTTCTCCTTCATATCCGCTGTTAAATCCTGCGATGTTCAATGTAGGATAATAGATCACTTTTTCATGGTAGGAGTCTCCAGGACCTTCAGAAAAATCTTGAATATCTAAATCTTGTTTGATTTTATGTTCATCTAGAGGTATGTTTTGAAGTACTTTTTTGTCTTCTTCCGTTATCTCTAGAACATCGTCGTAGAAGCCATCTATAGTGATCTTACCTCTTTCGTCTTTCATACTGTTCAAAATCCTAACAAGTTCCCAACTTGGATTGGGGATTGGTCCACCGTAAATACCTGAATGCAGATTTCTATCAGCACCTTTAGTTTGAATTTCAAGGTATAAAAGCCCTCTTACACCTAATACAATTTGGGGCCTATCCGATTCATCTATTGGCCCGTCCGATATATAAGCGAGATCGGCTTCTATTTCTGATTCAATTTCTTTTATTACTTGTCTTAGGTGAGGACTACCTGTCTCTTCTTCACCCTCTAAAACTAATGTTACATTCATGGGTAAAGAGTTGCATTCTTTAAGGGCTTTTACTGCACATAGGTGTGTGAACCACTGGCCCTTGTTGTCACCTGCTCCTCTCGCATAGATACGTTTTTCCTCCTTTTCGTCTTCTCTGATATCGGGTTCGAAGGGCGGAGAGGTCCACTTTTTAGTATCGACAGGTTGAACATCATAATGACCATATATCAGCAGAGTTGGATTATCATTATCGGGGTCATCATCGACGAATGCTTTGGCCATTATCGAAGGTTGTCCGGGAGTCTCAATTTTCCTTATCTCGTCGAATCCATATTTGCTACAGAGGTTTGAACCAATTCTGTACATTCTTCGACACCTTCTGAGGTAGTACTTATAGAAGGTTGTGAGAGCAATCTAATCAAATCCTCAAGATAGTTCCCAAAATCTTCTTCTATATGCTCCTTGACTGGAATTTCTACCATAATAGTTCTATTATATATCCATGAAGACTCTTATATATCTTCTCTTTTTCCAGACTCAAAAAAGAAAAATTGTAAATAGTCTTTTAGAGTTTTGAATCTGATTTGATAACAACATTATCAGGAGGAAAATCTGATGGAAGATGTTATGAAAGAATTTAGCTTTGAGATGCCAACAGAAATCGAATTCGGAGTCAAAAAGATTGAAATCATACCTGAAAAACTTGAAGAGTTGAATATAGAAAAACTATTGATAGTCACTGATGAAGGTATCAGAAAAGCTGGTATTCTGGACAAGATAGAAACCGATCTGAAAGAGATAGATTACGAGATTTATGATGGTGTGGAGCCTAATCCCAAGGATTTCCACGTGGAGGAAGGTGCAGATTTCGCAAGAGAATTTGATCCAGATGGTATCATGGCCTTAGGAGGGGGTAGCCCTATAGATTGTGCTAAAGGTATAGGAGCCATGCTCAGCGGAAAACAGGAGGATATAGATCAGTATTATGGAAAAGAAACTGTTGAAGAAGAGATTTTGCCATTCATCGCTGTTCCAACCACAGCGGGAACAGGTAGCGAAGTTACTTTCTCCTCGGTAATAACGGAGAGTGATTCTAACAGTAAAAAGAGCATCAGGAGTCCAATCCTAGCGCCCGACCTTAGTATACTAGATCCTGAACTTACGATGAGTTTACCAGAAAGCCTTACGGCTTACTCGGGAATGGACGCATTCACTCACGCGATCGAAGCTTACACGGCAAAAACTTCCACAGCACTAACGAATGTATTTGCATTGAGTTCTATGGAACTCATACTGAAGAATATCGAGAGCGTGGTTAAAGAACCGAAAGATATAGACTCCAGATCGGCGATGTTATTGGGTAGCACTACAGCCGGAATCTCCTTCAATCATTCAGACGTAGCTTCTGTGCACTGCATGGCTGAATCTTTAGGTGGGAAATATGATGCACCTCACGGGCTCTGTAATTCGATTATTTTACCATATGTTATGGAATATAATATGGAATATTGTCCCAAAAAATACGCTAGATTGGCAGAACTCATGGGATATAGATTTGAAACTAATGAAGAAGGAGCTATGAAAGCGGTCGAGGGCATCAAAGATCTTACTGAAAAACTAGAGATACCCTCGATAGATGAGGTAGGGTTAAAAGAAAACGATATAGAAGAGTTGGCGGAGATGTCTGTGAAAAATCTTTCTAATGAAAGTAATCCAAGAGGGATGAAAAAAGAAGACTACGTAAAGTTGTTCAAGAAAATGCTGTGATTCAATCTTCTTAAAAGAGATAGAGATATTCTGAATAACCTTCTTCCTCCATATCTTCTTTTGGTATGAATCGAAGAGCGGCAGAATTCATACAGTAACGTTTTCCGGTCGGAGGAGGACCGTCTTCGAAAAGATGCCCAAGATGGGAACCTGCGTGTTTGCTTTTAACTTCCGTCCTATTATCTAGAATTCCACTCTCTTTTTGGGTGATTATATTGTCAGGCTCTAAAGGTTTGCTGAAACTGGGCCATCCAGATCCAGATTTGAACTTGTCTTTTGAACTGAACAAAACTTCGCCTGAAACTACGTCAACGTAAATACCCTCTTCTTCATTATCCCAATATTCATTTTGGAAAGCTGGCTCCGTGCCCTTTTTCTGTGTGACCTCGTATTGTTTCTTGGTTAGCATATCTTTGAGTTCCTCCTCCGTGGGTTTCTCATAAGATTCTTCATCTTCGTTTATTTCAGGCCGCATGTTTTCTCACCTCCTGCCGATTTCCATTTTTTGAATAGTATGTCTTTACCCTCTTCGCTGAGGCCTAGCTCTTCTAGATCATCTTTAGATTTCAAAGACCCATTTCCTGAGACATAACCGTTAATGCGAGTGACTGCGGTAGAATCTATAAATTTATCCATCTCAGGATAGACCTGCTTGTATGCTTTGTACAATATCTTGTGTTTACTCAAATGATACTTCTGATGGTAATCTTCTGCAGGATAAAATCTTGAAAACGCTCTTATTTGAGTCTTGATATTATTTGAATATTCTTCTTGGAGCTTTTCTTTAGTTTTTTTAGCTATTTTCTCCTGCTCCTCATCATGGAAGAAAATTATAGACATGTACTGAGTGCTTTTAAGATGAGTAGGGTCATGATTGTTCCAAAATAAATCTATAAGGTCATCGTAACTAATTTTCTCTGGATCGTAATCTATCTGAATGGTCTCTGTATGACCGTCTAGATTGTGATATGTGGGATTTTCTTTAGACCCGCCTGCGTAACCAACTCTCGTTCTGATGACTCCTGGTATCGCGCCGAAAAGGGAGTCAGGCCCCCAAAAACATCCCATCGCGAAGGTCGCTGTTTTTAATCCATCTGATTTGTTATTATCTATCGCAGGTTTTTCTCCTTTTATCAATTCATCTACACTTTTACCTTTTCCAAATATACCGAACGATAGTAAAAGATCAATTGTCATCTTACCTCTCTAACTTACAATATTATCTAACTCACAATTAAACCTTTCCAAATAGAATTCAGTATATGATAAGAGGGATAATGAATAGATTGAGGATGATATCCAGAGCCTTATCTTAATCAATCGAACCAACCAGCTTTTTCCATAGCCTTTTTAGCAATTCGACTACTAGGACTATCTCCTCTTGCCACGGTAACTCCAATATTGTTCCCAACTGCCTCTGATATCTCAGCAACATTTTCATGATCGAATCCAGGACACAATATTATAGAGTGTATTTCTTTATCTTTAGCGTATATTTTTGCCAGCTCAAGTGCTTCTTCCTGATTTTTAGCTAGATTGATATAAAGAATATACATTTCTGTCTCTATCTTGTTTTTATGTTCTTCCATATCTACATCTGGAGCGAGAGCCAAAAAAAGACTTCCAAATTTCATGTATATCTATCTTCTCGATCATTTTAAGCTAGATAGGGAAATAAAATATTTTTGTTATATGACTTATCATGAGTTTATCCTACCGTATATCTCTATTAATATGACTCCTATGACGATGGAAATTCCTGCAAGTAGTATCGACTTTCTAACCGTAAGTAGTTCTGCAATGTTAGAGAAAATGATTATACCCGAGAATGAACCCATCGTTCCTAAAGTACCTCTTATACCCATACCTTTACCTCGATCCTCTTCCGTAGTACCATCAGCGATCATTTCAAAGACAACAGGATGATAAAGTCCTCCTATTAATCCCCACAATACTGCTAGGGAAATTATAAACCACAATGATTCTATATATGATAGAAAAACAAGCGCAAGTCCAGAAAATGCGGCGGTAGTTATCAATATGGATTTTTTGTCAATCCAAGTCTCGATCCTTTTGCTGAATAATCTTATAGATGATGCGGATGCCATTCTAGCGAACTGGAACCCGCCTATTATGGTGGCGGTAAATCCTAATCCAGAAAGATAGAGAGGAACGAGTGAGAACGCTATGTTGAAATTCATGAACATCAAAAAAGAATATAATGAAGCTATCAGTACTTTTTCATTTTTGAGAGTTTTAAAGGCATCCTTGTATAGAGATATCACGGAGACAAACTCTTCCTGGCTCTTTTCATCTTGAGATTCTCCATTTTTTATTATAAGAAACACGATAACAAGAGCAGGTACTGATAGGATCAATCCTAGTAGGAAAAGGGACTTCATACCTAGAACGTCTTTTATGATCCCTCCTAACGGAACAGAAAAAGTATAAGCCCAACCAACCACAAAAGTGAAAAGCGGAACACTTTCAGCTCCGAATCTCGTTACAAACGATGGTAGTGTTACCCATTCCATACAAACAACTATTCCAATCATTATTTGGGCAATGAATAAAAGAGGCCAAAACTGAGGTGAAATGATGTAGAATATCATCCCAAGAAAGAGAGATAATCCTCCAAATCCGATAATCATCCCATATCCATAGATATCCGTAAGTGAGCCCATTGGGATCCTTCCCAAGAACTGCGCTAGATGGTAAACAGCGACTACATAACCTATCATGGAAACTGAAAGACCTATATCCTCTCCATATAAGGGGATATATGGCAGTAGAACGGCTATAGAGAAAGAAAGGATGAATGCGAGTACTATGACGAGGACAACTTTTTTCTTCAGTAAGACCACCAATGTTTATTTAGAAATTTTTAAAAATTTTTTGTTATTGGAAAAACTCCATTTATGTTTAGATGTTTGTTTTTTTGAGCAAGGAGAAAGAAATTCCCAGATATTTAAGAATTTTGTAAATGGCTGAGTGAGTTGGTCGGTCGATATCTCCTACGTCAAAAATTCCCAGTGAGAGGACTTCTTGATATGTCGTCCTAATATCTATAGAGAAAACAAAAGTTATTTTACCTCCATCTATCATCCTCACCTGAGATGATCAGGATGAACTTTGATGAGGGCCTTGATCGAACTGGAACTGACTGTGCCAAATGGGATTTTGTAGAGGAATATTTTGATTGTGATGATGTACTACCTATGTGGGTAGCTGATTCTGATTGGAAGACTAGTGATGCGATCATAGAAGCCTTGAAGGATAGAGTAGAACACGGTGCCTTTGGTTACAGTAAACCTGGAAAAGAACACGATGAAGCTGTAGTAGATTGGGTCGAAAAGAGATACGACTGGAAAATAGACCCTGAATGGATCGTTTATACCAATGGAATCACTCCTAGTCTCAGCGTTTCCGTTAGGACTTTTACTGATCTAGGAGATGGTGTTGTTCTTCAACCACCTGTATATTATCCCTTCTTTTCCCTGGTAGAAAACGGCGGTGGTCGCGTGATCAAAAATAAGCTGAAGTATGATAATGATAAAAATACGTATAGTATAGATTTCGAAGATCTTGAGGAGAAATTCGAAACCTGTGATTCCAGTGTTGAGAGAGATGATAGGTCCAGGATGATGATCTTATGTAATCCTCACAATCCTGTGGGTAGAGTATGGAGTGAAGAAGAACTCGAGAGGATCGGTGAATTAGCTTTAGAAAATGATGTCATGGTCGTTTCGGATGAGATATTCTCAGATTATATCTATGAGGGTGAACATACTCCTTTTTCTTCTCTATCTGATGAGATCGCTCGGAGTTCAATAACTATGCTCGCTCCGACAAAGAGCTTCAATATAGCGGGTTTGAATATCGGTATAGCAGTCATACCTAATCCACGGTTGAGAAGAAGATTTGAGAATTCAAGAGAGAGAGTGGTTAAAGAAGGGAATGTAGTCGGACTTGTGGCGTTGAAAACAGCATACAATCGAGGAGAAGAATGGTTGGAGGAACAGCTAGATTATCTAGAAGAAAATAAAGAGTACGCTGTGAATTTTGTTGAAGAAGAAATTCCTAAAGTAGAGGTAGTCGACCCTGAAGGTACATTTCTTTTATGGATGGATTTCAATGATCTCGGACTATCACCTGAAGAATTGGACGAGCTGATAATCGAGGAAGCCAAGGTGGCTCTGAATAACGGGGTTTGGTTCGGTGAAAACGGAAGAGGATTCATGAGATTGAATTTTGCCTGTCCTCGATCTACTTTGAAAGAGGGGTTGAAAAGAATCGAGGAGGCCGTTTTGAAGGTGGCTTGAGAATGAGTGGGTTATAATAGGTCTTTTAGAGAAATTCGTTTTTAAGGTAATGATATAATTAAAGGCCTGAAATTCCTACCTTTTGATAAGATATATATAGCAATCTTACATTGTTTAAGCTGAGAGTGTTGATAGTATTAGAAGAAAAAGAATTAAAAAAATAGTATCGTTATGTTTAGTATTAACGTTAGTTATATCTGCTTTTACAGTGATGACAGGAGCCATCGGTAGGATAGAAGACCCTGATTTGCTTGATGAAGATGTTATAGAGGTAATGGATCCAAAGCCTGATGAAGAAAGAGTAGAGATTCCTGATAAGCAAATAAATCTCAGTGTAAGAGTGGAGCATGAGGATGAAAAAGATATGTTTGTTACCTTTTTGAATCAAACAAAAGAGGACGGTTATGAGTTGGATACTGTAAGTGTTGAGGATGGAGAGGAAGCAAACTTTACCTGGGAAGAACGGGAATACGACACAGAGTATAATTGGTCTGTCATAGTTACAGATGGAGATGAAAATACTACAGAGTCAGATGTTTGGGGTTTTAAGACTGAAAAAATTCCAAATGAGCCAGAACTTGAGAGACCTAAACCTGAACCCGAAGTTTCTATTTCTCCAGATATGGAGACTGAACTAAATGTGAGTGTACGGCATCCAGAAGGAAAACAGATGAACGTTACTTTTCATAACGCTACAGACGATGTAGAGATTGGCTATGAACTAGTCGAAGATGAAGGTAATGCAAATACAACGTGGGGAGACCTTGAGTACGGAACAGAGTACGAATGGTATGTCAATGTTACTGAAGAGGAGAATGATAACTCTACAATCTCAGAGACTTGGAACTTCACCACTGAAGGCATTGATATAGAGCTAGAAGCACCGGACGACGGAGAAGAAGATGTGGATTTGAATCCAACGCTAAGCGTGAATGTCACACACCCAGGGGAAGAGCAAATGAATGTTACTTTCTACAATGCTACAGATGATGTGGAGATAGGCAATGTTACAGAAGTTGAGAGTGGAGAACTTGCGAATTATACTTGGGAAAATTTGGAGTTCAATACTACCTATGAATGGTATGTAGAAGTAGAAGAAGCAGATAATAACCTAACAGAAAAATCTGAAAATTGGACATTCACGACGACTGAAGAAGAAATAATAGAGTATGAACTCACGATAAACATCGAGGGAGAAGGAACTGTGACTGTTGAATGGAACGATGAGGAACATGATGTAGTAGATGATGAAACCTTTGATATCGATGAAGAAACTAATGTAAATTTAACAGCGATACCAGATGAAAATTGGACCTTTGATGAATGGGATGGAACTGATGATACAGAGAATGAGATCACAATTACTATGGATGAAGATAAGACGATAACTGCCTATTTTGAAGAAGCAGAAGAAGCATACTATGTAGTCGAAATTACTTCCCCTGAAGAGGGTGATAGAGTGGCCAGATACGATGTAGGGGATACAGTAGTAGTGAGGGTAGATATAGAAAACACAGGTAATAAAGAGGGTGAAAAGGACATACTACTTGAGATAGGAGGAGTTGAACAGGATAGGTGGGAAGACCTCAACTTAGAAGCGGGCGGTAACGAATCCATCATATTGATCTGGGATTACGCCCAGCCAGGGATACAACGTTTAGATGTTGTGGGAGAAGACGACGATCAAGTGGAAGGTGATCACGTGTATATCACAGTAGAAGAAACACTTCCCATGCCTGGATTTACTTCCTTATTGTTGTTGCTAGCCGTAACCTTCGCGGCAGTGATCTACCATAAAAAGAAACGTTGATTTCTACCTAAAAAACCTCTTTTTTTCCTATTATTTAAATAATATTTTATCCTCTTCGATTAAGCAACGAAAATTTTAATATAATATGACCTTATAAACTATGGCGAGGATGGATAGAATATGAGAACCGATAATGTAAAAAAATCTAAGAAAATAGTAGCATTTCTCGCTACAGTTTTACTAGTGTTCTCAGTGATAACGGTCGGGATAAGTCCAATAGCATCGGCTGATCTAACTGACGATCCAATTGACGATGACGGAGAATTTGAAGTGACCATAAATGCACCAGATGGGGATGATACAGTGACTGCTGGTGAGCAAGTCGACGTGAATTGGTCCGTAGAAAACACTGGAGACGAAGCTGGCGTAAGGAACATGACATTTACTGTTTTAGATGCTACTGATGGCACTGAGGTCTATGAAGACGAGCATAATGAAACTGAAACATATAACCTGAATTTAAGTGTAGAGGAGACTTATAACTATGAGAACGCTTCGTACGATGATTTCACTTGGACTCCAGACGAAGATGCAGTTGGTGACTACACACTCAATGTAACAGCGGTAGGTTATAATGAAACAGCTGATTCTCATACATACCATGAAGGCTATGAAGTAACTATAGAAGTAATAGAGGATGATCCTGAGGAAGAACCTGGTGAAGCGAACTTTGAAGTCGAGATCACAGATTATGATGAAGATGTAAGACCAGGAAGATACTTAGAGATAGAATATACCGTTGAAAACACGGGTGATGCCGAAGGCACACAGGATATAGTATTCATAGTTGAAGGTACTGAAGAGGACAAGAATGAAGGTCTGACTCTTGATGAAGGCGAAACCTTTGAAGGTAGATTCTTCTGGAAAGCTGGGGAAGGCCCTCATCTTCTAACAGTTGAGAGCGAGGACGATACAGCAAGAAGGGCTATAAACATAGAGACGGTAACTCCAGGATTTACGTCTATCCTGTTAATTCTAGCCACCGTCTTTGCAGGGGCGATCTACTACAAGAAGAAACAGTGAAGTTGGCTTCACCGGAGATAGACATAAAAACTTCTTTACTTTTCTTTTACTTTTAAACCTCTAGATTTTCTCAAGTGAGGATATTGTACAGCTCTCTATGAGTAAAGAAAATTCTATACTTAGATTTAGAGATCATGAACTGAGACTTAAATGGGCTCAGCCGGATTCGAACCGGCGACCTTCGCCTCGTGAAGGCGACGTTCTAACCGATCTAAACCATGAGCCCCTAAAACTCCTCATTTCCATAGAAAATTGAGCAAGCTAATAAAACTTTTTACCGATTTTCGTATATCGCTCATCAATCAATTATATTTCATATTTTAATGATGATTCTAGAGTAGAAAAAGACCAATCCTTATATACATGTCGTCTTAATCCAAAAGAGGATGGAATTGAATGAGTTCAATTTTGAAGTAGAGATAAGATGTCCCATGTTCTCGACGGAAGATAAAGAGACACTGTTACACTGCATCTCCAACATATTTCCTAAAACTAAATGGAACATTAAAGATGATATGATCGTAGGAAAATCAAAGTACCTTACTAGGTTTAAAAAGATTTTAGAAGATATGAAGATCAGGGACACTGCTAGGCAACACATGAAAGAAAGAGTAGTCGATGATCAGTGTTCGTTCAAACTCTCTAAACAGGCTACGTGCAACGCTAAGATTAATTTTTCTCAAGAAAAAAAACCTTTAGGGGAAGTAGAAGTCAAAATCATCTGTGATGAGATAAACGCTCTCATAGAAAACTTGACTGAGACGGAGGAATAAAATGATTTTTATTTCGAATCCTAAATTTTCATTGACGTCCTTTGAGGAGACACTAAGAGAAGTGGAAAAAGAATTCGAGGGATGGGAGATACTTGCTGAAAAATTTCACGGCTGGAAGTATAGGGATGAGATAAAAGACGCTCTTTCAACCACAGATATAGAAGTTCAGATACACGCTCCTTTGAACGACATAAATATAGCTAGTATAAATGAAGAGATAAGGAAAGCGAGTGTAAAGGAGGTAAAAAAGTCGATCAAGATGGCTTCAATGATAGGAGCGAGGGTAGTCACTGTCCATCCTGGTCTGTATTCTCCATTAAGCGTCTATTGGGATGGAGCTACTGAATTATCGAAAAAATCTCTCAGAGAACTTAATGAATATAGTGAAGAGTTCGGAATAAGTTTAGCATTAGAAAATCTTCCAGAGATGTGGCTGACGATGTGCAGTAGTACCGAGGAAACTAGAGATTTCCTCCAAGATCTAGAGATAGATTTTTGTCTAGATGTCGGTCATGCTTATACAGCAGGAGAACTCGATGAATTTCTAGAATTTTCTCCTGTCAATGTACATCTACATGACAATTTAGGCGAAGATGATATCCATCTTAAGCTAGGTGAGGGAGATATAGATTTTAAACGAGCTCTCAGAGGTTTAAAAAATTATGATGGAAATTTTGTCATAGAAGGAAGAGATATAGATGACCTTCTCCAGAGCAAAAGATATCTGAAGAACCTGTTAAATGAGATGGGTATTGGATAAAAAATATATCTTTATAGTGCTTTTAATAGGGTGAACAAAGAAAATGAATTGGACAGTGATCGGATATGTTGTAGCTATCATCTTTTGCCTTTACATGAGCGGTAGATTTTCAGGTACGGAAACCGCTCTTACCGCTCTAGATAAGGTAGACATAGCTAGGATGAAGCAGAAAAAAGAAAAACACGTGAAAAAAATAGAGTATCTGAAAGAACATATGGATCAGACCATAACGACCATTCTGATTGGTAATAACATCGTCAATGTAGCAGCTCCTACCCTCGTAACCGTCATGGTCAGAGATCTGATAGGGAATTGGGCGATATCAATAGCTAGCGGAATATTGACTCTTGTCCTATTAGTTTTTGGAGAGATAACCCCGAAAGGATTCTCCCTTAAGAACAAAAAACGATTCAGCCGTAAAAACGCCCCCTTGATATATTACATGTCCATCAGTTTGAAACCTTTGATCAAAGCATTGAATGATATCTCTGATTATTTCATAAATCTATTTGGAGGAGAGACTAAATTCGACGAATTGCTAGTCACTGAAGGAGAGATAATACATTTAGCTTCGATGCTTGAAGAAGAAGGAATAATAAAAGAGATAGAAAAGGACATCCTTCATAGGGTTTTCTATTTCGGTGATCAAAAGGTTGAGGAAGTAAAAGTGCCTAAAGAGAATACCTATGCTATGGATTCCGATCTTTCTATAGAAGAAGCTTCGGAATTTACCCAGGAGCACGGATATACGAGGATACCTGTTACCAAGCATGACTCCGATGAAGTTGTGGGTATATTATACAGCAAAGAGATGTTAGGAGAGGAAGGAGGTGAAGTCAAAAACCTAGTGAGAGAGCCGTATTTCGTTAGGAATAAAGATGATGTCACGAAGGTATTTCAGCATATGAGAAAGGAAAGAATACATCTTGCTATTGTCAGAGACGAAAATGGCGACTTCGATGGCATAATCACCCTAGAAGACATTTTAGAGGAGTTAGTTGGAGAAATTTATGATGAATTCGATTGAGAGAAGCGAAAAATCTTTTTATATATCTTGAGATAGCATTCTTGTCATGCTTAGATTGCTGCTCTCAGTCCTGTTCATGTTTTTTCTTCCTGGTTACACCTTAATCAATGCTGTATACCCCGGGAAGGGTGAATTGCATGAAAGATTAGATACGCTCTACCGGATCGTTTACAGCATCGGATTGAGCGTAAGCATAGTAGTTATATCGGGCTTTCTTTTGGGACATCTACCTGGCAGAGGATTCGTCTCTATAAACATGTGGATAAGCCTTATCTCTCTTACGGCATTGTTTTTCTTCATAGGTTGGTATAGAGGAGCATATCAAATTTTAGGTTTGATCTCCCCTCGATTGACTAGGACCGAACCTCGGGTGGAAGAATACATCGACGAAGACGCAAAAAAGGTAAAAAGATTACAAAAAATGGCCAAGAAAAGAGCGTCTTTAAAAGAGAAACTAAAAAATACAAAAGAGGAGGAAGAAAAAGAGAGAATAGAAAGTGAGTTAGAAAAAGTGAATGAAAGATTAAAAGAGTTAGAGAAGGATAGGGAAAAGGATTTTTGAGAGTGATATAATGAAATTTATATATAAATTGATGATAGTAGTAAGAGATGACCTAGATATTTCTCCAGGCAAATTGGCTGTACAGGCTTCACACGCTTCTGTGAGCTGTGCTGTCGAGAGTGAAAAAAAGAATAAAAAGTATTTCAAAAAATGGATGAGGGAGGGTCAGAAAAAGGTTCTAGTGAGATGTGATGACGTTGATCATATGGAATTTTTGAAGGAGAGATCTGAGAGGAAAGGTTTGGTTACTAAGCTCGTTACTGATGCAGGTCTAACTGAGGTGAAAAGCGGCACCAAAACATGCTTGGGAATCGGACCCGGACCTAATGAAATAGTTGATGAGATAACTGGTGATCTTTCTCTATATTGAGATGTGAAAAGATGTCGAAAGAACAGATTAGAGCGATCGGAATAGATGATGCGCCATTTAAGTTCTCCCAAGAAGATGTTCTCGTGGTAGGAAGCGTGGTTAGAGCTCCTAATTATCTTGAGGGTATACTCTCTACGGAGGTAAAGGTGGACGGGGAAGACGCTACGGAAAAACTTGTGAAGATGATATCAGATTCGAGGTTTGTCGATCAAGCTAATATCATTTTTTTAGACGGCGCTGCTGTCGGAGGTTTCAATCTTGTCGATATAGAAAAGTTGAGTGAATCTGTAGGAGTTCCTTCAGTAACTATTTCCAGAGAGAAACCCGATTTCGAGAAAATCAAAGAAGCTATGAAAGGACATTTTGATGAGTGGGAAAAAAGATTTGATCAGATGAAGAGCGGAAACTTACATAAGATTAAAACGGAACATAAACCTATTTATATTCAAAAAGAAGATCTGACGATAAAAGAAGTAAAAGAGTTGGTTGATCTTTTCACTGTTAGAGGAAGACTCCCGGAGCCTGTTAGGATCAGTCATATAGTCGCCTCCGGTATAGTTAGAGGTGAATCTCAGGGCAAACCCTGAGATGTTTAGAGTTTGTTGTTTTTAGTTCATTCGTCTATCTCTTCTAATCAGAAGGTTCGATCTCGCCATCGTTTATCTCTTCAGATTCCTTATTCCTCTTCCATTCATGTGTAGTTGGTTTTTTCTTTTTCCCTAAATTTCCTAGTATATCAAGATTTAGACCTTTCCTACTTGTATCGGCTAAATAAACCACTGATATAACACCTATAAAAACTAATGCAAGTGGGAAAATCCACCACTGTCCAGCTAGTATGGAACTTTCCTCCCTTTCGTTTACAGTCAGTGTTACTTCGGCTGTATCTAATGCATTATTTTCGATTTCAATAGCTTCAACATTAAAATTTCCTTGTCTGCCAGCGGTTGTAGACCAGTCAAGAGTGGCAGTTGATTCACCATCTTCTATGTAAGTAGAATGACGTCGCTCTCCATCGACTTCTAAAGCAACATGGAAAGAATCGCTAGTTTGAACGTTACCAAATCCATCTTGAACCTGCACGGTAAACTCTGCTGTATCTCCAGCCATTATAGTGTTTTCCACAGGTGTTTGAATGAATATCAATATTTCTGGATCCGCAGGCTCAACTGTGACCACTATCGGATCTGATGAAACGTCATTATAGGTTGCATTGATTTTGTATTCTCCCGCTTCCCGTTTGTCAAAAAGACCGTTTTCATCTGTATTTTTCCAGGTAAAGATACTATCGTCCGTAGTAGGATCTTCATCGTCTTCTCCGCTGTAAGCTTTAGCTGAGAAATCAATATCTTCTCCAGCTTTGATCGTTCGATCTGTATCAGGAGTGATCTCGACATGAGTTACTAGTTCTACGCGGAATTCACCTTCATCCCAACTGTCATCAGAAGAACCCAATTCTACAGAAACTGTGTAATCTCCTTCTTCATCTTCGTAATGAGAGAAACTTATCTGCTTTGACTCCCCTGGTCCTACAAAAGGATCCGTTCTATTCTTTTCTTCTCCATCCACAAAGAGAATTACATATTCATCATCGCCATCTTCCCCTAAGTTCGTGATACTTCCTTCGATTATCACTTCTTCACCTGGTTGAACGAGTTCTTGGTCTATAGACCAATCTTCTAGTAAAAAACCATTTGTTTCAGTTATTTCATTTCCAGCTACTGAGAAGCCGACGATACTGAGAGAAATCACTAGGAAAAGAGCTGTGAGCAGTATAGGGATAGTTTGGGTCTTGCATTTCATCTCATCGCACCTGTGTAAGACACCTTTGCAGGGTATATAAAAGATTTTTGGAGAGTATATGACGACCTTTTTAGCTGTCTTATTAAAAAATATATTAAAAAAGAAAAACAATCCAGAAAAAAATTTTTAAATAGTATAGTAGGCTAGAAAAAAAATAATTCTCGATAGAATCAAAAAATTATCTGTCAGACAAAATAGGATAAAAAAGTGATATAGATGTAAATACGTCGGACGAAAAATCGCAAGAAAAGGCAAGAAAAAAGAGTTTTAATCTACCTTGCCGGGTGTTCCTTTAACTACAGAAACCGTACAATCAGCGTGTTGTAGTATCCTGTTAGTAGTACTGCCCAAAAAAAGTTCCCTAAAACCTGACATGCCGTGAGATGATATGTATATCACGTCGTCTTCCTGAGAATAGTCGCAGATCTCCTCGTACGGAGCACCTTTCATAATCTTAGATTCAAGTTCTACTTCCATGTCCTCAGCCATCTCCTCTACTTGTTCGAGAGCTCTTTCTGCTGTCTTTCTTAGACTGTCCTTCACCTTTCCAGATATTCGGATATCTCCCATCTCGACGACGTAGATAGCCGTGGCAGGAACATCTAGAGATGCTGCTAGTTTCATTCCCTCTATTACTCCTTCCATAGCTAAATCAGAGCCGTCGGTAGGTAGAATGACTCTTCGATACATGTTTTGATTAGTGAGGTGGAAGTTAATATATATTTTTGAGATCATCGCCGAATAATTCTATCGAATAACAAAGCTTACCTATCAATTTCTACATTTACACCTTCTTCTAGGGTATTATCTACAGGACATCTATTCTGTATCTTTTTTAAGAATTTAGGGATCTCTTCCTCGGGCAAGCCTTCTACTTTTTTAACTTCGACCCTGATTTCCTGAAAACCAATCGGAACGTCGGCTTTCCCTTTAACTCCTCTTGGATCTAGATCGCCTTCGATCTCAAGTTCGAAGTCTTCAAGTTGATAGCCCATCTCCTGAGCGATTATCGTTCCAGTGAAGTCTAGACATCCACCCAAAGAGGCAAGAAGAACTTCTAATGGATTAGGACCTTTGTTGGTTCCTCCCAATTTCTCAGGTTCATCTATAGTTATTGAAAAATCTCTAACCTTTGCTTCGGATTCGAAACCGCCTTTTTTCCTTAGTTGAGCTTTATAAGTATTTAGCTTCGATGTTTTTTCACCCATGATATCACAGATGGTAATAACGTAGTTATATGATAAATTTATCGGTTACTATATTGAAAACTATAGGATATCACATGATTGTCTCAAATACCAGCACTATGAAGAGTAGACCTCCTAAACTAGTATTTATGTAGGGAAGGTACCAGTACACCTTTTCTATTTTGGTTTTTTTACTTAAAAGTACTAAGAGAGGTATGATCGGATATATCAGTATCAAAAAACTCAAAGGATGAAATCTAGTTAAGAAAATAGTTATCGAGGCGAGCATTGACCAGAAACCTAAGCACAAAATCAGCGAGAACTCTTTTCCTAGCAACACAGGTGTGGTTATAATCCCTGCATTTCTATCATATCTTATATCGGGTATAGCAGAGAATATATGCATAGCGGATATGTGGAAAAAACCTGCTAAAATTATAAGCACCGGAGGAAATTCTGACGCTACTAACGCGTAAGCAAAGATACCAGGCATTATATACAGCATATTTGATGAAAAATCGATGATGGGTTTAGACTTGAATCTGAACGGTTTAGCGCTGTAAGAGTAAGAGAGGAAAAGGAAAGTCAAAAAAACAAATCTTTCTATCCAATCACTTTGAAATATCAACAAAATTAAGCTTATACCGATCGTGATATATAATATGAATTTCAAATCTTTTATCTTGTCCTGAACTAATTTGTGTTCCTTGTTTTCTTTTTTTGGATTTTCTTTATCCGTGGAAAGATCAAATAGATCGTTTATACCATATATAAAGACGTTAGCTAGAAAGAAGAAGTAAAAAAGATATACATAATATTCAAGGCTGTAAAAATCAGAAATCTTTTCTGCTCCCAATGTGTATCCTATGACAAAAGTCCCTCCTGTATAGATCCAAAAACGGAATCGAGATACTTTGAACGCGTACTTTACTTTTTTTAACATTATCTACTTCCACTTAGCTCCTTGATTATAAATTGGCTGTCACATTCTCAGGAGATAAGATATTGAGTAGACCTTTCATAACTATTCTTGTCTTAGAAGGTTTAACCTTTTCGTCATAAACTACGAAGGGTTTTTTCCTGATCCGTTTAGCTGTCCATTTATACATGTCCGAGGCTGTTTTTATAGGTATCAAATACCTTTTTGGAATATAACAAAATCCGTCCTCAGCTATCTTTTGCCAATCCTCGTATCTGGTAACTTGTTCATCAATGAATTGAGTAAAACTTTCTTTCTTGTTTTGAGTTTCTGATAACTTCAGCGAGTTTAAATTGAAGCTTTTAAGGTCCTCTGTAGGAAAGTACTGTCTATCTAGTTCGATGTCTTCCTCAATATCTCTAATAAAGTTGGCGTACTGCATCGCTCTTCCTAAATGCCTTGCGGGCCTATGTGATTTTTCAGGGAGTCCAAGTATTTTTGCCATCATCAAGCCAATCACTTCAGCCGAACCGTAGAGATATTCTTTTAATTCCTCTAAAGTTTCATATTTGCTTTTCACAATGTCGAGTTCCATTGAATGCAAGAACGCATCTATCCATTCTTTTTCAAACTCCTGACGTTTCATCAAATCGATGAAGGCGTCTATCACTTCATTGTTGGATCTTTTTCCGGAAATCAATGCTTCCTCGTATTTTCTTTTGAATTCATAGAATTCTTCTTCGCGTTGGGGGATATCGTCTACGTAATCGTCCGCTTTTCGAACGAAACTGTACAAGATCGAAACGTCTCTGCGGATATCTTTAGGAAAGAACATACTACTGTAATAGTAAGTCTTACCTCCTTTTTTGAATATCTTTTTCATCAAGTCGACATCTACCTTCATGGTTTTTCACCTCAATGCTCTTCTTTGATATTGTTTGCAACTATCTGAGCTGATATTAGAGTCATGGGGACACCTATCCCTGGATGAGTGTACTGGCCAGTATAATATAAGTTGTCAACTTTCTTGCTTTTATGTCTTGGACGCCATAAGGCAGTTTGGCGTAATGTATGGACCAGGCTTAAAGCTGTGCCTTTATAGGCGTTGTAATCGTCTCGGAAATCGTTAACAGCAAAGATGCGTCTAGTCACTTCATGTTCTCTTATATTTTCACCCACCTTTTCTTCTAGATCGGTCATTATTTTATTGTAGAACCTTTCTCTGTCTTCTTCTGTATCTTTTAATCCAGGAGCAAGAGGAACTAGTATGAATAAAGTCTCGGATCCTTCGGGTGCCATCTCGGGAACGGTTTTAGAAGGTACGTTCACATAATAAGATGGGTCCTCGGGCCATCTAGGGTCTTCGGTATCGAATATCTCGTCAAAGTTTTCTCCCCAGTCTTTATCCAAGAATAGAGTATGGTGCTCTAATTGTTCTATCTTTTTATCGATACCGACGTAAGCCACGAACGCTGACGGCGCAAAATTCTTCTTTTCCCAATATTTTTTGTCGTAAGTTCTATACTGTTTATCTAGCAGGTTCAGTTCTGAATGAGGATAATCTGCATTCACCACCACAAGATCTGTGTAATACCCACCTTGATTAGTTTTTATCACTTTAGCTTCATCATCATCGATTTCTATCTTTTCGACTTCATGATTTATTTTGAACTCTGCTCCGTTTTCTTCTGCGAGTTCTTTTATTGCATCTACAACTGCTTTCATGCCTCCATCCGGAAACCAGACACCTTTTATAAAGTCTACATATGACATCAGCTGATATATAGCAGGAGTGATCTTTGGAGATCCTCCCAAAAAGCCGATTGAATACTCCAATATCTTTCTTGCCTCTTCGCTATCAAATCTCTTAGTTACTAGACTATCTAAACTTCTAAAGACGTCTAGTTTTGAACCTCCTCTTAATAGTTTAAGGTTGAAAAAGTCAAATATAGAATCGTAATCTTCGTATATCATCCCATCCATCGCTAGATTGTATTTTTTCTTAGACTCTTCTAGATACTTTTCTAATTTCTCACCACCGTTCTCTTCAAAATCATCGAATAATTCGTAATTTTTTTCTAGACCAGCAGGTACATCCAATACCCTTTCATTGCTGAGAAAAATCCTATAGGAAGGATCTAACCTTGTTAGATCATAAAAGTCCTCTGATTCCCTATCGAAGTTTTCAAAAAACTCTTCAAAAACTTCAGGCATCAAGTACCACGAAGGTCCCATATCGAATTGGAATCCATTATCCTTGTGAACTCTTGCCCTGCCTCCTAATTGATCGTTCTTTTCAAAAACAGTTACATCATGACCTCTCTTAGCTAATAAAGCCGCAGTTGCTAACCCTCCAAAGCCTGCTCCAATAATACTTACTTTCAAATAATCACCATCGTGTTATAAGTTAATTATATTCGAAAATAAAAACTTTTCGTTTCGAGATAGTGTTAGAGTTATTCGTAAGAATTCTAGATTTATCTATACTTATAATTTTGGTTAGATGATTTCTGCCCATGTAAATTGCAAAAAATGATACGAAAACCAAAATGTTTAAAGCTTGATTTAGCATTTAATAAAAAGTACACATTACTACATGGATTTATGTAATTATATCGGAGGATGGTGATTTGATAAAAAAGACAAAAGCTAAGTTGATCACTGGAGTCGTTGTTTTCATACTTTTAGCGATGCTTTTACCCATATCTACGACAGGAGAGAGCAGTGGTGTTTGGACGTGGACAAATCCAATATACATAGAAGAGGGGGAAAAGAATATGAAGATCGAATCTCCCTATAATGGGACTTATGACTATCGACATAAGGTCCAACTTCATACCCATACAACGAATAGTGACGGCTCTTTTAGACCCTCCGAAATTATGAGTTTTCATGAAGATGAGGGTTACCTAGCGGTAGCGATAACAGATCACGACTGTGAAAGATGGGACGCGAGTTTAGAAGATCCCAGAGATCACGATATAATACATATCCCAGGCGTGGAATACACAACCGGATACCATATGCTGGGTATCGGTATAAACTCGATCGCTCATGAAAATGAAAACAAAAGACAGGAACAGATCGATAGAGCGAATCATGAGGAAGGGATGACATTTTGGGCTCATCCGAGCACCGTCGAACCTATTCCCTATTCTGTTTACGAAGAATATGAAAATTGGGACGGTATCGAAATATTTACTTCTAATGCCTACAGTCTCGCTGAAGACCATGTAGATTATATCTTGACTGAAACAGAGAAAAGACCTCTATTGATAGCTTCATCAGACACTCATCAAAGGGTGCAGGAAGGAGGGTGGATCGAAATATTATCAGACAAACCTGCTGGAGAGATGAATTATTCCAACGTCATGACCGCCATAAAAAAAGGAGAATTCTTCGCTGTTGGTGGTTGGCCTCATGTACATTCGGATCCTGCAGTATTAGATATAAATATAGAAGACGACAATATCCGTGTCGAAACAGATAAAAAAGTTGATATAGAGTTCGTAACTAATCGAAAGAATCACTATCTCGATGGAGACAATTACGTGTCAGTAGAAAGGAGTACGACTTCAGCTAGTTATGCCATAGATGAAAATGATACCTATGTTAGGATCAAGGCGATACTTTACAGGGATGCATTGACCATCTTATACACATCGATGCCTATAGTCGTAATGGTTCCCACCTTGTTCATAATGATATTACCGAAAAGCGTGGAAGACAAAATATTTGTATTTTATCAAAAGTTGCATAGGTGAGATTTAAATGTGTGATCAGGATGTGAGATGATAAAAGATAGCGAGAAAAACGGACTTATCAATATACTCGTAGGGATGTGGTTAATACTGATATTCACTCAGGCTGAGGTTGCATTCTTCTTTAGAGCTCATATAGGAGTACATCCTCGGATCCTAGTTCCTCTGGTTATCACTCTCTCGGCTTTATTGATGCTTTACGGGTATATCCAATTCTCTAGGTGAGAAGATACTTTCTATTTTATCTCACTCGTACGTTCCAAACTTGATAGGTTCTCCTCTATCTATGACCACTTCTCCTTTTGCTATGACGTGTTCTATCTCTAGACTATCTTCATTCAAGAGTAGCAGATCGGCGTCTTTCCCCTCCTCGATTCGTCCTTTATCGTCGAGTTTGAGCTGGTCAGCGATATTAGTAGATGTTATTCTTATAGCATCTTTCATCGATACATTTTTCTGTTGAATTATTTTTCTGAAAACCTCTTTAAGATGAATAGGAGAGGCCGACATCATGCCCACTAATTCTCCGTCATTGTCAAATTCTGGTAGACTTCCTCCAGCATCTGTACTCATCTTGATTTTTTCTACAGGAACACCTTTATCTAGAAGGTATTTGATCGTTTTATCAGGGCCTTCGTCGTCCTCATCTGAAGGTTCCCCTACGGTTATATCGATATATCCTCCCTTCTTAGCGAATTCGATCGCTTGGTTGAGGAGTTCTTTGTTCCTATTGATATGAGTAGGAGCCAATTGTTCAATAGGTATGTCAGTGTCTTCTATAGCTTTTAGAAGTGGATCAAGACCGCTTTCTTCGTCACCAACATGTACGTTAACTATTCCTGCGTCTCCTGCTAACATCCCTCCAACTCTTGCATCAGAGATGATCTTTTGTACCTTTTCTAGAGGAGGATGTGATGACCTATGATCGGACAAAGCTAATTTTACACCTATCACTTTATCGATTGTGATTATATCAGTGAGGATGTCTTCTGTTATAGTAGGAGAAGGCACTTGATAAGCACCAGTATATATCCATGTGCTTATACCCTCTTCTTCTAACGCTCTTGCTTTCATCAGAAGGTCTTTGAGAGATCTAGTTATCCCATCAGCACCAAGGAGTCCAACCGCTGAAGTTATACCTCCTTTTGTTAGATCTGTTAGTTGTAATGGGGGTGTCCTGTTTTTCGGACCTCCTTCACCTCCAGCACCATTAAAATGCACATGGTGGTCTATGAATCCAGGGATCGCTATCAAACCGGACGCATTGATTATTTTGACGTCTTCTAAGGAACTCAGCTGTTGTTCATCGATATTTTCTTTGATGGAAACTATCTTTTCTCCGCATACCAAGATATCATTTGTTCCGATATTTTCCGGCGCCTGGACAACTACATCTTTTATCAGTTTGATTATATCACCTTTTTACTCGTGAGATGTTCGATTTGGGTATAAATAATTACTGACTTCAATAATTTTCATTCAGTTAAAGAATATTTTACCTGCTCGACTAATTGAACTTGGTCAAAAATCAAAATATATTTATAACCAATATGTTTACTAAAGCATAATGTTTTGGCCGGTGAAAAATAATGGAAAAAAGATCGCCGTGATGATTATCTCGATCATCCTGATAACTGCCGGTATTATAGCATTCAGGAGGCTAACCCCTAGAAATGAGATGGTTTTGGCGACTACTACTAGCACGTATGATTCCGGTCTTTTAGATGAGATAATCCCTATCTTTGAGGAGGAGCACGATGTGAGATTAAAAATAATGGCAACCGGCACAGGACAAGCCCTTGAATTGGGCAGACGAGGTGACGCCGATGTATTATTTGTTCATGCTCCGGAATTGGAGAAAGAATTTGTTAACGAAAGTCATGGGACCCTTCGATACGACGTTATGTTTAACGAATTCGTGATCGTAGGACCGCAGAGTGATCCTGCAGGAGTTGAGGGCATGGATGGCGCAGTAAGTGCTTTGGAAAGATTGCATGATGAAGAAGCAACTTTTTGTTCAAGAGGTGATGATTCTGGAACTCATGTGAAGGAAAAGGAATTATGGGGAAAAACGATGTTTGATTATGAAGATATCGAAGAATCTGATTGGTACAAAGAACTCGGACAAGGTATGGGGGATACGCTCATGATAACGAGTGAAAAAAATGCCTACACTTTGACCGACGAAGCCACTTATCTTTCTTTAAAAGAAAAACTAGCCGACCTAGAAATCCTCGTGAGAGACGAAACAACCCTCTACAATCAATATGGTGTTATTCCAAGTTATGATGCTAGACAACCCGAACTCGCCGAAGAATTCGCCGAATGGATCATTTCGGACGAAATACAGGAGAGGATCGATAACTACACAATTGAGGGAGAAAAGGTATTCACCGCAAATGCCAAAAATACTAACTGAGGTGAGGAAAAGATGATTACCGAAATACTGCATATTACCCTGCTCTCGATCTTCGTATCTGTTTCCGCCACGATCTTAGCCTCTATAATGGCAGTACCTCTAGGAACTATACTAGGGCTAAAGAAGTTCAGAGGGAAGGAGATCATCCGAACAGTTACTTACACTCTCTATGGTTTTCCTCCGGTGGTCGCAGGTCTAATAATCTATTTGATGCTCTCTCGTGAGGGCCCTCTTGGATCTCTAAATCTACTTTTCACACCTACCTCAATGATATTGGCTCAGATGGTCCTTGTCTTTCCTATAGTGACTGGACTGACCATGTCGTCGGTATCAGATATTGCGAAAGATGTTAAAGAGACAGCGATGACATTAGGTGCTGATAGATGGCAGACCGCTAAGACAGTACTTAACGAAGCACGGGTAGGGGTGATATCGGCTATCATGGTGGGCTTCGGTAGAGCAATTGCCGAAGTAGGAGCAGTTATAATGGTCGGTGGCAACATCAGATGGCACACCCGTGTTCTCACCACAGCTATAGTCCTTGAAACTAGGCGGGGCAATTTTGCATACGCCCTGATCTTGGGCGGTATCCTGCTCTCCGTTGCTCTCTTCGTTTTCTTTATCCTGAAGCGTTATCAGGACAAGGGGGTGAAGATGTGAGTGGCGCAACGACTATAAGAGCCGAAGAAATCTGCAAGAGCTTCAGCGATGAAAAAATCCTAGATAATCTATCTATATCGATAGATGAGGGTGAAATATTGGCAATAATTGGTCCTAGCGGTGTGGGTAAAACCACTCTATTGAAGATCCTAAATGGTCTTATGATTCCAGACCGTGGAGAAGTTTGGTTGATGGACAAACGTTTAGAGTTCAAAAAGAATTCAGATCTTGAAGCAAGGCGGAAGATGGCTCTCCTTTCACAAAAACCGTATCCTTTAAACAAAACCGTAAGTGACAATGTCGCTTATCCTCTTAGGCTCCGTGACGAGGATGATATAGAAGGTAGGGTAGAAGAGGCTTTAGAACATGTGAACCTCTTAGAGTTCTCTGATAGGATGGCTAGAACGCTATCAAGTGGAGAGTTACAAAGGATGGCCTTTGCGAGAGCTACAGTTTTTGAGCCTGACGTTTTGCTACTTGATGAGTTTACAGCACATCTTGATCCTTACAATATCAGTGTACTTGAAGATGCGGTAAAATGGTACGTCGATGAGAAGAACTCTACAGCGGTGATGGTAACTCATAATCTATTCCAGGCTGAAAGGATATCCTCTTCAACGGCTTTTCTTTTTGATGGTAAGATCATTGAAAGGAACAAAACCAAAAATATATTCGAAGATCCAGATGATGAAAGGACTCAAGCCTTCGTAAACGGCGAGATGATCTTTTGAATTCTTCTATAGAATGATTGTATGGCAATTGAGCAGCTGATTTTACTTCCTCATCCCCTAAATAGATCCATAATTTGCACAGCTTTGGCTATCTCGTCTCAGAGAATTCCTCAATCTTTTCGATCTTAACGACCTTTATACTTACGTCAAAAGGATTTCTGCTTTATTTGTAAGATAAAAGAGAACTACAATAGTTTTTTAGGTTTTAATATCTAAGACTATGAGATACCTTTTTAACAGCCCCTTCTAAAATAACGATTAAATCTAGATGTCTAAAAAAACGAATTTAATTTCACTTCTTCTCGGTTGGGATATTTGTTATAGTCACAGATTCTAAGTTTACTTCTCTCTTTTCAAGCTCATGTAATAATTCCACATATTGTTCTTTTACTAGTATCTCTTCCGTTTCTAAAACTGCTATAAATTTCCCTCCATAATCCTCTTTAATTTCTTTGAGATTTGACTGAACCCATTCATTTATATGATTAGACTCTTTGTCCTCAAAGAGCATATTGGGCATATTTTTGACCCTCAATTTCCATACTACCTTATTCCTATTAAATTTTTTTGAAAAATAGCAAGACAAAAATTGGGTCGAAAAAGGTCCTATTAATTATTAAGAATTCAAAAAAGCTTTTGTTATGAAAGTTTTGAGAGGGTATATCGCAGCAATGTTTTGGCTTAAAAGGAAGCTAGAGACATAACTAACGCTGAGAAAGAGGGCGTATGATCTAAAAAATTTAGATAAAAGTAAAGCTTCACGATCACTTTCTTATAAAATCAATCTTGATTAGTTTGTAAAAATTGTGATAAGAACTTTGGAGTTAGATCTTTATTAGGATATTCCTTTTTGACTTCGTCTATGAATTTTTTATGCCAAACTGATACCAAAACAGGAATCTTATCCAAATCTAATAATTTAGCTATAGCTAGACGGTGGTTTCCTTCGAGAAATAATGCTTCTCCATCTCGGGAGATTGCTACTCTTATTTCGTCGTATCTATTCAAACTCCCCAATTCTCTCTGGGTTTTATATCCTTTATTTTTTATTTCTTTATATAGGGCTTCGGTAGAATCTAGTTTATTATCTAGGTCATCAATACTAGTACAAGTCCATATATGCTTGTTCTCTTCTTTTATCCTTGTTTTTGCTAGGTCATAAATAGGGGTGTTTTCCCATTTAACCCCTTCTAGAAATTTTTTCTTGATACTTATAAACAAAGCTGATTTATTGAAATTCTCCTCCTTGGTATCCCATTTTCCGTTCTTTATTTTTCCCATATTAATTATCTTAAGATCTTTTGAAGAAAACAATAGATCTTCTTTATTTTTTGCTATACATCTTATCTGCTCTGGTGGAAGCCATATTAATTCAAAAGGTTCTTTTACTATATTCAGACCTAAGAACGTTTTTAAATTTATGATTATAATGTTTATAATGGTTTTTATCCAATCTATTCCTTTTTTCCATTTTTTTATCTTCTTTGGATCCCATTCTACCATTCAAGTCACCAGTTTTATATCATCCGTAAAGATCGGTTTAAAGATTGGTTCTTAGACTTTTTAAAAATATTATTACATTAGCTCCTGACCTTATAACTCCTTTTTATCTTTTCTACAGACTCAATAATAGTTCCAGTATTCTCCACATAGATAACTTTCGTATCATGATTAGATTTAAGATAATCAGTTATTTCGAAACAAATTTGGCGCGACTCTTCAATAATATCAAGTTTATGAGATTTATAAGTTATATCTTTTCTTTCATTTTGGCGAGAATAACAGATCTCCGCTGAAGCATCTAGATGTATCAAAATTTGAGGTATTGGCACGATCTGAAAATATTCCCTTAAAGAAAAGGGGGATGTATTATATCTCCACAATAGAGAGTGGGCTCTCTGACAAAATCCTTCGTCTAGAATTAATAATTCATCTTCTTTTTTCATGGAGATACTCAACTGATATGATTCTGCGGTTTGTTTTAGCCAACTTACAACTTTATCAGGTCTAACTGAAGAGTTTTTATTTTTTTCTGTATTTGGTTGTTCTTTCGAGACTCTTTTCAAAGATCTTTCCATGAGCTTCAAGAAATCAGGATTTTCGACTACAAATTCCGTGAAAGCTGCGTTAGAATAACGGTCTTTTAAAATTTTATTTTCGATAGTGGATTGTAAAGGTCTGGGTAGAACTCTAAATAAAATTTGATATTTTTGTGTTTCTTCTCTGAAAAAATTGCGTTTTAACGCGTCTTCTTCCGTTCCGCCCCAGAGATTTTCATGACTGATCAACTTAGAATGAATGGTTGATTTACCGACACCTGGAGATCCGATGAACTCAATAAATCTCATTTTTACACCATGAAGGGAATACATCATATATTTCTTTTTAGTAAAGTTTTGTAAATTTAGAATTCACCCTGTTATTTTACTGAAAGAGATGGTAATGCAAATATTTAAATTATATTTAATAATCATTGAGAGTAGATTAGATAATTTAAAATCTTTTTAGGTTATAAAGAGAGGTAGAAGATGAGTAAAATAAAAAGGGGTTTGAAAAACTTCTCTTACCTTACGATTGGTACTATTATATCTCAGGCAATTGGTTTTATAGGGTTCATTTACTTAGCTAGATATCTCGGTCCAGAATATTATGGGATTTACGTTACGATCGGGGCTTTTGCAGGTTTGTTCAAACTTTTGACATTCACAGGTCTTAAAAAAGTGTTGATAAGGAAATGCAGTAAAGACATAGAAAATGCGGATGAAATATTAAATAAAACAATAGGCCTTCAATCTCTATTTGTTTTTATCGCGATCTCATCTATGTTGGTTGCTTCTTTATTTACAAATTATGCTACGACAACAAAATTGTTTATTGCGATTTTTAGTCTTAAACTGTTTTCTAACAGTTTTAGAGGGTACGTAAATACCATCTATAAGTTCAGCGAAAAGATGCAGTATCTAGCAATCTTTCAGATAATAAGGAATGTTCTTTTTGTAGGATTATCGATTCTCTTTCTCTTACTAGGATACGGTCTTTTTACGATCGTCATCATATCCGTAGGCACGAGTTTATTAGATTTCCTACTCCGATTCTATAGGTCTAGAAAAATAGTTAAATTCGATATTTTCTCAAAATTGGATTTTGATAAAAGTGTAATCAAACCATCAATAGTTTTCTCGGCTATAGGTATTGTAGGTAGATTACATAAGAGGGTAGATTTAGTTATGATATCTTTTCTCGGAACGGCTCCTCAGGTAGCGATCTATGGCGTAGCTTATACCTTGGCTCGGGAGGCTAACATATTAAAAAATTTGATAGGGGAAGCTTTTTTTCCGATAGCGGTTAAAACTCTTCATGATGGAACCATAAGGAAAAAATTTGTAATGAAATATTCGCTTTTATTTGCACTCAGTGCATTTATACTGGGGATTATTGGTTTTTTCCTAGCCGAACCTGCTGTTGATTTTTTCTTTGGAGATGAATACACCGAATCTGGAAATATTTTAAGAGTCTTAATATTTTACATGGTAGCTTGGTTCTCAACCCTTCCTTTCACTGAGGCAGTTCAGGCTACGGGAAATGAAAGAGTTGTCTTGATCGGAAAAGGGATAATGGCAAGCATCAATATACCTCTAAATGTTGTATTATATTCAATATATGGTCTCATCGGGATAGCATATTCAACGCTTGTTGTCTACACGGTAGGCAGTCTAATAATAAATTTCTATTCGTATTATTTGTTGAAAAAACAAGGATATATAAAGTAAAATCAGAGGAGTTAAAATACGGAGAATAATATTTATAATTATATAATATTTTATTTTTACTTTTCTTGATTTTTAGAACAAATTAAAAACAATTGATTTCTATCATCATCATTACTAATTTTCTCAGATTCATGATTATCCTTTGATGTTGAATTGATATACTTTGAAACCCCTACTCTCTGTTTATCCGTGGTAATCTCTATCATTTTGAACTCATCTAGCATTTGAATTATATTTTCTTTAGTAAAAGAATTAGGATGTTTCATATTTCTAAATCCACATTCTTTTTCAAAAACATCGACTATAAGAACAAAAAGTCCTCCTTCTTTTAATACTCTTTTTATCTCTTCTATACATTTTTCGGTATTCGGCATATGATCTAATGAATTAGTAGAAAAAATGACATCAAAAGAATCGGAATTTAGAGGGAGTTCTTCACCATCTCCTGATATCCAATGTATTTGATCATCTAGATCAAATCCCTTTTTTGAAAGTTCGACAAGTCCGATATCAATCCCATATTTATTACCAAAATCTAGAATATTAAGTATCGAGGTAAATCCACATCCTATATCTAGGATATTTAACTTTTTTTGACATTTAAAATTCTCTTTTATCTTTTTTAGAGTTATATTGTAATGTCTATATTTTTTCCAATAGGTCTTAAGTCTCTCAAAGATATATTCATTTCTATATAGATGATAATTGATGAAGTTATAATAAACCATAGACTCAATTTTTTCTCCTTCCCATTCTTCTCTGAAATATTGATATTTTATATATTTTGGCAAGTTATTATAATTTATATGATTTCGGTGATGAATTATTTTACATATGTCGAAAGGAAGTGACTTAAGATTTTTAATTATATTTTCAACTTTCTCAATCATATATATCACCCAATCACATAACCCAAGACTTGGAGATTTTGATTTCATACCTTTTCTACAAGCTCTTCAAAAATTTCTAAGTATTTTTTACCAATTTTTTCTAAATCATAATTTTTCACAGCATGTTCTCTAGCTCTCTCACCCATTTCATCCCTAACATCTTTATTTTCTAATAGATACTTTACATCACTTACGAGTTTTTCAAATTTATTAGAGTGAATCCCTATCTTTTTTTCTTTCAGGATATCATCTGGATCAAAATTAAGAGTTACGACAGGAGTATTTCTCATCCAAGCTTGTATATACGTATTTGGAAATCCCTCCCTTGGCAAACTCGTATTGACGAATATAGTTGATTTAGATAACAATTTATTTGTTTCTTCAAAAGATATTTCTCCTAGATATTTAGTGTTAGATAATGAATTTGCTTTACTTTCGATAGATTGTTGATAATCATCGTCCACAGCGGGTCTTCCAGCCATGATAAACTTTGCAGAATAGTCCTCAAACTTCTCAGCAAGGTCTAAAAAAAGCTCTGGCTTTTTCCACTTTTTGATATTAGCTATCCAAGAAATGATAGGTGGTTTTTCTTTTTTAAAAGGTCCTTCCGGTACTTTGTGAGAATTTGGTATTACAATACTATCTAAATTAAAATTCTCTTTCAACATGTTTTTTTGTTTTTCGTGTTGAGCTATAATCAAGTCTGAATTACGAACACCATAAATTCTAAATTTTTCTACTAAAAAATCATATGGAAATAGAAAATAATCATTTCTAAAAAATGATTTGCATTGGTTATCGCTCGAAACAGCAAAAACCAACTTCGATTTTCTTCTCTTGCAGTATCCGCCTAAAAAACCAGTATGTCTCTGAGCCGATCTTTTATAAATAATGTCTGGTTCGATAGAATCTAAAATATTTCTCATTTTAATATATGTTATAATAGGAGATTTTTTTAAAGTCCCAGGAAACCATCTTTTGATAGTAAACCATTTTATACCATATTTTTTAAAATTATTATCTTCTTTCCCTTCATAAATATAATAAACATCATGTCCAGAATTAGAAAGATATTTGGCTAATTGAAAAGCTTGTATCTCCGCACCTCCCTTTTTTTCTAAAAAACTGTTTCCAAGAATAAAACATACTTTCATAGATATCGACCTAATCCATCAGTATAATCGAAATATTCTTTTTCCATCTTTATCCTTGTAAATTTCTTCTTTATGATTTAACCTAGTTTCAGACAAAATAAAATCAACAAGTTCTTGTTCTGAATGATTTTTGTAACCCTCTTCTAGTTTTGTCTCGCCTAAATACATAACTTCCATATTTAGTTGTTTCAATAAATTTTTAATCTTTTTATAACTTTCCTCGTTCTCCAAAAAATGGTTAAATCTATCTAAAGCTAAAACGACTTCAAAATGATTGTTTTTTATCTTATTAATAGCATCTTCCTCTAAAATATCTCCATAAATCAACTCAAAATTTTTACCTTCAGCTATCTTTACTTTTTCAGCGATCTCATGCTTTTTAATATCTTCTTCTAAACCTATACAATCAAAACCAATGTCTTCAAATTTATGACAAAAATAACCTAGATTGGTACCTAGGTCTAAAACCATACCTTCTTCGATTTCTAGGTCCTTTCTTATAGCGTCAAACCTTTCCTCACACTCTTTCTTTGCCGGTATGTCATTTAGGTCCGGATGGAGTAAGGGCTGTTCTAGACCTCCTTCATTTTCAGCTAATTCTATCACATTTTCTCTAAATTTTACCCATCTTTCGTGTCTAACTAAGATCTGCACAGGGATTTTCTCAATCCCTAGAATTTTAGCTATGGAAAGTCTATGCCTTCCATCTTGAAAAAGAAAATCACCATCCCTTCCAATATTGACTGTTACTTCTTCTTTTTTATTAAAAGAAAGCTCGTCACTTATTTCTTCTTGTGAAAAATATCCTTCCTCCCTAATATTATTTATTAGTTTATCCAAATATTCGAAGTGTTCTCGTAGTTCTTTTTCATTTCTACATCCCCAAACGACTCCCTCATTCTCGAGTCTTGAAATACTAATCTCAAAAAATTCGGTTTCATCCCAAGGCTTATTTTTTTTAATACGGTCTTCAAAACCCTGATACACATCTAAATCAGTAAATTTAAAATCTGTTTTGTCCCAATCGCCATCATACACCTTTCCTTTATCTTTTACCTTATCGAATACCCTATCTTTCATATTTTTATCAGAACCATAATCAGTGTGATATGTAATCCTGTCAGGGTCTATCCAATAAATTTCATCGGGGGAAGGCAATTCGTAATCATGACTGAAAGTGTTTATTTTGACTTGTAGGTCATGTTTTAGGTTCTCATATCTATGATATATGCTTATCAATTTTTTTGCCAGAAAAGGTGAATACCTCATCAAAAATTTTTTCATATCTTTTTTCACCCCTTCGATCTTATTCTTCATAGATAGTTCCTCTCCAATCTTTGATTCCTAATTTTATTAGAATTAGTTAAATTTCTCAGGAATCTTTCCCATTATTTTCTGAGCTCTATTCTCCCAACTGTATTTCTCAGCAAATTTAGTTAGTGCATTTTCTCCCAATTTCTCTCTGAGTGAAGCATCTCTTAGATTTTTCAATGATTTGAGCCACTCATCTAGTTTTTCTGGATTACATAGAAGAGCATTTTCTTCGTCTGACAATATCTCTCTAATTGCAGGTAAATCCGAGGCAATTATGGCTTTTCCTGCAGCCATGTATTCAAAAATTTTCAGAGGGGACATCCATTTTACGGTATTTTTTCCACCAGCCGTCTTGACATTTCTCTGATATGGGGCTAGGAGAACATCGAATCCTAATTTGTACCTATCTAAATCAGATGGAGGTACGAAACCGTGAAATGTGACATTATCAAACTCTAACTCCTTTTTCCAATTTATTATATTATCTTCATCTCCACCGACAATATGAAAATGAGCAAAGTCACATTCTTTAGCTAAGTATTTGATCACTTTTTTTCCTCTTCCCTGGTATATATTTCCTATATACCCTACCTGTAAACTTTTGTCATTTGAATATCTTACAGGCTTTAAACTTAAATCCACAGGATCTGAAGCATCTCGGGCAAGAGTTATACATTTAGAGCTAAGGTCATAATTATCTAGATAGTAATCTTTCATCGATTCAGATATCACGACTAATTGTAAAAAATCTTTATAATTCAACAATTTCCTAAAAAATATATCTTTTATAAAAGACCAATTTGAGAATGGTATCGGTGTATGACTTTCATAAATCGTTGGTAACCCTTTTTTGGAAGCTATATAGGCAGTGATTACATTCCGGGTGTGAATTAAATCTAAGTCCATATCGATAACTTTTCGAACCGAGATAAAACTATTTGTTAACTTTCCGACCACTCTTAACTTCGGATTGTCGGTCTCAATTATTTCGAATTCTCCAGTCACATCGTAAAAATCAAAAATTTTTTGATCTTCTTCCTCTAATACATTGGGTCCGATCAAATATACCTCATGACCAATACCAGAAAGTGCCTGGCACATCTTCATTATGTGTATACTGCGGGCTGTTCGAGAGGGCAATTTTACGTTGGATAGATAACCTATTTCCATACTTTCCTCCTAAACAAGTTCCTACCTGTAATATCTCTATGACTAGCTTATAATAGTTGAAGAAGATGAATACCACAGCTAAGCAACCTTAAAGAAAACAATCAAAGATTTTGATCGATAAAAATTATTTCTTCTCTACATAGTTATCTATGATGTCCATATATATTTTTTCTATCTCTTTGGTAACGGCTTCTACATCATATTTTCCTTTTGCTTTTTTTAAGTTGTATTCACTCATTTCTTCCATCATACTGGGATTTTGAACTAATTCGAGTACTTTATTTGCTATCTCTTTAGGTTCAGAAGGCATAGAACTCAAGAAATAACCATTTTTCCCCTCCTCCATCAGTCTTTTCAATCCAGCATTTTGAGTAGTTATGACAGGCAAGCCGGCGGCCATCGCCTCTAGAACTACGTTGGGAAAACCTTCTCCATGATATGTGGGAAAAACAAATAGATGTGATTTCTTATAGATCTCATGTTTTTCTTCACCTGTTTTGTAACCTGTAAAAGTGACATATTCCTCAATATCCATCTCAACTGCTTTATTCTTTAGATTCTCAAGTTCAGGACCATCTCCCATGAAGATAAAATCAACTCTTTTTTCTTTTTCAACTACCCGTGGTATAGATTTCATCAATTCGTAAGGACCTTTATCTGTGGCCATACGGGCGCAAAATAATATGTTGTATGGTCCATCGAATGATTTCTTTTTAGGTAGGTATGATTCAGATTCAACCATCGTAGAAGTCAAACCGATCATATCTTGATCTATGCCGATTTCAACTAATGCCTCTTTAAAATCTTCTGAAAGTACCAATATCCTATCTGCTTTTGTCAGATTTTTCACGAATTTTTCCCTAAGAATATCACTTTTCTTGATTCTTTTGTAATAAGACCAATTCCATCCACGGATGAAGAAAAGGACTGGATATTCTCCTGTCTTCGCAATGTTTAGATATATTAAATCCCGGATTATTCCAGCTGGTGACAGGGAGGGATTGAAATGAACTATGTCTGGATTGAATGTTTTTAACCGAGTCTGAAATTTTAAGATCTGTATTGGATATATGAATGGAAGAATAAAATATACATCATATTTTGGTTCCAATCCATGGCAAAAGTGACTGATGGTATATCCATCATTTTCTAGATTTTCTATCAGCAGATTAACATAATTTTGGATCCCTCCAAGACTAGTTAGATGTTTACTCGTTATTAGAATTTTCATGGTTTATAACCTGAGTATTTTTTTAACTAAAGATGTGCAACATAAGATTTGTAACATCTATCTTATCCTCAAGCATCTTCTTGCGTCTATTCTTCCATTTCTTTCCATCATAGTTATTTAGAATATTTACAGCTTTATTAAGTCCTTTTTTTTGCCTATCTTCTCCATGAAAGTTGAATACCAATCCATACCTATCCTCTAATTCATCCAAATATCCAAGCTTGCGGGTTGATATAAAAATGGAAGGAGTTCCCAAAACAGCACTTTCTGAAGCCATAGTAACACCTTCTCCAATATAAAGATTTGAATAGTACATCAGATCGTGTATTTTATGTATTGGCACCTGAGAAATACAATGTTCGATCTCGTTTGGATATTTCTTTTCAGATGTAAAAACAACTTTTGCACCTGTGGATTCAAGTTGAGATACAGCGGAGATAATATCTCCAAAACCTTCATTTTGGATGTCATGGGCGGCATCCCATGAGGAAAGTCTTACTATGACTATCTTATCTTTTTCATCCGCGTCTATATAGTCTAAAACGCTTGGATCTGGTTCAAATCTATCTGGATGTAGATAAGCCAATTCGTGATATCCCGGATAACGGACCTGGTTTGATCCGATGTCTTCTTTATAACATTCTGGTGTGTAAACATTATCAGCAAAAGGGAATGTGAGTTTATTTTGAAGTATAGCATCTTCAGTATCAGTAAAAATTATCGACTTACCATCGACTAATGTGGATACATGGGATATAGAGGTTCCGCCTATACCGGTTAGGAAATCTGGCTGGAATTCTACTGCTAACTTCCATGTTTCGTAGTGTAATTTTAATTGGGAATTAGCTTTTGAAGCGTTTGTAGGATGAGAATAACTCTGGTATGGAATATCATAGTGTTCTAGTAATTCGATCGATATATTTTTGGGAGTGGTCAATACTTTAATTTCATGCCCTTCAGACCTCATCTCCTTTATAAAGTGCTTAAAAAAATGAACATGTGCAGGATGACTAATCTTTATCAATAACTTCATCTGATTACCATCCTCTGTCTAATACTTGTTTTCTTTTTTCTTTTTTTAGCATGAAACTCATACTTTGAGCGATTGTCCCCATAATAGGCAAAGGATCAACTCTAGATAATGTACCATAACAGACATCTTTTTCCCAAAAATTTTGTAGTAGTTCTTTGATTCCACTTATTTTATCTTGACTGTTTAGGAACCATAAAAATTCGTTTGGTAATACCCACCTATATTTTATACCGGTTTCGTAAGTATTGACTGATTCGATCTCTTCATCCTGGGAAAGTCTATATATTAAATATGGAAAATCAACACCTGATTTTATCGCCAATTGTAAAGGCATCCAGAAACGGGGGTTCACTTCTAATATTTTTGGTATTCCGGTCTCATCAACGACGAACTCGACTTCGGCTGGTCCTTTCCAAGAGACTTTTTCAAGTAACTTTTTAGCAGAGGATTTTGCGGTAGTTTCTTCCGTGCTTATCCCAACAACCGTCGGACCGCCACTCACAGGGAACTCTTTTGTACGTCGATAGGAGAATTCACCGATCGACTTTTGATCATCATCCAGTAACAAACAAGTTGTCATGTACTCTTCCTGCTCTACGAATTCTTGGACCATCGGCATACCGAAATTTTGACTGACAGAATCATAAGCATCATCAAACCCTCTAGGTTCTTTCACATACTTTATCCCTCTTGAACCAGAGCCCGTTCTAGGTCTGATCAATATTGGATATTTTATCTCTTCTTTGATCTCTTCTACCGGAGTCTCTTCAGGAAACCAGGTCCTTGGTGTAGGAATATCATTTTTCTGGGCAACCTTAACTGTTTCAGCCTTATCATTCAGTTTTTTAACGGTATTAAAATCTGATAGATATAGATTAGTATATTCCGAAATCTCTTCTTGATATTTAGCTAATAATAATGTCGTATCATCCCGTACAGGTAAAACTAGATCGTAATCGTTCTCTTTAACCGTATTCAAAACCCACTCAACAAATTCATTTTTATCATTTTTTGGGTCAGGATATATGAATTGTTTTTTTACATATTTAGAGTATGAAGTGAGATTACTTTTGAAAGAATCTCCACAGTGTATTTCTAATCCTTTTGAACCCAATGACCTAGCGATCGCTAACGATGCAAGAGACCGTCCGTCCAAAACCAGTATCTTTTTTCTTGTCATTTGTTATCCTTATCATTTTTAATTCTCAATAACCGGGTGTATCTGCCCAGCTGATATACCAGTTACTTGGTTCGAACAAAATATGATCTTTTACAGTATCTGTATTCTTTTTAACCCCAAAATGCTTTTTTGTAGGTAATTGTTCAAATCCAATCTCCCTAAATCCAGTTTTTTTATAGTATTCTTTCAAACCGCATGCAATACTACAAACAGAATCTAAATTTTTACTCTTTGCTTCTTTGACACAGTGGGATATGAGATATTTAGCGTATTTTTCAGAATGATTAGTTACTAATAGGTCCATTATCAACATGATCTCTAAATCTTTGTAGTTATAATTATAGGTAACAGCATAACCTATCAGTTCAGAATTTTTTCTAAGACTGAAAATTTCATAATCATATCCTGGTTTTTTTACAAATCTCCAATTTAAATATTCGCTATTTCTTGTCAGAGCTATATTAAAATTCTCTTTCAGTTCGTTCCACAGCTCGTCGAATTCTTTTGTAAATTTATCTATCTTTGTTATCTCCATGTCAGGAGGAGGATTTAACGGAGTATATTTTAAACTGTAATATTTTTTACCTAAACTTCCAACGATTTTTGATTTGATGCCTTTCCCAAAGAACATCGAGGCGGATTTTTCAAAATTTATTGGACGTGCCATCAATGGAATAGATAGTACTTCTTTCCAATCTAGATATTTTTTGAAGGTTTCAATCGAGTTCTCATTTGGGAAACCATAAGTAAAAGGAATAGACTTTTTTTCCAAATTCTCATGAAGATGCTCAACCATCTGTGGAAACATACGTTGACCTTGATAATCAGGATGAACAACAAGATGTGCAGCTAATGAAGCTGTCAATTTTTTGTCATTTAACGTCATCGTTACAGGAATAACTGTATACTGTCCCACAATTTCGTTGTCAACAACACCTAGAACTATATTTTTATCTCCAAATGGATTTTTCTCATACATCCATCTCCAATATTTTAAACTATCAGACATCCCCATCGGCTGTTTCCAAACTTTCTCGTATAATTTAATTACCTGGTGTTCATCCCCCTCTTGGTAATTTCTTAGTTTCCAATCTCTTTTTCTCATATTTCTAAAACACCAATTGATCAGCCCGAGTTTTAATCAATATTTTCTGCTACATCAGAACATGTTGCCAAATAGTCTTCGAAAGTTTTAAGCAAATTTTTAATCCGTTTTTCAGCAACCTCACCTTTGAATATCCAGTATCTAGGTCTCTTTTTCATATTTCCAATCTTTGGAAATTTTTTTCTTGATATATCAATTGGATGAAAGTAAAACATTGAATCGTCCCGCTTCAAACTTTGCTTTAGTCCAGCACCAATTATCCTTCTTCCGAGAAACCTGACCAAAGGACCTCCAGCCGTAGGTAACCGAATAGGTCCTATCTCCCAAAAAGGCCAGGGGATCTCAACGAAATCTCGATCACCACCAGGGTCTAATTTCCCTTTTTTTGGGATATAAGGACCAGTACCGATTTTATTCAGATCTTGATCGGTCTTATTGTATAAGGAACACCTAGCAACGGAAGAGTCGTAGTTAAAACCAACTTCTTCCAAAATATCCAACATCCAACCAGCAACATAGCCGTTCGGAGCTCGATATCCATTGACTTCCTGTTCCGATGCTTCCTCTAATATCCTTTTAGCCTTGCTGACCTGATTTTTGAACTTCTCGCGTTTAATTCTAGGCTCTTTTGTCTTAGGGTCTATGACACACTCGTGATTTAATCCGTGACATGCGACCTCATGACCTTTACTGGCTATCTCTTCGACTAAACCAGGATAATGATTCACAATTTCAGCCACGATAAAAAAAGTCGCTTTGATATTCATCTCTTCTAGAATCTCTAGAGTACGATGAGTAGGTGCTGTTAGAAAGTCATATTCACCATCCCAATTTTCATAGAATTCTTCAACATCACTGAACTCTGAAAATGAGGAACCTGTCACTGCAGGAATGTGGTACCAATCCTCTATATCAACGGAAATAGCTAGTCTGTTCTTTTCCATACCTAAAAGACCCCTTTACTCATGCACTTGAATCTCTTTGTCCTCATTATCCTGCATGTCAAACAGCATCGCGAACATCAGAAACATGCTCCCCATCATAAATACTAGCAGTGCTAAAGTTCCTGTCATGAAGAGATTTGTGCCCCTAAAGATCCGCAGATAAATTGCCGATAGAGCGAGAAGCACACCAAATCCAGATAAAACTGAACCCACTATATAGAACAGTGCAAGAGGATTGAAATCGAGTAGGAAATACTTATTCTTCAACCTCCAGAAGAAATTATTAGCTAACATCCATGATACATTTAAGATGTAAGACCTATATTTGATATCGCTTCCTTCCTCTCCATAGATGGCTTCCATCGATACATCAGCAACCTTCATGTCTTTGGTGTTCAACTTTACAAGTAGATCATTGCAGTACCCATATCCCTCGTACATTTCCTTGATTCCAACATTTTTGAGAGCGTAATTTGATATAGCGGTATATCCGTTCTGCGGATCCATCGTTTTCCAATAACCGCTAGCTACCTTGGTCAAAAAAGTCAATATCGCATTTCCTATAAATCGCCATTTAGTCATTTCCTGTCGGTAAGAGTAATGCATTAGGCGGTTTCCTTTTGCATAATCTGCTTCACCTTCGATTATTGCATCTATAAGTAAATGTAGATTGTCAGGATCCATCTGTCCGTCTCCACCCATAACTGCAGTTACATCTATGTCATCATCTAGGGCAAGAAGGTAACCGGTCTTTATCGCACCACCTACACCTTTGTTCTCACTGTGCTTCACAGGGACGACTTTTTGCTCAAAATCGTACTCTTCTTTGATTTTTTCCACAAATTCGTGATTCTCATTAACCATATCGGCGTATTCACGTATCTCCCACCAAGTCCCGTCGGTGGAGGCATCATCGATAACGTAAACTCTGTCTACGTATTCCGGCATGGTGTCTATAACTTCGCCGACAAAACCTTCTTCATTATAAGCTGGTACTACAACGCCAACGGTGTTATCTTTATACATATACGAGACCTCTTAATCTCCTAAATCTCCTACTCTAAAATAATTGAATCCTAAATCTCTAGCTTCTCCGGGATTTAAAACATTTCTCCCATCAATTATTAGTGGAGTATTTACCTGATTATAAATCCTTACAAGATCTAGTTCTTCAAACTCTTCATGGTCGGTTAATATAACAACTGCATCGATATCTTCAAAATCATCTTTCCATTTAGCTCCAAATCTATGAGCATCAGTCTTCTCACACATCGGGTCGTAAGCGTATATCTCACCATCTAGTTCATTTAACTCTGCGATGATGGGTTTTGCGGGGGATTTCCTAAATTCTTTTACGCCTCCTCTAAATGTCAATCCTAATATCAAGATCTTAGAACCTTTTACAGATAATTCCTTTTCGTTCAATCCTTTGATCACCAAATCAACGATGTGATAAGGCATAGAATCGTTCAATTTCCGAGAAGTAGATATCAATTCCGCATCTTTTTTTTCCATCTGATTAATCACGAACCATGGATATACTGGAATACAGTGTCCACCCACGCCTGCACCAGGTTCATGGATTTCACAAAAAGGTTGGGAATTGGCCGCTTCAAAAACTTCTAAAGCATCAATACCTTTCTCTTCGCAGTACAGCGCTAACTCATTAGCTAAACCAATGTTAACATCTCTATATATGCCCTCAAATACCTTGACAGCTTCCGCAGAAAGGATGTCGCTCATCTCTATTGTGCCTTTATCATTGACCGCTCTATAGATCCCTCTCAACACTTCCAAAGTATCTTCATCATTAGCTCCTATTATCTTTGGATATTGTCTAGTAATATCTCTCACAGCGGTTCCGGTCATCGTTCTTTCAGGTGCGTGGCCTAAACCGAACTCCCCTAATTCAAGACCACTATTTTCAAATATGGGTACTAAACTTTCTGTAGTTCCAGGAGGCATCGTCGACTCAGTGATAACCACGTTTCCTTCTTCTAAACCTTCTCCTATGCTCTCAGCTACGTCTTCTACAGGACCGATATGAACGTTACCTATCTCATCAGTCAGTGTAGGAACTAAAATAACACAAACATCGGCTTTTAAAGCTGCTTTTACACCCTCTGAAGTAGCATTGAGCCTTCCATTAATCACGTTTTCTTCTACTAACTCATCCAATCTTGGCTCTTTCTCGATATGACTCTGACCTTTGTTGATCTGCTCAACCACCTGTTTATCAGCATCTACTCCAATAACCTCAGAACCTTTATCAGCAAAGACAGCAGCTAAAGGCAGTCCCATCTTCCCCATTCCAAAAACAGCTATGGTTAAATCGGTAGACCTGAACCTCTGTTCAACTTCATCTGCACTATTACCTAAAATACCCATGACTATACAACCTTCACTTTTTGATCTTTTTTGGAACTTTCTTTTGCACATCGAGCCGCCTTCAATACGTGTAAGCCGTCTTCTCCTGTAACACAAGGTTCACTTCCATCCCTACAACAACTTACGAAGTCTTCTATCTCATTTTTGAGAGGTTCTTTTTGCTCTATTTTATGTTCCTGTTTCCACTCACTGTTGTGTACTACAAGCGACTGTTCAATGTAATCTAGATAAGCGATCCCTTTCGTTCCAACTACAGTCAACTCCCTAGTTTTGTGCGGTGTCAACCAATTCGTCTCCACGATACCTGTTTTTCCATCGTCAAAATCCACCATTATCTGGGCGTAATCTTCTACGTCAGCAGGATGTTTTGCATTTCCAGCTTTGGCAGTAACTTTCCTTATCTTTTCATCAAAAAGATAGCTGATAACATCCATTTCGTGAACAGCTAAATCTATAATTATCCCCACATCTCTTATCCTGATGGCTAGAGGACCTACTCTTTTCCCGTTTATTGACATTACTTCTCCTAGTTTACCCTTTTCGATAACCTTTTTGAGCTTTATAACAGAAGGATTGTATCTTTCAATATGACCTACAGAAACTATTACGTCATTTTTTTCCGCTGCCTCTAATATATGTTCAGCATTTTTTACAGTATCTGCAATCGGTTTCTCGATCAGTACGTTTGTCCCTTGCTCGATAAACTCAAGAGCGACATCTTTATGAGAAGAAGTCGGAACAGCTATCGAGACACCATCTAATTCTTCTGCCGCAAGTTCTTCGTAGTCCTCATATACTGTATAACCGTATTCATCGGCTATTTCTTGAGCTTGATCAATATCCTCGTCAGATATCCCAACGAGTTCTAGATCAAATTCATCAGAGAGTTGGGAATAAACTCGGGCATGATGCTGTCCCATCTCACCTACACCGACAACTCCTACTCGAATCATCTTGAACCTCGTATTTTTTCCAATTTATCACAGATGAATGATATATCATTTTCGCCCACAGAAGGATGTATCGGCAAACTCAAAACTTTTTTCGAGGCCTCTTTAGCCTTCGGGCAATCTTCCACAGAGTAACCATTTTTTTCGTAAAGGGACTGCTCAACGATTGGTTTAGGATAATGTACCGCCGTACCTATATCATCATCGTGAAGTTTTTCTCTTAACTCTTTTCTTTTAAACGGATAATCGTCTTCAACCTTTATAACATATTGGTGGAAAACGTGCTTCATATCATCTGCGACCTCTGGTGGAGTTAGCCCTTCTATATCTTCGATTCTAGAAGTCAGTCTCTCGGCGTTTTTTATTCTCTGTTCGTTCCAACGATCTAATTTCTTCAGCTGTTTCCTGCCAATCGCTGCTGCGATATTTGTCATCCTGAGATTGTATCCTACCACTCGATGAGAGTACTTTTCTGATTGACCGTGGTCTCTTAGAAGATCCGCTCTTTCTGATAGTTCTTCGTCATCTGTCACCACCATACCACCTTCACCTGTTGTCATGTTCTTTGTCGGATAGAAACTGTAGGTGCCGACATCACCAAAACTTCCGACTTTTTCTCCATCAAATTCGGCTCCGTGGGCCTGCGCGCAGTCTTCAACGAGATAAAGGTCATGATCCTCTGCGATCTCTTTGAAAGCTTTAAGGTTAGCTGGTTGACCAAAAAGGTGAACTAGAAGTATAGCCTTTGTATTTTCATTTATCTTCTCAAGAACGGAGTCCGGATCGAGATTGAAAGTATCTTCTTTTATATCACCAAAAACTGGCTTCGCATCTTGAAACAAAATAGAGTTAGCCGAGGCTATAAAAGAAAATGGTGTAGTTATCACTTCATCCCCTTCTCTTATCTTTAAGGATTTGAGAGCTATGTCTAAAGCTGATGTTCCATTAGCAACACCTTTTGCGTGTTTGATATCTAGATAATCAGCGAATTCTTCCTCAAAAGAAACAACTTCCTCTCCTTGTGCGAGCATGCCACTCTCTAGAACATCTATTACCGCTTCTTTTTCTTCATTTTCGATGATCGGATTTGCTATATTCACCATCTTTTTAGCTCCTCTATTCTTTCTTTTCGTAAATTTCTCTTTTGATCTCCACTTCTTCACCACACTTGGAACATTTGAACTTAACTTTTTCCTTATCCTGGTAACATCTTTCAGATTCTACGAATTTCTCACCACATGAACAGATAAATCCTTTTATCACAGCTGGATTTCCAAAAACGACTGTATGGGAAGGTACGTCTTTCGTTACAACAGAGCCAGCACCGACCATACAGTGCTCACCTAACGTAATTCCGGACAATATCGTAGCGTGAGCCCCAATTGAAACGCCGTCTTCGACTTTGGTTTTTTCGATATCCCATTCACCTTCTACCCTAGGATATGTATCATTGGTGAAAGTCATGTGTGGTCCTAAAAAGACATTATCACCCACTGTAACACCTTCATAAACGCTGACACCGTTTTGTATCTTTACGTTATCACCTATGCTAACCCCTACACCTATGTAAACGTCTTTACCTAGATTACAGTTTTTTCCTATCTTCGCTCTTTCTCTAACATGAACTAGATGCCAGATATTCGTATCTTCGCCTATCTCGACATCCTCTTCGACAAATGCGGACGGATGCTTGTAATATTCTTCAGACATATTTTCTCTTCCTACTATCTGTTAATTTTACTTTCAATCGTAATAAGAATTTTATTCAAAAATCATATTGAAAAAACATTCCAATCCTATTTAGAACATACCTGAAACTCATTTCACAAACCCTATCCTCATAGCCAGGACGGCTCGGTCCAGGTCAGTGAAACACACAAGACCAGGGTTGTCTCAACACTCTTATACCAAACCTGATATATAAGCTTTGTAAAAATCAGAGTCACAGAATCAATGATATGATTGATAAATTTTAATTTTATAATATAAAATCATTTCATTTCCTTACTTTACTCATCGCCTAACCCATCAGGGGATCTATGCCTACTCAACACCATCCCATATTTTCCTATCAATCCTCCTATGATCCCCATGATGAGTAGCAAAGCCAAAGGGATAAAGAAAGATAGAGCCTGAACCATCCTTCCCATCGGTATTGCTTCTGGCTCGATCAACTTGGATATCCTCTCTACCCTCCATGGCTCCAAATAGACTCTAATAGCTAAAATAAATGCTAACAATTGAAGAACTACTCCAATCGCCAAGATGATATAGCCCATCACATAATTTTTATTTGGGCCTCTCAGAGGGTTCTTATCAGTCGTAGTTACCACTCGTTTAACTATTCTATTTCTCTATTTACACTTTTTGGAATAATTACCCAGATATCTGTTTTTCACGCCCTTAAGCTTTTTCTAATTCCTCAAACACTGAGTCGACAATTTCTCCGGTCTTTTCAACTATTCCCTGCCATTCTTCGTTATCTGGAGCTATACCGATCAGTCTAGCTATACTCATTATTGAGATGTGATATACTCTCTGTAGGCCCGGTTTTTCCTCCCAGATCACCATATTACACGGAAAAAGTCCACCGAGCTTTATAGCCTGGTCTAGAGCTTGATCTGCTACCTCTGGATTACAGGCTCCAAGTACGTAGTAAGGATCTTTGTCAGCTCCTACTTTTTTATTTAGCAGATCAGAGGGTGAGAACTCAACTGGTATACCAAAACCGTGTTCCTCGCACACTTCTCTTACATACTCTATTGCCTCTTCGTGCTCCATTTTCAAGGTTGTGCTTTTTTCTCCTAGATCTTCCGATTCAATTTTAGACGGATCTATTTTCAAATCCATACATTTAAAAACGTATAAGTAAGATAAAAACCCTAGGTTCCGTTCATGATTAGAAGGTACTGAAAAGAAAAACTACTTAATTATTTATATACATTTTATATTTAATTCCCAAAACTATATAAGGAACGGGTACAAATGGCACAGGTGATAAATACCAAGGAGGTGAACTAAAGATGAAAGGAAAAGTAAAGTTCTTTAACGATATGAAGAACTTCGGTTTCATAGAGCCAGAAGAAGGCGACGAAGATTTATTCGTGCATCGTAGCGATCTAGAAGATGCTAATTTCCTGCAAGAAGACGACGTAGTCGAATTCGAAGTGGGCGAAGGAGAAAGAGGACCGAGAGCTGAAAAAGTCAAGAAGATAGAGTAATCTTTTTTTCTAGTTTTATCTGGAATGAAGACATTTCTATCATAGTGTTTTTGTCGGTATCATAGGATTTACATCTTACCGTTCCGATCACTCAACACTCAAAATTACTTACCCCTTTTTTATCTTTTTAAAAAACAAAATTTTTCATAGACTAGATAAGACCTCTTTTTTGATCATCACATCCCGATGTTTCTTGTCCAAAGCTATCTATGATTATCAATAGTTAACATGATTAATAGTTAAAAAAGAAAGGTTTTTTGAGAGGGTGTTTTCAACTCTCTCGATGACAGAGCCACCAGTCGTAGCACTTGATCTCTCCGTCACTCTCTTGCTTCCTTCTTTTCTTGATATCCTTTTCGCTAGAAGCTGGAGGCATTATCACATCATCATCGATGAGCTCGTTCTCGGGCCAGTTGGCAGGGATCGCGACCCCTTCTTCCTCGGACTTCTGGAATCCTTTGATCATCCTGATTATCTCGTCCATGTTTCTTCCAAGTTCCGCTGGATAATAAAGTATCGCTCTGATCGTGGATTCAGGATCCACGATAAATACAGCTCTTACCGTGGCGGTTCCACCAGTGCTGTGTATCAATCCTAGTTTATCTGCGACTTTTCCTCTACCGTCAGCGATGATGGGGAATTCGATCTCCTCATCCATGTTCTCTTCAATCCATTCCGTCCACTTAAGATGGCTGTGTACCTGATCTATACTCAAACCTATCAATTCAGTGTTCAATTCCCTGAATTCATCGTACTTCGTCTGGAAAGAATAGAATTCAGTAGTACATACTGGAGTAAAATCTCCGGGATGAGAGAACAGGATGAACCATTTATCATCGAACTCATCCGGTAATTTCAACTCTCCATGAGTTGTATTTACAGTCATCTCAGGAAACTTGTCCCCTATCAAAGGCATTCCTTCTTTTTCTTCCATTTATCACACCTCGTCATAACATACTCGCGTATATTATAAATCTTTCTTTAGGTCCTCCTAAGATCTCTCCCATACCTGCTTGTTTTTCTCTTGGTCTTTCATCATAAGACCCGCAAGCCATATCATGGCAACTACACCGAGCAGAAAAGAAGGGATCAATATCGCCCAACAGCAAGGGTCCGGAGATAATGCCAAAACTAGTGGACTTGCCACGAATAAAGTAAAGATCGCAAAAATTATGAGCCCCACCCCAAGGACAATCCCCACGTACTTTACTATTTTGTCCTTTTTTTCAGATCTGAATTCTGGCCCTTCCGTTTTAACTAGTCCTGCATGTTCAGCAAGATCTGCCATCAGACCGTCGAATTCTTCTGTAGCCCATTTAGGAAGATTGAATTCATTCCTTTCTTTAGTAATCAGATGAAGTTTTTCTGGATATGGCTGTTTTCCATAGTACATCTTTTCTATAGAATCCAGATCTATCTTTCTTATTTCCCCTCTCTGCCTGAACTTGATGAATTCGGAAGTCATACCGAATAACAATTTTCTCTCTATATGAGGCTCTCCTTTCTCTGTTTTCACTTCGGTTTCCTCTTTCTTCCAGATGTACTCACTCTCTTCTCCCATCTCTCAAACTCGGATTAGGAGTTAGATATAAATAATTTTACTCAATCAAACGAAGAAGCAAATATTATAAAAACCGATCGTTTCTCAAGTACCATGAAAGAAGAAACCATAGAAAAAGAAGAAGCAGCTAAATATATAAAGACTCTAAGCGAGAGGATAGCTCTCCTACACCTCTCTTATGCGAAGACTCTAAAAGAAGAACTAGGGGATGAAGAGGGGAAAAGATTGATTCTAAAAGCCATAAAACAGTACGGAAAATACATCGGAGAAGCTAGAAGGGAAGAGATAGAAGAGAAAGGACTCGAACCGACGCCTGAAAACTTCAGCGAAGGAGAAGCTCTCAGTATACCACCTTTCGGTATGCACTCGGAAATAGAGAGAAAAGGAGATAAGATGAGAGCCTATGGATGCGTTCTTGGGGAATTTTGGGAAAGATATGATGCAGAGGAACTCGGAAAACTTTACTGCTATGTTGATGCGGCTAAATATCTGGGTTTCAATGAAGACTACGTTCAAACTCATACTAAGGCCATGACCGCAGGAAACGAATGCTGCGAGTTCGAAGTCAAACCTTCTACCGAAGAGCAGAAAAAACTCTTCAAAAATGATGAGGAAGATTTCTCAAAGGTAGATGAGTACTTGGAAAGCAGCTGACCAATCAGCTAATCATCAAGCCACTCTCTATCTATATCTTCAAGGTCGTCAAAATCATCATCTTCTGAGACTATAGTGTAAACGCCATGGACGATCGCAGTACTCGCATGGATAGCATCTCTAGGATCAAGGCTTCTTTTTGAGATAAGCTGATGGGCATTCCAGATCACTTCATTATCGACTTCAAAAAATCGCAAATTCGGCATGGTCAATATCACTTCGGTCGCCTCAACAGCCTCTTTCTTCGAAGTAGTATTTTCGATCTTCCAGAACACTTCATCATATGTGAGATAAGAAGAACCACCTTTATCTTCACCTTTCTCTATGACTTCCAACAGATCTCTACACCAGTCTCCTTCATCTCCATCGTGAAGCGAAGCGTAAATGAAAACATTGGAATCGATATATTTCATCCTAATCGCTCCATCATCCTCTGATCATAGTCTTCATCAGTGTCGATCTCGACTTCCCCAACGCGTTCTGCTATCTTTTTTAATTTATTTACACTACCTTTTTGAGCACGTTTTATTATCAATTTGTCGCCGTTTGATTCAAAGATGACTTTATCCCCAGGGGTGATATTGAAGTTCTTTCTAAATACCGAAGGGATCACGACCTGCCCTTTTGGGCCAACCTTCATCTCTATTTCTATCATATTTCATACATAAGTATAACCTGTATTTATACTTTAACTTCACTTTGTGTTAGTCACAAGAATTTCTGAATTCTGTAAACCATCTCTCGGAAAAATCGACAGCATCTCTCAATGAGAAGTACCTACATTTTGCGGAACCGACTTTAAATATTCTAACATCTTCCTTCTCTTCGAACTCTTCACCCATCTCTTCGAATTTATCGTCTCTAAATTTGATATCTTTGTACTCTTTCCAGATTCTTTTTCCGCTCTCCTTGATAGGACCTCCTTCAACGGTTTCTTCTTTTCCAGGTGCTCTATACTCACCAAGATGAAAGCTTGTATTTCTGCCGTAACCCACGCCTAGGAGCAATACCTTTGCATCTAGTTCGTATAATCTGGCTAATGGTGAATCTTCTCCGAGGGGATAATCTAGAGGATGATCTTTAACTAAATATTCTGAATCGGGGCCGAGAGCAGCGAAAGAAACGATGGGATGTGAACTTCTAACGACGTTAGGCCACTTCCTGAAAACTTCCGGTATCATACCTACGCTGCCGATCGGAGTCACTTCTGGATCGAAAGCAGGCATCTCGGCCCTTATCGTCTCCCACCACGATTCAGGAACTGGCGGATTTTCCCAATCAGATGGATCGGACAATCCGCCGGAAAAGGTCGGCATCACAAGAGTTCCGGGAGAAACCACCTCTATCAATGCTTCAACGACCGCTTGTGCTCCGCCACACACCCATCCTAGAGAGCTGAGAGAAGAATGAACGAGCAATGTTTCATCTTCCTCGATACCAACTTGATATAGGTTTTTGGTGAGAGTTCTAACAGTCCTCGGTTTGTCTGTATTTTCTACCACTTCTCTTTCGTCCATGAAGATCGCCTTTACAGTCGAGAATTTAAAACGATATTATATGAATATAACGGCTACAAGGATTCGTTTAAAAATTCCACAGTAGTTTCAACGACGATAGTCTGCTGTTCTTCTCTACTTATCCGAGCTTCATTGTCTCCTCTTTGACTTCCATACCATCCGAACTGGGCATGGTTTCCTCCTTCTATCATGACATATCTCGTTCCGGGAGGCATCATGTCTTTTCGTTCCTCAACATCTTCTACAGTAGTTAGACCGTCCAATTCCGCATAGATAGAAATCGCCGGTAGATCAGAATCAGAAAGATCGTCTGGAGGATAAGAGGCCCATAGAATGAGCCCATCCACATCCTCACGTGAGGCAAAACGTGCTGCCATAGCACCTCCGAGTGAATGTCCACCTATCACCCATCTTTCTATTTCGTCATATTCTTCCATAACTGAAAGAGCGGCATCGGTGGAAAAAACCGCTAGATTCAATCTCATCTCCTCTATCGTAACGAAAAAACCATCCTTCGCTATCTCTCTTGCAAAGGGAGCATATGATCGAGGATCGACCCTCGCCCCAGGGTAAAAAATGAAACCAACTTCTGTTTCTTCATCTATTGGTCGAAAAGTATAGCGACCGTCTGAAGAGACTTGTACTTCATCATCCGATTCTAAGGCCTTTAACGCCTCTTCCATCGGGCCTCTAGGGGTCAAAGCCCATACGAGAAACGAACTCAAGATCACGATGATCACCACAAAAATAGCAAATCCAATCTGCCTCCATCTAGATTTGGAAAGCCATATTTTGAGTTCTTTGTATTTCATGCGTTGCTTGATAATATATTTGGGTGAAACCTTATAAGGATTATCTCTCATCTACCGAAATACCGAAATCATTATAAGAGTGCTTTTATTTTCTCATAATGGGTGTAAAAATGACGGAAGATGTAAGTTTGGAGGAATTTATCGAGAAATTGAACTATGATCTAGAGTGGGAGTACGCCGCTGCAATCCAATATATTCAACATCAAGCGGTGATCTCTGGGGCAGCTTACGATAACATAGCGGATGAATTAGCTCTACATGCAGAGGAAGAGTTACAGCACGCTATTCAATTGGCTGACCAGATCGATTATCTTGGAGGTACTCCAAGCGTTGATGTACAGGAAATAAAGATCAGTGAAGACGCAGAAGATATGTTGAAACAGGACCTCGAGGGAGAGAGAGACGCGATCAATAGGTACAAGAAAAGGATAAGACAGGCCGAAGCTTTAGACGAATACGCTACTGCCCAAACGATCCGACAGATACTGGTGACAGAACAGGAACACGAGATGGACTTGATGGATGCTCTTGACCTATAGTGTAAAAACCTTTTCTTGGCTTTCTTTTCAAAATCTTTTTTAAGTTATAGCAAGGAAAAATATATGAACCCTTTATCCTTTCTTTAACACATGCCTAATGACAACAGTATCTCAACTAAACTAGTAGGACTAGGGATTCCAGTCGGTGGTTTGATAGGCATTTTGACCAGCTTTATAGCTGGGGTCCGGTTATCTCAAGCTTTTTCCTTCGGTGTTGCAGGTGGTATAATAACAGCGACTTTAATAGCTACCATCGTTCAGAAAAAAAGTGTTCGAGTATCTATATTACATCTGACATCGCTTGGAGTTGGTTTCGGAACACTAGTTGGAATAGGTATAGGTCTCTTGATGGGGTGGATTTTTGACGGAAGTTACATTTCGGCTTTTTCTACTGGAGCTATCACAGGTCTTCTTGGAGGGGCTTTATTGGGTATACTCGGAGGTTTTTTAGCTAAAAGATGACCTATTCCAAAACCTTGGTGTTTTTATACAATGAAAATTGAAAGACCTGAAGATGAAGAATTGAAAGAACTAATCGAGTCTTACGGTCCGACTTATTTTAAAGAAAAACAGGTATACCTTGAAGACACTAAGTATGGGTTGAATCAAGTAAAGTCTAAAGGAGAAGTCTTCATAGAAGTAAAAAGAGCTGATAAAGTATTAGGTGTAAGGTATAGTGACGGGGAAAGATACGTCCTTCCTAGTGGAAGGATAGGGTATGATGAAAGCTTGATCGAAGGAGCAAAGAGGATAGCATTAGAAAAGACCAATTTTAAGGTGAAGATCCTCAGATTGAAAGAGATTAGAAGAATACATATCAAGTTTTCAGACGAACTTGTTGAGAGATGGAATTTTTTCTTTGAGAGCGATATAATAGAAAAAAATTTAGATGGAGAGTTCAAAGATATAAAGTTCTTAAAAAAAGTCTCTAAAAATGAAAGATATCCTAGTTAATTAATGAAAATTAGACAAATATGAGAGTAGCCATCATCACGAGCATTCCTAGGAAGAGGCCTATATTAGACGTGTGTTCGTTCCCATATTCTCTTGAGATCGGTAACAGTTCATCGAAGCTGATGAAAACCATTATGCCGCCTACAAAGGCTAAAGTTGCGTTCAGAACTCCTTCCGTTAAGAAAGGATAAAGTATTAAAAATCCGATCAATGCCCCCGCTGGTTCAGCAAGACCAGAAAGTAGTGAATATCCGAAACCTTTCGCTCTAGATTTTGTAGAATAGAAGATCGGTACCGCAACTGCTATACCCTCAGGGATATTATGTGCGGCTATCGCTAGAGCAACAGAAACACCCACTGAAACGTCTAAAAGAGATACAGTGAATACAGCCATGCCTTCGGGAAAGTTGTGTAAAGCTATACCAATAGCTGTCAATACACCGGCTTTTCTAAGCTTCGTCTCAGTTTCTTCATCGAAAGTACTTATTTTATCCTCATGGAACGGTTCAGGCTCCGTATCAATGTGTAAATGGGGAACCAACTTGTCGAGTAGGAACATAAAAAGTATACCTATGAAAAAGGCGAGGTTTGCCAAGGGAAAACCTATAGCTTCTATAGACTCTAATAATAGTTCGACCATAGAAACGTAGATCATAACTCCAGCTGCAAAACCGAGTAGAGGTGACAGATAACTAAGTTTTGGTTTTTTGATAAAGAATACGATCAATCCACCTATACCAGCGGAAAGACCGGCTAATGTGGTCAGAAGGAAGGCGATCTGTAAGTCTGTCACCTTATTACCTCATAGATATTGATATATCTTCTTAGATATAAAACTTTTTAATTATCACCAGGGATGATTTGGATCTTTATGTATGAGAACCCATAAGATTATGTAAATTAGTATTGCGGTACCTAGAGAAGCGAAAGCGATAGCGAATACAACCCATATTATCCTTATTATCACTGGGTCTATCTCGAAGTATTCTCCCATACCTCCACAAACTCCTCCTAGAAGATTGTCTTTACCCGATCGATATAGTCTTTTAATATCCGAATCCTCTTTCCATTCATCTTCCATATTAATACCTCCAATAGATCTGAGACTGACGGTTTGTGAGAAATTGAAAAGAAGGGATATAAGAGAAGAAGAAAAAAAGATGGATGTTAGTGATGTTTCAGAAGCTTTGAATACTGTGGAATATTTTCAAGAAAAAATGACCGAAGAATCAGAAGGATCAGTCGAAAAAGAAAAACTCATATTCGAATTCGACTCCAGCTCAGAATTCAACAAATTTTCCTTTGAACTGAAGAGGATGAAGAATATACAGATCTTAGATGTCCATGTTTTCGAAAATAAGTATGTGGTGAATATAGGATTGTATCCAAGATCATACGATAAGGTAAAGTAGTAAAAAGAAATCCAAGGTGGATTAGCTAGGAAATTTAAAAAAGATTTAAGTAGTAAGGATAAATTTGATGATAATATGCCCGAGACGACAGGAGAGCAAAAGACCGAACTAGTCGCAACTCGTTTGACGCCTCCTTTGAAACAAGCGGTTAAAAAAGAGGCCCGGAGAGAAGGTAGAGACGTTTCTGAGTGGATAAGGAATCTTTTGATCGAAGAGTTGAGAGAGAGGGGCAGTCTACCTGATAGACTATCTATCAGTAATTTGGAGGAAAATAGATGAGTAAAAGGATATCTACCGGTGTCAAAAAATTGGACAAATTGACTGGAGGAGGTTTCATCGAAGGTTCCTTTGTACTGCTTTCTGGAGAACCAGGAAGCGGAAAGACCATGCTATCTAATTATTTCCTCAAGGAAGGATTGGAGAGTGGTGAGAACTGCATCTATGTGACCTTTGTTGAACCAGAAGAGAAGATCATAGAATATGGAGACAAGATGGGGATCGATTACTCAAAATATGAGAAGAAGGGGAGGTTTGAAGTCTTAGACCGACCCGTAGGTGAGGAAATGCATGTGGAGGACCTGACTACGGAGATAATAGACGAGGTCAACAGTATGAACTGCAAGAGATTGGTAATCGACAGTCTTTCGGCTTGGATACTGGGTTTCCCTGCTGGTCAGAAGAAAAGAAGATTGGTCAGGACCCTTTCTAGGTTATTGGACAGGATAAACTGCACTTGGATAGGTATAGTCGAACATACTCCAAAAATAGATGAAGCTTCATTTGAGGAGTACCTTGCTGATTCCGTCATTTATATGGAAACAAAATTTATCAACGATGTTTTAAGGCGTGAACTGAAAATACTCAAGATGAGAGGAAGCGATCACTCTCGAGAAGCTTACAAATATATCATTGATGGAGACGGCATCCATATAAAGGAGCCTAAAATGACAGATCCAAGGAGTGAATAATTTTAAAGATCATATATAAGGGTGTATATCGATGGATGATGAAAAAAAGAAAAGTATGAAGGTATTGTTCGTAGATGACGAAAAATTGCTTCTTACTCAGACCAAGATATTCCTTGAAAAGACAGAGCATGACTTTGATGTAGATACGGCTAGAGACGTAGGTGAGGCTCTCGAGCTTTTAAAGAATATCGAATACGATGCGATCATTTCGGACTATAAGATGGAAGAACGTGACGGTCTTGATCTTTTGAGGGCTATCAGGAAAAAGAGAGGAAAAGGAGATTTGCCTTTCATCATGTTCACTGGTAAGGGAGGAGAAAAAGTAGCTCAGGAGGCTCTCAATCTTGGTGCCGATCGCTATATCAGGAAGAGAGGCGATGCTAGGTCTCAATATGACAAGTTGGCTGAGGCCTTAGTGGACTTGATCGGGAGCTAGTGAGAGTAGATTTTTTTCTTGATCCTTCTATTATCTCTTACTTTTCGAGGATAGTAGAGTCCGATTTTTTAGTTATATTATAAAATATAGGATGAAAAATAAAAATTATTTTGGCGTTTTCCATATATAAGTGTTTACAAGTGTTAACTACATGTTAAACAAATGTTAACTCTCTGTCCAACTATTGTTATTGAAAAAGTTTTATATAAATGGGGTTATGTATGAAGGACCGGTGTTAGAAGATGAGCAAGAATACGAAAAAGAAAAATGCGATTCGGTTCGGAGCGATCGCGGTAGCGGCACTATTGTTCCTAGGTGTTTTCAGTGCATGGGCGCTCGGTGCCCAGGCGACAGCGACGGCAGGAATCGGTGATGTTGAAGTTGACGGTCTTACAGTAAGCGCTGCTGGGGAAGGCGAAAATGGAGCTACATTATTAGAAGACTCTATCGCCGGTAGACCAGGAACTGTAGCGACTCCATATCAACTCTATGAATTCAATGAAGATGAGAACTATGCTCTCAATGCAGAATACACAGCTATGGTGTACTTGGTAGATGCTGCAGACTTGGCGGACTCCGGAATAAGGTATATGACACTAGAGATCGGGCTGTACGAAGAAGGCGATGACGAAGAAGGCGATGATCTTGAGACTGTTGATCCTATTGACGACGGTGTTCTCACATTAGAGAACGGACATGCAGGGTTTACTTTTGATAACGATACTGTGACTGTTGATAATCTAGAAGTCCACATAACAGGTGGTTCCTACGGAACACATCCCCTAGCTGATTTATCTGAAGCTGGCCCAATCAGTTTTATGATAGACGTTGAGCCCAACCTCTATGATCCGGAAGCTTAGAACAGACGATTGAGTTGAACACACAAACAAAACCTAAATGAACCGCGTAGGTGGGTCTTGTGCCCATCCTTGAACACTTTTCTAAAAAACTTTTCCCTCTACTAATTTAATCTCACGAGACCGAGGAGAACAAGATGAAGATGAAAGGTACGGAAAAATTGAAGGATCTATTCGAGTACCGGGACATCTCTAACTGGAGCTTTGGAGCTGTGATAGTTGGATTAATAATACTCTCCTTGGTCATCATGCTTTTATTACCTTTCAGTATCAATCCAATAGGGAGGCGAGGCGCAACAATAAGATCGAACTCTATGGAGCCTACCTTTTCCCGTGGTGACGTTGTTTTCCTTCAGGAAGCTGATCCTCAAGAGGTCGAGGAAGGAGACGTTATCGCTTTGGCTGTTCCAGAAAGATGGCAGCAGCAGCACGGATATCCTGAGATCGTTGTCCATAGAGTGATAGAAGTAGAAGAAGACGAGGACACTGGACGTATTAGATTCAGGACACAGGGAGATGCGGAGGATAATGAGGATCCGTTTCTGACCCCCTCGGAAAACGTGGTGGGCAAGTACACAGGAACCAGCATCCCGCAGGTAGGACTGGTCTTTCTATTCGCAAATACATTGGTTGGAATGACGACATTATCTTTGGTTTTCATCCTGTTCGTCATAGCCGTCTACTTCCCATGGCATATCGATAAAAAGGAAGAAAGGTACGAGGCGATGAGCACCCTCGGAAGTGGAGTAACCTCTTTACACAGGAGATTGAATGAAATACAGGAAGCTATGGGCGATACCGCCTCTGCTGTGGGTGAATCCGTGAGTGGACTGATGGTGAGTAGAACTGCCGATGGAAATATAGCCTCCATCAGAAGAGAATCCAAGGATGAAACTAGACCTGAAAATATAATGATGAAGAGGGAAGATTCGGAGTTAGAAGATAAGGATCTAGGAGCTGATAAGCCGATCAAAAGAGGAGAAGTGAAGAAAGAAGGTAAAAGAAAGATAGATTTGAGGCCATTAGATGAATTACATAAAGAATTCCAAAAGGGAGAACTCTCAATAGATGAATTCATTGACATGAGAAAGGATGCAAGCCCGGAGAAAGAAAGTGGTGAAAAAGAGGTCGATCTCCGACCATTGAATGAATTGCACAAAAAATTCCAAAGGGAAGAGATATCCGTCCAAGAATTCATAGAGCTAAGAAAGGAATTGATGGGAGGGGGAAACAATGGCTAAATGTATGTTCATTGATGAATGGAGCTGTCCCGTCCAACGTGATGAATTTCCACTCGAAGTTTGTAAGATTTGCATCAAAGCCAGATCTATCCATAATGAATCTACCAAGATCAAAGTTCCAGAAAATGGTAGAAAAGATAAAACTGAAGAAGACCTTATGGAGATCTCTAATATGATCGAAGAAGTGGAGAATGAAGAAAAAAGGACTGAGGAAAAAGAGCATGTTCGAGAGGAACTGAACAAAAAATTCCATGAAGGAGAATTGTCCGTAGATGAGTATATCAAGAAAAGAAAAGAATTACCTAAGGTATCTAAATAAATGTTAAAACCAGGTGTTGAAAGGTATGAAGATAGAACCTAGAGTGATGAGGATAACTGCGTTCGCCATCTCGGCGATCATCCTATTTGGAAGTTTCAGCATCTGGGCTGTGAGTACGCAGGAACGTGCTATCGTAGGTGTGGGCGAGATTTTCGAGGCCGAAATAGAACCAAATGAAGAACTTGAAGGGATATTAGAACCCACTACGGGAGTTTCTGGTAATATAGAAGAAGATAAACATCTTTTTGATATCAACTTACATGAGGACTATCCTAGAGAGAAACTCTCCGTTTCTATACATCTCTACAATTCTGGCGAAGTGGAAGAACATCTTCAAAACTTGGCTATAGAGATGAAAGCTGAAAACCAGCCAGTTGGAAATTTAACTCTAAGCAACGGCAGGATTAACTTTGTTGTGGAGAGAGATTGGGACGATGAAGGCATCTCGATAAATACTACAGGTGAAGGCTCATATAATAGAAAAGAAAGTAGTAGCGGTCTTTTTGATCTACATTTCATGATCCAGATCGATGAAGTTCAAGAAGGTGTTAGATCTGAAGAAGATATTGAAAGTGAGATGTTCGAATTAGAGATATCCTCAACTGAAGGAGGCGATGTAACAGAGCCGGGTGAAGGGATCTTCGAATACGAAACAGGGACCATCGTCGATTTGGAAGCTATAGCTGATGAGGACACTCCATTCGTAGAGTGGACTGGAGATAACGAAACTATTGAAGATACTGCGACAAATCAGACCACGATCGAGATGTTGGACGATTATTCAATCACTGCTGTATTCGACGTTGTTACATACGACCTTACGATTAGCTCAAATGAAGGAGGTTCAGTCGTAGAACCAGGTGAAGGCACCTACACCTATAATGAGGGCGAAATAGTTGACCTTGAGGCTGTAGCAGAAGAAGGCTATCAATTCGTAGAATGGGCCGGCCAAAACGAAACTATAGAAGACCCGACAGCCAACCAGACTACGATAGAGATGTTAGATAACTACAGTATAACGGCAGAGTTCGCCCCGATATCCTACGAACTCACACTAGACTCCACTGACGGCGGTGATGTAATAGAACCCGGAGAAGGTACCTTCGAATATGAACATGGAAGTATCGTTGACCTAGAAGCGGTAGCAGATGAGGACACGCCTTTCA
>SL_8KL_010_SEDDRAFT_10000103_pt1 | contig 66128 bp, 59 predicted proteins | sample SodLakKL_010_SED_4_FD_11160 | JGI IMG/M metagenome (IMG submission 11160)
CATTTAAAGATTACGATGATAGTGTTCTTAAGGAGGATATTGTAGAACATGGTTCAGATGCAGTACCTCCAGAAGATCCAGATAGAGAAGGATATACATTTATAGGTTGGGATACAGATTATGAGAATGTAACAGAGAATCTTACTGTTATAGCTGAATATGCGATTAATGAATATGATTTAAATTACTCAGCAAGTGAAGGAGGTAGTCTAGAAGGCGAAACTCATCAAGTTGTAGAACATGGAGATGACGGTACGGAGGTGGAAGCAACTCCAGATGAAGGTTATCATTTTGTCAAATGGGATGATGGGGTAGAAGATAATCCACGAATAGATGTTGATGTAACTAGTGATATAGATGTTGAAGCATTATTCTCTGAAAACTTTTTAGAATTTTATATTGATGAATCCTATGATGAGAGTACTTCTGGATGGGGAGAAACACATTTTGCTTCTATTAATGAAGCTAAAGAAAATTGTCCTGAAGATTACATCTGTGCATTTGATATTGCTGATGACCAAGAAAACAATAACATTAATTTTGATACAGAAGAGGTAGAAGAAAGACGGGAAACAGTTCTAAAATCAGACTTTAACTTTTTAAGAAATGGTGTGAGATTGGATATGCAAAGAGATACAAAAATATCTAGTAGCCTTGATTGGGATGGAGATATTATATTGCCAACAAAAAGGGAGAAACCAAGTGTATATCCTGAAAATTACGATGAAATATTAAATGTCATTAAAGTTGGGTCAGAAGATCTACAATTAGATTTTGATTCCCCTGTTAGACTACTATTCCCTGATAGTGCAGGTAATAGAGTAGGGTATATCTCACCTGTCGAAAATTCTTTTGTTGAAATAACTAAGGAATGTCCTAGTGATATTGAAAATATAGGAGAATCTTGTAAAACAGATTTAAATGGAGATCTGGTACTTTGGGTAACTCACTTTACTGAATTTGTGGTATTTTCAGAAGTTGAAGAAGATGAAGAAGATGAAGAAACAGAAACAGTTGTTGAACCTATAGATGATGTAGAAGAAGATACAGATGAAGAAGTAGATGATGAAGAGGAAGAAGAAGACGAAAAGTTGCCTGAAACAGGTATGGGTATTTCTTTGATATCTTTAATTAGTGTAATAACTCTTGTTTCTGTAGTACTTTTTTGGAGAAGAAAGAAATTGATGTGTAAATCATAAATTTTGATATTTATCATTCAGTTTTGATGTGCTAGAATGAATCTAAGATTAAGATATATTACTGTCTTCTATGAAATTGCAATTCTTGGGTGCTGCAAGAACTGTTACGGGTTCATGTTTCTACTTAGATACAGGTAGATTAAAAATATTGGTAGAATGCGGAGCTTTTCAAGGTCCGGGAGATATTGAGGAGTTGAATAAGGAAGAATTTCCTTTCGATGCTTCGGAAATAGATTATGTATTTTTAACACATACACACTTTGATCATATAGGGAGGACTCCTCTTTTAACAAAACAAGGATTCCAAGGTAAGATATTTTGTACTGGACCTACCAAGCATCTTAGTGAAATAGTGTTGTTAGATTCAGCTAGACTACAACAAAATGAATATACTCAGGAACCTATGTATACCGAAGAAGATGTAAAGCACTGTATGAAATTTTTTGAGCCATATCCTTATGGAGATACAGTAAAACTCGATGATAACATTGAATTTAGATTCAGAGATGCAGGACATATATTAGGTTCTGCTATAGTGGAATTATGGGTAAGGAATAATGAAGGTAGATTAAGGAAGTTAGTTTTTTCCGGTGATTTAGGTCAAAGAGGACAAAGAATCATTAAAGATCCAGATTATGTTAGAGAAGCAGATTATATATGTATAGAATCCACGTATGGTAATAGATTGCATAGAAACAAAGATGAGACTGTTCTTGAATTTCTTTCAATTTTAAAAGAAGCTAGAGAAAACAGCGGTAATGTAATTATTCCTGTGTTTGCAATAGAGAGGGCGCAAGAGATTATTTACGAGTTAAATTTGTTTTATGAAAATGGTTTGATGAAAGACTTCCCTGTTTTTTTGGATAGTCCTATGGCTAGTGAGGTTACAAAGGTTTTTAGAAAATTTAAAGGCTTTTATGATGAAGATGCAAAAAGGTTGTTAGCTAAAGGTAATGACCCTTTTAAATTTAACGAGTTTAATATTACTCAAAATGTGGATGATTCTAAGAGATTAATAAGTCAAAAGGGTTGTATAATTCTTGCAGGTAGTGGTATGTGTACTGGGGGAAGAGTGTTACATCACTTAGTAAATAATGTTGAAGATTCGAATAACCATGTGGTATTCGTTGGTTATCAGGTAAGAGGGACCCTTGGGCGTCAGCTAGTAGATAAAGAGCCGATTGTTAAAATTATGGGAGAAGAATATGAGCCTAAAGCTAAAATACACACTCTAGGTGGTTTCTCTGCTCATGGGGATGAAAGAGATTTGCGGTATTGGTTGAGAAATTTTGGAAAAAGTGTAAGAAAAGTTTTTGTATGTCATGGTGATGAAGATATTGCAGAGGCTTTTGCTGAGAATATGCATGTGGAATTAGGTCTGAATACTATTGTACCACATCATCGAGAGGTATATACTCTAGAGTAAATAAGCTGTTAATATAATTGTATGTCAGAAGTAGACTTTTCCAAATATGAGAATGTAGGGGATATAGTGAGTGATATTGAGGATATTAAAATTCAGGGGGCTACTAATGTTGCAATAGCAACTTTTGAGGGTATGAAGCTCTTTTTGAAAAATTATGAAGAAAAGGGTAAGAATTATGAAGAGTTTTATGAAGAATTGAGTAGAGTAGGATATACTCTTGCTCATGCTAGGGATAATGAACCCTTAGCAAAAAATGGTTTAAAGTTTGTAACCAGAATGTTAACGATTAGAAATCCTGGTCTTAAGGATGTATCAGTTGCTAAGAAAAAAGTTGATGAATTGTGTGATGAGTTTTTGGAACAAATTAAAGAAGCTAAAAAACAAATAGTTGAGAATAGCGATGAAGTTTTTGATGATGTGTATGAAGTATTTACTCACTGTCATTCTTCTACAGCAGTTAATACTATATCAAAACGTGCTAAAAAAGTGAGCGACTTAAGAGTTACTTGTACAGAAACACGTCCTTTGTATCAAGGGAGGGAAACAGCAAAAGAACTGGTAGAGAAGGGGATTAATACGACGTTTATAGTGGATAGTGCTGCTGAATCTTTTATTATAGACAATTGTGACCAGGATACATGTACTCGTCCAATAGATATCGTATTTTTGGGTTCAGATGAGATAACTATGCGTGGAGATGCGGTGAATAAAATAGGGAGTTGGGGTATAGCTTTGGCTTCATATTTTGTTAGTAAACCGGTGTACGTTGTTACTTCAATTTTAAAGACTGAAATAGAGACAGCATATAGACCTGTTAAAATTGAATATAGGGATAATAGCGAGATTTGGAAGGATGCTCCTAAGGGTTTAAAAATGATTAATCCATCTTTTGAAATCATAAACAGAGAATTTATTACAGGGTATATAACTGAAGTTGGTGTTGTAAAACCTGAGGATATAAGCTCTACTATTCAAGAAAATTATCAGTGGTTGTTCTAAATTTATAAATTTAAAAATATGGCTTTAAACTTAAGGATAAAAAAGTTAGATATCAAAGCTGGTGATCCTTTGACCGTTTTGATAAATAGTTCTGATGCAAAGATGGATGGCTTAGAGGCAGGGGACAAGGTTTGGTTGAGTGGTTATGAGCATGAACACATTTGTGTTGTTAATTTGACTGATGTGGAAGTTGAAGAAGGGTTTGTTGGACTATATTCTGATGTCTGGCTTGGTAATGATTTTGCATCGGATAGTAGAGTAAGGTTAGAGAGAGTAAGTACACCTGAATCAGTAGATTATATTGCCAAAAAATTACAAGGGCAGAGACTCACCGAAGATGAAATGTTTGAGGTATTAAAGGATGTGAGCAAGAAGAAAATGAGATCTGTAGAGATGGCATATTTTATGGCTACGATGTTTAATCCAGGCTTTAATGATGATGAAGTTTTGTATGCTATCAAGGGTATGGTTAATAGCGGAGAAATATTTGATTTTAGTGATATATATAATAATAAAAATATGGTTGTGGATAAACACTCTATTGGTGGTATAGCAGGTAAAGGGGTTACTCCAATTCTTGTTGCAATTCTTGCGAATTTTGGGCTTGTGGTACCTAATACATCTACTAGAGCGATTACTGCTCCTGCGGGGACAACAGATATACTCGAGACTGTAATGCCGGTGAGTTTTCACAGTGAGGAGATTTATAATTTAATTAAAAAGCAGGGTAGTTGTATGATTTGGGGAGGAGATCTTAATATAGCTCCAGCAGATGATATATTGATTCAGGTGGAGAAGGGGTTAAAGACCCAATGTTATCAGAAGTTTATAATCAGCATTATTGCTAAAAAATTGGCAATGGGTATCTCTCATATTATTATAGATTTACCTTATGGTCCTGATACAAAAATTGAAGAGCCAGAAGACATAGAATTAGTAAGTGATTCTTTTATAAAGTTTTTTGATAAAGTTGGAATTAATTGTGAAATATATAAGAGGAGAGTAAAAGGGCCTGACGGAAGAGGGATAGGTCCAAATTTGGAGATGCGAGATGTTTTGAGAGTTTTGGAGGATCATGAATATAAATCTACTGAATTAGAGCAAGAGGTAATAAAAATGGCTGGTAAATTATTGGAATTTACTGAAAAAGCAAAAGAGGGTTTTGGTGAAGAGATGGCTAAAGAAAGTATGGAAAGTGGGAAGGTTGCAGAAAAATTTTGGGAAATCGCTTTTGCTCAGGGGGCTGTAGAAAAGGTTTCTTCTGATGATTTAAGATTGGGTAAAGAAACTTATGACGTAGTCGCTACTAAATCAGGTAAGATTGAAAGGATTAATAATAAAGAGGTTGTTAATTTGGCTAGGGCACTAGGTACTCCCAGTATTAAGGAAGCTGGATTATATTTCAACAAATTTGTTGGAGATAAGGTTAAAAAAGGCGATGTGTTATTGTCATTCTATACAATCAATAATGAAAGGATGAGGGCTGCTAGAGATTTATATAATGAAGAAGAACTTTTTAAGTACGCTTAGATTTAATTATTTTTGAAATAACTATTACCACAACTATTGAAGCAATTAATATAATTATTGCCGGCAGTGCAAAAACAAGAGCCCTTCCAGCTGTGGAATCTTGTATTGTTTCTTGTAGGCTCTGATCTTTGCTTAATATTTCTTCTTCCTCTTTTTCGTAATTATCTACGAGAGTTTGTATGGTTTTGAGGTTTTGTAATTCTGGAACATCTGAATGATGTTTTGGTATGACAGTTATATTATACAGATCGAAAATTTGTTGATTTATTTCCCGAGAAGAATAGATCATTATCTTGGAAATCTTTTCTTTTGTATTTCCTTCTGTATACCATAAGACATGGTCTAAATCTCCACCTATATATTTTCGGTCAGTTTCTCCCCAAGTAGGATCTGCTGATAGCCAACCATAATTTGGGAGCCAGATTTGTACCCATTGATGCCCCGTTTCTGCCGCAAGATTGTTTTCTTGTTGATTTAAATGAGGGTCGTTTCCGTAACCCATTGCTGCTCGAGCTGGTATATTTTGAGCTCTTAAAATTGCTATCATTAGATCTGCATATTCCATACATACTGAAGGTTTTCCTCTAAGTGCACTTAAGGCTCCTAATCTTGGATTTTCTTGTGCTGCTTTTTCATGACTATAACTTAAATTTTCGATAACAAAGTAATAAACTTCATTGATAATATTCAGTATGCCACCGTCTTTATTCTCATTTTTTATTCTTTTAGCTAATTCTGTGATTTCAGGGTCGTTGCTTTCCCAATATTTGTCTGCTTGTGTATATCTTTCGAAATGCTCGAAATTTTCAACTTGAGAAAAATAATTATCGAAGTCAATTTCAGGTAAATCCTGTACTTCTTGACTAGATAATTTGATGTATCCCCGTATTTTAATATTTTTTTTGTCTATTTTATCCATATCGAAAACAGATATAATGTTTTCTTCATTATCTAGCCTAATATATGTTGGTTTAGGGTCTATGGATTTTATAAAAACCTGTTGATTGGTTTCTTGGAATTCTTTTGGTAGAGTCATTTCAAGTAAATTGGTTGAGAAAAAATTCGTAACTCCATCAAGATATTTAGATGTATTTCTCTGAGGGATTTCTTGATTAATTTCAAAATAATAGTATTGTTCAGTTCCTAGTTGAATCCATCCTGTATTATTTAATCTTTGCTCTTGAGAGAAATGATATTTTCTATATTTTTGTCCTTGTGTAGAATAAATACTTTCTGGTGAAATAAAGGATGGTTGTGGTGCATCGAGGGGTACATGGTATGTCATATTATATTGGTACGAGGTTTTTAGTCCAGTTGATGTGTCAATTTCTTCAAATCTTGTTTCTTCGTGTAGTCCGGGTAGATATAGATTTGAGATGTTTCCATTTTGATTTATAAAATCTTTTGATTTGTAACTAATATTCGCAGAAAAAGATTTTTGTTGTGATATATCATGTGGTAGGGTAATGCTGACAACAAGAGTATTGTTAGACTGTGTGACATCGTGATTTAAATTTCTACCTTGATTATCTTGTATATTTAGAGTGTTTTTTTTCAACTCTATTGCGTCTCTTGTAGCTTCGCTAGCTATAGCGGGTATAGTGATAGTTTGTTTTGTATTTGCGGGTATATAATAGTCGGGATTATTTGTGCTTATGTTTAGTTCTTTCTCAACTCTTACAGTGTTGTCTCGTATCTCTTCTAGGTAGATATCAAAGTTTGAACTTATATTAAAATCCTCAGCGTATGCACTATAGCTCCCAAAAGAAAAAAAAGAGATTGAGATAATTAATACCAAGAAAGTTTTTTTAATATATTTCTTAAAATTGGATCTCATATTGTTAATAATACAACAAAATTTCTGATAGTACACTAAGTTTTGAAAAAACCCTTTGTTATGGTACTATACTTCAATATTAATTGGATATTTGGTATTTAAATATGGATGTTACTAGATCTCATTCTCTTTCAGTAGGGCTTGTAGGGCTACCGAATTCTGGTAAATCTACACTTTTTAATGCTCTCACAAAAAATTTTGTTCCAGCTGAAAATTATCCATTTTGTACACTAGATAAAAATATTGGAGTGGTCGAAATTCAGGACGACAGGCTCAAGAGATTGGCCAATTTCTATAATTCAGAAAAAATTGTCTATGGAGGAATAAAATTTGTAGACATTGCTGGTTTAGTGCAAGGAGCTTCAAAGGGTGAAGGGTTGGGGAATAAATTTTTGAGCCATATTAGAGAGGTTGATGTGATACTTTATGTTTTGCGTGCTTTTAAGAATGAAAATATTTCACACATCTATAATAGGATAAACCCATTTGAAGATTTTGAGATAGTACAAAGTGAATTGATATTTAAAGACTTGGAGGTTGTTGAGAGGTTTTGTGATGAATCGAAGGAGAGGGACAAGTTTAAAAATATTATTCAAAATTTAAATAAAGGAATTCCAATCATAGAGATGGACCTTACCCAGGAAGAATTGAATTTGATAGCACCATTATCTTTATTAACTCAGAAAAAAAGAATGTTCGTATTAAATAAAAGGGAAGGGGAAGAAATAGAAAGAATAGTTAATTTTGATAAAGAAGATTTTGTTTTAGAAATGGATGTAAAATTAATTGGAGAATTGGACGAAATGAAAGAAGAAGAAAGGAAAAAATATCTAGGAATGATTGATCCCAGATTAACGTGGGTTAGAGATTTGATAGATATGTCTTGTAAAAGGTTGGGTTTGATAACTTTTTATACGGGTAATAGTAAAGAGTGTAATGCTTGGAGTATTGTTAAAGGCAGTAATGTGAAAGAGGCTGCTGGAGTTATTCATTCTGATTTTAGAGATAATTTTATTACAGCCGATGTTATAAATGTAGAGCAATTGATGGAAGTAGGGGGATGGATAAAAGCTAAAGAACAGGGTCTTGTAAAGAACTGTAACAAAGAGTATATTGTACAGGATGGAGATTATATTGTTGTATTAGCAAATGCTTGATATGGATAGTATTCAGATCACATTTTCTTTGTAATAGCCTAAAGATTTTAAAATTATAAAAAGTTTTTATTTCTACTTTTACCTCTCCTAAATTTTATTTTCGTAGCTTGTGAGTTTGATTTTGAATTAGGGGATTTTGATAATGAAGTTGAAGAAGAATCAGAAGAAGTCGAAGACATGAAATTCGTAGAAGAAGAGCAAGACAAAGATGACGAAGTATATGTTGAGGAGTCAGCGGAAGATGTGGATGTAGATGAATTAAAAGAGGAATATATGTCAGGTTGTGTCTCTAATACAGTGACTAATGAAGAATAGTTTTATGGTAAGCAGTTCTTCTTTTTGAAGAATTCTTCTTTTTTGTAAAAATTCTCTAGTACAGTTTCGGGGGATAAGGAGTAGTCTTCTTCTCCTGTGTATTCATTGTTTGTTAATCCATTTATGAATTCTGTTGTACATTGATATATTTCATTATGATATCCTCCTTCTAGGCAACAAAAAGCTTTTGTTTTTTGCTGAGTTTGTAATATGGTTTTGGCGAAGCTATAGTACCCCTTTTGAGTAAATTTTAAATCCAGAAGCATGTCTTTGTGGTATCCATCGAATCCTGCAGATATACCAATAATATCAGGCTGAAAGTTGTTTATTAATATATGTAAATGTTGTGCAATTTTTAACAAAATATCATCACCTGAACCTGGCATCAAAGGAAAGTTTACAACGTCTTCATCTTCCAAAAAGCCAGAGAAAGGATATGTGTTTTCTTGGTGTATTGAACAAAATAATAGGTTTTTTTCTTTCTTGAAAATTTCTTGTGTCCCGTTACCATGATGCCCATCTATATCTATTATACATACTCTTTTATTTTTGTTTAATAATCTTTGTGCAGCAATAGCAATGTTGTTGAAAAAACAAAATCCCTCTGATTTATTTTGACTAGCATGATGTCCTGGTGGCCTGGTGATTGCAAATGCTCCTTGGATGCTTGCTTTGACAGCTAGATCGACCGAAATACATGCAATTTCATATGTAGAAGGATTAGTGTTTACTTCTGCTATGTAATCACTATTTAGGAAAGCATCTTTCATTGCTTGAATATATTCTGGTGAGTATAGTTCCTTGAGGTGTTCTTCCCCTTCATTTTTTGTACCCGAATCTTGGAACTTTTTTTCAAAATCCTTGATTCTGTAAGCCCCTTCTATATGATTGCTTGTATTATGTTTCAGAGTTTCTTTATTAAATAATATTTTCATTTTTAATTCTGTTTCTCAAAAAATTTATATATCTTGTTTAACACAGATGTTTGTATATCGTAATGTCCTTCTCCTTCTATTATTTCTAGCTCAACATCCTTGCCTTTTTTTTCAAAGAAGTTTACATACTCATGTGATGCATCAAGATGTATAGGATCTTGTGTACCTTGAAAAATTTTGATATTGATCTCTTCTATTTTTTCAACCTCTTCTTGTGTTAGTTCCATGTTAGGGGTAGGGGCTAAAAGTGCGATTGAATTTACGAGGTCAGATTTTTTAACAGCAAAATTTATGCTGGATAGTCCTCCCATACTGAATCCAACCATATTTATATTGTCAGCTATATAATAGTTTTTGTCTAGCCAAGTTATAGTTTTTTGTATATCTTTTAGAGATTTTTCTCCTCCCCAGTTATTTCCATGTTCATTTGATGCTGCAAAAGCATAACCTCTTTGAACAAAGAATTCCCCATTTTCCCTTAAAACTTGCATATATTCATCTTCTTTATTCTGTACAATTGTTTGATTTTTTCCTGGGCTGTATATAATTAGCTGGGGTGGGTTTTTGGGGTCTATTTCTAATGGGTATGCATAATACATTTCTTGTCCTTCTAGGACTTCTACGTTTTCGAAATATGAAGCCCCTTCTTGGGCTGGTGTTTCTTGTATTTTTATGGTTTGTGTCTCTCGTAACTCCTCTTGAACCTTTTCTTTTTGTTGCATTTCCTCCTCATTGGTATAGAAATATGTGAGTAAAACAATGAGAGGAATTGCCATTAATACTCCGTATTTTATTGTTTTTCTAACTTTTTTCATACTATTAATGATTGAAGAATTATAAAAATTACATTTGCAGATAGTATTTTACACAATCGTTAAATATGGTACAATCCGCTCAGCCTTTGGTGTGGTGTGGTATCTAATAGATTAGATGATAGTTTCTGAAAATGAAAAAAGCAAAAAGTGATTTGTATGAGATGATGGTTGTACTAAAGTCTCTTCTTCCAGATGATGTAAGGAAAGCAGTACATAAGTCAATGGTTGATTTATGTAAGGATCTGGGGGGTGAAGTTGAGGATGTTGATGTTTGGGGTAAGAGGTATTTGACCTATAAAATCAAGTCTCATGACGAAGGATATTATATAGTATATACTCTCACGTTGCCTAAAGATAAGATTGCAGAGTTTAGGAGGCGTATGGATTTGAAGCAGGAAATTCTTAGATATCTTTTGGTTAAGGTTGAGGAGAATGATTTGGAAAGAAACAAAATAAAAAAGAAAGATATGGAAGTTAATATATAATTTGCTTTATCTTAATTTGGGTAGAGTAGAATTGGATTGTATTTAAATTTTAAAAGGTTTTTTTATATGTCAAGATCTTTGAATAAAGTATTATTAATAGGGAATCTTACTAGAGATCCCGAAATTCGTTATACAGCTAACGGAGTTCCTGTGGCTTCTTTCGGATTGGCTACTAATCGATCTTGGAAAGATAATAATGGTGAAATTCAGGAAGCGGTTGAATTTCATAACATTGTTGCTTGGAGTAAGATGGCAGAGATTTGCCAGCAAATATTAGCTAAAGGTATGATGGTGTACATTGAGGGTTCTTTGAATACGAGAACCTGGGAAGATGAAAGCGGTAAAACGAATTATAAAACTGAGATTAGGGTTTCTGAGATGAAACTACTTGACTCGAAAGGGAAACAGGGAGCTGGTTTTGATGAATCTAAGTCCCAAGAGAGTTCGGAAGAACAAGGAGAAAGCAATTCTTCATCTGACGAGTCTAAAAATACAGGGGAAGATTCTGCTGGCGCTTCAGAAGGTTCAGAAGATAATTCTTCTGAGGAGGTGTTGGAAGATGATTTGCCTTTTTAATTTAGTTTGTGTATTAAATTTATTAGTTAGAAAATTATGACAGAAGTAAAAAACAGTCCCAGCTTGGATGATGTCTTTGATGAGAGTAAAGTTACGGGTTCCAATGAAGATAGTGCAGAACAGGGAGGCCGTAGTCATGGTAGAGGGGGAAAACGTAAAAAGGTTGTTTTGAATCTAAAATGTCCACTTTGTGAGGCAGGAATTAAAACTGTGAATTATAAAGATGTTTATCAGCTAAAAAAGTTTACTTCTGTTAGGGGGAAAATTATACATCCGGAAAAGTCTGGGGCTTGTAGAAAACATCAGAGGCAAATAACGAAAGCTATTAAGAGGGCAAGATATATTGCTCTCTTGCCTTATGTTCACATAGAGGGTTAGATCTTTGGAATTCTGTTTAAAGGAGGACTCTGTCCTCCTTTTCTTTTTTTTGTCATAGTGTTAAGATTGTGAAAGATTATTTTAGACGTTTATCTATTTGTGTCGAAGTTACCTTTGCTTTCACAAAATGCTTACCTCTCAGTTTTTATATCCCAAAAATATATATATGCTCATCTAGCGTATACATACTACGATACTAATAGCTCATATATATTGAAAGATATTAGTAGATTACCTATTAGCACGAGAAATATTAACCTGAATGAATTTTGGTTAGACTATTTTACGAATTTAGAAAATAAATGGGGTTGGGAAATCTTGAGTGCCAAAAAAGTTTCCAGTGACAAATTTGCTAATCATTTAAAATCATTTGAAGATGAGGGAGTTGGTTTAAGGGGATGTTCTTTTAAAATTTCTAGAGACAATACCAATAGTAAAGAGTGGATTGATTCTTTAAGAGAATTTTCTCTTGATTTGAAGGTGTCTACTGTGAATAAACTTTCAGAGAAGAAGATTTTTGGTGAAATAGCCTATCGCTTAGGTTATCAAGATTGTATTTTTTTGAATTTAAGTGTTCAGAGTCTAAAGATGTATCGTTTTGAAGAAAATGAAAGTGTTAGTAGGGGAATAGGTAAAGTTGGGAGTGATGTGTATGATGTTTCAGAAGCTATATATAAGTGGAAAGATGAAGAGAAAATTATGGAAGTGGTGAAAGGTGAGAAGTATTTGGCTTTTCTAAAACAGTATTTAAATGAGAATTTTCGGTATAATATTTGGGCAAATTTTTTAAGCAAACCAACCCTTTATACTCAATCAGCGACATTTAAAGACTTTGTAAGGGCATATTTAACTTTACAATTATTATCTATCTCTCAAATTCAAAATCAGATTTGTTCAGATTTCGGTCTTAAAAAACCAAAGAATTTGATTTGTTTGACCGGAGAAATTATAGGTATCCCCGAGTTTAGAGATCTTCTGGTATCAATAATTGATGGTTTTGAAATACAAGGTAATTTTGACTTTTATGTTGATTATGAGAGCTTGATTTACACTTTTGGGAGTAGTTTTTCCAAAGGTAAGAATGCAGAAGATGTAATATTTACAAAAGATAATTTCCTTCCTAATTTTACAAAAGTTTTTATACCTGAGTTAGAGATAAAAAAGGGGCGTAGGAAACTTGTTTTTGAAGGTTTATTAAAAGAATTAGATAAAGAATCAGGGTTGAATATAAATGTGATGTCTTCTGAGTTCACGGATATTAAGATAGACAAAGCATATAATTCTATCTTTGAAGGTCGTTTATCCAAGAGTGCTTTTATAGAACACTATTCAAAAGATATAGCGTTTGAGTGTTTTGCTGAAGGTATTACTTGGGAAAGAGTTGTTTTTGACTGTCGATTTAAACCTGTGATGTATGGTCCAGGTCCGAGAGAAAACGAAAATAAATTCAAATCTTGGTTTACTGATGAATTTAATTAGTAAAAGTGTAAAATATATAAGCGGGGAAGAGGTTTTGATACCCTTCGAAGGTAGGGCAAGTTGCCATATAAAGGAAGGGAATAGCTTTAAGAAGGGAGAGGAGTTGTTTAATATAGAAAAGAGGAAAATAGTTGAAACATATTCTTTATCAAAAGAATTAGAAATTAAAGAAGAAAAATCAAAAGATTATGTTTGTAGGATAGAGGGTGAATACATTACCAAGGGCGAAGTTATTGCTGAGAAGTTGGTTTCGGGAGGGCTATTTTCCAAACGTGTTTTTTCTAAATCTGAGGGGATTGTAGACTTCTCTCGAATAGATACAGGATATGTAGATATTTTGGCAGAAACTGAGGTTGAAGTATTTAAACCTAAGTTTTCGGGAAATGTTGTAGACATAAATTTGGGGAGAGGTATGACGGTATTAAGCGATGTTTGTATAATTCCTCTATTTGCTGTTAGCAGTTTTAACAAAAAGAAATACCTAACATCTGCTGAAGTTGTTTTTGGTGAATTTGAGGTCCTAGGTGATGCTGAATCTATCCCATCTACGAAGAATTTAAAAGATTCTTATGAAGATAAAATAGTTTTTGCTGGCAGATTTCTATATCCTGAAATAATATCTGAATTGTTTTCTAGAGGTGCGAAATTCGTATTAGTAGGTTCAATGGACTATATGCACTTTACTGATTTAAAACTTCCGGCTGGCTTATTAACAGGTTATGGTAATATATGTTTTGATGAGATTTTGTTTGATGTGTTTCAGAAATTAGAGGGTAATCAGGTCTGTATAGATTTTAATTCCAATTCAATGAAAATTTTGGTTGGTTTAAATAACAAATTCTCTGAATTAATTAAGCAAAATTACTTTAAAAAACTGGAGGTAGGTGATATAGTGAAATCCTTAGAGATAGAATCTTTTGGAATGGTTGGAAAAGTGATCTCTTTTGAAAATGGTAAAGAACAAGCGAAGGTGGCAATGCAAAATGGCTCAACCTTATTAATAAGTGTCGATAATTTGGAGATATGTCAAGAAGACTTTTCTATCTTAGGTTTTGGAATTTACTAAAATATGAAATTTGAGATATAAATTATTTGCTAATATAATTAGTTTACAATGAAGAAGGATATAGATTACAGTACATTGTCTTCCAAAGACCATAAGGAAAGTAAGTTTTTTCGATATGTGGGTGTTGTTTTGCTGATATTTTGTCTCTCTGTGTTGAGTTTTGTTGGAGGAAGAATTTTTGAACAATATGAGGGTGATTCTGTTAGAGGCCCTCTGGACGCTATTAGTGGTTTTAGACGGAGTGCAGAAGTGAAAGAAGTGTTTAATGAAGATCTGTTTTGGTCTGTTTGGAATACCATAGAGAACAAATATGTTGATGAAGAAGCTGTTGACGAAGAAAAGATGTTCTATGGTGCTGTGAAAGGAGTTGTTTCTTCTTTAGAGGATCCGGGCACTGTTTTTTTAGATCCCGAAGAATCAGAGCTGTTTGAGAAACAGAGTAGGGGAGAGTATTTTGAAGGTATTGGAGCCGAATTAGGTTATAGTGAAGGTTCGATCATTGTTATTGCACCAATTGCAGGCTCACCAGCTAAGGAAGCGGGTGTTCAAGCGAGAGATACTATTGTAAAAGTGGATGACGTACGAATTAAACAGTCCCATTCGATATATGAAGTTGTGGATAAAATAAGGGGGGAGGCGGGCACAGAGGTGATTTTAACGGTTATGAGAGAAGGGGAAAGTGAACTCAGAGATATTGAAATTACTCGAGGTGAAATTACCGTGCCTAGTATGGAATTAGTTAAAGATGATGATTCGGGTATTCATATTCTTGATGTATCTCGCTTCACTGAAAGTAATATACAAGTATGGAATTCTGTTTGGGATTCAACAATTGAAGAGTTTTTAGAAACAGGTAAAAACGAATTAATTATTGATTTGAGAGGAAACCCTGGTGGTTTTTTTGATAGTGGTGTTTATGCTGCAGAAGAATTTTTACCAAGAGAAACTGTAATTGCAAAGCAAGAAGATCGGCAAAGTAATGTGAAAGAATATACTGTAACACGCGAAGGTAATTTGCTTGATACAGAAGTTGTGGTGTTGGTAGATCGGGGTTCTGCTTCTGCATCAGAAATTTTTGCTGGGGCTTTGCAACAAAATGAGAGGGCAATAATTGTTGGTGAAAGTACTTATGGTAAAGGTACGGCACAAGATATGATAGATTTTAGAGATGGTAGTAGTTTACATCTAACAGTTATTAAGTGGCTTTTGCCTGATGGTTCTTGGCTTAAAAGTGATAATGTAATAGAACCGGATAAAGAAGTTGAATTTACACAAGAAGACTTCAAGGAAGGTGATGATCCGCAATTAGAGAAAGCTCTTGATTTGCTTAGAGATTGATTTTATACTAAGAAAGTAAGTTTTAAATAGGAGTTTTATGTCTGAAAAAAAACAGAAAGAGTCTAACAAAAAATCTAATGTAGAAAAGGAGGGTAAGGATTCTAAATTTGTTCAATATGGGTGTGAAGTTAGAAACAAAAAAGGTGAGAAAGTAGGAGAAGTCGAAGATAGTGTACCTGCTGGAGGCCCTGAGAAATCTAATGCAAATGAAAAGAAATTGGATTATGAAGATCCACGATGTAAGAATACCAGACCTCGTTTTTTTCTTTATCTTGTTTTAGTACTCATTTTATTAACCTTGGGTGGAATTTTGACTTTATTGCTTATAGATCATGGAGTATTAAAGGAAGATCTTCTAAAAGATATCCATGTTGTTTCGGATTTACAGGACGTTGAAGATCGAAGAAGAATCATAGTTGAATCTGAAGAAAGTGCAATTATTGATGTTGTTGAAAATTCAAAAGATGCTGTTGTTAGTATAGCTGTTTCTCAAATAGACTTTGATCCAGATGAAGGTATTAGAGATAGGATGGCTAATGTAGGTTCAGGATTTATTGTTGATTCTAGTGGGATAATTATTACGAATCAGCATGTAGTATCTGGTACTGGAGATGAGTATAAAGTGATTGCAGAGGACGGAGAAGAATACGAGATAGAGGAAATTCTTAGGGATCACACAAATGATATAGCTTTATTAAATGTTGATGCAGATGATTTACCTAAGTTAACTATGGGAGATTCTGATGATCTAGTAAGAGGACAGCTGGCAATAGCTATAGGGACACCTTTAGGTGAATATGCTGGGAGTGTTACACAGGGGGTGATAAGTGGTTTAGAGCGTTCTGTAACTGCGAGAGAGCAAGGTTTTTGGGGTATGGCTAAAACTTATGAAGATGTTATTCAAACAGATGCTGCAGTAAATCCAGGTAATTCTGGTGGTCCACTCTTGGATTCCAAAGGTGATGTGATTGGTGTGAATTTCGCGACTACACAGGGTGCTGAGAACATTTCTTTTGCATTACCGATAAATAGTGTTCGAGATAGAGTTGATGAGTACAGAACATATGGGAAATTTATTCGTCCGTATCTAGGTATAGAATATCAAATGATCTCTGAGTTTGAAGCTATGTATTATGACGATTTACCTGCTGGAGCTCTAATAAGAAGGGTGGAGTCGGATAGTCCAGCAGACAAGGCGGGTCTAGAGCGTCTTGATATTATTACAAAAGTTGACGGTGAAGAGGTAGGAAGGTCTTTTGCAGACGTAATTCAGCGAAAAGAAGTAGGGCAAGAAATCGAAATGGAGGTTTGGCGTGATGGTGAAGAGAAGAATTTGACTGCAACCTTGGAAGAAATGGACTAGCCTAAAATCAAAAATCTCTCTTTGTTTGCTTGATCTTTTTGAATATTATGTGGATATGCTTGTATCTTTTCTTTTAGCTTTTTAATATTTTTTTTGTCTATCTCGAAGAATCCTTTGTATAAGTTCAGATTTTTTCTTTCTATATCATCTAACAATCTAATGTAATAGTTAGTTCCCTCATCGTGTCCTCCGTCTAGCGCTTGTTTGGGCTCATATTGTTTAACAGATTTTTCTAGGTTTGGTATTTCTTGAGTGGGAATATATGGTAAGTTAGCAATAATAACTGTTGGTTTATCAGTTTCTATGTCAAAATCTAGGAGATTTGCTTGAATTAAATTTACCCTTGCATTATTAAGTGCAACATTCTTTTTGGCTATTTCTAGAGCTTTAGGGTTGATGTCTGTCGCTATAATCTCTTTCTTTAGAGCTTTACTCATTGCAATGGCTATACATCCACTTCCAGTTCCGATTTCAATAATTTGAAAATTAAAACTTAGATTTTTAATTTCCGATACAGCTATATTGACTAGTTCAGCAGTCTCCCATCTTGGGATGAGGACGTCGTTGTTTAAACATATCTTATGATTTAAAAATTGAATATACCCACAAATATATTCCCATGGTTCGTCTTTGGAAATTCTACTAATTATTTCATTAACCTTTTGTTCATCTCCTTCACAATATTCCAGTATTTCCTTCGCAATAGGTAAGGGAGTAGGGTGTTTAATTTTTCTAGAGATTTCTATAATTAAAGGATGATTCATGTGTTTTTTTCTAATTCTTCGATTTGCAAATTTCGCATTTTTGTATGAAATTCATCCAGCATTCCATCTAATTTCCCATCTAATATCTCCTCAAGGTTATACCAGGATTGTTTTGTTCTGTGATCAGTAATTCTAGTTTGAGGATAGTTGTATGTTCTGATTTTCTCAGCTCTCATAGCTGAACCAATTTGAGCTAGCCTGAGAGATGATCTCTTTTCTCGTTCTTTTTCTTTTTCTTGTTCGTAGAGTTTTGATTTTAAAATGTTCATAGCCTTCTCTTTGTTTTGTTGCTGAAACTTAGTTTCCTGACAACTAACTACTATGTTTGTGGGTAGATGGGTTATTCTAACTGCAGAATCTATTTTGTTGACCGATTGACCACCAGCTCCGGATGATCTCATGACATCTACTTTGATATCCTCAGGTCTTATATTTATATCCACATCTTTTACTTCTGGTAATACTGCCACTGAAACGGTTGAAGTGTGTATTCGACCTGAAGATTCGGTACTTGGTATCCTTTGTACTCTATGAACACCACTCTCATACTTTAATTTTTTAAAAACGTCTTTTCCTATAATTCTTGCAATTATTTCTTTAGATCCACCTTCGCTATTAGGTGTAGAATCTATAATTTCTATATCCCATTTTTTCGTGGAAGCGTATTGAGAATACATTCTGAATAGATCATCTACAAAAAGAGAAGCTTCGTCGCCACCCGCTCCTGCTCTAATTTCCATAATTATTGACCGTTGGTCGTCTGGATCTGACAAAATATCTGAGTAAAGATCGCTTTTAAGTTCTTTTTCTAGTTCTTGTATTTGGTTTTCTAAAGATAGCTTTTCTTCTTGAGCGATCTTAGTATATTCATAATCATCCTTGCTATTTAAAACTTCTAATGTTTGTTGATGAGCATCTATTTTATTATGGAGCTCTGATACTTTTTTGAAAATTCTGTCTTTTTTTTCTAAATCAGCGGATAATTTTCCAATATCTTTCTTTGTTTCTCCAGAGGTTTGTTTAATAATTTCTGCCTCTAAATCTTCTTTTTCTTTTTGTATTTTCTTAAGATTGTATTTTTTCTTAAGTTCTTCAAAATTCATAAAATCAAAGGAAAAATGTAACTGAGCAATGCTAAGATGAACTATCTATTTTTTTTCTATAGAAGAAAGCATGTCTTTTAGAGTGAGAGGTTCCTTTTCTTTACTAGTAGTTTTCTTTTTCTTTTTCTTAGCTTCCATTTTAGACTTTTTGGAACTGAAAGAAGGCTTTGCTTTATTCTGTCGTTCTTTAAATTTTGCTACCAAGTTCTCTGTATCTACAATCCTTTCTACTCCCGTGTAAAAAGGGTGACAATTTGAACAGATCTCGGTTGATATACTTTCAACGGTAGATCCCACGACGTGTTCTGTAGAACAAGATGAACATACAGTTTTTACTTGTTTGTAATATTGTGGATGGATATCATTTTTCATAACGCCCTGATTATATGTTTTACTTTATTTATAGTCAAGCTTTGTTTATATTGAAGGTGTTTTTTTTAACGATGTTTTTTTTCTTTCTCTTTGCAGAATTTCAAGAGATTGAAAATACAAAAACTAATTTAAATGATATTTATGAAATAGAGGAAGGGGAGGTAAATTACATCCAGATCCCTGCGATTTTATTGGAATCTACCTTATGTGAAAAAAATGGTAAAGATTGTTTAGAGGATGGTGTTTGGTTAAAATATTTTGATTTGTATAAAAAGAATTTTTTGTTCACTGGACATAATTTCCATTTATATCCGCTTAGGGCAGGTGTGTTTTATAACCTAGAAGATGTTGAAACTGGAGATCATGTATACGTTTATTTTGATTCTAAAATCTTTGTATTTGAAATTTATGATTTTTTTGTAACGAATAGGTATAATACTGGTATTGAAGATTTTAATCATCAAGAAAAAACCTTAAGAATATATACATGTTATCCTCCTTGGGGGAATAGGGATAGGTTTGTTGTAGAAGGTAGATATGTGAATTTATTTTAGTTTTTTTGTGTAGAAGGTATGTACCTAGATATGTTATCATAAGGGGTAGATAATTTGATTTTTTTGTTTATGAAAATAGAAAGCTTGGGGTATTTATCTTTTTTACTATCTTTTGATCATTTGAATATGTTGACGGACCCTTTATCTTTGGAAGATATTGGTCTTAAAGTTCCTAAGAAAAAAACCGACGCTGTTATATACTCTAAAAATTTGGATGAGAAAAGTATGGAAAAGGCCGAGAGCTTGTTTACACCTTCTCGGAAGGACCGAGTGTTACATATTAAGGCTCCTGGAGAGTATGAACTGGGAGGCTTAATGATTAGAAGGGGTATAGATTCCAACGTTTATATTTTAGATGAAGATGATCTAAGAATATTATACATCGGATATATTTCCAAAGAGGTGAAAGTTGATGATTTTAAAAATTTAGGAGATGTTGATGTTCTGATTATTCCAGTAGGAGATGGTGCAAATTTCCCAGAATTTGGTGATGTGGTTAAGATTGTAAATAAGGTGGATCCGCTTGTTTTAATTCCTTCTGGGTATAAAACGGATGATATGAAAGCAGGGGGCGATTTAAAAACTGTTCAGGAGTTTCTCAAACAGGCAGGTTATACTAATGTGAGATACGAAAAAAGTATTAATGTCTCTGGGGGAGTAGATAAGGAGGTTAGAAATATGGATGTAGTAATATTAGAGTAGTTTTTAAATTGTTAAAATTGCTAAATGGAAAAAACTCCACCGAAAAACATAGAGGCTGAGCAATCAGTTTTAGGATCGATGCTTTTGGATAAGGAGGCTATTATAAATGTGTCTCCTGTTTTAAGGGCTGAATATTTTTATGATCCCAAGCATGCAATTATTTATCAAGTAATTATGGAGTTGTTTGAATCCGGGATGCCTGTTGACTTGGTGACAATGTCTAATCTTCTTAAGAAGAAGAAAAACTTAACTAAAATTGGAGGGAGGAAATACTTATCAGATTTGTTGTCTTTTGTACCTACTTCTGCACATGCTGAGGAGTATGCCAAAATAGTTAAAGACGCTTATGTAAGGAGGTCTCTGATATCTGCATCTGCTGAAATTACGGAATTGAGTTTTAATGAAGACTTAGGTTTGGATGCGGTGTTAGATAATTCTGAGAGAATTTTGTTTAATATTGCTCAACAAGGTGTTAGTAGCAATTTTATTCATATCAAAGATTTACTCAAAAATGCATATGAAAGAGCAGAGAGAGCGGATAGAGATGAGGCATTTTTGGGGACATCCTCGGGCTTTAAGGATCTTGATGCTTTGTTGGGTGGTTTTCAAAAATCTGATCTTATAGTTCTTGCTGCAAGACCTTCTGTGGGGAAAACTGCTTTGGCTTTGGATTTTTTAAGAACAGCTGCTATTACAGAGAAGAAGAAAGTAGTATTATTTTCTTTAGAGATGTCAAGTACTCAACTGGTTGATAGGTTACTTGGAATGCAAGCAATGGTTCCATTTTGGGATATACGTACTGGTAAAATGAATGATGAAAAATTTGTTAAGTTAGCTGATGCAATGGGGCAACTTGCTGATGCAGAAATGTTTATAGATGATAAACCAGGGCAATCAATTATAGAAATACGCACAAAGGCTAGAAGAATGATGCTCGAACACGGAGTAGATTTAATTATTGTAGATTATTTACAATTAATGCAAGGTTTAAATAAAGAGAATAGGGTTTTGGAAGTTCAAGAGATATCTCAGGGATTAAAGAATATAGCTAGAGAGTTGGAAGTGCCAGTGATCGCGCTTTCTCAGCTTTCTCGTGCTATAGAACAGAGAAATACCAGACGCCCTCAACTCTCTGATTTAAGAGAATCTGGTTCTATAGAACAAGATGCGGATGTTGTTATGTTTATTGATCGTGAAGAAACTTATAACCCCGATACAGAGAAGAAAGGAATAGGGGAGTTAATAGTTGCAAAACACAGAAATGGTCCTACTGGAGTAGTAGAATTGGCCTTTGTAAAAGAAATTGCTAGTTTTAGAAATTTACACAAAGGTAAAGAAGAATCTTAGTTACTTTGTGATTCTCGTTTTTTCATTTATAATTGTACTATAGAGGTCAAGTGGTGGAATTGGCAGACACGCGGGACTCAAAATCCCGTGCTATTTAGGTAGCGTGAGGGTTCGAGTCCCTCCTTGACCATTTTTAAGATGATTGGGGGCTTTTATCTATGGAAGAATTTATCTTAGATTTCGTGAATTTTGTAGGTAATTTAGATTTTTCCCTCATAGTGAGAGTGTTCTTCGCGCTTTTTGCTGTCTTTTGGGTGTTTATTGTTGTTTGGGTTTGGTTTGATGCTACAGATCGATCTAATAAAATTGTTTTTAGAGTATTTAGCGTGCTCTTGGTCTTATGTCTCAATATTCTTGGGTTGATAGTATATTTCTTAATAAGACCTGAGCAGTCTTATGAAGAACGTTATTGGCAAGAACTTGAAAAAAAGTATTTAGAATTTGAAACATATGGTTTAATTAATTGTGCAGATTGTAACTTTTCTTTGGAACCCAATTTTATATATTGTCCCAGTTGTGGGAAGGATCTCAGGGCTCAATGTAGTAAATGTGGTGAGTTTATAGAAAAGTATTGGAAATTTTGCGCTTATTGTGGCTTTGTTCGGGATTCAGATGAAATTGAACTTGAAGTTAATCAAAGGTATGAAGATATAAAAGAGGGTGAAAAATCTCAACCTATGAGAGAAGTTTTTAAACGTGTGTGCTCTATTGGAGAGAATTCGACGAGTTGTATACAAAAGGCTAAGAGATTTTTACAGGAAGGAGACAATGTTATAGAGAAGGAAAAAATGTCGGACGAAAAAAGTGAGAAAAAGAAAGTTTCAAGTAAACAACGTGGTAGAAAGAGTGCTTCTACAAGTAGAAAAAAATCAACAAAAAAGCAAGGTAAGTAGTTATGGAAGATATAATAAATATTATTGCTAGTATAGGCTTTTTCCCACTATTTTTGTTTGGGTTGTTGGTGAGTCTTTTTCTTTTTTGGTATGAATCGCATACTCATAAAGATAGAAACTCAATCTTTGATATGTGGCTTCTGACAGTTGTATTTTCAATGTTATGGGCGAGGATATCTTTTATTATAGTTAATTGGCATCTTTTTAGTGGTTTAGTGTGGTCTATTGTACCTTATGAGCGTTATGGTGATGAGATTTTTCTGTTTAGATTACTCCCGTGGCGCTTTTTTGATATTTTTGATGGTGGTTTTCTCTTTACAAGTGTTTTTACAGCTTATCTGATATTTGCTTTTGTATATAGTATTTATTTTAAAAAATGGAAATGGCGTGAGATGTTTTTTCCTGTTATTATTTCTGCACAAGCCTTTCTTTGTATTACTTTGATAGTTTATGGTGCTTTAATGAGATTTCCTGAGGTTCTTTACGGTGGTTTAGTTGTGGCTTTAATAATTGTAGTTTTCTTGGGAATTATTTGGCTTTTAAGAACAATTTTTCAGAAAAGAGAAGATTACAATGTAGATCTATTAAATGGCGTAGTGCATCTCTTGACTATTATTTTTGTCTTTGTTTCTTTTGCTATAATAACGCGGCTGTTTTTATTACATGAAATAACTCTTATAGATCAAATAAATCTTGTATTAATGAATATTGCTGGTGTAGTAATGACTATCTATTTTATTTTTGTAGAGAAGAAGCCAGGGGATAGTCAAAAGAGTGTTTTAATGAACAAAGGAAAATCTGTAACAATTAATATCAATAAGCCTCTCAAAGTTAAGAATGGAGATGATTAAAAAATTCTTCAAATGTTATTTTTTTGTAGTCGTTTTTTTTACGATTGTTCATTTATTCATTTCATTTACTATGACTGACTTGTGTGAGATAAATACCGGTGTGGCTTTTGGTTTGTTTACTGGGTTGAATCAGGTATATTTGGCTTTATTCCAGGTTTTGTTATTGTTTGTTATGGTGTTTTTTTTGTTGAGAGTTTTTTATATACTACGTAATTCTTGGGGTTTGGTGGGGGCTTTTTTTGTCGCGTCTTTAGGAAATATAACAGATAGGTTTTTTTTAGGAGGGGTTTGTGACTATATTTCTATTTTTAATTTACCTGTTTTTAACCTTAATGATATTTTTATATTAACCTCATTATGTTTAATTTTTTTATTCATTTTTTATGAAGAAACATATTGTTCAGAGAGAAAATGAGGGTATAAGGGTTGATAAGTTTGTTACAATGCTGCTTCAACAAGAATATGGTTTTGAAGAGATCCCCCGAGCTTTTGTCTCTGGCGTGGTGAAGGATTTTGTATTAATTAATAACAGTAGAGCAAAGCACTCCTATAGATTGAAATTGAATGATGAAGTATCTATAGATTTAGATTTGTTGAGTAAAAAATACGGGCAAGAATTAGAGAGGTCTAACAATGAAAACAAGATTGTACCTCAAGAGGGACGGTTCGAGATAATTTTTGAAGATAGAGATTATCTTGTTTTAAAAAAGGCAAAAGGTCTTGTTGTACATCCTGGTATAAAAAACGAAAAAAATACATTAGCTAATTACGTTTTGGATTATTTGCAGAGAAAAGGTGAGTATGATAAAGAATTGAAACGTGCTGGTATTGTGCATAGGTTGGATAAAGGGGTAGGGGGGATAATCGTTTTTGCGAAGAATAGGAAGGTACAGAGACATTTGGCTGAACAATTTGAGAACCATAAAGTATTGAAAATATACTATGCAGAGGTAGAACCTTGTTTGAGTGGCATTTTTAAGCATTTTTATTCTTATAAATTAGTTCATGAAATCATTGAAGATTATCGCTTGAGTAAAGGAGTGAAGTTGGATAATTGGAAGGTATTGGAAGGCAGTATGAAAAGAGATGAGAAAGATAGAAAGAGGTATGTTTTTTTACCTAATACTTCTGAAGAAAATCTGAGATATGCAAAATCCTACATCTTACCATTGTCTTACGATAAACTATTTGTTTTAATAGAAACGGGTAGAATGCATCAAGTGAGGGCTACGTTAAAAAGCCTTGGATGTGTTCTTAAAGGGGATCGTCTTTATGGTGCTAAGGCAAAGGATTCCAGTAATATTGCTTTGGATTCTGTAGTTTTGGGTTTCGAAGACTTGTCTGGGGAAAAGAGAATATTTAATATTTTGGGTGATTTTATTGATGAATAAAAGGCAGTCTGTGAAATATAATTTGAACAAAGCTCGTAAACAAAACAGGGCTTTTAGTAAGCGCAAATCCAAGAGAGTGGGTGAGAAGATGGTAAATAAAATTGGGATTAAAAGATATCTGCGATATGTTTTTCTAATTGTTCTCGTTTTACTGTTTTTAATCTGGGTAGGGAATATATATATATATATATCAACGTTGGAATTCACTGATGTTGTGCAAGAATCTTCTGAGGTTTTTGAAGTTTCTGAACCAGATGAAGTTAGAAAAACCTTATTAATCTATGAAGATGTGTCTGCAGAAGATACTACGAATTTGTTTATTTTGCTAGTTATATATAATACTGATATTTCCGAGTTACTTATTTACTATTTCCCTCAAGATCTTTATATACAAGATGATTTTGGAGAGATATATGTTTCTATTGGTAATCTGACGTATGCGGGAAATACTTTTATGTACGGCAGCGAACACGCTTACGTTTTAGATCAAATTAGTACTCAAACAGCTTTAGATTTTGATAGCTATGTATGGATTAAACCTGATTTAGCTAAATTATTTTTTAGCTCAGAAACTGGTTGGGGGAGGGAAAAGGATGAGGTTTTAAGCATTTTTTCTGGTTTTACACTTCCAAGGTTAGTGAACACTTATTATCAAGCGGATATAGTTTCTGCCTCATTATATTCGAATTTGAGTTTTATGGATATATATAGATATTTTAATAAAATTGATAGTGTAATTTCCTCAGACAGGCACGAATTTATTGATCTTGGACAGGAGGATTTTACTAGAAAAGAACAATTGGATGCTAGAGGTGAAGTAGATGTGTTAAATTTGGAAAAATTTGATAATTCCATACAACAAAATTATGGAGTAATTAGTAGCCGAGATTTAGCCAGAGAGCAAGTAAAGGTCGAAGTATATAATGCGACGGAAGTACCTCTTTATGCTCGTAAAATGGCTCGGAGAATAAATAACCTGGGGTGTAACATTGTTAGATATGAGAACACATCCTATGAATATGAAAAAGATTATATATATATTCCTAACAGGGAAGAATATAGTGTTGCTCTTGGAAAGGTCAAGCAGGTTATTGAAGATCCTGTGATAAAGGAAAAGCGTCCTGATTTCTTAACTACAGCAGATATAGTTGTTGTATTAGGAGAGGAGTAAAATAGAAATCTTTATACTCTAGGATAGTGCAGTTTAGTTTGATTTGAGTTAGAATTGTTCTAATGTTGGAAACTTTATACTTAATCATAATAGTCGCGGTAATAACCCTAGTGTTCATATTTATTCTTTTGGTGTGGATTTTGGCTAGACGTAAGAAGACACCAGAGGAAATTTTTGAGTACGTTAGAGACCCTGTTTTCATGAAGATTTTTGTACCTCGAGATAACGACACTACTCCACTAGCAGCTGAGCAGATGTTTGCTTCTTTGCATGGTATATTGAGAGATCGCGAAAGGGCAGAAGATTTACTTAGTTTCGAGATTGTTTCCTCAGGTGAAGAAGGGATAAGGTTTTTTATTGTTGCTCCTCAGAATATTTCTAACTTTGTAGAGGGGCAGGTTTATGCTCAATATCCAAATGCTGAGATAGAATATGTTTCTGATTATGCTACTTGTAAGAGAGATGTGCCAGATAAATCTATTAAAACATATGTAAATGTGGGTGAGATTGAACTTGAGAAGGGGTATATCTTTCCTATTAGAACGTTCCGTAACTTTGACGTAGATCCTCTGGCTGCAATCACTTCTGCTATTTCAGATTTGAAAATGGGTGAAGATGCTTGGATTCAAATCGTTATACGTCCTGTTGCTAATGGTTGGCAGGAGGAATCCAAGAGATATATAGAAGCTATAAGAGAGGGGAGGGATCCTTTAGGGGAATCTTTTTGGAGCAAAGTAGGTAAAATTTTCTCTCCTTCACGTTCTTCTGATGATAAGTCTTTTGGTACTAAAGAGGTGGTTAAATTGGCTCCTGGACAAGAAGCTGAGCTGTCTGAAATAGAAGGTAAAATGTTTAAGTTAGGTTTTGAAGTGAATATAAGAATAATATCTAAGGCCAGAGACGAGTTGAGATCAGAACAAATATTAAGGGATGTTGTAGCTAGCTTTAAACAATTTACAACTGCTCATCTTAACAGTTTCAGACAAATTGAAGAAGTGGATGATCCTCATAATTTGTATAATAAATATGTATATAGGTGGCTAGATAGTCAGCCGGATGATATTTTGGGAGTGGAAGAATTGGCGTCTGTTTTTCATTTACCAAATATTACGGTGGAGACTCCTAACATAAATTGGAGTAGAGCAAAGAAAGCAGAACCTCCTATGAACTTGCCTCTTGCAGGTGCAAAAGATGTGAATGTGTTTGCTCGGACTGACTATCGCAATGAAAAAATGGAATTTGGTATTAAAAGACAAGATAGATCTAAACATTTCTATTTATTAGGAAAGACGGGAGTAGGTAAGAGTACTGTTTTTAAAAATATGATTTTGTCAGATATTTTATCTGGGGATGGGGTCTGTTATGTGGACCCACATGGACAAGATGTTGAGGAGTTGCTAGATTATATACCCTCTCATCGTCTTGAGGATGTAGTGTATTTCAATCCTTCCGACATTGAGAATCCCATTGGTTTTAATATGCTTGAACTGAGAGATCCGAGTCAGCGAGATCTTGTTGCGGATGGTGTTGTAGAGGTGTTCAAAAAGCAATTTGGAGACTCCTGGGGTCCTAGGTTACAGTATATTATGCAGAATGCTATAGCGACTTGTTTGGAGGCTCAAGGAACGACTTTGTTGGGTGTTTTGAGGATTCTAACGGATGACAATTACCGTACTTTTATACTAAAGCATGTAGATGATCCTATACTGAGAAAATTTTGGGAAGAAGAATTTGCTTCAATGTCTTCCAATTCTAGGTTAAAGACAGAAGCTATTGCTCCTATTCAGAACAAAGTAGGGCGCTTTATATCCACCTCAGTTATTAGAAATATTGTAGGGCAAATTAAATCGACAATAGATTTAAGAGAGATTATGGATAATAAAAAAATCTTACTCGTAAATCTGGCTCAAGGTAAAATTGGGGAGGAGAATAGTGCATTGTTAGGGGGAATGTTAATTACAAGGTTACAGAGTACTGCTATGGAGAGGGTAGATATCCCTTTTGAAGATAGGCAGGATTTTTTTCTTTATGTTGATGAGTTTCAAAATTTTGCAACAGAATCTTTTGCAAAGATTCTATCAGAGGCTCGAAAATTCAAACTTAATTTGGTTATGACTAATCAGTATATTGAGCAGCTACCCATTAATGTAAGAAGTGCGATTTTTGGTAATGTGGGTTCTTTGGGTTCTTTTGTTGTTAGTCAAAGTGATGCTTCAATTTTATCCAATGAATATGCTCCGATATTTACAGCAGAAGATTTGGTCTCTCTTGAGGCGCACTCTATGTATATAAAGTTGTGTATAGATGGGATGACATCTAAACCTTTTAGTGCGAAATCGCTAGATTTGAGGTATGATAGAATGGGTTATAGTGATGATATTATCAAAAATTCTCGTGAAAGATTTGGTAGACCTAGGGCTGATATAGAGGATAAAGTGAAGCGCTGGAGTAATCAAAAGTATAGTGCTAAAGGAAATAGAGTTAAAATGTCTTAAGACCTGTAAAAAATTTTTTTGGTGTGTTTACAGCAATTTATGCTAGAATGAACGAGGTTAACATATTTAAGGAAGTTTTATGAGCAAAAATAAAAAGTCAAAAAATACTACGAAAGAGCAAGAGGATGATAAAAAAAACAAGGATGTAGGATCTTGGGATTCTTATGATGCAAATACCGCTAAACAGGATTTAAAGGATGAAGATGGTGGTGTCTCGATTTTTGATGAAGAAGAAGATGATAGTTATGAGCAAGAGTTTCATCAGGAGCAAGAGAAGCTTTTTAGGCAAATGAGCCAGCTTTTCGCTCTTGGGAAGGATCAACCTGCTATTCAGCTTCGTGAGCAACTTAAGGCGAATATTGCAAAGGAATATGAACGTCTAGTTTCTAAATTGGAGTACGTTCCTAATAGGTTGCCTGAAATTAAGGAGGAAATTAAAGAAGAAATGAAAAATTTGGAAAAAAGTTTAGAAGATCATGATAGAAGCAAATTTAATGAATTATCAGAAAAGCTTTGGGATTTGAGATATGAAATGGAAGATGTCAATAAAGTGATGGAAAAGAAAAGGGAGTTAACGGAAAGTAAGATTGAAAATTTTAAGAAGAAGTATGGTAATCTAGTCCCTGCTAATTCTTCTTCTGAGTAGTGATTGTTTCCTCTTGTTAAAGTAGTTGAATATTTGGTACTATTGTTTTGTATGGAGTTTTTTAAGGCGAACAAAAATGAGTGTGGTGGTAATTCAGCTGAAAAGTTGGTTCCCAAAAGGGTAGAAGATTCTTATAATAACATGTTGCAAGATATTCGTGACAAAGAAGATATCTCTGAAGAGTATAGGGTTGATGCAGTTGCTTTGTTACTAAAGTCATTTGATTCTGCGATGCGGGCTTTTGGAAACAATGTAAAGGAAGGAGATTTAGAGTCTATGCTAAGAAATTCCGGCTTCAAAAACGTTGAAGAGGTTCTTAATAAATATGATGAGTATAATAAGCAGGAGAAAGATGATAAAAACTACTACTAAATATGTTAAAATCAGGTAGTAATATATCTGATTTTAATGTTTATGGCAGGTCATTCTAAATGGTCAAAAATTAGACATGCAAAGGGCGCTGCTGATGCAAAAAAAGGTAAGATTTTTTCCAAGCTTGCTCAGCAAATTTCAATAGCTGTTAAAGATGGTGGGGGGGATGTTGATAGTAATCCTACATTGAGAAAATTGGTTGAAAAAGCCAAGTCTGAGTCTATGCCTGCGAATAACATTCAGCGTGCTATTAACAAAGGTTTGGGCGTAGGTGAAAATGGAGAAAAAATCGAAGAGTGTGTTTATGAAGGTATAGGTCCTGGAGGCGGATCAATTGTAGTTGATGTGGCTACAGATAATAAAAATAGAGTAGTTTCCGATTTGAGAAAGATTTTTTCTGATTCAGGTGGGACTTTATCCAATTCAGGCTCTGTATCGTGGAATTTTGAACAAAAGGGAAGGGTAGAGGTGCAATGTGGTAAAATGGTTGCAAATAAGCAAAATAGTTTGGAGGAGGTTTTTGTAGAAAGTGATTATGATCAAGTTTTGAACGATCTTTTAGAGATTCCTGGATGTATTGATATAGCGGAGTCGGAGGAGTCTTCAATAGAGGTTTTTAGTGAGGCACAAGATCTACATAAAGTAAAGACGGGTATTCAAAATCTGGGTTACGTTATTTCGAATTATGGGCTTATTCGTACACCAAAAATATTTAAAGACCTATCAGATGAGGATTTAGAAAAATTAAGGATTTTAGTTGAGAGCTTAGAAGAATATCCTGATGTTCAAAATGTTTGGACAGATGTTAAATTATAATATTTTTTAAAAATGAGGGTTTTGGGTATAGATCCTGGTGTTGCAACAACTGGTTGGTCGGTAATTGATTTTGAAGGACGAGAAGTTTCTTTGATTGTCGATTATGGTGTCATAGAAACGTCTAAGGAGCTTCGAGCGGGGGAGAGATTATTGGAGATACATACTGACCTGTCTAAGATTGTTAAAAAATTTGCTCCTGATATGGCTGGAGTAGAGTCTCTTTTATTTTGTAATAATTCTAAAACTGCAATGTCTGTTGGTGAGGCAAGAGGAGTCGTTTTATTAATTCTGGAAGAATATCGGATAGACGCCTATAGTTTTACTCCTTTGCAAATAAAAAGTTCTGTGTCTGGTTATGGTAAGGCGGGGAAAAAACAGGTTCAGGAAAATGTAAAGATCTTGTGTAATTTAGATACGATCCCAAAACCAGATGATGCTGCAGATGCTATTGCAGTAGCTATTTGTTGTAATGATTCTTTGATATCTAATTTAAGTTTAAAATCCAAATGATTGCATATATTGAAGGGGAAATAGTTGATTTAAGTTATAGTGCCAATCAGATGTATATAATTGTACGCAACGCTTGTGGTGTAGGGTATGGTGTATTTGTCCCTTCTAATAGTGTTCTTCAATTAGAGGAAGAGGTTAAATTGTTTACTAGTTTACAAGTACGAGAGGATAGTCAAACTCTTTATGGTTTTCTTTCTTTAGAACAAAAGGAAATGTTTGAAAATGTCTTAAATGTCACAGGAATAGGGCCAAAGATTGCACTGTCAATAGTATCTAATTATTCTTCTCCTGAATTTAAAGAAATATTGTATTCTGGTGATTATCAGACTTTGAGTAAAGTTAAAGGTTTGGGAGAAAAGGGCGCCAAGAAAATAGTTTTAGAGCTTCAGGGAGTATATGAACAAGATTTTTATACAGGTGGGTCTGTTGTAGAAAAAGAATTGTTTGATGAGTTAAATAAAGCATTAAAATCTTTGGGTTTTCGTGGAGAAGAACTGAAAGGTTTAGTTCAAAAGGGTAGGGAGGAATACAAAAAAGTTGATGGTGATATGACCGTGGAGAATTTAATATCTATTGTTTTGCGAAATGATCAGAAGTAGCAAAAATAAAGAAGGACAACAAAAGAAGTCTGAAAATCAGAAGCTTTCTGTTGTGCATGATTCAAGTAAAAGCAGTGAAGATATGGAGCCCAATATACGTCCTTCTAATATAGACGAGGTTATTGGCAGAAAAACAGAAAAAGAGGCTATAAATATGATGATTAAATCTGCCAAAAAACGGGGTGATAGTGTAGACCACATTCTTTTTTATGGCCCTCCAGGTCTTGGTAAAACTACTTTTGCGAATGCTATTGCGCGGGAGATAGGTTCTTCTTTGCATGTTACTTCAGGACCCGCTATTGAGAGGCAGGGTGATTTAGCAGCGATTTTAACTAATTTAGGGCATAATGATGTCTTGTTCGTAGATGAAATTCACAGATTGTCCCGTGGGGTAGAGGAGACCCTTTATCCTGCCATGGAGGACGGCGTATTAGATATTGTTGTGGGGAAGGGCCCTTCTGCAAAAACCATAAGGCTGAGTTTAAACCCTTTTACTTTGATAGGTGCTACAACTAATATTGGGAAATTGAGTCCACCTATGCGAGATCGTTTTGGCTTGGTGCAAAGGTTAGATTATTTTGAAGAATCCGATATATTGAAGATATTGGAAAGGGCAGTAGTGGTCTGGGATATGAATTTCGAGAAAGATGCGCTTAATGAAATTGCGAAAAGGTCTAGAGGGACTGCTCGGGTTTCTTTAAGGTTGCTTCGTAGGGTGAGAGATTACTATGAGAATTCGGATATTAAAGAGTCATTAGTATCTAAAAAGGTTGCTCTAGAGGCTCTTGAACTCTTGGGTATTGATGGTTTTGGGTTTGAGGACGTGGATAGAATGATTATTGAAACTATTTGGCAATATTATGAAGGTGGTCCGGTGGGGGTATCGACTTTAGCAGCAGCTATATCTGAAGAAGAGAGTACTTTAACAGATGTTTACGAACCTTTTCTTATGAAATCAGGGTTTTTACAAAGGACCAGTAGGGGAAGGGTACTGACTGAAAAAGCTATAAACTATATTATGCAGAAGGGTGGTGAGGTATGATGCGAGATGTAATTAAGCAAAGAATGGATAATGCAAAAAAGGGGAGGATAATATTAGTTTCCTTATTAGTGATTTTTTCTTTATTAGGGCATCAGTTATTTGGATTGTTTGGCGAAATTGCAGAAAGCCCAATTATTTTATCTGTTTTATATGCTTTCTTATCAATATTGGTGTTTTTCTGGGTTTTGCGATTTAAACTAAATTTTCGGATTATTACAGTAATTTCTCTTCATCTTGCACTAATAATTTTCACTCAAGTGCTTTTTCTTCAAACTTTTTTTGCAGGGGATTTTGCTAGAGTTTCTGAAGCTTTTCTTGTCATTGTCGTTTTAATAATAGCATTTTTGATTATTTATTTTGCATTTTTGACAGCGAATATCTTTGCAGTCTCAAGTTTTAGGAGAATACCTTTAGAAGCTGTAGCAAAAACTAGCATTTATCTTCTTACCGTTTTATCAGTATTTTTCTTGACATACAGCATATTATCTCTGCAGGACAATATTTTATTCGCAGTTTTTATTCTCTTAATTTTTTATATTTTGTTTGTTTTTCTCTTGATGACTTATTTTTTCTTAGAGATTAGAGTAATTTTAACAAACGTTTTTTTGATAATTTGGAATGTATTACTGATATTGGCTGGAACTATATTATTTGGTATGGAAGTAGAGTTTATTGCGCTAATTACAACGGTTGTTTTTTATTATGCGGTAGATTTCTTTATTGAAAGGCGTCAAGAAATTATAAAATCGCGGCTTTTTGAATATTTTTTCTTTATTTTCTTAGTTATATTATTCATATTTTATTATTTTTATTGATACCAAGGGGGAAGAGAGGAGGGGAGCCTATAGTTTCACAGGCCTATAGTGTACATTATCCTATAGTAATATTGGGTGTGGATAAATCTTTTAGTTATTCTCTTACAATACGGTGATAGAATGTTCACTTATTAAGTGTTAAATAAGGCTCTTTAATGTGAAAAAATATAATATTAATCTGGTTAGGTTGTAAGGAGAGGGGGATTGTTCCCCTCACTTTGTTTAGGGTATTATGTTTGGTATGTAACAACCGAGTATAATTACCCTTATATTCGGTATGGTGTGTTTAGGCCAAGAGGGGTGGACTTTTCTATTTATACTATAATAAGAGTTTTTTTATAAATTCATTCTTTTTTTATTATGTATTATTTTTATTTAAAAAATATTTTTCCTTTTTTCTTGCCCTTTTTCTCTATTAAATATTTTTCATTATTTTTGATTTATAATTCCTCATTTTTCTTTTTTATATGGTGTGAGAGCGCGTTTTCTGGTTTTTATTTACTTGAAGTCCCCTATTTATGTTATATTTAAGTAGAGTATATGGAAAAAAATACTGATTTACACAATTTAATACCCAAATTACCTGATCAGGATAGCTTTTTATTAGAAATGCAAAATAATAATTATAGTTTATTAACTTTGTATAATTATGCGAGAGACTTATCTATATTTGCATTATTTCTGAAAAGCAATGATATAAAGTTTGAAGATGTCAGTAAACAAACAATAACGTTTTATAAAGGATATTTGAGAGAAGGAAACCATCTAGAAGACTTAAAAAGGTACAGAAGTGAGTTTAAATCCCTTTCTCAAAGCAAAAAAGCGACTTCGAGCTCTAAGGGGGCAAATTTGAACGAAAATAAATCCATTGGGGGTTTATCTACTGGTAACTTTCTTGAAAACGTCTATAGAAAGGTTTTTGGTACTTTAGGAGAGTTTGTTTCGAAAGATACCGGGAGAGAAAAAGCGGGTTTAGATTCTAGGAGTATTAATAGAATGCTCTCAGCTCTTAGGTCATATTTGAGATATCGTATAGAATTTGATCTAGATGTACCTATAGCTCCTGATGCTGTTAAGTTACTTAAAGCTGAAAAGAAAAAATCTCAGGTTGCAGAAATTGAAGACCTTATAAATCTGATTGAGTGTCCTATGACTTTTGAAAGTAATTCTAATGTTGCACTTAGAAATAGAGCTATTTTAGAGATGCTTTTTGCTACTGGTTTGAGAATTTCAGAACTTATGGCTCTAAATTTGGGAGACATAAACTCTAGTGGTAAAATTTTTGTTATGGGAAAAGGAAACAAAGAGCGTTTTGTGTATCTTACAGACAGATCTATGTATTGGCTTGATAAGTATTTAGAAGTGAGAATAAAACATGGTAAAAGTGATGGTAATACAGATATAGATTCTTTTTCTGAGATAATAAATCTTGAGCGTGAAACATATGGGTATATAAAAATGTTGGAAAAGTTTAGAGAAAATGGCTTCCTTAAAAGCTTTGACTCCCCTGCTCTATTCATCCCTTTTAGCGGAGGGCGTGATGGTTCTCGTGGGAAAAGGCTTTCTACGAATTTTGTCCAAGAGAAAATTGCAGAATATAGAAGGAAGCTTGGGATTATTGTTCCTACTTCTGCTCACAGTCTTAGACATGGTTTTGCTACTTATTTAGCTGAGAATGGTGCTAGTCCTGCAGCTATTCAAGTTCTTCTTGGTCACGAAAGTTTAAATACAACAACGAGATACGTGCACGCTAGTGACAAATTTGCTGAAAAAACTCACAAAGAAAATCATCCACTATCTTAATTTTCTTCGTCTTTTTGTATTTCTTCTGCCATTTCCTTAACTTCAGGTTCTTTTTGAGCATCTTCAACGGCTTTTACAGTATCAGGGTCCCCTTCTGAATACTTCCTGTATACATGTTTTGTTTCCTTTGTTAAATCAATGATACTTTGTACATAATCAACAAACAATTCTTCTCTTTTACTCTCGACATTTTCTTCGCCATATACATGAGTCATTATTTCCGTAAAAAGTTTAGTTAACTCCTGATTATTTCCTTTGGCGGATTTTACTCTTTGTAGATAATCTTGATATGTTTGCTCGTCTACCTTTGCAGAGAATTCCTCCAAAACTTTCTCAAGTACTTCCTTTTCACCGATTTCCATAAGTTCCGTTGCCTGTTCTTTTGTAAAACCAAGTTCTTTTAATTCTTCAATCTTCTTTTTTAATTTTTCCATATTTCATTATATTAAAAATAATTTATTGTGTTAAGGCTTGTACTGTATTATCAGCAATTCCTTCAACAGCTTTTTCAGTAATGGAGCCATTTGTTAGTACTTCGCGATTAATTTCATATATACCTTCCAGGAAAGTTCTTGTATTTTCTGGAGTGCTGAAATCAATGTTGCTCAATTCAGGCGTATTATTCAAAATTTCCATAAAACTATTTTGTGCTTCAGCTATAGAGCCGTGTTCTAGGAGTAAATTTTCCCCGAGTAAATTTCCCTCATTTATAGCATTTTGTATTTCTTCAGCGTTGAAATGTTCTGTAAGGTCAAAACTCTCTCCTAATTCTCCAAAGACTGATTCAAATTCCTCTCCTGTAGGTGCTGCCTGTCCTGTTTCAACTGGATCGGTAGGTCTTGGTTCAGGTTCAACTGTTGGCTCGGTAGGTTCCACATCAGGTGCATAAACACCTTCTATTAATCCGGATGCTCCACCAAGTACAATTCCCACTCCAGTACCTGCTGCTGCTCCTGTGAAAAACGCTTCAAAAATCTCCATAGTCCTCTTGCGGATTTCTGCTTCTTTCTCTATTTCGCTTACTGATTGATAGTCTCTAGTCATTCTTCTTAGGGATACTGCTATATCTCCTGCAAAATTTCCAAGAAATCTCCCAGCTCCTTTTCCTATTTGTTTTCTTTTAAGAAATAATGCCCCACCAGCTACAAACATTCCTGCTACAAGAGGTATTGAGCCGGTTGCTAAGGCTGCTCCTGCTAAAGCATATCCTCCCTTTGCTCCCAGCAATCCTCCCGCGACTCTCGTAATCATATCCCAAATTTTCTTTTTTCTATCCTTTTTATCTTTTTCCAAATCACTTTGTTCAGCTCCCCTCTCTTGTTCTTCAGGAGTCTGTTCTTGTTCTCCTTGTTCACCTCCTTCAGTTTCCAGATCATCATCAAGTTCTTCTTCCATTTGAGATTCCAAATCACCTTCTTCTTCCTCTTCTTCGGTTTCTACTTCTGGGGTTTCTCTTTCTGTTGAAGGCTCTTCTTCTTGTAGAACTTCCTCCGTTGGTTGAAGGATTCGTTCTACATTTTCGAGATCCTGCATTAACCTCTCTTGTTCTTCTTTATTACTGCCCAATGCTTTTTTACGTTCTCGTATATTTTTGCTGCTGCCAATCATTTCCTCTCTTTCCATTTGTAGTCTTCCTAACTCGTCTCTTAAATGGGCATACCTTTCTCTTATTTGTTTACCTAATGATATATATATGCTATCTTCTCTTTCTCTGGAGACATCTTCTTCTTTCATAGGGTGTTGTGACCTATCTATTTCCTCTCTCATTTTGTTCAAGTTTTGTTCTCCAAAGAATTCGTTTATTCTATTTAGTTCTTGTTCTATTGTGTCTTTCCTGCTTTGTAGATTTTGGATTTCTTTAACGGTAAGAGGGTGTTGAGCCCTTGTTTCGCTATCTCTATATGCATAAATTTGTTCTTGCAATTTCTCATATTCTCTTCTGAGATCCCCTTCTTTTTCCAAGGCAAGTTTACCATTCTCTCTATCTCCCTCCTTTAGTTCTCGTTCTTTTTGATCATATTTGGCTTCAAAATCTTGTCCTGATGTATCTGTTAATTCTTCTAAATTTTCTAAATTATCTGCTCTTCCCTTTATTGCTTCTCTTCCTCTATCTCTTTCTGCTTCCCTCCTTTTTCTCTTTTGTTCTCCTATTTCTTGTTTTTGTTTTACTCTTGCCTTTTTCGCTTCTAGAGAATCTCTATCTTCCTCTTGGGGTTCTGTTTTATCCTGTTGTGAATTTTCTGCTCCTGCTGTTCCTTCTGTCTTTTCTTGGGTTTCTTGCTCATTTGTTCTTCTTGCTTCTTCCGTTGTGTTTTGTTCTTGCTCTGTTGCCCTTCTATTAGCCGCTTCAAAAGCGGTGGGTATTTTCGTGCCTTTATCTTCTCCTCCGTTTTCTGTTTTTTCTTGTAGCTCTTCTGCTTTCTGATTAGCTATATCAAAAGCAGAGGGTATTCTTGTGCCTTTATCTTCTCCTCCGTTCTCTGTTTTTCCTTGTAGCTCTTCTGCTCTCTGATTAGCTACATCATAAGCAGTGGGTATTTTTTTCCCTTCTTTTTCTTGTTCTATTCTCTTACTCATGTTTTGAGAGACTTTAGAATTTAAATTAGATTCACTTTATACTCTACTTATTAGTTCGTCAAATTTCTCCTCTTTCTTCTAAGAGTTTTTTATATTCCTTTATAATAGGGATGTTTTCTCTCCAAAGTTTATTTATGTCACTATATTTTCCTTTGTCTATTACATATTTTTCAGGGATATGTACGATTTGTTTTTTATAATCTTCTGGTTTGTATACGAGATGTCCCATATTAATTATGGGCTCGTGCATACCAAAACCGTCCATATTAGCATCAGGATCGTAAACATTATCTATATATACTCTTCCTTCTTGATCAGAGGCCATTGCGAAAACCAGTTTTTCTCCAGTTTTGCTATTTTTAACTTCATACTCTTCTATATTTATTTCAGTTTCAGAGCCATCTTTGCATTTTGTAGTCTTTCTATAACTGTCTACTGGTAAGGTTGTTGCGAAATTTGGAATCATGCTTTTAGGAAATTTTTGGAATTCTTCTTCGTAATTAATTGATTCGTCTCTGTGCATATATTTTTTGTATAGATTCATGCAGTATCTTTGGAACTTACCCCAATTCCATTCGTCTGAGACGTTTTCGTCTTCTATAAGTTCTTTGTGTCTCTCTTGTACTTCTCTTTTCCCATCTGCTGCTTTTGGTAATAAAATATCCGAATCACTTTTAGGTAATGTCTCAAGGATTTTATACAATTCTTTATGTAGTTTAGCACTCTGTACATAATGATGTCTTGGATGATCTTCCTGTCCTTTCATATATGCTTTTTCAAAATCCCTATATCCTGGTAAGGCTTTGAATTGGTAATCAGATCCGGAAATTCTAAAAATTCTAGTATTCCATTTTTCAGGATTTTCTTGGTCTTGTACTAGTGCAAGTACCTTTTTATACTTGTCTTCTCCTTCACTCATCAATTTTGAAAGAATTAAATTTTGTCCTTTTATCTCAGCTATCTTGCAAAATTCAGATTTAAAAGTTTCAAAAGCTTTTTTGGTAACTTCTGGTTGTTTTTCTAGATTATAATCTATTTTTCCAAGCTCTTCCTGTAAACGTCTTTCTTGCTCTTTAACTTCCCTTATCTCTTCGTGACGAGTTTTAGGATTTTGATGCTGTCTCTTGTATATTGAATCTTGTAAAGCATCTCGGTGTACTTTTAAAAACATTGGTGTTAAAGGGCCACTATACTTACCTTCCTTTCTTAATTCTTTAAATCTTTTTTTCATATTTTCATACATCTCATGATTCATAAGGAAATCTTGATATTTTTTATTCCTCATTGTTCTTTCATGTAGCTTGCCGCCTTGCTCTTCAAATTCCTCCAAAATGTTTACGTACTCTTCCATAAGAATCTCTTTTAAGTTCTCAGGATCATCTTCTTTCTCGATTTTTTCTATCCTACTTTGTTTTGTTTCTCCTGGAAATTTTTCTTGAGCTTCTTTCTGTAAATTCTTAAATTCTTCAAAATATTCCATTTGTTTACCATAGAGGGAATGCATTAAACCTTGTATATCAGCTTCGTACTTAAATCTGTTATATAATTCCCAATTGTTATCTTCTCGTAATTGTTTTAATCTTGATTCATAAAGTTCTTCAAAAAATTGTGGGTTGGGATTTTCTTTAATTAATTCAGCAATATGTTCTGGCTCAGGTTTGTTTTCTTGTAATAAATATTCAACAAAACTTCGTGTAGCTGTATTTGATTTCCCAACCTCTTTGTATATTTCCGTGGGTCTTTCGGGGTCGTTTTCTTTTTCAGTTATTGGTCCTTCTACGTTATCTAGGATGTCATGTATTTGAGCTGTTTCTCCTCGGGCCAATTTTTTGAGAAAATCGTTTTTGTCTGCTTCGGTAGAATCGAGACGATCTATTAAATCCCTTTGTATATTCTGATCTTTGGAAGGATCTGTCTCTTCCCCTCCAAATTTTTTTGGAACAACTTCAACCATAAATAGAAACCCAAAACTTATCCATTTCTTTTTAACACTTCGTGTAATCTATGTAAAGAGTAAATCTTCGTACTCTCTAAAGACTCTATGGTTGTCAAAATGTTTTTTAGTTAGTTTTGAGATATTTTCGTGTATATCTTTTTTCTTACCACTTTTTATTGCTTTTTCTATTTTAGCTTCTAAGTCTTGTACATCTTGCCTTGTAAAAATATATTCAGAAGCGTTTAATTTTTTAGCTATCTCTTTATTACTAGGTGCATCTGAAAAAACAGGAATGTTTCCTAGTGTGGTAGCTTCTATGTTTGCAATTGAAAGGGCTTCACTTAGTGAAGAATTAATGTATATTTTTGATTTACCTAGAAGAGAAAGAACTTCTTCTCTTTCAATCATCCTGTTTATAATTTTGAGGTTTTTAAGTGTACTTTTTTCGGGTTTTAAAATTTCTCCATCTCCTATGAAGTAAAAAGTCCATTTCGGATATTTAGAGGATAGCTTTTTAAATACCGTGTATGTAGTTATTGGATCTTTTACTTTTAAGAATTTTGCAGCAAAAACAACAATATTTTCTTTAGAATCCTTTTTATACTTAACTATATCTTCAAAGTCTATCCCGTTATATATCAATTTTAACTTTTCTTCAGGAGTGTTGTAATTTTCTTTGTTATATTTTTTGCATGCCTTGGATACACATACTATTTTCTTAGACTTTTTAATTACGTATTTAGAAAAAGTTTTGTCGTATAAATTCATTAAGAATTGTGCTGTTGAAGTTTTTGCAAATGATTTTTGTGCTGTGTGCTCTACCAGATAAAAGTCTCTTTTTAGTCTTGAGCATATCCAAGCTGTTAGAAAACTGCTTAGCAAATGTCTGGAATGCACTACAATCCTGGCATTTGAATTTTCTCTAATAGTTTTTTTAACAAATTTAAAAAATTTTATTCCAAACAGAGGGTATGTATTATTAAAGATGTTTTTTGTTTTAAAGGTTTGTATATCAAAATCATTTTTTTTGTAAAATTTAGTTTCGTTTATTCCACCATGTATAGCAATACACTTGTATCCCGCTTTGGCAAAACGTTTCAAAAGACTAAATGCCATATTTTCCAATCCACCTTTGATTGGATAGAAGAAGTGTGAAATTGATATTAGATCATATTCGGTTTTATTCTTCATAAGTTGAAATGTCAGACATAAATTTGGATACATCATTAGCCCAGTTTTTAGAATTAGGTGGGCAATATTTTGGGCCCATTTCATATGGTGTTTCTAAACCCTGTTCTATGTAATGTTCCGATAGAATTCTGCAAAATCTTTCTATACCTTCTTCCCAGGAGTTAAGTTCATTCGGATCTATCATGAGCCCCCAAGCATTATATGGTCTAAAAGGTCTACCAGAGATGCCTTCACCACCATCAGTTCCTAATCTTGACTCTTTCATTCCTATAGCTATTACATATTTGTAATCAATATCATATTCGTCAGCAAATTTAACAATTTCTTCTTCATAACCTTTTAAAGGTGTTTTATGTCCATCTTTGCCGGTAAAATCCTCGAAAAAGTCTTTTACGACGCTTACCTTTTCTTGTAATTCAAAACTTTCTTCTTGTTCTGTACTTCTACTTCCTCTCTCCAAATATTGTCCTCTTGTATGAGCACTAGTTGTAAAATTTCTCTCTTCGTCTTGTTTACATTCATCTTCTATTATGTTGGAGCATATTATCTCCATTATTCTACAATGACTTTTTGCTTCGCTTATTTCGCCATAGGCTCTGGGGCTTTTGTCCTGGGGTGGTTTTTGACTAGCTAAATCAGGGATATTAGATAAGAAGAGCATATATGTAGCCAACCCAAGGATAGCTATGCGGTTTTGGAATATAGAGCGCTTGTTCTTGCAAAGTAGCGGCTCACTACTTTTTCCAATATCTTTTTGATTTTTTATGTTAGTTTCAGGATTTTTCATATCTCTATTTTACCAAGATTATCTATATTTTGGAAAGAAATAGCCCTTCTATTTAAATAGGTGTGATACAAAATGAAGTTATAGCACCCAACAAGTTTTTAAAGCACTTTTAAATTATTCTTTACTAAACATTAAATAGTTATCATCGTAAAAGATGATTTCGTAATTCTCCCTTACCATGGTATTTTTAATCTCAGTAGGGTCTTGTATAGGTTTTGAACTATCCATTACGATACTATACATATGAAATAGCCAGAAAACGTTATCTGTTTCTAAAGAAGTATTTAATCTTGATGAATATATAAAGCACATATCTCTGCCCTTTAGTTCATCAATGTCTTTTAATTGTGAGTAATTTTCTTGTGTAGGTTTTTTTATAAACTCAAAAATTTCTTTTCTGGATTCTGGTTTTATGTACTGCCCCCTAGCAGTTTTATTCTCTCCTATAGATTCAACTAAGATTTGTGTTAAGGGGTCTGATACTACTATGCAATCTTTTTCTTCTTCTTGTATATATTCAAGCATGCCTTCTTCCCTTTCTGATATGGCACTTGTTACATTGTCGTGTTGTTTATAAAAGGAAAGATAATCTTGTTTGTTAAAATAGAATGTTGGGATTAAAGTAATTACTATGAATGCTGCTATAGCGATCTTAATTTTCTCGCTTTGTAATACATTCAAGTATTTTAATACCAATATCATACTCATAATTCCGCTTCCTATTAAAAATTTTGAAGCGTATGTAGGTTCTAATAGATACATTGACAATGCTCCGGCAAGGTATAAACAGGAGAATATATACCACCTGTTTGTTTTGTTAGGTTGGAAAAATATAGCAAATAGAATGAATAATCCTATTCCACTCCAAATATCAAAATAGTTCCAAATGTTCTCTGGAAAAGGTTGATTAGTTACTCCACCTATCATTGTGGTTGCTTCTTGTTGGAATGCATCTTCTATGGAAAATCCCGCACTGTTAACAATTGTTAACAGTATGGGAGTAAGTAATGCAAAGATTAATATGTATTTATAAAAGACGTTGATTTGTTTCTGAGGTAAAACATCTACAACAATGTATTTTCCTATGAGAAACCCAAGAAGATATGTACCAATAATGAAGTGTGTCAACAAGAGTATTAAACCTATTTGTAAAAGTGTACTGAATTTCATATTTTTAATGTTTAATGCCATTAAGAAAAATGCAAAAGCCATTGTTTGTGGTATAAAAAAGCTTGTCTCGTATGCTCCGTTAATGAAAATTAGCATTGATGATAGAGTAAGAAGAACTCTAATAGGAATGTTTTTCGAAAACTTGCCTAGTAGTTGAAAAACTAATAATCCCATAAAAAATGGGAAAACTATATCTAAGGCATACATTGCCATAATGGGAGTACTATTGCTAAAGACTGTTAAAAATCCAAGTATTATGTGATAAAAGGTTGTATAACCTATTTGAATAAACAGTTCAGAGCATTGATTTGGAACCATGCAAAGCATTTCTCCAGAGTACATTTCTGTGCTTACAGCGTAGTGTTGCAGATAGTCTAGCGCAATGATGCTGTTAGGATCGCGTATAATTGTGAAAATGATAAGATATGCAATTATTCCTGGGATAAGGTAGAAGCAATATCTCAAAAATCTGTTCAAATTGTCACTACGTATGGTTTTTATAAGGTATAGCGCTAGTATATGCCACTTTAATACAAAAAGGAGGGAAATTAAAGGAAGAAGTTGTGGCAAAGTTATGGGTGTTAATTGAGTTATTGCGAAAGCTAGTAGGTATGTGATTGGGTATATTAGAAAATATATAATAGACTGGTAGCTTATATTTCGCTGTCGAGTGAATATTTTGGCTAGTAAAAATGGTAAGGTAAATACTACTATAGTATTGTATATGAAGAAGAATAAAGAATCTTCCCAGATACCTTCAAGTATAAGATGGGAATAGTACACAAATGGCAGTAAGGATAATATTTTGAGTATAATTCTTTTTATAATCATAGGCATTTAATATCCATATCAATATTTATTTGTATTTCTTCAGAATACTCTTTTCCCACCCTTATGCTACTGTCTGTTAATTTGTATTTTTGATCTTCCTCTTTATAAATCACTATTTCACAATGAGAATCCTGCATTGTAATTTTTTCATCATTTTCCTCCATTGCTGGTGAGATTGGGTAGTCTAGGCGTGTGTAATAGTATGATCCATCATTTACTTCTATCCCATTGGTTTGTATGTTTTGAGAAATTCTTAGATCTTCCCTACCCTTTCGAAGTGTTGTTTCTTTCAAATCTCCGTTTTCATTTGTGCATTTTTGTTGGTATTTCAGTATCTGCCCGTTTATTTTCTTTTCTGAATTTTCAGAAAAGGGTCTGTGTGTATAATCTATGGCGTTATCTATAACGTCTCTTTCACATTCCATTTCAAAATATTTCCCATTTTCCAAAAGGACATATGCACTTTCGTTTTCATTCGCTTTTATTTCAAAAAATTGGTTATACAGATTGAAGAGTATAAATAGCTCTGCTGCTATTATTGTTAATATTATTCCCATTATGACTATAACGTCTCTGTTTTTCATTTTTAAAACTCAAAAATTTATCTTCTGTATAGGGATATTATACCTTTAGAAGGCATTCATTGTCAAATACTATAGGGTAGAAAACAGGGGTGTTTTATTTTAAATTCTGCAATTTTTTTTTAGGAAAAGTTGGTCGTGGGATCCTTGGCGTATGTTTATTTTTTTTTGTCCTTTTGGGACTAAATTTAAACAATACGTCGACTTTTGTCGATTTACAAGGATCCCACGAGATTTGTGGTGCTGAATAGGGGTGATAAAATGAGGATGAAATAACGGGAAGGGGGTGGGTTTCGACTACCTTTGATACAGCGTGTTACCGCTGATATCTACTACTTGGTCGAAAAAAAGAAATTCCCCCTGCATCTTCGCGTCGGACGAATTATACAACCAAATCAAGGTTGGCTCCTTGAGGGTAAGTTCTTCATTCTCTCCGACGTACTTGGCTTTGCCTCCTCCAAGGTCGATCAAAGCTGGACCGTTGGTGATCTGAGTCCCAGCGTCGACCATCTTCCCTCTTTCATCCCAACCTTCGACGAAGGTTGTGACATAGAGGTCTTTTTGACCTCCAACCTTCTCCTCTACATCTACATCAGCAACACTAGCAACATCATCCGCCGGTACAATACCTCCCTTCTGAAGTTGGGCCTGGGCTTGCTCTTGGGTTACAGTCCCGGGATCCGGGAGTATGTAATATAATCCCACCAACAAGACAACCAGGAGAACAAGGGCTCCGCAAAGCCCGATAACCAAATTCTTCGTGGAATTTGTGGCGGAAGTAGTGCTTTCAGCTGTTTCTTCTTTAACTTTGGTCTCTTCGTTTTCCATTCTATAACACCTCCTTTTTTTTGTTTTTTTAAAAAACACCCCCTATCCAGCAAAAAACAATCAAATAAATATTTAATTACTATTTGCTAGATAGGAGTATAAAGGAGTATAGAAACCTATTCAGCTTGTTAAAGAGCGTCCTTTCTTAAAAAGAAAGAGACTATTCAAGATAATATACTAAGATATTATCTTGAAGATATCCTTCTTTATTTTTTTACTTTTTGTTCTTTAGATGAACAGCGCTAAAGATGTATAGGACACCTAGAGCATAAGCAAAAAGACCTAGTAAAACTAAAGATTCAAGTGGAAAACCTGCTATAAAAGTGTCTACAGGCATATGGTCGTAAGGTGTTATACCTTGTTCCTTAGCTAAAGCAGGAGCCTGCATAGCAAGGAATGCTGAGAATGTAAGAACAGTTGTTAGTGCTTTCATATCTTTAATACTTTTAAATTAAGTAGTAGAATTATACTATCGGGCCATATATTTGTCAATATGCTTATTATAAGAAGTTGCTATTACTTAAAGTTGGGGTGAGTTATAATGCTATTCTACTCTATCTGCATACCTGAAAATCCTTATGGGCGAGTTATATAGTTTGCAAGTATAGAGTATTAAATCTGCATCCGCATCTGTTATTTCTCTAGTCTCTTCTGCATTATATATTTCGTATTCATATTTTCTTTGGTTCCATATCACTTTTATTCTATCCCCTACCCTAGTACTTGGTAAATTATAGAAAGATTTTTCTGTCCTTTCTTCATCACTCCAGAAAATGTATCCGAACCTGTGTGCAGAAAGAATCATAGTAGTATTATCTTTTGGAGTACCTAGATTGGGAACTCTCCAAGCTCCTTTCTTTAGAAGTTCTTCATAGTTTTCTCCTTCATAGATAGTTGTATTTACACCTATTTTTGGTATTTTAACGGTATTTTCTTCTGGTAATTCTGGGTCTATTGGGGGAAGTTTGTCTTCTTCTTTGTCTTCTTTTAATCTGTCTTTGAAAGCTTTGTAGTCTTCTTCTATTGGATTAGTTAATGCTTCAATTTCACCTTCTGTTGAGTGTATATCTAAGGTGTACCAAATATGTGGATATTTTGAAATTATAATTAGTGTTGTTGCAAGAATAATTAATATCATCCCTATAGTGAAATATGCGTTTGAAAAGAAGTTTTTTACATTTCTGTCTTCTGTCATAAAATAACTAAACTAAAGCAAATGCAGCTACCTCATCTTCATCACTTAATCTCATAATCCTTACTCCAGAAGTTTGTCTTCCTAAAGTAGGTATGTCTTGAATATCTGATCGAATAACTACTCCCTTTTTAGAAACAACTACAAACTCTTTCTCTGGAGAGTCCATATTTCTAGCTCCAACAACTTTTCCTGTTTTATCTTTTGCACTAAAAGTAAATACACCTGTTCCTCCTCTTTTTTGTGTAGGGTAATTTTTGAGTAAAGTCATTTTTCCAAAACCCTTCTCTGAAAGAATGAATAACTTGTCTTTATCACTGTCTACAGTATCCATTGAAATAACTTCGTCACCGTCAAATTTGAATTTGATGCCTCTTACTCCCCTACTATTTCTACCAGTTTTTCTTACATCTTCTTCATTAAACCTTATTGATCTACCCATTGCGGTAACAACAATTATTTCATCTTCTCCCGTTGTGGGTTTAACCCATTTCAGTTCATCGTTTTTATCTAGCTTTATTGCTATTAAACCACTGGATCGAATCTTTGAAAAATCTTCAATTTTTGTCTTTTTAACAGTACCATCTTTTGTAGCCATGAATAGGCATTGTGGTTGTTTGGATTGTTCTTGTGCAGATTCATCACCACCTACTATCTTTCCTTCAGATTTTCTGGTTAACACACTGGTTATAATTTCGTCTTGATTTAATGATACTAAATTAATGATAGGTAGTCCTTTCGCAGTTCTGCTGTATTCAGGTATTTCATATGCTTTTGTTATGAGGACTCTTCCTGTATTTGTAAAGAGCATTAAGTCATCATGTGTGTTGCACATCAATGCATGTTTAACGAAGTCATCTTCTTTTGTTACTGCGCCAGTTACTCCTTTTCCTCCTCTTTTTTGTGTTCTGTATGTTTCTGGGCTTAATCTTTTTACGTATCCTTTGTAACTGATTGTGATGAATGTGTCTTCTGATGGAACAAGGTCTTCTTCGGATATTTCATCTACTTTTCCTTTAATAACTTTACTTCTTCTTTCGTCTCCATATTTATCTTTTAGGTATTGAAATTCCTTTTTGATGACATTTAGTATTTCATTTTGACTATTTAAGACAGTTAAACAATCTTGAATGTCCTTCTTTATTTGTTCATATTCATCAGAAATCTTTTGTCTTTCTAATGCGGCGAGTTTTCTAAGTTGCATATCTAGTATTGCTTGAGCTTGGACTGAAGTGAATTCGTATTTCTCTATTAAATTTGTTTTTGCTTCTTCCTGTGTTTTTGATCCTCTAATTGTGGATATAATTTCATCTAAAATGTCTAAAGCCTTAAGAAGTCCTTCAAGGATGTGTGATCTGTATTTGGCTTGTGCGAGGTCGTACTCATACCTCCTTATAATCACGGTCATTCTAAAAGAAAGAAATAGTTCGAGCATGCGTTTTAGATTTAATGTGGCTGGTTCTTGGTCCACTAGTGAGATCATATTTGAATTAAATGCCTTTTGCATTTCTGTGTATTTGTATAGGTTGTTTAGAACGGTTTTGGGTTGGGCATCTTTCTTGATGGATATGATTATTCTCATGCCGTCTCTATTGGACTCGTCTCTGATATCTGCTATTCCCATGAGTTTTTTTTCTTTGACTAAGTGTGCAATTTTTTCCAACAAATGAGCTTTGTTTACCTGGTATGGTATTTCTGTTACAACTATCTGGTATTTTCCACCCTTTACTTCTTCAATATCTGCTTTGGCTCTGCATAATACTCTACCCCTTCCTGTAGCATACATGTTCATTATTTCTTTTTTGTCATAAATTGTTCCTCCAGTCGGAAAGTCTGGTCCAGGTATATGTTCAATTAGATCTTCTGGAGTAATATCAGATTCAAATTCAGGATAGAGGTGTTCTTCCTTCAGTCTCTCTTTTATGCTCTCCTTTTCTTCCTGGGTAGATGCATAATTGGAGAGATATGTAAGAGGGTGAGATTCTAGAGTTTTTGGTATATCTTCAACTTTTTCTCTAGCTTCTCTCAACTCATTGTACATATATTTCCCTTCCCATTTATTTCCCAATTCAATCATGTGGATTAATGCATTCAGTACTTCGGTAAGATTATGAGGTGGTATTTTTGTTGCCATACCTACAGCAATACCATCACTTCCATTACATATGAGGTTTGGGAAAAGAGAAGGCAATACTTCTGGTTCTAGTCTCGTACCATCATAGTTTTGTACATAAGTTACAGTACCCTTGTCTAATTCACGAAGTACCTCCAGTGTATATTTAGACATTTTGGCTTCAGTATAACGCATGGCGGCAGGAGGATCCCCATCGATTGAACCAAAATTCCCTTGCCCATCGACTAAGGGATATCTAGTTGAAAAGTCTTGAGCTAGTTTAACCATAGTTGGATATGTTATAGATTCACCGTGTGGATGGTAATTACCTGAAGTATCTGATGCAATTTTTGCAGATTTTCTGTAATTTGCACCAGGTGTTAATCCAAGGTCATTCATTGAAACTAGGATTCTTCTTTGTGAAGGTTTTAAACCATCTTTTACCTCTGGTAATGCTCTTGAAACTATTACAGACATAGAATAATCTAGGTAGCTGGCTTTCATTTCATCTACTATTGGTCTAGGTATAACAGAACCTGGCTCATATGAAGGATTGTAAAATTCTTTTTCGTTTACGTCTTTTTCTTCTTCTTGATTCATAAATGTCTGTTACTTTATTTTAGTTTTAGGTTGTAAATGATAATAAACTGTTCCTGTTAGGAACGAAACTACAAAAACAATATATGGTAAGGCAACTAATTGTAGCAAAAATCCGATGCATGGAATCTGTGTAAGTACTCCTGTAATGATAGTACCAACAATACTAAGCAAATATATTATTAATAGATTTTGCCAAGCATTTCTAGTACCTCTGATAATATTTTCTGTATTGAAAGCTCTACCCAGTGAGCCCGAATCAAGGAAATTGTATATCATTATGGGCACTCCTATACCTTGAAAGTACAGGGTTAGTGCAATGAAGAAAAGGGTGAAGAGTAATCCTATGATCGCTATTGGTATACCTGCTATTGGTAGATCCGCTGTTAAAGCTATACCCCATATTATCAGAACACCTGCTGCAGCGAAAAAAATTACCATTAATATACTTACGACTGCTTGTATTATAATTTTGCACAGACCTAGCTTTAATTTGTATCCAATATTTTTATGTTCTGGCTTTTTAACTTCCTTATCCTCTTTTATATTCTTCATCATTTCCAAGTTATATCCACCTAAATAGAGTGAAATTAATATTAAAATTATTATTACAATGGATAAAGGTATTAATAATATGAGAGATATTGATGTTAAGTCTAAGCCTGCTAGGAAGATTAGTCCAAAGTATCCCCCTATAAATATACCAGTCCATATGATTACAGAGACAAGATTTATTAAACAATAGATACCAAAGGTATTAAACCAATCAGGTTTGTCGAAAGGAAACTTTAATCCTTCGTTTGTTAATTTGTCAATTATGTTTAAATTCATATATTTTTTTTACACATCTAAATTAGCACTTTTAGCATTGCTTTGGATAAATCTCCTTCTAGGAGGGACTTCTGCTCCCATCAATGTTTCAAAAGTGTTTTCAGCTAGCTCTGCATCTTCAATAGTTACCTGCTTTAATGCTCTTGTTTCAGGATTCATTGTTGTCTCCCAAAGCTGGGTTGCGTTCATCTCCCCTAGCCCTTTAAATCTGTTTATAACGACCTTTTTTGATGTATCTCCTAATTTGTTAACAAATTTATTCTTTTCTTCTTCATTCACAAAATAGTATTTTTCTTTTCCAACTTCTACTTTGTATAGAGGTGGTTGTGCAATATATATGTGTCCTTGGTCTATTAAGGGACGTAAATATCTAAAAATTAGTGTTAAAACCAGAGTGGTAATATGTAAACCGTCAACATCAGCGTCATTCATTAAAACTATTTTATGATATCTTAGCTTTGTAAGATCCATAGATTCACCTATTCCACACCCAAGTGCGGTTATGAAGTCCTTTAGTTCTGGATTATTTAAAACTCTATCTATCCTGTACTTTTGACTGTTTATGGGTTTTCCTCCTAAGGGTAGTACTGCTTGTGTTTCTCTATCTCTTCCTTGTTTTGCTGTACCTCCAGCAGAGTCTCCCTCTACTAAGTATAATTCGCAATCTTGCGGGTTTTTACTTGAACAATCTGCAAGTTTTCCGGGTAACCCTCCTCCTTCTAAAGCGCCTTTTCTGACTACCGCATCTCTAGCTGCTTTTGCTGCTACTCTTGCTTTGTATGCTAATACTGCCTTGTATACAACATTTTTTGCATCTTTAGGGTTTTCATTGAAGTATGTTTCTAAACCCTCTTTTACAATCTTTAAAACCACTTTTTGTACCTCTGGATTGTTTAGCTTTATTTTTGTTTGTCCTTCAAATTGTGGATCGGGAACTTTTACGGAAACTATTGCTGTTAGTCCTTCTCTTACATCATCTCCTCCAAGTTTTTCTTTTACTCCTTTGTTCAATTCATTTGCCTGTGAATAGTTGTTGATTGCTTTTGTTAAAGCAGATTTAAAACCTGTTAGGTGTGTTCCACCCTCTGGATTTATGATGTTGTTTGTATAGCATCTTACTTTTTCGTCTAAAGATGCACTGTACTGTAATGCACATTCAACAATTACATCTTGTTCTTCTCCAGAAACATAGCAAACGTCAGATAATGGCTTTTCATTTATATTAAAAAATTTAACATATGATTTTATTCCATCTTCAAAATACAGTTGATATTCTTTTGGATTAGATGTTCTTTCATCTATTACAGTAAATTTAAGGCCTGCAGTTAAGTATGCGTGTTGTCTACACTTTTCCAAAATTGTATTAAAACTAAACTCCGTTGTTTCAAAAATTTCAGGATCTGGTTTAAATGCATGTCGTGTACCCTGTTTATCTGTTTTTCCAATTTCTTCAACTTCTGATGCTACCTTCCCTTTTTCAAATTTTTGTCTGTATATTTTTCCATCTTTAAATACAGAAGTTTCCATTTGTTCTGAGAGAGCATTAGTACACTTTATACCAATACCGTGTAATCCTCCAGAAACTTTGTATGCACCTTCCTCAAACTTACCTCCTGCATGTAAATTTGTCATTACAGTCTCTAAAGTTGTTTTCTTTGTTGTTGGATGTATATCTATTGGAATACCTCTACCATTGTCTTCTATGACTATGAACCCATCTTTCTTTAGAGTTATCCATATTTGATCGCAAAATCCAGCAATAGCTTCATCTACAGAATTATCAAGAACTTCTGTTACTATGTGGTGGAGTCCCTCCTTACCGGTTGATCCTATATACATTGCAGGTCGTTTTCTAACGGCTTCTAGCCCCTGCAAGACTTGGATTTTAGAAGAGTCGTAATTTTGATTTTCTGTCTTTGGCATAGATTCAAATGGTTAACGGAATTAGAAAAATACCTTGTTAATATATCACATTATACATAAAGATTTGAAATTTTTCATTATTATCATACATCAATCCTTATCTATTTGGAAGCATATGTGTTCTAAAGCAACCTTTTTGTTTACGTTCTTTTCTATTCTAAATTTTGCTTCTCTTAGAATTTCTAGGTTTTTTAATTCTTTTGTATAACTTTCGTTATTAAATATTTTTTCTTCATATTTTTCTTTAAAATATCTTATTAATTCATCAAGAAAGTTTTGTACATTATCTTCCTTTACAATTTCTTCTACCTGAGATATTTTTTCATATATTTGTTTTTCTAAAAACTGCTCAATTTCAAAATAGCCTTTTTGAATATTATTACTCTTACTTTGTTTAGGATAGATTCTTGTGCATCTTGATAGTATTGTTTCTAATACAGACTTTTCATTGTTTGTTGTTAAAATGAGAATGGTGTTTTCTTCTTTTTCCTCTAAAGTTTTTAATAATGAGTTTTGTGCTTCTTGAGTCATAGATTCTGCATTTAGAATAATGCCGAATTGATATTGATTTTCGAAAGGTGTGTATATTATATTCCTCTGCAATTCTTTGCTTTGTTCTATCGTTATATTCCCCTTTTCTCCCGGTTGAACTATGTGAAAGTCTGGTTTATCCAGTATGTCTTCAGGCTCTTTAAAAGAAGCCCCTATATATGAATTAATGAGGTTTATCACTTCTTTTATTGCAACATATTCATCTGTGTTGATTATTAGGTATGTCATTTGTATATAGATTCTAACACACTATATGACTTGACGGTCATAGGGCTTTTTAGTACTCTTAAAGAGTATGAAGATTATTTTAACACAAAATGATTAATGGCAAATCCCAACAGGAGCATATTAGGTTATTTGGTTGAAAAAAAGATAGTTGATGTTGAGTCTGCAAACAAGGTAAGGGTTGAGCAATCCAAAACACGTAAAAGTGAAGAGGAGTTGCTTTTGCAAATGAATTTGGTTAATGAGGAGACCATAGCAAAGGCAAAGTCTGAGATGTTCAATATCCCTTACATCAACCTTGAGAATGTAACAATATATGATGAGATAGTTTCCGGTCTAAATATTCGATCGCTTAAAAATCTTCGTGCGGTTCCATTTGAGATTACAGAATCAGAAATTAAAGTTGCAATGCTTAATCCTTTTGATGTTCAAGCATTACAATCTCTTAAAGTTCAAATGAAAAAAGAACTTCCCTTTAAGGTGCATATAACTACGCGGTCTTCTCTGGATTCAACGTTTGACAAGCTTATGGGGCAGACAATTTCCTCCGAGGTTTCGGATGCTTTGGAGGATGTTGATTCTGAAGTTACTGATCTGGATTCAGAAGAAGTTGATTCTTTAAGTAATGAAAATTTAGTTGGTGCTCCTGTAGCTAGAATTGTAAATTCAATCCTGCAGTTTGCTATGAAAACAGGGGCTTCTGATATTCACATAGAGCCTTTGGAAGAAAGATTAAGAGTGAGGTTTAGGATAGACGGTGTGTTGAGTGAGAAATTATCTTTACCTAAGAACACTGCTGCTGCGGTGATTGCAAGGGTGAAAATTATTTCTAGATTAAAAATAGATGAGAAGAGAGTCCCTCAAGATGGTAGAATTCAAATAAAATCGCAAGGCAGAAAACTAGATGTACGTGTTTCTACCATGCCAACAATATATGATGAGAAAGTTGTAATGAGGTTGTTAGATATATCACAAGGTGTTCCAAAATTAGAGACTTCTGGTTTGAGAGGGACCGCGTTTGAAAGGTATGTTGAATCTATTAAAGCAACTAACGGCATTATATTGGTAACAGGACCTACAGGTAGTGGTAAAACTAGAACTTTATCCTCTTCTCTTGATCGTATTAATACTCCCGAGGTTAATATTATTACTTTAGAAAATCCTGTAGAGATTAGAATCTCTGGTGTGACTCAGGTGAATATAAATCCGGATGCAGGTTTAACATTTGCTAAAGGCTTAAGATCCGTATTAAGGCAAGATCCCGATATCGTAATGGTTGGTGAAATTCGTGACCAGGAGACTGCGGATTTGGCTGTTGAGGCTTCCTTAACGGGGCATTTAGTATTAGCAACCTTGCATACCAATAGTGCCGCAGCTTCTATCGCTAGATTAATAGAAATGGGTGTTGAGCCATATCTACTATCTTCAACACTTAAGTGTGCAGTTGCTCAGCGTTTGCCAAGGCGTATATGTACCGAATGTTTTGAAGCTTATGTACCAGCTAAAGAGGTTGTTCAAGATATCCAAGAAACATTATCTTCTATACCCAACTTTGATCCATTTAATTATGCAAATCAGGTTTGTCAAAATACTGCGCAGGATGATAAATCACCTCCAGTAAAATGCCCTTTTAGTGATGAAAGTGGTAATAAGATGTTTTATTTGTATAGAGGAAAGGGTTGTGAGTCATGTGGTTATACTGGTTACTCTGGTAGAATAGCTGTTTTCGAAGTTTTGGTAACTACGGAAGAAATGGGGCCTATGATGTTGAAGAATTCACTTGCCTCAGAATTTGAAAAAGTTGCGATTAAAGGTGGTATGGTTAAAATGACTCAGGATGGCTACTTAAGGGCATTAGAGGGAATTACTACGATAGATGAAGTATTGAGGGTTACTATGGAATAGGTTGTTTTTAAAATTTGAATGTAGTATCTTAATTTAGTAAACTAGAAACCATATGGAACAAAATTTAAACCAAAATAACAATATGAGTTCACAAGTTGGGAATAATCCTCAACAGCAAGCTGCTCCTACTCCGCCTCAGCCACCACAACCTAATCAACAAGGTCCACAGTCTGCAAACCAAGTTGGGCAATCTCAACCACAACCTCAGCCTCAGCAACCAGTACAACAACAAACGCAACAACAAACTCAGTCTCAAGGGGAAAAGGAAAACACACAGGCTACTCGTTCAGGACAGGATTTAGAGCAAGGTTTTTATACACCAGAGAAATACCCTTATACCATGGAATATTTGTTGGACTTAGTAATTGAGAAAGATGCTTCAGATTTACACTTGACTTCTGGTTATCCGGCAATGATTAGAGTAGATGGTTCATTACAGCCTGTTGGCAGTGAGATATTAACTCCTGATGACACCTTTGAGATGGTCAATGGGATATTAAAAGAAGATAAAAAAGAACTTCTTGATATTAATCGTGAAGTTGATTTAGCATATTCACATACAGAGAAAGCAAGATTTAGGGTTAATGCTTTTTATCAAAGAGAGATGGTCTCTGCTGCTCTTAGAAAAATTCCTGATGAAATCAAGACAATAGAAGAGTTAGGTTTGCCTGAAATCTACTATAATTTTGCAAAACTTGGACAAGGTCTTGTTTTAGTAACTGGTCCTACTGGACATGGTAAAACGACTACTTTAGCGGCTATGCTTCAGGATGCGAATTTAACTAGACCAGCACACATAATTACTATTGAAGACCCTATTGAATATATATTACCTAAAGGGAAAGCAATGGTGGATCAGCGTGAGATGCATGATGATACACATTCTTGGGAAGTTGCTCTAAAGAGTGCGATGAGACAAGATCCTGATATTATTCTTGTTGGTGAGATGAGAGACTATGAAACTATCTCTGCAGCTATAACTTTGGCTGAGACAGGTCACTTAGTTTTTGCTACTTTGCATACAAATAGTGCTCCACAGACTGTTGATCGTATTATTGATGTTTTCCCAGAACACCAGCAAGCTCAAGTTAGAGCACAATTATCTAATACCATTGAAGCAGTTATTGCTCAAAGATTAGTTCCTATTAAAGGAGGAGGTAGAAAAGCAGCTTCTGAAATTATGATAGCTACTAATGCTGTTAGGAATTTAATAAGGGAGGGTAAAACTCATCAACTTGATAACATTATAATGACCAGTGCGGATGTTGGTATGATGTCTTTAGAAACTTCTTTGGTTAGATTAGTCAGAGATGGCTCTATTACGGTTGAAAAGGCCCAGGAGATTGCTCCTAGACCTGAAGAAATAACGAGATTACTTAAGTAGTATCTTATGAAAAAGTTTAAATACAAGGCAAAGGATCAAAATGGGAAAGAAGTATCTGGTGTCTTAGAAGCAAAAAGTGTTGATCGTGTTGCTGAATCACTCCAAGGGCAAGGTCTTCTAGTTATAGATATTCGTGGGGAAGGATATGACTTTAGCAAACTTAGTGAGATTAATATAGGTGGTATACCTATGAAGGATAAGGTCTTGTTTATGAGGCAGTTTGCAACTATGATTTCAGCTGGTATTTCACTGAATAAAGCTCTTAGTATTCTCTCTCAACAAGTAGAAAACCCATATTTCCAAAGGGTTGTTACCGATGTAGTTTCTGATGTTGAGGGAGGCTCTTCTTTGGCTGGGGCTTTTAAAAAACACAAAGGTGTCTTTGATAACGTTGTTCTAGGTCTTTTGGAAGCTGCGGAGGCAACTGGTAATCTAGAAGAGGTGCTTAGAATCCTTGCTGATGAACTTGAAGAGAAAGATAAATTGCAAACGAAAATAAAGAGTGCTTTTACATATCCAGCGATTATTGTTGTAATAATGATAGCTGTAATTGTACTTTTGATGCTTGTTTTGGTCCCTGCTATGAGTGATATGTATGCTGATTTTGATGCAGAACTTCCATGGGTTACTCAGGTTACTATTGCTGTAAGTGATGGGATGATTGAATATTGGTGGTTGATATTGGCGATTCTTGGTATTGTTGCTATAGGAATCAAGCTGTTTATAGATACACCTAGGGGAAAACGTTCGTTCCACCTTCTTTTGCTTAAAATGCCGCTTTTTGGTAACTTAATGGTTAAGATGCAGCTTACTCAGTTTACGAGGACTCTGTCCATTCTATTAAAGAGTGGTCTTTCAATTGTCGAAGCTCTTGGTTTAACTTCAGATGCCCTTTCAAATGTGCATTTCCAAAATGCTGTTTTACAAGCTAAAGGAGAGGTTGAAAAAGGTACTCCTCTTGCTATTCCAATATCAAGAAATGAATTTTTTCCTGATATTATTGGTCAAATGATTTCTGTTGGTGAAGAGTCTGGTGCTTTGGATGGTATATTAAGTAAAATGGCTGAACTTTTTAATGAGGAGGTAAATAATATTGCGGATAATATGGCAACAATGCTTGAACCTGTAATGCTTGTTGTAATGGGTGCAGTTATTGGATTTATCGCTTTGGCAGTGTATTCTCCGATGTTTGGTTTGGCTGAAGTAATGATGTAAAATGACTATTGACATTTGAAAAAGAACGTTGTAAATTGAAAACACTGATACTTAAATTATCAAAATGAACGAAAATGAAAAAAAGGAATTATAGTGCTTTTACTTTGGTAGAAATGCTTATTGTTATGGGGATAATGATTATTCTTATGGCTGCTGGTATTGCTGGTGGTCAGTATGCGATGCGGATGGCTGCAGAAACAGAAAAGAATGCAGCTGTGGGTGATTTAGAAGCTGGTTTGACTGCTTATTTTGCTAATGCTAGGGTATTCCCCCAACCTGGAGATATGGGAGCGTTAGTAGATGATTATCTAAGTGATTATATTCAAGATTTTGATGGTGGTACGAGGAGTAATTTTTATTATTGGACTGATAATAGTCAACAGTCTTTTCTTGTATGTGCTCAGTATACTGAGGACGATGAGGATGGGGGTGTCTGTAGGGGAAATCTTAGTGCTGCGATTGAAGCTACTGGATTTGATGATTTAGCTTATAGCGTAGATGATTGGAGCAATATTACCCAAGATCAGGATTCTGGAAGTGAGGGTAATTGGGAGGCTGTAGATACATGGGATCCTGAAGCAGATGATGGAGCTGGAAGTTTTTGATGTTTTGGGAATAGAATTTTGTTTATGAGGGACGTACGCTGAATGGGTGCGTCCTTTGATTTTTGTATTGTATAATATCCCATGCTTGAAATATTAAATTACATTTTTCTTTTCTTTATAGGATCTGTTTTTGCAAGTTTTTTAAATCTATGTGTTTATAGAATAGAGCAAGAAAGTTCTTTTAGGGATATTCTTCTTGGTAAATCTTTTTGTGAGGAGTGTAATAAGAGGTTGGGATGGCTAGAATTAATTCCCCTACTCTCTTTTTTGTTTTTAAGAGGTAAATGTTCTGAATGTGATTGTAGGATTAATATTTTTCATTTTTTAACAGAAGTTATATTAGGTTTGTGTTTTGTTTTTTTATATTTCTATTCCTTTGATATCTATTACTACATTTTTCTCCTAATTCTCTATTTTTGGGCATCTTCTGACTTTTTGTATCAAACAATTCCTAAGAATATAACGGATGTTGTTCTCTTTTTAAGTTTTTTGTTTTGGTTAATAATATTATTTTTAGATTTTGATTTGTATAGGGTATATTCTGTTGTTTTTAGTTTAATAATTGCATTGTTTGTTTTTTTAATTTCTTTAAAGAAAAAAGCTTTTGGTTTAGGTGATATTATAGTTTTTTTTGTTTTAGCTTTTTGGTTTCCTTTAGATTTCTTTTTAACTACCCTACTCTATTCCATTCTTATAGGTGGTTTGGTGGGTATTTTTCTTGTTTTAAAAGACAAAACTTTTTTTAAGAAATATGTTCCTTTTTTACCTTTTGTTTTTTTAGGTTTTTTACTAAATTTATATTTTCAAGGTGAAGGTATTAATCCATTTGATTATATATTTGGTGTGTGGTAAATTGTTTAAAAGTGAATTATTTTGTTCAATATTATGCAAAAGTATTCTGGTGCTACACTTGTAGAAATGATTGTTGTGATGGGGGTTATGATTATCCTCTTTGGAATAGTTTTTTCCGCATTTAGCTCATTATTAAATGTTAATGCTGTTAATGAAGTAACTCTAGAAATTACTCAAGATATTAGGCGTGCTCAGAGATCTGCTATGATGGTTGAAAGAAGATCTGATGATAGGTGGGTTTATGGTGTAGGGATTGATTTTGGAAATATAACCGATGAAGATAATCCGAGTTATACGGTTTTTAAGTTCTGTGCCCCGGAATCGAGGTTTGATGGTAGTAATGTTAGACATACCAGTGATGTACCATTTAATAATGATTTTATGCACCCTGCTGGTGGGAGGGAGTTTTTTGGTTCGGTGAACTTAGAAGATACTTGCACAGGAGAGCCTGCGACTATTGGTGCGAATCATATCCCTAATCGTGAAAATAAAAGAGAAATAAGTCTTGAAGAGTATAACAATCTTAATTTTGAATTCTCCGAAGGTAATAATAGAGAGATAGTTTTTTTCCAGTCTGTAACAGGAAAAGCTTTTATGTATACAGGAGCAACGGGTCCTGGTTGGGTTTGGGGTTGGGGTAGTGGGGGTTATTTAACAGGATATGATCAAGGTAATTTAGAAGAGGGGGATTGGAATATTAATGAAGATGATTTTGAGCCTTTACAAATTGAAATAAAGAGTCATGATGGTGTGTCGGAAAGAGTTATAAACATCTATCCAGTATCAGGAGTTATACATGTAGATAATTTACTACACAGAGAGGATTAGTTTAAATGTATAAAAAAGAAGAATACAAAGCAGTAGGTTTGGTAGAAGTTTTGATAGCTATGGCTGTGGCTAGTATTGCTATAGCTTTATTTATAAACATGACATCTACTACCTATCGGGAAGCAATTAGAATGGAAAGACAGGATGCTTTGACTAGATTAGCTTACAGAGGTGCTTTAGGGGTTAGAAGATATGCAGAATGGACTAGAGATCCTATGGAATCTGGAGATACTTTTGATAAGGATCGTTGCTATGCAGTTGATGAAGGTGTCGATGAGGATGAGATTTTAGATAATGATATATGGAAGAGTGATTCGAGTGATATGTGTGGTAATGATGATTTTAAGTATAATATTGAATATGGCGATAATGGTGATGTTCAAGAACAGGCGTATATGGGTTTTTGCATAGATCATAGGAAGGACTTAGATGAAGGGACTATGTATATGGGGTACATAGTAACTGGATATGTTCAGGACTTTGAAGATGTGGAGGACTATACATATAATTTGGCAATAATTATTTATGATGACTAATTATAGAAGTTTTACACTTGTAGAAATGATAATTGTGATGTTCATTACAGCTATAATATTCATAGCTTTTGGAAATGTTTTAACAAATCTTATGAGAGCTTCTAACAGTATAACGGCTAGGACTAATATGCGTCAGGAGGGTGAATATCTACAGGAGATTATAACCAGGCATATTCGAAATGCTCATAAGGATGACGGAGTAAGAATTTATGTTAATGTAGTAGATGAAGATGGTGATATAGAGTTTAAAACTGATGAGGGAAATTTGTTGTTTAACCGAAATCCTACTTTTGACCCTTCTAGGTATCGTGGAAATCCTCTTGAGAACGAAAGTGGGGTTGAAATTCATTACCGCCCTTCTGCTTCAATGGGCGAGATTGTTTGCATAGGTTATTTTAGATTAGATGAGAATAGAGGTTTTATTGCTCGTAATAAAATAGAATATGATGATGATTGGGAGACTTATGAAGACGAAGATGGCCCTTGTTTTAATCCCGAACATGATAACTATGGGGATCAGTTTTTGAAGGATTTTATGATTTTAAACTCTGATTTAGTTAGTATAGAAGGTTTTGATATTAATAGGCAGGAAGGTGGAATTAACGACATATTTATGTTTGATATAACTATGGAACCTAGATATGGAGTTGGAGGAATGTCTAGTTATGAACTAGGAAGTGAAAATATGCCCGAACATGTTAAAAGTTTTGTTGTTCAAACAAGGGGTTTTGAAGATTGGTATAACTAAAATTTCAAATTATTGACAAAGATATAAGTATGTTGTTTAATGTAAAAGTTAGTTATTTGCTTTTTATTTTTTTATGAAAACCAGAAAATACGATGCTCAATCTCTTGCTTTGGTTATGGTTCTTCTGATAGTTGGTGCTGTTATAGTTTTCGCTTTGTATACTAGGTCTGTTAGAGAACAAGAGAGGTTGGTAGGAGAAAGGGCTTCTGCGGAGGCCAATGAGATAGCAGAAACAGCGGCTGGGATAATTGGCAGTTCTGATTATAACAAAGTTGGAGAGGTTTTTACTCATGAGCTTGATGATTGTGATGATTTTGGGGTAGGTTGTAATCAGGAAAATATTAGTATGGAAGATTTTGCCGAAATACTAGATGAATTACATGATTATATTGATGTATCGGAAGAATTAAGAGAACTCGGTGAAATTGGTGAAGTGGAAGATTATTGTACTGCTGATATTAGTATTAGATATGGAACAGAACGTGATGATGTTGGTATAGAAAGAGATGAGGTATATAGTCTGTTTTTAAAACCAGAAAATCCTTCGGGTTGTGAGATAGATTTTGAAATGCGTCCTGTAGATAACCCTGAGGGTTTTATAATGTCTACCTTTAGTAAGGATGGAGGTCCTGGTGAAAAATATCTACCCTATGATCGTGGTGATATTCAGGGGTATCAATATGATGGAGATTCTGGTAATTGGAAGGAACATGCTCCAGAGACTGGTCTGATAAAATTACCTGAAGACATGCCTCAAGATAGAGATGTGGTAAATATTTATGAAATACGCTTCAAGTCTTTAGGTGGTCTTTCAAGGTTATCTTGGGATGCCTCCGATGCTTGTGAGTTGAAGGATATTTTTCTAATACAAGTAGGTGCTACATGTGGAGATCGTTATGTGGGTAAAGAATTTGCAATGCCAAGTGAACCGTTTGCTCCACCCATCTTTGATTACGTATTATTTAATGGTGCAGGCGAGTTAAGACCTGAGCGTATTGCTGAGTGAATTAAAAATGTATTTAAAATTTAAAAGTTAGAATAATGGCAAAAAAAATATTATTGATAGAAGATGAAGAGATGTTGTTAGATACATATGCGGATTTTTTGGAGTCTAAAGGTTATGAAACTTTAAAAGCCAGTGATGGTTATAAAGGTTTGGATATGATGGAAAAACATAAGGATGAAATTTCTTTTTTGATTGTTTTAGATATTATGATGCCTGTTTTAGATGGTACTGAGGTTTTAAGAATGAAGGGAGAAAATGAGGAGAAGTATTCGAATGCACCTGTTTTAGCTTTGACAAATATGACGAGTGAGAGTACGATAAAAGAATGTTTTGATCTGGGTGTTGTCTCCTATTTAATTAAAAATGAAATGACAATGGATTCTTTAGTTAAGGAGATTGAAAAGATTTTAGAGTAATTTTCAGATGTCTGAAAAAAGAAAAGATGATAATCAAAAGCAAGAGAATAATGCTTCTAACAAAGTCAATTCGGTTTTGAAGGTTTTTCTTTTTTTAGTTGTTTTAGTGATTTTCCTTTTAGTGGGTTATTTAGTTTATGACTATTTCGTAGTTGATGAAGATGATGTTTTAGTAAAAGTTGGTAATGAAGAAATTACTAGGAAGGATTATGAAAAAGTTGCTAATCAGTGGAAAGGCTTTTATGAGTATACTGGTAATGAAGAAGCTTTAGAAAATTCTAAAGCTAGAATTCTCGATATTTTGATTGAGGAAATGATTATTCGTAAAGAGGCTGAAAAAAGAGGTATAGAAGTGGATCCTGATGAATTAGAGAAAAATTATCAGGAATTAGTTGATATGTATGGTAGTGAAGAAGAAATGGTGAGAGTCTTGGATAGTGCATATAATGGTTGGACTCCCGAGATGTCGAAAGATAGAAGAGAGTTAAGTATTTTGCAGGAGAAGCTCTCGGATGAGGTTTTGTATGACTACGATGTCAAAGCTATTCATATGAGGCATGACTATTGGGTGACTGATGATGAATCGCATGAGAAGGTTGAGAAGGTAAAGAGCGAGATTACTGAATTATATGAAATGATAAAAGAGGGCAAGTCTTATGACGAAGTAGTTGAGATTGCTCAGGAGGAATATTTTAGACCAATAGATAGTGCTTTGGGTTACAAGCGCATAAATGAGAGATCTGCTCCTGAAATTTTTCCCGAGGGTGATGGTGAAAGCGAATGGGACGCTATTTCTGCTCTTGAAGAAGAAGGTGATGTCTCAGAAATAGTTGATACGACTGGTTTTTATATATTTTTTGTAGTTGATAGGATTGGTGACGGTGATTTTAGTACTTGGGAAGATTTTTTGCAGTATAAGAAGGATAAATATGTGCAAAGAACTTATATATCATCTCTATACCTGAATGATATATTGGAAATGGTTATTAGTTTATTTTCTAATGACGTTTATGCTTTAGGCTCAGCATTTCAAACTGATGATAGTGACAGAATAGAAAGTTATAATTGTAATAGATGTTCTTATTCTGTTGGAGAAGCTCCTGTGGATGATCATGAGTGTGACGATGACTTGGCAACAAGGTATCATAGAGGAGCGATCGGAGGTACGGTAGAGTGTGCAGCTACTGGGGAAGAGATCTCGGGGGTTTCTGTAGAGGCAAAACCTTGTTTTGGAAATCTTTGTCCTAGTTCTATAAGCGAAGATAGTGACACTACTGACAGTGATGGGGGGTATGCTATGGGTTGTACTGGCAGTGACTGTGAAGAGTATTTAAGTTGTTGGACGAGGTGGGAATTTAAATTTAGCAAAGATGGATTTGAGACTGAAAAAACTTGTAGCTTAAGTCTCTCACCTAATGGCTCTAGAGTTAATCTTGATGTTAAATTAACTCCTAAAGCGGATCCTCCGAAATGTGGTAGTCGGGATGGTAGGGAGTATGAATGGGATGATTATCGCTGGGGTTCAGGGCGTTTTTGTGATGAAGGTCAATTGGTAAGTAGACCAGGTTTTCCAGATTATGGGGAAACATCTACTTGGAGGTGTGAATGTCCCGAAGGTATACATGATTCTGTGTCTTGCTCAGCCTGTAAAGATGAAAAACCCGATGATTGGGATCATGATTATGATTGTGCTTATGATTGTGATATGAATGAACCTGATTGTCCGGAGGTGGAAGGTGTAAGTAGACGACATGACCCTGCTTGGACTGGTTGGGGACCTTTGTTTATGGATAATAATCCTGTTGGGCATGGTGGGGCTGATGTTTGTAGTGCTGATGGTGTGGTTTGGTGTCGTAAAGGTTGGTCTGGAGTAAAGTGTATAGATGAATGTAATGAAGTTAGAAAAGGTTGTACGACTAATAGTAGATATGATGGTTGTTTGTGTGATGGTGGTAATAGAGTTGTTTCAGGTGGTTGTTATTGTGGAACTGGTTTTCAGGAGGAATATCAAAGTGGTTATTTTAAATACTGGTCAAATGCTCAAGGTTCTGGAAACTTATATCATCGAGATCAACATTGTACAAACAATACGAGGTGTTATGCAGATAGAACTTGTTATGTACGAGAACATGATCCAGAGCCTGAAATCGAACCTGATGATATAACTTTGCGTATTATTTGGTTGAGGTCAGGTCCCTTTTTTAGAGAAGCAAAATTAGATTCAGATAGTCGTAGAATTTCTTTTCCAAGACCTATGAATTCTGGTATACCATATTATAATTTAAGAGCTTCTAATAGAGATGATGATAACCCAAGGTATCAAGATGGTGATCCTTTTGATGGTATCGCGAGATATTCTCTTGATTGGGGTCCTCTACCCTCTCATAACTTATGTTTAGAACGCCAATGGTCTGTTAGACATGATCATTCTCAAATTTTTGGAGAGGAGTTTTTATGGTTATATGATTATAATATGACGCCTGGTATTAGTGTTGGACCTAGGACTGGGGTATTTAATGATACACAAAATGATTTTGTTGAGGGGCAAGAGTATACGATCGAATCAACAAATTATAGCCAAAATAGATGTGAAGGTTTAGCGGAAGGTTTACCTTTGGAAAAGAATTTTGTAGTAAATCATAAGCCAAGAGTTAAAGAAATTATTCCCGTAACTGAAGATGGTGATCCAAATCCAGAGTATGCTAATCCTAATGATCGTTTATCTGGGAATATGGAGAATGATGCTTCTGAATATGATGGAGGTGATTTAGAGCACAAAATTCATTCTGGTGAAAATGATTTGGAGCGTACAAAATTTGATTGTAGTATAGATAATCCAGCGTATTTTAAAGTTATTTTTGAAGACGAAGATGGTTGTGAGGATATAGATGTGAATTCACCTGCTCCATCCGATGATGAAATATATACAGAATTTCAACAAGATCGTGAATTACGTTTGAGGGCTAATCCTACGAAAGGTGGTAAGGATAATATATATGGTAAATTGAAAGAAACGGAATGTAATGGTACTGAAGTTGAGGCGATTTTTGAAATTACTTTTGAAAATATAGAACCTACTGTTAATCACTATGATTTAGAAGCTAAAGCTGTGGATATTCTGGGTAACGAAACATATGAAAATGGAACTCCTTGGATTCAACCATCAAATGAAGATACTTGGTCATACAGCAGTGGTGTGCAGGATAAAGAACTAAGTATTGAAGAAGTTGATGGTCAAGCAAGGCAATTGCAATTAAATTGGGGTGCTGAAGATGATTTTGGTATGAGGTTCATTAGGTCTTATGTAGCTTTAAATAATGATGGAGTTATTTTAACAGATATAGACGAGTATAGTGAAATAATTTATGATTTAGATGGAGATAGTCTAGAAATAGAAGTAGATGCTTATTTTAATCGTTACCGTGAAGTACCTACTCTTAGACATAATATGCATCAAAGAGGGCTTATTAGTGGGGAGTTTGTACCTGATCATAGAAATATTGAGGGAGAAGATTTAATAGATATTAAAAGGAATCATGATGGTGCATTAGATTTTGAAATTGTTGCAGTAGATAGAGCTTGTAATTATACTCAGGAGTATGTGTCACAAAATTTGGGAGTCCCTTGGATTGCTACACGTGGTGGTTTAGTATATTCTGCAGAGAATATAAATTTGCCAGAAGGTGATGATGCTGCATCTTATAATGATTTAGGCTTGCAACATTCTAATATATCTGGAGAGACTCCAGGTTTGAGTACGGAGTGGGTTAGTTCTGGTGGTAAAATTGTGGATTTTTATGCAACTGGTAAAGAATATCAGTCACCTGTTTATGGTAATAGAATAAGGAAAGAAAGGGTCGAAGATGATTCATTTTATGCTGAATTAGTGAGGTTAGTAGAATTAAGAGGTGGGGATGATTTGGAAAAACTTGATGGTAAGTTTGTTGATAATGTTCAGATAAGGCGTCATAGTGATGATGAGGTAGAAAGTACGAATATGGAATGTGAAGATGAAAAAATAGTACATTTTATTGAGAATAATTTTAGGGTCTATCCTGAGGATTTTGATGGTAGTGTTATTGGGACCAGAAATAATGGCTGTATTTTTGTTGTTTCTGGAGATATTACTCTTGCTGAGCAAGATGGAGTAAGTGC
>SL_8KL_010_SEDDRAFT_10000104_pt1 | contig 66103 bp, 62 predicted proteins | sample SodLakKL_010_SED_4_FD_11160 | JGI IMG/M metagenome (IMG submission 11160)
TCAACGGAGGATATAGCCGCATCTGCTGAAGAGGTGGCTGCTCAGACAGATGAGGGACAAAAAAGTGCGGAAAAAGCTTCTGAAGAGGTTAAGGAACTGAAAGAGATACTGGATATAACAGCGGAAAAGGTTCACCGTTTGGACGAGCAGTCGGACCAGATTGGAGAAGTCATAGATACCATCTCGAACATCGCTGAGCAAACAAACCTTCTAGCGCTCAACGCTTCTATCGAAGCGGCGAGGGCAGGAGAACACGGCCAAGGATTCGCGGTCGTAGCCGACTCCGTTAGAGAACTCGCTGAGGAAACGCAGGTTGAAACGGAAAATATCAAGGATATAATAGAAAGTACGCAGGAGAATGCCTCGGAGGTAGTCAAAAGCGTTAAAGATGTCAGCGAGAAAGCTGAAAACGTGGATTCAGTTACTCAGGAAAATCTTGATGCTTTGGAACAGATAAGAGAGGCAACAGATTCAGTATCGAATTCTATACAGCAGATATCTGGCGCCGTAGACGAAGTATCTGATCAACTCCAGCAGTCGGCTGAAAGGGTGAAATCTGTCACGAAGATAGCCGACGAGAATTCAAATGAAGCTGAATCCGTCGCTGCTTCTGCGGAAGAACAGAACGCTTCGGTAGAAGAGCTATCGGCTTCTGCACAGCAGCTTTCCGGTCTTGCAGATAGTCTTAAGGGGATGGTGGACGAATACGATCTTTGATATCGTATCTTTTACAGAGAAGTATAGTGATAGAATAAACAAGCAATCTTGATTTGATAATACATCAGCATAGCTTTCCCCTCAAATCCACCTTCATTTTTATTCAAGAATAATATTATTTATAAATAAAAAACCCTCTTTCCTAACTCCAAAAGATATTTACCTAATCGATATCATAACCTAGATGGGTGGTAAAATAGCCGAAAAAATACTGCGCGTCGATATGGAAAACCTGGAGATTAAAACCGAAGAAGTTCCGAAAGAGTACGAGGAATTGGGAGGAAGAGGTCTCACCTCTAAAATAGTATCGGAGGAAGTCCCACCCAATGCTCATCCACTCGGACCGAACAATAAACTCGTGATCGCACCAGGGATTGTAACAGGTACTGGATCTCCCAACTCCGGTAGATTGTCAGCGGGAGGCAAGTCACCTCTCACAGGAGGAATAAAAGAATCTAATGCTGGTACTCCATTCGCAAGGACCATAGCGAGAAAAGGTATCAAAGCGATAATAGTTGAAGGTAAACCCGAGAAGGGGAAATATTATCTTCTAAAACTTGGAAAAGGAGAAGAAGAACTGATTGAAGCCGACAGATGGGTAGGAAAAGGACTCTACGACGCCTACGAAGAACTGCATGAAGAATTTAAAGAAGATATCGAGATAGCCGGAGCAGGTATAGCTGCTGAACTGAACGCATCGAACGCCGGTATATCTTACACTGACCCGGAAGGTAGATCGACCAGATATTCGGGCAGAGGTGGCCTCGGAGCCGTGATGGCATCTAGAGGTCTAAAATTCATCGTCGCCGAAACACCGGATGAAAACAAAAAGGAGATCAAAGATAAAGAAACGTTCGATAAGGGTAGAAAGAAGTTGGCAAATGCTCTTATGGAACATGATATCACCAAAAAGGACGGTGCTCTGAATTCATACGGTACTTCAGTACTTGTCAACATAATAAACGAGAGTGGAGCGTTACCACAGCGAAATTTCTCTGATGGAAGCGATGATAGATCGGCAGAAGTCTCGGGTGAGAGGAAAGCAGAACTTATTGAAGAAAGAGGTGGAGTTAAACCACACAAATGCAGTCCAAGTTGTATAATCCAGTGTTCTGAGATATGGACTAAAGAAGGTGGTGAAGATCCTGTAGGAGTTCTAGAATACGAGTCCGTTTGGGCCTTGGGACCTAACTGCGGCATCTACGATCTAGACACCATAGGAGAATTGAACCGAGCCTGCAACGATCTTGGTTTGGACACTATAGAAGCCGGGAACACTATCGCTGTGGCGATGGAAGGTGGTCTTCTAGACTTTGGCGACGGAGAGAAGGCTTTAGAACTGATGGATGAAGTTTACGAAAAAACTCCGCTAGGTAGGATACTTGCCAACGGTGCAGAATTCACCGGAGAGGCTTTTGGTGTCAATAGAATACCGACGATAAAAGGTCAAAGTATGCCCGCCTACGATCCTAGATCTATCAAAGGTATAGGAGTTACTTACGCAACTTCACCTATGGGTGCCGATCATACTGCCGGTTACGCGATAGCTCCTGAGATACTAGGAGTCGGTGGTGAAGAAGATCCGATGGACAACAAAAAGGCTGATCTTTCTAGATCCCTACAGCAGGCAACAGCGATGATCGATTCTGCAGGCTACTGTCTATTCATAGCATTCGCAACTATGGATATAGACGAGGGCATGGAAGGTATGATAGAGACGGTCAATGGAGTCTTGGGAACCGATTATTCCATTGATGAAGTCATGGAGATGGGAATGGATATTCTAAAGATGGAGAGGGAATTCAACGAGAAAGCAGGTTTCTCCAAAGAAGACGATAGGATGCCTGAGTTCATGGAGAAAGAGGAATTACCGCCGCACAACGTAGTGTTCGATGTCTCGGATGAAGAACTCGACAGGGTCTTCGAGAAAGAATAAAAAACCTTCTTCCATCTTTTTATCATCATGTCTATCAAGATCAAGTTGTTTGCGAACCTGGCTGAACGAGCTGGAGAAGACGAGGTCGAAGTTTCAGCCGAAGATGTTAAAGAAGCACTGGTCAAGCTGGAAAGTAGATATCCTTCTCTCGAAGAAAAGATTTTCAAAAGTAGAGAAAAGAAAGAACTTAGCGAGAGTATAACCGTAATAAAAGACGGTAGGAACATATCTTATCTCCAGGGACTAGAAACTCAATTAGAAGATGGAGATAAACTCTCAGTATTCCCTCCAGTGGGTGGAGGATAGATAAGAGTTGATTTGGAAATGACAATAAAAGTTGTGCTGTACGGCGAACTCAAAGAAAGAGCAGATGAGATAGATACAAAGACCAAAAGTATAGGAACTTCGCAATTAGATGCAGATGGAATAAACAAGATATCAGACATTCTGTCTCGGTTAAATATAAAGCAAGATGAAGTCAGCCACATATTCTTGAACAGAGATTATTCCGCTCTTGAAAGGGAAGTTCAAGACGGAGACCGCGTCGCTTTGTTTCCAAGAGATATGGCTCTTCTCTACAAATGGTACTTTTCCAAAAAGAAATGAGGATAAAATATGTTGATAATGGAGTTCGACGCTTCCTGTAGAAAGAATCCCGAAAACCTAGGTGGTTACGGCGTAGTGATAAAGAGAGACGGGAAGATAATCGATGAGCTTGTAGGAAAGCTGAATATGGACGACATCACCAGCAATAGAGCTGAGTATCTAGCTCTGATAATAGGTCTCAAATATCTGAAAAGTAACTATCCCGATGAACCTATCATATGCAGAGGGGATTCCAGACTCGTTATAAGACAGATGATCGGAGAGTCTAGCGTAGACACTGACAGTCTTTTCGATCTATGGAAGACGGCTTCAAAAGTCGCGGGAGAGATGAATGTCACTTTCGAATGTATAGATAGGGAGGAAAATAAGAGAGCGGACGAGTTAAGCAGAAGAAAAATAATGCCAAAGTAGAAAAGGTTTTTTAAAGCTCGTATATCGGTCCGTATTTCTCACTTAGATGCTCAATATGATATCCTGGATCTAGACCTTCGCCAGTCAATCTTTTGGTCATCTCTTCAGCCTTGTACTTCCTACCGTGCTCGTGTATATTCTCTTTCAACCAATTCCTCAATTCATCAAAGTTACCATCAGCTATCTGTTCTCTCAAACCATCCAGCTCTTGCTCTACAGTATCATAGATCTGTGCCGCGTATAGATTTCCTAGAGCGTAGGTAGGGAAGTAACCGAACTGTCCCGCTGACCAATGTATGTCCTGTAGAACTCCGTTAGCTGGATCTTCAGGAACTATATCTAGATATTCGTCCATCTTGTTCTCCCAGACCGTTTTAGTTTCTTCCGGCTCTATCTCATCTCTGAAAAGTCCTAGTTCGATGTCAAATCGGAGCGCGATATGAAGATTATAAGTTACCTCGTCAGCTTCCACTCTGATAAATGTGGGCTTTACCCTATTTATCCTTTTATAGAAGCCTTCCTTAGTATTCTCCTGGAGCGAAGAAAATTCATCACAAAGCTTAGGAAATATGTAATCGATAAATTCTTTACTCCTTCCAACGAAATTCTCCCATAATCTTGATTGCGATTCATGATATCCCATAGAGATCCTTCGTCCGAGAGGATGTCCGTACCAGTCCGAAGGTAAGCCCTGTTCGTACAAGGCATGTCCGGTCTCGTGGGTCAGACTGAAGAGAGATTTCAAGTTTTCCTCATTATATCTATTTGTAATCCTGACATCATCGTCCATCCCCATAGTGAAAGGATGTACAGCATCGTCTAACCGTCCGTGTTTGTAATCATATCCGAGTTCTTCCGCCAATGATTTACAGAACTGCTTCTGTTTCTCCACACTGAATGTTTTTCCTTCAAAAACGTCCTCTCCTGGCTCTAACTCTTTAGAAAATATCTCTGTTGCCATGGAACTCAAGTCCTTCTTCATAGGCTCAAAAATGCTTTCTATCTTGTCGGCGGTGAATCCAGGTTCATACTCATCGACGAAAGCATCGTAGGGTTCGTTCTCGTATCCTATATATTCCGCAACTTCTTTTTTCAGTTCAACATGTTTCTCTAGATGAGGTAAAAAAAGATCAAAATCCGAGTTTTCTCTAGCCTTTTCCCATGCAGATTGAGCTTTTGTGGATACCTTCGACATCTCTTTGATGAGTTCGTCTGGAACTTTATATTTCCTTTCGAAATCTCTAGTCATCTCTCTTACCGCGGCTTTCTGCACTTCGTCTAGTTCCGCTTGAACAGACTCTTTGTTCAACTCATCGATGATCTTCTTCGTCTTTTCAGATGTAAGTTTTTTGTGATATAATTGTGATAGTTCAGCTTTACTTTCAGACCGTCCTTCTACCGCTCCTTCGGGCATGTAAGTCCTTTCATCCCATGCTAAAAGATACAAAGATCTCTGGATGTTCCTAAGTTGTTGAGAAATGTCGAGTAAGTCTTCATAAGTGGACATGATTTAAGGATAAAAGTCTAGTTTAATAAAATTTGTTCCTTTGGCAGAATATTCAACAAAAAGCAAACAATCTTAAACCTCCGGTCGGATTACATACAATTGAACATGGGAAAAAATATCAAAATCTTTAGCGAAGACCCCATATCGATGGATGAGATAACAGAAAATCTAAACCATCAGGAAGAAAAGAAACTTGTTTCAAAAGCCTTAGAAAAAAGTTTAGAATCGATAGGCTCTCTTCCTTCAGATAACAGCAAGGCTCTTGTCCTAAGAGAAATAACAGATATGTTCCTAGATTCTGGATTTCTTTATCTTGGTAAGAGACTTGGAGAGAAAACTCTTGATTCAGCTTCCGATATCAAGATCAAGCCTGAAAAAGCCAAAACCTTGTCTGGAATAGCTTCCACTTTTGCAGAATATGATTTTGATGAAGTAGCAGATAAGATTTTCAAAAAAGCTTTGAAAGAGGCTGAAAAGATTGAAGAAGAAAGAGAAAAGGTCGAAGTCTTTATCTATATAATCGAGGAACAGTTGGATAAGGATCTGAAGGGAAGAGCACAAGAGAACATCGACAAAGTTCTTTCTAAAGCGTTAAATTTGGCGGAAAGAGATCGCGGAATTATACCACTCGCTATGGTGGCTGAAACGATGGCCAAATTGGATAAGAAAAGGGTTGAAGAACTCTGTCAGCGTGTTCTCGAATATATCCGAGATGAAAAACCAGAAGATGATTGGAGAATAGTCGTTACTTTAGTGGCTAAAGCCTTTTCAAAGATCGGACGATACAAAAGATCGATGGAGTTAGCCGAGGAGCTTACATCTGAAAACGGTAGCGATATACATCTATTAGAAATAGGGACCTCTTTCTCTAACGAGGGACAGATCGAGAGGGCACTTGAAATAAGAGATCATATGAACAACAGAGAGCTCAAAGATCCTTTGACAGGCCAGATCGCAGAGGACTTGATCTTGGATGGGCTCTTGGAAAAAGCTTTGAGACTGAAAGAAGATCTTAAAGACGAATTCGAAAGGGATCTATTACTCAAAAACTTGGTCTGCCACTACGGAACGGATGATCGTGAAAGAGCGAGAAAATATCTAAACCAGATTAGAAGCGAAGAGATGAAAGCCCTTGCATATATTGAGTTAGCGAATTCATATCTTAAAGAGAAAAATAACTATCATAAAGCAAAAGAATTCTCTCTGAAAGCGAAGGAGATGATAGTTGACTCCGAGAGTGAGTCAGTTAAAGTAGAACTCATAGAGACTTTAGTAGATGTCGAACTAAAAGATCAGGCCTATGAATTGGCTGACCAGATAGCAACATCCGAGGAAAGAGCGATAGCTTTTGGCTCTATAGCTGCTCATACCTGTTGAAGTAGGATTTGTCGAATTTTCATACTAAGTGTGTGCAGGAAACCCTTTCCTTCATGTGCAGGACTTTATCCTTTCAGTCTTGAAACTCACTAGTTGAGGGAAAAGAGGACAAAGTCCTCGCATTCTCGTTAGCACTGCGAAGGAGAGGGAGGAATGCACTTTCACTTACCTTCCTGGCTTAACCGTAAATATCACCAGAATAATAGTTAAAGAAGGATGCGCCGCACGGTCAAGATCAAACTTTCTCCTAACAACAGGGAAGCAATAGAAAGAACAGCCTCACAGTTCAGAGAGGCCTGTCAGTACGCCGTTGAAGCAGGTTGGCGAGACGATGATTTGAAAGTATGTTCAAGAAAAAAACTGCACAAGATGGTGTACGATGATCTTAGGGAACTAACGGAACTACAGGCAAACCTGGTAATCCGAGCTATCTCACGTGCAAAGGAAGCCATCAAAAGTTGCGTGCAGAAATTGAGAGATGGATTCAAAGCAACCAAACCATACTTCGATTCAGATTCAGTTGCACACGATCAGCGGACCCTCACTGTTTCACTTGAAGATGAACGGTGTTCTATATCTACAGTGGACGGCAGAGTGAAAGCTGATTTTGTACTCCCTGAAGAAGATAAAGAATATTACCAGAAATACCTTGACGGTAGTTGGGATATTACTCAGTCAACCATAGAAGTCCATGAATATGAAGATGGCGAACCGATATATCTACATCTAGGATTGGAGAAAGAAAATGAAATCGAAGAAAAAAACGATCCGACCGTGATGGGCATAGACCTCGGCATCAACACTTTAGCTGTCGCGTCAACAGGAGAATTCTATAAGGCACGACAATTGTTTGAAGAACGGAAAAGGTTTGAAGAGATCAGGGGCAAGCTGCAGCAAAAAGGCACACGTTACGCTCACCTGACAATAAGACAGATGAGCGGACGTGAAAACCGCTTCGCTCGCGATACGCTGCACCAGATCTCCAAGAACCTGGTCCGGGACGCTAAAGAGCACGGTATAGACGTGATAGCATTCGAAGATTTAAACCGCATAAGAGCTAAAATGCCGAAAGAGAAGCGTTACCACGTCTGGTGTTTCGACAAACTGTACCAGTTCGTCAAGTATAAAGCCGAAGAGAAAGGGATTAAAGTTGTTCAAATCGATCCAAAAAACACAAGTCGTAGATGCAGTCGTTGTGGGCATACAGAAAAAAACAACAGAAGAAAAGCCGTATTCAAGTGTAAAGAATGCGGCTACGAACTGCACTCCGATTATGATGCTTCAAAGAACATCGGTATGAAATATCTCCAGACACGGCAAAAGTCTGTGTCTGGCCCGGGCCATGGTCAACTGGCCCTGAAGTCAGGAACGTTGAAACTGAGTGGAAAGTTCACTCCACGTTAATAGGCGGAGTTCACTGACAAGTTTCCCTCCTTTAGGAGGGGAGTAGTTGAAAAAGTATTAGTACTCGTGGTTCTATATATTTATGAAGGGGAAAGTATGTTAGATGAATTGTTAGAAAAAAAGTTGAAGGGGTTGAAAAACGAGGATATTCTAGTGGTTATGGATGATGGTATCGGATTTTTGGGTGAACTTGTCGAATTCGATAGCAAAACCTTGGTATTGAGAGAGGTCTATCAGGCGCCCTGTAAAGAGATAGATTGGAAAGAAGTCTCTTCAGAATCTGATAAAGTAAAAGAGCAGATAGAAGATGGTAAAAAGGTGGGTTTCATCGATTGGACAAAGGTCAATCTCGAAGAAGTATACATCAGGATAGAACATACCTCGAGGATATGGCGGTGGTCCCTTAGAGAAAAGGGAAAACAGGCTCCAACAAAAGATGCGAGCAAAACCAGAAGACCCGTATACACTAAACGCGAGGAACGGGTCAGCAGTATAGGGGATATCCCGGATACTTATCGTAGTTGAATCGAATTTTCAGTAGCAAGGTTTTCATCTAGAATCATTGACTAGTATATGGTTCTGCATATACTAACATGTAAAGTAAATTTCACCCAACTAAAATTTTAAAAACAATAAATCTTCTCCATGCCGTATAAATGAAGAAGAGAAAGATCTATGGATATCTGGTGGTTGCCGCGGCTTTCCTAGCTGTTTTTACCTTGTTCGGTTATAGGAGCAGTTTTAGTGTGCTTCTCGGTCCGATGTCGGAAGATATGGATTGGACAGTAGGACAGACGACTTTGGGCTATGCTCTGATGATGTTGATCTATGGAATCTCAGCCTATTTTAGTGGCGAGATAGTTGATAGGTGGGGAGTTAGATATGCTTATGCGGTTGGAGCTATCTTTGGCGCGCTAGGCTTCCTGCTTTCTTCTTTCGTGAATTCTTATATGCATTATCTTGCTTCTTATGCTATATTTGGTGGGATAGGTACAGGCATGTGTTGGGTGACTTCTACCGCTTCGGTAAGAAAATGGTATCCAGGAAATAAGTATGCTACTTATTGGGGGATCGCTTTCATGGGGGCTCCCGCTGCACAGATCATCACGTCTAGAGGGGCAAGTGAAATCATACTTTGGATGGACTGGAGAGTAGCCATGAGAGTTTTAGGTATAGGAGTCTTCCTGATGATGATCACCGCCGCTTTGATATCAAAAAGAGAGCCAGAAAGATACGGGATGAAGATATTCGATGGCATATATTCTGAGGAAAACCAGATATTTTGGCCGACTCTTAAAGCTTTCAAAAATTGGTCTGCTGTAGGAATGACAATAGCATTTCTCACATGCATGATGGCGGAATTCACTATCTGGACCCAAGCGGTGAATTACTGGCAGGAAGGTACGGGCCTCTCTTTAAGTACAGCTACCAACCTTTACATATTGATCGGCGTTTTTGGTCTCGGAACTATGCCTCTGATGGGTAAGGTCCAGGATATCATCGTCTCAAGATCAAATAACGAGGTCCGGGGAAGAAAGATAAGTTTGATGATCGCTCCGATTGTTGGTATTATTGCATGTATTCTTATGATCGCTACTTCAAGGACGATAATCGCCGGTATCATCGCTACCCTTTCCTTCGCTATTTATTGGGCTACAGAACCTGGTGCTGCTGCAGGCTATATAGGCTCAGTTTTTGGTAAGAAGAACATGGGTCACATATGGGGTTTTGCTACCCTTTGGTCGATGAGTATAGGTCCATTCCTTGGTAGCTTTGTTGGAGGAAGTATATATGATATTACTGGTATCTATAACTACACGATAATCTTTGCGATGGTTTTCTTCTTGTTATCGGCTGTCATGGCTTGGACTCTTCCCGAAGAATATTTGGGAGACAAAGATCATAGTGAAGTCAACAAGTGATATCAGAAAGCACACACCCAAAGTCAGTTTCCATAGAAACTAAAAAGATTTTTAAAGGAGCTTTTGTATCGTGACGAAAATGGTATACTAATATGGATTTTTCATTTTCAAAACTGACCGACGAATACCATCGTATCAAGGATATATTCGTAAAAGATACTGACGATAGAAGAGATGAGATACTCAACGGGCCGATAGTGAAAACGATATTGATATTGGCGATCCCCGTGATGGTATCTAGCGCTTTACATACAGGGTTTAACATAGTAGACACTTATTGGCTGGGAAGACTGGGTGCGGCAGAAGTCGGTGCTCCTACGGCTGCATGGCCGATCCTTTTCACATTTCTCGCTATAGGTATGGGATTATCTACCGCAGGAGTATCTCTAGTATCCCAACATACAGGTGCCGGAGGAGGTGAACAAGCTCAGGAGGCAGCGAGTCAGGTCTTCGGTTTTTTGATGATAATAGGAGTTGTAACGGCTTTAATCGGTGTTTTTACCGCCCCTATAATCTTGAGGTTGTATAGGCACTCCTTCTACCACCCTCGAACACGCTGTACCTTATCTGCAGATCGTTAGTCTCAGTATGCCATTTGTATTTGCATATATCGCATTTAGATTTTTATTGAGAGGTATAGGGGATATGGTCACACCTATGCTTATAAGAGCCGCACTCGTAGTCGTCAATCTGATCTTAGATCCGATACTGATATTTGGCTGGGGCATTTTCCCTCCGCTTGGTGTAACGGGTGCAGCTATAGCTACTGCATTGGCTAGAACTACGGCGGCATTAATCGGTATATATCTTCTCTTCGATGGTAGAGTGGGGATAAAGATCACAGTAAAGAGTATGATGTTGAAATGGAGGTGGATAAAAAAGATCGTTAAGATAGGGGCACCCGCAACAGTAGCTAGGGCTGAAAGCGCAGTTGGATTCGTTTTCTTATTCGGTCTCGTCGCTACTTTTGGTGAAGCACCTGTCGCAGCCTATGGGATAGGTAGGAGAGTGATACACGTGATGACTATCGGGATATGGGGCTTTGCAGGAGCGACGATGACAATGGTCGGCCAGAACATAGGTGCCGATCAAACCGAAAGAGGAGAGACCATAGTTAAAAAGGCAATGTTAGTTTCATTCCTGATATTGATAACGGCCGGACTCTTCATGGTCGGTTTCAGAAATCATATCATAGGTTTTTTCATCGACGATTCCGCCGTGATAGCTGAAGGAGCTAGATACCTAGCGATATTTTCCATGTCAATACCGTTCTTTGGAATCTATAGGATATTTGATTCGACTTTTAAAGGGACTGGACATACTATTCCTGTTCTTTTCTTGACGTTATTCAGGATATGGGGTCTTCGTTTGTTCCTTTCGGCTCTGCTTGCATTGCCCGCTATCAATCTAGGCTTGATTGTATTGAATATCGGATTCGATATCGGAATTGTTGGTATATGGTATGGCATGGCCGCGAGTAATATAATCGGTGCAGGACTATCGGCCATCTACTTCTTGTCTGGACGATGGAAGGAAAAGACGATCGACGCTTGATAAGAGTCACAGATATCAGTAGTTAATTATTTCATACTGATTAGGATGATATTCCCTTCTTCTGTGATAAGCAACATTTAATGACATCTCAAGATTGTCGAGCAGATTTCTGATCGCATCACCTAGATACATGATAACATCTGCTACAAAATTGAAGACCCTTTCTAAGAGCCTCTGAGTAGTTTCACGATGAAGTAATTTGACCTCCACGGTGATATTTTCAGTCATTTCTTTGTCGCTTTCATCCAACTGGACAGTTATAGTGAGATTAACTTCACCTCTTGATCGAGGAGTCCATCCACCAGTATAATAGCCGTCACCTGCAATCTGATCCATACCACTGCCATCATCGACTAATTCTATGGTATCTTCATCAGTGCTGAATTCTACTCTTACATCGGCTCCCTCTATAGGATTCACCCCATCATTCAGTGATATTGTTATCCTAGTTCTTTCTCTCCATTGAGTCGCTATATAGGGTCGATGGACCCAGAAATTAACCTCTTCTGGATCAGGAGATTTTTCTATTGCATTAGAAGCATTTATCCGGCCACCAACCAAGGTTCGATTTTGGAGAGGATCGCTAGAGTCTGCTGATGAGAGAATTATATTCTTTAAATTGTTATAATCGTAAGAGGGATCATGTGATGCTAGTAATGCAACTAAACCAGAGACGTGAGGAACTGCCATAGAGGTACCTCTTTGAGAAGAATACTCACCATCAGACCACGTACTGTTTATATCCACTCCTGGTGCCCCTACATGAACACTTCGCTTCCCGTAATTTGAGAAACCTGCTAGCTCGTCGTCTTGATTAGTGGCTGCTACAGAGATGATATTCGGAAGGTCATAGTTACCTGGATAAGATGGTCTTTCTCCATTATTTTCTCCTTCGTTCCCAGCGGCGGTAACGAAAAGTATACCTTCTTCTAGATGTTGTTCAATAGCTTCGTAAACCAAGTCACTACGTCTTCTACCCCACCAACTGTTGGAAGTAACGACTATATTTTCTCCATCTCTTTTTCTCTCTAGAACATAATCGAGCCCAGATAATATATCAGCTAGGGTTCCACTACCTTCAGAATCAAGGATTTTGACTCCCATCAAGCTAACATTCCAATTCACTCCTACTACGCCTTCTTCATTGTTTCCAACGGCTCCTATCGTACCTGCTACGTGAGTTCCATGTCCATGGTCATCCATCGGATAATAAGAATCGTTAACTGCATTGTATCCATGATGACCGTCTTCGCTGGTCCACATATTATCTTTTAAATCAGGGTGGTTGTAGTCGATACCAGTGTCTAGAACAGGAACTACCACTTCTTCACTTCCGGTCGTTATATCCCATGCACCAGGAGCGTCTATTTTTTCCATCGCCCATAGCGAATCGTAGCCCGGATCGTTAGGGATATTTGACTTTTCTACTAGATAATTGGGTTCAGCATGTACTACTTCCTCTCTCTTTCTGAGAACATCTATAGCATTCATAACTTCTGTTCCTTCCTTTAACGTTATCTCAGCCGTGTTGATCGAAGGATATAGCCGCGATATCTTCCCTTCAACTAGGTTCAAAAGGTCTTCAACTTGGTTTTCTAACACGCCTTTGATATCATTCGTCCTCAAAAGGTCTTCATCCATAGGTTCAATTCGCACCAATATGGTTTCTTCACAGTAACTGATTGGCAGTTCTTCGTAATTTCCGGAGGAAGAGTTGTAATGACGATCCTTGGAATTTAAATGACTATATTCTTCGCTTTCAGAGTTAGCTATGTCGCCCTGTACTGAGACCACTAGAACGCTTAGGAGTAAGAAAAATGTTACTAATAAAACGTATATTTTGGTTCTCATGTCGATCCTACATCCTCTTTTAAATAGGAAATCGATGCTTTATATTTCTTGTGGAAACTAGAGATATTAAAGCTTGAAGAATTTTTCACAACTTCTACTCCTCTTCTAATTCATCATCTATGACTTCGAATATCTCATCTTCTAGATCCTCTTCTTCGTCTTTTTCTATCCTTGTACCACACTCCGGACATTTTTTAGTATCATTAGGAATGATATTTTCACAATCCGGACAAATCGAAAGTTCCTCTCTCTCTTCCGTGACATCTTCATCTTCTTCGGAAGGAATTTCTTCTGTGACATCTTCACCTTCTTCAGTAGATACCTCTTCTGCTTGAGTTTTTGTACTGATCCCTAATTTCCTTTTTAGAAAAGATACAGTTGAAACAATTTTATTTTGAATTGAATTTATAAATCCATTTGCCTCTTTAGATTCTCCTTCCTCACCTCCTCCTATTTCAGCTTTTTCTTCAGATTCTTTTAACTCTTCTGGGAGCCCCTCTTCCAAGACACTCTCATGAATCGGTCCTATCTGATCTTTCCTAGATTTTTTCCTAATAAAATCTGAGATTGAAGAAAGACTATCTTGAACAGACCTAAAGCTTCTATTTAGAATATTTGACTTTTTCTCTTCTTCCTTTTTATCTTTCTCTATTACTTCTACTATCAAGTGGACACCCTCAACATCATTCACTTTCACCTTCGTTCCCGCCTCTATTACTTTTTCTGATGTAGCACTCCATAACTTGCCTCCGTCGATCAGTCTTACTTTTCCAGAAATGTTTTCTGGTCTGACCCTTTTTATAACATAACCCTCACGACCTTTTAAAGTAACCTTACTAGTGGTGGGTGAGGGTGGAGAAAAGAATTTCAGATACAACAAATATATGAAAGGAGACAATAATAGTAAGGCTATAATTATCAATAAAGCGCAAACCGCCATAAATAGGTCAACCGTGCTAAAATATTTTTATTTTTCCCCTAGAGAATATTCAAACATTTAAATCAAGATATCCGGAGCATTGACTACATCAAGAGTAAACAAACGTCTAACGTCCCCGGATAGCACTCACTATGCCATTAAAAAAATTGAAGAACCCTTTGTCCTCAAATTCTTCTTCTAATGGTTCCCCGCAAACGGGACATTCTTTCACGTATACCGTTATCACTGTCTCACATCCTGGACAGACTTTGTGTTCATCGAGATCTCTATCTAATTCTACCAGTTCCTCATCTGCTTCTATCATCTCACTTACTTTTAAGTGGACCCCCTCGACTTCATTTACCTTTACCTTTTTCCCCCTTCCTATTTCCCTATTAGAAGTTGCGCTCCAGACTTTACTGCTGTTTTTTATCTTCACTTTGCCAGATATATTTCCTGGTTTTATCCTCTTTATCACGTAACCTTCTCGGTCTTTCAATGTCTTATTGGTTGTGGTCGGGGTCTCTGGAGTTGTAAATTTCAGATATAAGAGAAATAAGACTGGCAGTAATAGACCCACTCCCCAGACTATTATCACGAGGTATTGTATTACCATATTGGAGATATTGCAGATTACGTATTTTTATTTTTCCCCACGGATTGCAAAATATATTCTCCCCTGATATAAGTGAATGGGGATTGAATGACATCGATTAACATAACGAAATTTTAAAGAATGGTCGAATAACGAGTAAAAATTCCAAAAGTTATGTAAAAAAGGAAAGCCAAACCGCCTACTTTTAGAAAAATAATATTGACTTTCTCGTCTGTAGCCATGAAGACCCCGTAACCGACGGATTTATCGGAGAAAGGTCTGACAGGTTTTATCTTCCATGGAGTCCCGTCGTATCTTAAACCAGCTATCATGTCACCGAGTAGATGGGAGAAAACTCCTAAAGTGATTCCTAAGAATATCGCTAACCCGATAAATATCCCTAGGATATTGCTGGTGAACATCGCTGCAAGAAAACCGATCATCGCTCCTAGAATAGCGCCGAAAATTATCCCGAATGTGACATTGTGAGTCAGATCTCGATGGTCTATCGGTAAAAGCTTGATCAGATCGGTATCAGGTAGTGAAGAGAAAAGAACAGTGATTATAATAAATGATAAGGTTATAACATTCAATCCGAATGGTGTCATCAGTAAGGAAGATATCAAAAGTGACAATCCAACATGACCTTTCCAATTCATATTATCATTAGAGTATTTTTTCGAGTATGGCCTTTCTTACAACATGAGCGAAATGAGACTATTGAGATAAAAGCATTTTGATTGACAAAAAGACGAATATTTTTGACTCTCTTCAATGATGTGCCTTATTTAAAAGACCCTAAAATAAAGGAATTTATCTGAGTATCTTTTATATATCGCTTACATCATATACAGGACTGGTCACACAACAAACACATGATTGGATATCTTAAAGCAATCAATCCATTATATATGGCCCAACCAGCCCAAAATAGGGAGGGAGGATTGGGGGTCCTGGCAAAGGATCTAACCCGGGGCCCTCATATCACTTCCACTGATTTCTCAAAAAATAGAAAAAGGTTTTTGTTCTAGATAAGGTCGAGTTCTTTTCCGAGTTTTTCGTAAATCCTCAGTACTTCGTTTAGGTCGTCTTTGGTCAACCCAGCATTTATCTGATTTCTGATCCTCGCTTTGCCTTTTGGCACCATCGGATATACGATCGCGAGTCCGAAGATTCCTTCTTCGTACAATCTATCGGCTAACTTTTGACATTTTTTGCTGTCACCGACCATCGCTGGAACGATCGGCGTTTCGCTGAAACCGGTATCAAATCCCATACTCTCCATCTCGCTCTTGAAGTATTCTGTAAGATCCCACAGTTTCTGGACCCTATCGTTTTCTTCTTCAACCACATCTAGTGCTTCTATATTTATCGCTGCGACATGAGGTGGGAAAGCTGCACTTAAAAGCCAGGAACGAGAAGTATTGTAGGCGTACTTTATCAGCCCTTCATTTCCTGCCAACATACCACCGAAGCCGCCGAAAGCTTTAGAGAACGTTCCCATCTGTATATCTATATCGTCTACTAGATCGAATTCCTTCGCTATACCGTGACCACCTCCAAGGACTCCTTCTCCGTGAGCGTCGTCTACGTAAGTGAGGGCACCGTATTCGTCAGCGAGCTTTTGGATTTCGTCCATCTTGGCTACATCACCGTCCATACTGAATACGCCGTCTGTAAGGACGATCTTTCTGTTGTATCCTTCTTCATCAGCCTTCTTCAGACATTCTTCTAGTTCTCCCATATCCGAATGGCTGTAGATCATCTTGTCGGCTTTGAACATCCTTTGGGCGATCATGATCCCGTCGATTATACTGCCGTGGTTCAATTCGTCAGAGATCAATACGTCTCCTTTTCCGGCCAACTGTGGAACTAGACCAGCATTGACCGCAAAACCGGTCTGATAAGTCATCCCCGCTTCACTCTCTTTGAACTCGGCTATCCTATCCCAGAGTTCTTCGTGGATGTCCATAGTGCCTGCGATAGACCAGTCAGAACCAGCGCCGGCCCCGTATTCCTCTATAGCCTTTTTACCGGCCTCTCTCAGCCTAGGATGATTAGCTAGATCAAGATAATTGTTAGAAGCCAACATTATGCATTCTTTTCCGTCTACCGTCACGTGAGGCTGCGAAGGCCCCTCGAGATTTCTTATTGTCCATGTCAGTCCCTCTTCTTTCATTTCTTCGTATTTTTCCATCAGATAATCAGTCTTCTTTGCCATGCTATCTATCTCCTTACAGCCCCCCTTAATGATTGAACCAACTTAAATTTTTCTAAGGTTCTCCCCATCCCCCTCCACCTGGTGTCTCGATCCTAATCGATTCTCCATCCCGGAGTTCGATAGTGATCTTACCTCCGATATCTTCTGTTTTTCCTTTACAAACCTTCAAATTTTTTCCTACCTCGCCATCTTTTCCTCCCTTTACCCCTTTAGGCGGGATTTTTCTTCTCTCTGATTGTATAGAGACTTCAGCATCTTCTATCAATTTGATCTCTCTTATTATCCCATCTCCTCCCGAATTTTTACCATCCCCACCTGAATCTTCTCTTAATTCGTAAGCTTCGACCTCCAGAGGATAATCATTTTCTATCGATTCTATAGGTGTATTTTTTGTGTTGGTCATATGGACGTGCACTCCATTCTCTCCCTTTCTTGTCGAGGTAGCTCCTGCTCCTCCACCAATGGTCTCGTAATAGGTGAAATCTTCATTTCCTATGATCAGGTTGTTCATGGTTCCCTGACTCTCTGCAGGTATCCTTTCCGGTATGATCTTGAAAAGAGCTCTTAGAATCAATTCTACGACTCTCTGTGATGTTTCTACGTTACCGGCCGAGACCGCGGCTGGCGGTTCTGGGTTCAAAACGCTCCTTTCAGGTACATGAATATCTATAGGCCTGTAACAACCGTTGTTAACCGGGACGTCCGCCGGTAACAGACATCTCAAGATATAATATACGGCTGATAATGTGACAGGTTTTGGAGCGTTGATGTTACCTTTCACCTGCGAATCTGTACCTGAAAAGTCAAAATACATCTCATCTCCTTCAATCTTTACCTCCACCTTCAATTTCACGTCTCTTTTCCATTCCATGAAATCTTCTGAATTCACATTTTTATCAGGAAGTTCCTCTATCATTTTCCGGGTCCTTTTCTCCGAGTATCTCATAACTTGATCTTTGAAAATCCGATATTCTTCTAGACCGAATCTTTTTACCGTCTTCCTGAACTCTTCTGCTCCTTTTTCATTAGCTCCTATCTGTGCTCTTATATCGCCTATCCTTTCCCTAGAGGAGCGAGATTTCCCGAGGAGTTCGATGACATCTTGGTTTATCGTTCTTTCTTCTACCAATAATCTTGGAGATATAACGATACCTTCTTCTTCCAAAGTTTCGCTGTTTCCCGGCATAGAACCCGGCGTTTTCCCTCCGATATCTGAATGGTGAGCTCGATTTACCACGTAACCTAGCAGATCATCACGAAGGAAGACGGGTTTTATCACTGTTATATCTGGAAGATGCGTACCTCCGGAGTAAGGATCATTCAGGATCACCTGGTCTCCCTTTCCAGGTCCGCAGTTAGAGACAGCGCTTTTCAAAGCGTTCGGCATAGCTCCAAGATGTACAGGGATATGCTCGGCTTGTGCTATCATCTCTTCTTCTGGAGTGAAGAGTGCACAGGACTCATCCTTCCTCTCTTTTATGTTCGGGGAGTAAGCACTTCTTTGAAGGGCAGCCCCCATCTGTTCCGGGATCGCGGTAAAGGCGTGCTTCATCACTTCAAGTTCTGTTGGCTTCAATTCTCTCATCTTTTCACCTTAAGGTCTATCACACCAGTTGATCTATTGGTCCATCTCCAATCTGGCGGAACGAGGATGGTCGAGTTCACTCCCTCTATCACGCTTGGCCCTTCTCCTTCGTCTCCTTCAGAAAGGTATTTTCTCAGGTATATGGAAGTGTTTTTCCATCCTTCAGAAAAAAGACACTTTCGATCTTCTGGATGTTCGCCAAGAGTCGAAGTAAACGGAAGTTCTTCTATCTCTCTTTCTTTTACTATCTCTATATGAACTCTGACGACCTCTATCGCTTCATCTTTATTGGCGTATCCGTATTTCTTCTCATGTTCTTCGTGGAATCTCTTCGAGATATCATCTTCTGAGCCTAGATAGGGGATATTTATATGATAGCTCTGGCCTTTATACCGGAGACCTAGAAGAATACGCATTTCCCCTTCCTCTTCTACATTTTCTTTCATCTCGTTGATAGTTTCTTTTATCTTCTTCTCATCTTTTAAAGGTACCAATAATGTTCTACTGTAATCATGAACTACATTCCCGGTGACCATTCCCAAAGCAGAAAAAACACCTGCCATAGGAGGAATGAGAACTCTCTCCATACCGAGCTCTTCAGCAATAGAAGAGGCGTGGAGCGGTCCAGCACCTCCAAACGCGAGTATCGCAAATTCTTCAGGATCTACACCTCTCTCGACTGTGATCTTTTTCATCGTTCTAGACATCTTGGAATTTGCAACTCTGAAGATCCCTCTCAAAGTTTCCTCATAACTCATACCTAGTTGTTCAGATAATTTTTTTATAGATTTTTTTGCTGCATCGTAATCGAGTTCCATCTCGCCGCCGAGGAAATAATCTGGATCTATGTAGCCCATCAGCAATAGGGCATCGGTGACCGTCGGTTCTTTTCCTCCTCTACCATAGCAAACAGGTCCGGGTCTCGCTCCTGCACTTTCCGGCCCGACTCTCAAAGATCCTCCTTCGTCACATCTAGCAATGCTGCCTCCACCAGACCCTACAGTTACGATATCGACCATCTTGGATTGGATAGGAAAACTCTCTATCTCGCCTTGGTCTTTCCACGATATCTCACCATCTATCACGGTAGCCATGTCCGCACTAGTTCCCCCCATATCGAAGGTTACTATGTTCGGCATACCTAACTTTTTTGCGATGTAAGCACCACCAGCTATCCCGCCTGCTGGACCAGAATACAAGCAATCTACAGCGTCTATCTTGGAACTTTTCTCTAGCCCTCCGCCTGACTTCATTATGTACGGTTCCTTTCCAAATATACCTGTAAGAGAGTGGAAGTAATCTTCGACGAGAGGGCCCAGATAGGAGTCCAATAAAGTGGTCAATCCTCTTTCGTACTCCCTGAATTCCCCAGTAACTCGATGTGAAAGAGAATGATCTATGTCATATTCTTCCAATGTCTTTCCTATCTTTTTTTCCTGTTCCGGGTTTCGATAAGAGTGAAGTAAACACACGGCTGCAGAGAGTTCTTTTTCGCTGAGTTTTCTAGCTATTTCTCCGACTTCATTTTGATCTATCTCTTCGCTCACTTGACCATTAGCATTAGTTCTACATGAAATACCGAATGTATTTTCTTTTTTCAGCGGAGGCTTCGGTTTATTTACATCAAGTTCGTAGAGTTCCGGCCTGGTCTGTCTTCCAATGAACAATATATCTTCAAAGCCTTTGTTTGTTAAAAATGCAGATTCGATCCCCTCGCTCTCTATGAAAGCGTTAGTAGCTACCGTTGTACCGTGAAATACGTCATCCTTCACTTCGATATTTTCTCTATCTAAGGCTTTTCTTATCGCTTTTTCTGGATGTTCTGGAGTAGAGGCAATCTTGAAATGTTTGATATCGTGGTCGATTATCACAAAATCGGTGAAGGTACCGCCTATGTCGATAGAGATTGACATGATATGGTAATGGTAGACATATGAGGTAAATAGTTTTTTAGGATTTTTCGTTGATCAAATAGAATTTTATCCTAATATGTTTTTGGTCTTTGAACCCTCTAAAGAAAAGTAGACAAGCTCCCTTAGGAATTTAGGAGCCTTCAAGAAAAATGCTTTTATCCCTATATATAAATTGTAAAGATACTGAGACTATTTTAAATAAACTCTAATACGCCGTCGAGCGGATTCGAACCGCTAGCCGCTCGGTTAACAGCCGAGTGCTCTGCCAATTGAGCTACGACGGCATTCAACATTAGGATGCTAAAAGGTATTCCTATTAAATATTTTTTATCTTGGGAGCATCCCAGTCAATTCCTCTATTGTTCTTCCCATATCTTTCAACTCTTCGATCAGTTCCCTTTCGAATTTTTCATGCTTTTCGGTAAGCGATGCTCCATGCTTCGTCGGCTCGATGATCTTGTCTTTTTGGAGTAGACGGAGGGAATACCTGATCTTGTGTTCCTCGATATCCATCTTCTCGCTTAACTTATTTATCCCGATGGGTTGTTCTTTCTTGACCACATCTAGGATTTTGATCGTTCTTTCGATCATTTCCAATTCAGATCTCAACTCATTTGTCAATGAATGCTCTGCCATGATGAATCCACTATATAAGGTAAGATAACGATATATAAAGAAAAGGGTTCACTAGGGTGATTTAGATTTTTTGTTTTCCCAACGTTCGAACATCGAATTTTTAATCTCTAGAGAGTCTAAGATCTTTCCCACGAGAAAATCTACGATATCTTCTAAAGATTCTGGTTCGTGATAGAATCCAGGCATCGCAGGTAAGATGATCGCTCCTTCGGCAGAGAGTTCATACATGTTCTTCAACCAAGTGGTGGTCATAGGAGTCTCTCTAGGTGTCAGTATTATCTTTCTATCTTCCTTAAGGAAGACAGCTGCTGCTCTAGTGATCAAATTATCAGATATTCCATTGGCTATTTTCGATATAGAGGACATCGAGCACGGCACTACAGCCATCGCATCATATAGAGAACTTCCCGAGGAAGGGGGAGAGTCTAGACCTTCAGGATCATAAACTTCATCTGCCATCCTAGATATCTTATCGTATTCTATATCTAGTTCTCTCTTCAATAGGTCTTTACCTGCTTCTGACACGATTAGTTCCACCTCCACATCTTCATTTTCGCTCAGGACCTCGAGTAGTCTTTTTCCATATATCACGCCAGAAGCGCCGGTTATACAGAGGAGTAACTTCATGTTTATACAAATGCGTTGATGTTATAATATGCTTATGGATTCTAGAACCTCAATTCCATATTTTCTAGTATAGTAGAACTTCTTTTGTACATCGCTATCATCAATAGAGCCGAAATATCAGCAGCGAATATAACAGATAAAACACCTAGGATACGATCGATCTCTATCAATGTGAAAGGAAATGCCAGAAATATCACAGAGAAGATGAGAGCTAACATTATCATGGAATACATCGTTATGATGTCCGGTGCTCCTCTTGTACTCTCGTTGAAATTCGGAAACCTCGCTGCAGCCCAGAGACCGATACCGCTCATGAGAAATATAAATACGAAAGATGAAAAGATAGAAAACAAAACGAAAGATAAAGGATAATCAAGTATCACTGGTAGTGGTAAAGCGATCGTAAGGACTATTATAGGAGATGTTAAGATCACCGCGAGTGCCTTTCCAGAGGCTAAATCTTTCGTTTCGCAGGGAAGTGTGTATAAACTCCACAATCTAGCACCATCTCTGCCAAATAGATTTAGCGACGGGATTAAAGTGTGTATGACAGCGGCTAAAAATGCAGTCATCGCGATCAACGATGGATAAAAATACTTCCCTAGACCAAGACCCAGATCTGGTTGAGGACCAAGGCTTAGATAAATAAACAACAGTCCGATCCCCATCGTAGTAACGACCAGTATTGAACTCGGAACCTGTTTTCTTCTCCATCTTCTCTTGAATTCCGCTTCAGTCATCAATCTTGTAGATTTAGAGATAAATTTTGGTAATTTCAGACTTTTCCGGTGAAGAGAGGAACTTTCTGTATTTTGGCTAGTACTAGTCCAAACTTCTTCGTACACAGGAGCGCTCGAAAAGACCGCGATCAGTAAAGAACCTAACAGTAATAAGACCGTGTATCCGAGTTGGTAAAGAGAAGATGCCCCAGAGTGTAAAATCATGGCTGTAAAAGTTATCATCTGTCCGGCTACTACGAGATTGACCTTTTTTAGCCATCGATTCTTAACGTGAGATAGTACGGAAATGTTAAATCCGACCAAAGGTGCTAAAACCATGAGTAAATAAAGCATGGTGAGAAAGTGAAGATCGATCGGGAGTTCTATATTCCCTATTTTCACCACGAACAGTACCACGCTCATAGCTATTCCGAAGAGTAAAAGATTGTAAAATAACACTCTCAATAGTTTAGAATAAAAAACAGAATCAGAATCCAATGGAGAAGAAAAATAATACTTTTGAGACTTATCTCTCAACACTCCTTCTAGTGTTTCGGTAGCAGACTTAGCTGAAAAAAAGAAAAATATGCTAAAAAGGACATTTCCTTGAGAAGGGTTTAGTAGGAGTTCGTCAAGATCTGCTAAAAATTCTACCATAGACAGTATGAGCCAAAAACCTCCAAACATAAGAAAAATGAACCAGAGGGTCATCAAGGGATGTTCCTTGATCTTCCGTTTAACCCCTCTAAAGGATTTTAGTATATCCGAAGAAAACAGCTCAAGAGACTTGTTGGGCGTGATTGATCACCTCTATGAATACCTCTTCAAGGTTATCTGAGCCATTCACTCTCTTCAACTCGCTAACAGTTCCTTCAGCTACCAGCTCTCCCTTTTCTATTATCCCTACTTTGTCTGCAACATCTTCCGCTACGGGAGTTATATGAGTACTCATCAGTATACATTTTCCTTGTGACGCCAAGTCCTTGATCTTAGATTTGATGTCTTGAGAAAATCTAGGATCCAAAGAATTCGTCGGCTCATCCAATATAAGATTGGGAGGATCGTTTATGATAGCGTTGATGAACAGGAGCTTTTGTTTCATGCCCTTAGAATAACCTCCGATCTCTTTGTGGATGTGCTCGCCGATCTCTAAGTCCTGAGAGAACTCCTTGATTTTCTGGGACAGTACGTCTTCATCAACCCCCTTGAGTGATCCCATCATATGTAAGAACTCTTCACCTGTTAACCTGGAATAGAGATCAGGATGTTCAGGCATGTATCCAAACCTTTCTCTGACATTTTTATCCTGTCTAGCAGATCCCCCATCTATCCTGGCTGTTCCGGAATCAGGCTGCAAAAGTCCTGTGAGGATCTTAATCAGAGTTGTCTTCCCTGCACCGTTCGAGCCCAGAAGAGTGTATATTTTGCCCTTTTCCAGGGAGATATTTATCCCTTTTAGGGCTTCGAATTCTCCGTAGGACTTTTTAAGATCTTTTATCTCTATCATCAGTTTCGAGATACTCTTATAAAGCCACTGCAGGGAATTACTTCAACGCCTTTTTTCTCAAGCTCGTCCAAAAATATGTTCATCCCTAGAGAATCGCTGGCCATGTGACCCGCTATTATGTAATTGATGTGATTCTCTTCAACTTTTTCTCTATGATCTTCGCTGAGATGCATACCTATTATGGTTCCGACACCTGCCTCGGCTAATTTCTCATAGGAGTCTTTGCTTCCTTCAGTACCACCAGTCATTTCGACGACGACTTTTCCTGCTCGATTGTCTTCACTACCGACTAGCATATCAGGCCCTGCATTGAACTTTCTCGCTTCGTGATATTCAGGTATATCCTTCAGGAAGTCAAGTACATCTTCTACCTTTTTGAAAGATTGATCCTCAATTTTATCAGTCAAAAATGATTCGACAAGATTATCTGTGACAGTATGAAGACACATCATAGGTACATCGAGAAGTTTAGCTGCGTCGAGACTTTGATTGTAATTTGCTCCCATAACCTTCCTCTCGACTTCTTTCATCCTTTCTTTGACCATTCCTTCGGCAACATTGATCGGAACACCCCACTCTTCTAACATATCCTTCTGCAGTTCCATAACTTCGTGCAGTGAAGAGAGACCGATCCCTCTTGGGTGGTGTCCCAATACTAAATCTATCATTTTGCCCTTTTCAGACAAACGATCAGCCAACATGATCTCTCCAGTATCTATATTTATTCCTGTCAGGACCCTTTCCACTTCAGTGTCCGGATCTCCATGAAGCAGTCTAGAGTCCTGGAAAGGATTCTTCAATCTTTGCTCATCAAAGACTTCTTTATCTTTTCCCTCTAATTCCTCATATTCTTCTTCAGCCTCTTCTAGCTTTTCCTTCAATTCCTCTTCGTCTCTGACGTCTCCTTCTATTCCCATCTCGATCGCTAGTTCATATATTTCTTCTAGTTTCATGGTTATCTAGTTATGTAGGAGCATGGGGATATTATATTCTTTTTCATCATGAACCCTATAAATGGTTAAGTAGAATACCCTATATTTCCTATTTCTAAGTGGGAAAAATATTTTTTATATCTTGATTTATAGAAGCTTGATGGTCAGGATATTTGACAGAAAACTTAAAAAAGAAACGATAAAACATTACCTCGGTCAGAGTTTCCTAGCTGCCTTAGTTCTCTTTCTAGGTCTAAATCTCCCTTTATTGGGAGAGGAGATTGTATTAGTAGCGGCAGCAGGTTCTACCGCCTTCATCGTTTTTGCGATACCGAATAGTCAAACCGCCCATCCTAGACGGGTAATCGGGAGTCACCTTGTGTGTGGAATAATAGGCCTGGCATTTCATACCACTTATCCCTCGATATTATCTTTTGAATTGGCCGTTTCTTTAGCCTTAGGCGTTGCGATTTTATCTATGGTGTCTTTATGGTTGGAACATCCTCCAGCGGGTGGGACCGTTCTATTCTTTGTACTAAATCCACAACCCGTTGCGTTAGTTTCTTTACTGTTATTGGTGAGTATCATGGCAACACTCTCGTACGTTCTCCGCCCGTATCTCTATGATTTACTTTGAAATCGAAAAATTATCCCTTTAACCTTCTTAACAAAGAATATATAAAGCCCACATCTTATGGGATGTTGATAACTTTGAGTAACGAAGACGAAGATGAAGTCGTAAGGGTACCTTATCCCGATCGAAGCGAAGGACAGATGTTCGCTATAGCTGAAAATATGCTTGGAGGAGCACGAGTTCGAGTGATCTGCGAGGATGGCGAATCCCGATTGGGCAGGATCCCTGGAAAGCTAAAAAAACGGATGTGGATAAGAGAAGATGATCTTTTGATAGTCGATCCTTGGGACTTTCAGGATGAAAAATGCGATATAAAGTACCGGTACACTAGAACTCAGGTTAACTATCTCAGGAAAAAGAACGATCTTCCCGATAGTTTAGATGTTTTTTAGCTTTTTTGATGGAAAAATTTTTTTGCTTTTAAAGAGATGACAGAATATGAAAATAGATTTACTAGATATCCTTCGCTGTCCCGAGTGCAAGGGTGAATTGATGTTGAATTCAGAAGAGATAGATGAATCCTCAGATGAAGATACTTCCCAAGAGATAGTGGAAGGAACTTTGGCCTGCGAGAAATGTGATATAGACTATCCAATCGAGGACGGCATACCTAACATGCTTCCTCCAGAGAAATGAATTCAAAGATCTTGTCTTATTCCATATACTCCTTCTGTATTTCAACTATCTCTGAGCTACTTTCTGCTTCCCGGTAGTCTTCCAACGGTTCTTTATTCATCTTGACGAATTGTTCTCCCCAGTTGAAAAGAGATAAGATCTCTTTAGCTTGATCTTCTTCACCCATGATGTATAGAGCTGCAGCAATGGCTTCGACCGTTGTCAACTGAAAGGGCTTTCCGTAATTTATTGGGTTTACAGCCACAAGGTAAGGCAGCGCCCTTCCGTTCTCATATTCGGGTATTTTTTCTTCGGCTTCGGTCCAAGTACAGTCTATCGCTCTTATACCGCCTGAATTTGCTTCTGGCTTATCTGCCGGAGATATAGCCTTTTCAGCCATCGGGTTTAAATAAATCCCAGCTTTACCTAGCTCCCTATCATTAACTATCTTTTCAGCGTACTTCTTGTCTATCAACTTTCTTGCAGTGCATTTATCAGGGTCGCACTCCCGATAGTCCAATATAAATAAGTCCATGCAGGAGCCAATTTAAGACGCAAGTAATAAATCATTCGACAATATCTAAAATTTTGGACTTGGTAGATCTTTTCAAAACAACTATTGAAAAGAAGATGGAAAAATATATGAACATGTAAATCCATAAGAGATTACCCGATGATGATGAATCCAAAACTGAATTGTGATGATTGATGGGCAGTCTGAGGGTACAAAACTTAATTTGGAGAGATGAAAAATGGTCACAGGTTTCGACTTACTTCACGATAATAAACCGCTCCAAAAGCATTGGATAAAGAGACTTATCGCTTATTTTATCGATTTTTTCTTCTCTTCACTGTTGGTTTATTTGGTTTTCCTAGGTCTTGCATTTGCCGTACTTGATCCCTCAATGATATGGTATTTCCCGATGACCGCTGGTATGGTACAGGTATTCTATTCTACAGCGCTTGAATACACTAGCCAAAAAACACTGGGAAAATATATAATGAATTTAGAGGTTGAAGCCCTGACCTATTCTTTTGAGGCTTCAGATGCTATCATAAGAAATTTTAGTAAATTACATGGAATATTTGTCCTTTTAGATTGGGTGATCGGGATGGCTAGTGAAGGCGATCCGAGACAGCGCTATCTTGATCGACTTACCGATACTACTGTGAAAGGCCATGGTGAACCCCTACATGTTAGGGAATTCATAGAAGATCATCTTTTAGGGGCGGAGATAAAAGAAAAACTGGATAGATCACATGAGGAAGACGAGGGAGAGGAAATGGAGAAGAGACAGTGCAGGGAATGCGGCGGTGAACTCATGGATATAGGCGAAGGGAAAGCTAGATGTAAGAATTGTGGTCGTATACAATAATAATATGTACATAGCTGTTGATGATACAGATTCTAGAGAAGGTATGTGTACTACTTTTTTAGCTACTGAGCTGATCAAAGAATTTGAAGGATATCAATTATTGGATTATCCAAGGCTTGTGAGATTAAATCCCAATGTTCCTTGGAAGACAAGAGGAAACGGAGCTATAGTCCTAGAATTAGGGATTGGAACTGAGAAAGAAGCGATGATCGGTGATATCGAAGGAGAGCAGTGGACTTTTCATGGAGATCGTGAATGGAAAGAAAATGATTTTAACAAAGTCAAAAATTTAGTGGAAAGATTGGCTCATTTTCAAAGCTCCGATACGAATCCCGGCTTTATCGTGGCAGAAAAAAGACCTCCTAAGGATCTGTATGAAAAAGCAGTAAAAGACATCGTTGAGTTAGACGAAGTTTTGAAAGTACTCGATAAAGAAGGCTTTGAGTACAAAGGCTATGGGAATAAAAGAGGTTTGATCGGAGCTTCCGCCGCCCTCGCTTGGAGGCCTGGAGATATGACCTATGAACTCTTAACTTATCGGAAAAAAGAAAGATGGAGTACCGATAGAGATTTAGACGAAAAGACAATCGAACCTCTTGGCGATATGATCGATTGTTCTTTCGATAGTTATGACCATGAAGAAGATAAACAAGCTATAGCTCCTAGCTCACCTTGTCCAGTTCTTTACGGGGTTCGAGGTGAAGGTCCAGCTGAACTACAAAAAGCTTTAGATATAGTGAAGGGAGAAGAACCAGAGAGGTGGATCACTTTTCTCACCAACCAGGCAACTGATGATCATATACAGCATATTCCTATTTCTGAGGCTGAGCCTTGGAACTCCGTTAAGGTAGAAGGTGAGGTCTGTTCGGCCCCGGATTATATAGAAGGAGGTCACGTACTCTTTGACGTTAAAGATGAGACGGGTCAGATAACAGCAGCTGCGTATGAGCCAACTAAAAATTTTAGAGAGGTAATAAACAGGCTGATAGCGGGTGATAGAATAGAACTTTGGGGTGGAGTGAGAAAAGATCCCAGAACACTCAATATAGAAAAGATGAGGATATTGGAGTTGGAAGAAAAGATTATCAAAGTCAGTAATCCTGAGTGCCCAGAGTGTGGGAAGAGGATGTCCTCGATGGGTACCGATGCCGGTTACAGGTGTAAAAAGTGTAGGATAAAAGCAGATGAAGCTGAAGCTGTCAGAAAAAAAGTCGATAGAGAATTAAGTGAAAAGTGGTATGAGGTCCCTGTTTCTGCTAGAAGGCACCTCACGAAACCATTGGAAAGGATAAGATAGAAGAGTTTTTACTCGGGATAGAACTCGTCGATAAATTTCTGATCTATCCTCTTCAGATCCTTTTTTGGTATTATAGTCAAAAGTTCCCAGGCCATGTCGAGAGTTTCCTCTATCGTTCTATCCTCTTCTACTCCCTGGTCTATGAATCGATCCTCGAACTCCTCAGCAAATTCAAGGTACAGTTTATCTCGATCGCTCAGGGCTTCTTCTCCTACCACAGCTACAAGATCTCTAAGGTCGAGTCCTTCTGCATAGGCGGCGAAGAGTTGATTACTCACGTCTGAATGATCTTTTCTGGTCCTTTCTTCTCCTATACCCTCTTCCATCAACCTAGAGAGGCTCTCACCAGGAGTTATCGGTGGTCTGATACCTTTCCTATGCAATTCCCTTGAGAAGACCAACTGTCCTTCTGTTATGTATCCTGTCAGGTCAGGTATAGGATGGGTTATATCGTCATCAGGCATTGTTAGGATAGGTATCATAGTGATTGACCCCTCTCTATCCAATATTCTACCAGCTCGTTCGTAGATACTAGCTAGATCGGTATACATGTAACCAGGATATCCTCTTCTACCCGGTACCTCTTCTCTAGCGGCCGCGATTTCCCTTAGAGCTTCGCAGTAATTGGTCATGTCTGTCAGAATAACAAGGACCTGCATGTCTTCCTCGAATGCTAAATACTCGGCTGCCGTAAGTGCCATCCTGGGGATCACGATCCTCTCGATAGCGGGGTCGTCCGCTAAATTCAAGAAAAGGACAGATCTTTCCAAAGCTCCTGTTCTCTCGAAGTCTTTTCTAAAGAAATTCGCTTCCTCCGCAGTGATCCCCATAGCACAGAAGACAACAGCGAATTCTTCCTCTTCACCTAAAACTTCAGACTGTCTAGCGATCTGAGCCGCTACACTGTTATGGGGTAAACCAGAAGCACTGAATATCGGTAATTTTTGTCCTCTTACCAGAGTTAACATACCGTCGATAGTAGATATACCAGTTTGAATGAACTCTCTAGGATATTCTCTAGCGGAGGGATTTATCGGATCACCATTTATATTCCTCCTTTCATCTGGAATTATATCCGGACTCCCATCTATGGGCTCGCCTATCCCGTTGAAAACTCTACCCAAAAGTTCTCTAGATACGCCGAACTTCATGACCTCGCCGGTAAATTGGACGCTGGTTTCATCGGTATCTAGTCCTCTAGTTCCTGCGAATACCTGAAGGACCGCACGATCGGTTTCTGCTTCGAGAACCTGTCCTAATCTTTCTTCGCCATTTGGTAACTTAACCTTGGCTATCTCGTCGTAGGCAACATCGCTAATACCTTCTACCACCATTAGTGGTCCGGAGACTTCAGTAACATTCTGATATTCCGTCCTCTTAGACATATCGTCGACCATATCTATCCCTCCTCCTTTAGATCATCTTCTTCGTCCATCTCGTTTTCCTCATCAGCTTCGATTTCTTTTCCACTTTCTCCTTCGATCGGAGAGGACAGTTCTAGTGATCCTTCTAGTTCTTTGAACTCCTCATTCATCTTCATCTCTACCCTGCTAGATTTATCTTCCCATTCATCTGAAGATATATTTGACAATCTGCTTATGTCTTCTAGGACATCCATCTCGGCTAGATCGTCTACAGACACACCCTCTTCGATAGCCGTTTGACCGGTTTCGTAGAACTCCATGATCATCTGGAGCATCCTGAACTGTTTCTCGGGAGAACAAAAAGTGTCTACGTCATGGAAAGCGTTCTGCTGGAGAAAATCTTCCCTGACCATCCTTGCGGCCTGAAGTGCGAACTGGTCGGAAGGAGGAAGAGCATCTGGACCTACGAGTTGAACGATCTCCTCTAGTTCTGATTCTTTTTCTAACAAGCGCATGGTTTCTCTTCGAAGTTCCTTCCAATTTTCGTTGACGTTTTCCTCCCACCAATCACTCACTTGATCTAGATAGAGCGAATATGATGTCAGCCAATCTACAGCCGGGAAGTGCCGTCTGTTCTTAAGTTCTGTATCCAGTGCCCAGAAAACCTGAACTATCCTTAAGGTGTTCTGAGTTACAGGTTCGGAAAAGTCACCACCAGAAGGACTCACAGCACCGATCACAGAAACTGATCCTTCTCTATCACCATGAAGTTCACAGATACCGGCTCTTTCATAAAATGAAGCGAGCTCGGAAGCTAGATAGGCGGGAAAACCTTCCTCTCCGGGCATCTCTTCTAATCTTCCTGATATCTCTCTCAGAGCCTCTGCCCATCGTGAAGTCGAGTCTGCCATCAACGCAACATTGTAACCCATATCCCTATAATATTCTGCTATCGTGATACCAGAGAAAACGGAAGCTTCTCTAGCAGCAACGGGCATGTTACTGGTATTCGCTATCAAAACCGTTCTTTTCATCAGAGGCTCTCCTGTCCAGGGATCTTCTAGCTCAGGGAAATCTCTCAGAACTTCCGTCATCTCGTTACCTCTCTCACCGCATCCAACATAAACTACTATATCAGCATCACTCCATTTGGCCAATTGATGCTGGATTACCGTATTGTGAAGGATCATAGGTGAATTCCCACCGACGAAGTTGTGGGTCTCAGGCACTGTCAGGTCGAAAACTTCTTTTGTTTCATCTTTCACTTCGATAGAGTCAACCGGGTCAGGTAAGAAATGGTCTAGATGATTTTCCGCCATCTTATTCAATTCTTCATCAGCAGTCAGTGAACTGAATTTTCTGAAAATAGGAATACTCATCTTTTCCTCTTGTGTGGTATAGTTGGCTATCTTTATACCGTTTTCTTTGAACTTTTTCCTTGTAAATTCACTATTATCAAACTTTTCTTGGATCAGTTCAGGTGAAACTTTTACTGAATTCACACCTCTGAAATATCTGCTGCCTTCTTTCAGGTATCTTTCGATCTTTTTATACTTCTCATGATCTGTTGCCGTTCTCTTGTAGAAATTTTCTAGTTCTTCTCCTGAGATTCTCACACGGTAGCTTTTACTAGAACTGGTCTCTCTTGAAGCAAGCCTAGGAGGAGTACCGATCCTTGTCAGAGCATAAGCCAGATCGCTAGCCATCTCTTCACTTGAAGTACTTATCTCAATTTCATACTTGGAGAAACTTCCGTCAGCAAGATAATAACCTCTTATGAAAGCCGCAATTACCTCATCGTCGCTTTTCAGCACTTTTCTTGGAATATAACAATTTCTTGATTTGCTTTTCTCCGGAAACCCTAAAGATATTAGAAGATCTCTCAAGGCTTTACAGTTGACTTTTATTGACTTCACTGTTTGAGCGTACTCTCTTTCAGGTTCCACATCGAAAAGTTTGTTGAAGAGATATTCAACTCTTGACAAAAGTTCTTCATCATTGTTATAAAAGTGGACTGAATCGGGTTTCAAACTACCGTCTCCGAGCAGAAGGCCCAAAAGCTCGGCGAGTTCTTCATCAATTTTCTTCGGGACTCTTATAGGGGTGGAGTTCCTCTCACTTTTCACTTTCCTTATCTCATGATCGATTTCCGCTTCTTTTTCTCCATTGACAGGAAGCTTTCTTGGAGCTAGAAGCGTATCTCCTTCTTTTATCTCTCCCGCGGGTTTTTCTATAATCTCCATGTCTGGAGTCAGAACAAACAATTTATGGATAGGTGTGAGTTCAACTTCACGACCTGAGTCAGTATTGAGGATTACAGTTGAATCCGTTTTGCCTTTATAAATACAAGTTGCGTCCTTTTCTACAATTTCACCATCATCCATCGAAAGTACCTTCAGCGGTTCTTCTAATTCGATCAGCTCTTCTCCACCATCTACTTTTCTATCTCCATCGTTTTCATACTCTTCATATACATCTTCAATAGGTTTCTTTGAACCATCAGAGAACATGACAGGAGTATCTCCTGTAACACATTTGCCAGTACCAAAACCTCCTGGTATAGCCGCCGTTCCTCCTTTTGCTAGTGGGAAAAAAGTATCTAAAACTCTTTGACCAGTAACTAAAAGCTCTCCAGGCTGCTTCTTATCTTTGATCGGTCTTCCGACTCTAACAGGCCATCGCTGTTTCATGCTTATTTCCTCTTCACCCTCTTCGTTTTCTAGCACTGCTATGGTCTCGTTTATGTTATATTCTCCTTCGGAAACTATCTCTTTCACTTTTCCGCTTTTATCAGGAGGTACCATTACCTTGTGTTCGACCGTTTTGGTCTCTTCTACGATACCGAGGATGTCTCCATGTTCGACTTTCTCTCCCTCTTCGATTTTTGGCTCAAAAGTCCATTCTTTTTCTTCATCTAGAGGAGAGACTTCTATCCCTCTTTTGATGAAATCACCGGTTTCTTCTACTATACCTTCTAAAGGTCTTTGGATACCATCATAGATCTGCTCGATGAGTCCAGGACCCAACTCTAACGAAAGAGGCTCTCCTGTTCTTTTCACTGGCTCTCCGGGTTTCACGCCGCCCGTTTCTTCGTATACCTGTATCGTAGCAACGTCTTCGTCGAGTTCGATGACTTCTCCGATCAGACCTTCTTCCCCGACTTCGACGACTTCGTACATCTCGACGCCTCTAAGTCCTTCAGCCTCTACAACAGGACCTGCAACATGAATAATTTGTCCAGCTCCTTCATCTTCATCGGGTTTTTCGATCTTGCTTATACTCTCCTCGGCTTCGTCTACCATATTTTCTTTCCTCCTGAATGGATTTTGAAATGATAATCTTTCTGAAATTCATACATCATTCTTTTTCCTCCTGTGAAGTGATATCTATACCTACAGCTCTTTTTATCTTGCCCTTGAGAGGATCTTCTTTATCTTCTACTGGTCCCTCTTTATCGGGTATCTCAACAATTACAGGATAAAGCGTTCCTTTCCTCTTTTTCTCCTTTTCCTGAATATGTTCTCTAATTTCTTCTGCAATACTTTCTGACAGTAAAACCACTCCAACATCTGGGGATTCTAACAGCTTATCCAACCTTTTTTTGCTTTCATATTCGTCGGCTGGAGTAAAGGTTTCATCAACCCCTGCAAGGGAGAAACCTAATGTCATATCCTTCTTCCCAACAACTACCACCTTCTTTTTCATATGTTACCCTCCAGGATCATCAACTCTTTTACCCTTATCGGATCAACATCTTCTTTTATACCTCGAAGAAGCGCTCTCATGTTCCTGAGTTCTATTTCCTTTCCCACAAGATATTTCAAAGTAGGTCCTACAGTAAGTATATGTTGGTTGTTGAGTTCTATTACCATCTTGAGTAACTTCTCATCTAGATAATGTTCAAAATCAAACTTCTGGTCAGACTGCATTTTATTCCTAATATCTTCATATGATGTCCCTTCCAACTGTACCAAAGCTTCGTCAACGCTCGTGGATTCAACCATCTCTTCAAGCTTCCATTCTGGTAATTCTCTTCCTTTAGGTAGGATGCAATCCTTTAGCCTTTCGCTTTTGATTTCTTCTTTGGTTCCTCTCAATATTATTTTAATATTCAGAAGATCGATATATCTTCCGAAAAAATACCTGATTGGAGCTCTCTGTTCAGATTCGACTTTGAATATACCTTCTTTCAGTTTATTGAATGCGTATTTGTCTAAGGTAACATCGAGTTCGAAGGACTTTTCTTCCCATTCCTTCTTTTCTAGAACCTCTTCCAGTTCTGTATCTCTCAATATAGAGAGAGCCTCCTGCAGATTTCTAGCGGAGGTTAGATCTTCTATCACCTTTTCGTCTATCTCTTTAACGGGTTGAAGTCGCTCCTCAACTTCTTCCAATCTATCCTCCTTTATCGCTTTGATCGCACGTTTTGCCATCTTGACATCATATCTCGAAAGCCAGGCTTTAGTGAATCCTTTCGTTTCGTCTGGAGAAGTCCTGTGAGCCTTTTTCATCAGTTCAATATTTTTCTTTTCAAGTTCCTTTTCGACTTCGTCGATATCTTCTCTCGCTTCTTTGGAAATTTCATATCCGTCCTCTTCTAGTTCTGAATATACCTCATTCAGGTTACCCCCCTCTACCAGATCAGATATCTTTTTTTCTTTCAAGTAGGGATTTCCACTTGATCGGAAAACCGCATTAGGATATGTAAAATTCGCTATGCTGATCACCACTCGGTAATAACTCATGAAGAGGATTATCACTAGAAGTAGAGCTAACCCGATGATCAAGAAAACGAAGTTGGTCATCCCTATACTATCTACGAGATCCTCTAACACTTACTCTTCCTCCGGAAATAATATATCAGATATTTCTTTTCTGAGCTGCTTCTTTTTCCTTTCAAGATTTGCTTCAAACGTCAAATCTATACTAGCTCCTTTGTCTGACACCGCCTTAATACCGCCAATAGAGTTTAGATCACCGATCACATTTAAGGAAGGATCTATATTTCTAGAGATATCTTTTATCTCATCTTTGGATTCCTCTGGACAATGTATCTTTACTTCTCCCTCTAACAGATCTCTAGCTTTTTCAATCGACTCTTCAAGATATTCTTGATAATCTTCGGGACCCATCTCTCTCAATTTTTTTCTACTGTTATCGAAAACCCTCTCGATCATCTCTTCCCGGACATTCAACCTTTTCTTCCTAGATTCCAACTCAGCTTGAGATAATATCCTGTTCTTTAACGTTTTTATCTCTCTTTCTTTTTCCTTCTCTATTTCGTTCAATCTCCTTTCTTTTTCCCTTTCTATTTCTTCTCTGATCTTTTCGGCTTTTTCTTTTTCTTTCTCCATTATTGTGTCGATCTTGTTCTGAACGTCTCTTTCTATCTTCTCTACGATCTTTTCCACTGAAATCTCTCTCACCCCATGAATCCAAGCGAGACTATGATGAGTATCGCCACCAGTAATCCAAATATCGCGAAGGTTTCTGACATCACGCTGAATATCATGCCTTTACCGAATGTCTCTTCTCTGTTAGCTACAGCAGCTATAGCTGAACCTGATGTGATACCTTGACCTATACCTGAGATGCCCGCTATACCGATAGAAAGACCTGCTCCTACCGCGGCGATTCCCATCCCCATCGTCATCGTTGGCTCTTCACCCATCATACCGCTGAATACGATCAGGAGTATGCCTATCAGAAGGCCATAGATTGCCTGGGTCTCAGGAAGGACCGAAAATACCATACCTCTACCGAACATGCTCTCATCTTCAGCAACGGTAGCCACACCACTTGCTGAAGCTATCCCTTGACCGATACCAGAAAGTCCGGCAATACCTACTGAGAGTCCAGCTCCGATACCGACAAGACCTATCGGAACATCTATCCCTGCCATAGCATCGCCGCCCCCTAGCAGACCGCTGAATATCATTAGTAATATCGAGAGCAATAATCCGTAGATAGCCTGAGTTTCAGGGAGAACTGAGAATACCATACCTCTACCGAACATCTCACTGTCCTCCGCCACAGTAGCTATACCACTAGCTGAAGAGATACCTTGACCAATAGCAGATAATCCAGCAAGACCGACCGCCAATCCGATCCCTACAGCCATGATACCTACAGGTATCGAAATCGCACCGGTCGCTCCTATCACGCCGGTGAAAAGTAAGATCAATATAGCCACGAGAAGACCATATATGGCCTGGGTCTGCGGTAGTGCCTGAAATACCAGGGATAAGCCGAACTTGTCCGGCTTTTCGGCTATAGTACCTGCGCCGGCGGCACCGGCTATACCGACTCCTATTCCTGCTCCCATTCCAGCGATACCTACTGCGAGACCAGCTCCTATAGTTGCCAGAAACATCCCTCTTCGGTCTTCTTCAACTATAATTGTAATGTCATCACTATATTCTCCATCATCTTCAATCTCGACGTACACATCAAATTCATATTCGTCGTATTCTCTAAACGTGACTTCTATTTGATAATATCCGGCATCGTGTTCGGCAAGAACATTCTTAGAGAAACCTTCTTTTTCGGTGAAATTCCAATTGATACTCGTTATGTTGTTATCTATCTGACTTAGGTCAACGCTAAGCACGGCTCTCACCGATTTATCTGGTTGCAAACTGAGCGTCGTTTCATCACCAACATCTTCACCGTCCATGAGGATAGCTATCTCACTATCTTCCTGAGCCTCGACCGGCTGCATTCCAGCGGCGAATATTAAACTAGACACTAAAATAACAGCCAACAAAGCAACAAGCAAATTTTTTCCAAACTTCGATCTCATCTTCATTTTTTCATCTCCTCCTTAGTTTTTAATTTTGTGTGTTCTCTTTCAAATTTAAAAGGTTCGAATTCGTTTCCTCCACCTTCGAAGAAATATCCAAAGAACTCAACATATTGAAGTCTGAGCGAATGGACGAAGGAACCAAGGCCTTGAAGCGCGAGGTTTATCATATGACCCGCAAAGAATACTAAAAGAGCAAGTACGAAGAAAGGATATGAAGGATCTACCAAACCCATCGCGCCGAGTATTATCAATACTCCACCGATCCCTGTCATCTTATTACTTTCTTTCTTGATATGACCATACAAAGCAACAAGTACACCTATTGCTAATAAGGGCCAGACAATCAACATCCCTACATCTGCTCCGGCGACCAGATCGGTGATCACATTGACGGTAAGTGCTATTCCTGCAGTAGCTAGTCCCAAAGCCAATATTCTTGAAAAAGACAAAAAGTCACCTAAAAAACCGGTCAGTTCGAAAAATGAAAGTCCTTTAGCCCTTAAAGCCAACAGGATAAGCCCTCCTGCCCCAATCGCATATGCTGCGTAGTTTACAGTTGAGGGGAAAGTAAGTCCACCAAGCATCATAGGTGCTATAAGTATGAAAGCGGCCGGCTGCAGCAGCCACCATGATGCATTTTCAAGTATTATCCTTTTGTAATTCTTCCGTTTTATGTGCTGGATCAATTGCAATACGAGGCCGACATTTATGTAGGTGATCCCGATCACCAAAGATATGATGAGCAATATGAGAGGACCATCACCTTCCAACGTTTCCAGTAAAGCAGGAGCTTCGATCCCGAATCTCCCAAGAAGGTTGTGATAATCATCTCTTCCAGGTCCCATATAACCTCCTTGCGAAAGACCAAAAAATATTGTAGATAGTCCTGTGGCAAACATGATCCATCCAAAATTTTTGATCCCTTTTTCGACCTTTCCAGGTCCTTTTATCATAACTACTGCACCGATAGCAATTATTAAGCCATAAACAAAATCACCAAGCATCAAACCGAAGAAAAGAACGAAAGCAGGTGCGACGATAACAGTAGGGTCGACCTCGTCGTATCTCGGAGGAGCGAACATCTTAGTGAGTAACTCGAAAGGCTTGATAGGTTTTGGATTGTCTAAAGAGATGGGTACTTCGTCTGGGTCTGCCGGCTCTTCGTCGACCACCTCAGCGTGACCATCCGCGCTATCGGAGACAATATCTTCGACCTCATCTACCTTGTCTTCTTCCGCCCAGGCTTTTATAACGCTCGTTTTCTTCGTACTGCCAAAATTCTGGACTATCTCCTTTTTACTTCTATATATATTCAATTCTTCTCTCAACACGCGGTATCTTTTCTCCCATTCATCTTTGTACTCTATCAATTCATCGACCAGTGAATCTTGTCTATCTTCTAATTTTGTCAGATCCTCTTTTACACTAGCTAGAGCTTCTTTTGGATCTCCCTCAAGATCTTCCAACCTTAAGCGTCTAAAATCACCTTCACGGAGTGCGCTCTCGTATTTTTTCTTCTCTCCGAGATAAGCTCCTGTCAATATGAGTGATTCTTCTTCCGTTTCTCCCGTCTTGCTGAAAAAAGCACTATCTACATCATCTAAAGCTTTCTTCAACTCAACCGGCCTATCAGTTTTTCCGAGACGCAAAACAGAAAAGCTCGATTCACCGAGCGAACTCAACTCTATATCGATATCTATTATGGTCTTGAGAGCTTTTTCTTTTTCTTTCAGCTCGGCTATATTGTCTTTTATCTCCATGAATTTTGAATTCAGTTTTTTGATCTCTTTTCCATTTTCTTCTAAGAGATCATCAACTTCTTCGAAGAGATCATCTAGAGAAGTCTTCCCCCTTTCGACTTTTTCAGGTTCAGGGGGATTCAAAAAATCTTTTATTGTGCCTCCACCTTCCTCCTCGACCCTCTCAAATATATCTATTATTGAAGACAATTTCATCTCATAATCCGTAAAATCCGTAATGATCTCTGGAATATTCTTTTCTTCAACAAGTTCTTTCACATCTTCGTCTCTGTCTACTGAATCTATTTCAACTATACCTTCTTCTTGAAGAGAATCCACGACCTCTTGGGTATGATCTTTATGAACTAATATCGTGAGGTCTTTCATCCTCTTCGGAAATAACACCAGTTCATACCTCCATTATCTCATTTAATACGTGGTCTACAGCTTTGGATATATTTTTCTTAGTTGAACTCCTTATCTTTTCTGCCTCTTTTTCTCCCTTTTCCCTAATACTTTGCGCCTTCTCTTCAGCTTCTTCCTTCACTTCCTTCTTTTTTTCTTCCATTTCCTTCTTTAGTGAGAATAGAGCATCTTCTTTTTCTTGTTGGGCTTCTTCTTTTGCTTCCTCTACCATCTTTTCGGCTTTCTCTTTGGCCTCTTCGATTTTTTTCAGGCCTCGTTTTTCGGCTTTCTTTATCTTCTTGATTTCATCGACTGACACGGGAAATCCCTCAGATCAATTTTTTCTATCAGACTAAACTAGGACAAGTTGAAGATGAAAATTGGATATAAGTATTTTGGTGTCCTCTTCATGTTAGGTCTATGCAAAGGATGAGTCTCTACTTCAAACTGATCGCAACATCCAAAGCTTTGGCATCTTGATCTAAAGCTGCCACTGGATTGAGATCTATATCGTTGATATTGTCGACGTGGTAAATCAGAGCGCCAACCCTTGATATCATCTCGGCCAACCCGTTCAGATCTTTACATCCTTGGCCTCTTGCCCCGGTCAATAATGGAAAAGAATCTATATCGGCCATCATCCTGTGTGCTTCATCTATAGATACTGGAGCAACTCTGAACTCTACGTCTTCGAATATCTCTACGTGGATGCCGCCGAGTCCAAACATAACTACTGGACCAAAAGTTGGATCCATCATCCCTCCAATGACGACTTCCACTCCACCTTCTACCATCTCTGCGACGGAAATACCTCTTATGTTTGCATCAGGTTTCCTGTCTTTGACCCTTGAATGTATCGCCTGATATGCCTGTTCCACTTCTTCGTCGGTTTTGAGATCTACAGCTATGCCTCCCACATCCATCTTATGGACGATGTCTTCAGAGACCACTTTGAGTACGACTGGATAACCGATCTCCTCTGCGGCATCTAAACATTCTTCTAGACTCCTAACAATTTTTCCTTCAGCCATAGAAATACCCGCGACTTCGAGGACTTCACGCATCTCACTCTCGATCAACTGATGTCTTCCATCTTTTTCCACATCATTGATTATCTCTTCGATCTTATTGAAATCGATGTCTCGATCCTTTTCGATATCTTCTTCTATACATTCCGTTTCATTTATGATATTACCACCTTATTTGAATCTCATCTTAAGTATTATCTCTCCACCTTCCCTCCTTTTATCTATTTCGTAGCCCATCTTTTCGAACACTCTTAACATCTTTTGGTTATCCGCTAACACTTCTGCAGTAAATCCGTAAAGACCTTGGTCCTGGGCGATCATAGTGAGGTATTCTAGGAGTCTAGTCCCTATACCCTGATTTTGATACTCGTCCCTTATCATGAATGAAACTTCGGCAACATATTGCCCTTCTTTGATTCGATAATCTCCAACTCCGACCATCCTGTGTGGGCCTTCGATCTCTGGATCTATGACGACAATAGCCATCTCTTTATTATAATTCAGCTGAACGAATTCCTGCCTTCTCTCATGGGGCATATCTTTTCTAGCGCTCATGAAACGTTTATACCGGCTTTCATCGGAGAGCGAATAGAACAAGTCCTTGAGAAGCTCGTCATCTGTTGCTTTCATCGGACGGAATAAGAACTCTTTATCATCTAATTCAACATACTCTTCGTATTCATCTGGATATCTCCCACCTTCACCGACCACGAGCATCTGGTCTTTGTATACAAGGTTGTTATCTTTTGCTTCCTTGAGCAATTTATCTCTGAATTTTGGGTGAGCAATATTTATGAGTTCCATAGCCCTTTGTCTGATATTTTTTCCTTTCAAGTAGGCCGTCCCATATTCAGTTACGACGTATTCAACATCTCCTCTCGTAGTTACTACCCCTGCACCTTCATCTAGAGATGGGACGATCCTTGAAACCTCTCCATTTTGAGCAGTCGATGAAAGGGCGATGATCGATTTTCCGTCTTCTGCATATCCCGCACCTCTCATAAAATCAGCGTGCCCTCCAATCCCGCTGTAAAAGCTATAACCTAGAGAGTCAGCACACACCTGACCGGTAAGGTCTACCTGAAGCGCTGTATTTATCGCGGTCATCTTGTAATTTTTTGCTATATTGAATGGATCATTGACATAATCTGAGGGATGAAGTTCTATAGAGGGATTATCATCCACGAACTCATAGAGGTCTTTAGTACCCATCAAGAATGATGCTATACTCTTGCCTGGGTGTATATTTTTCTCTTTATTGGTTATCGTACCATCTTTTATCAATTCCGCAAGATCTTCTGATAGCATCTCAGTGTGTATGCCGAGATTTTCTTCTTCGAGATGAGATAAAATAGCGTTAGGTATCTCTCCGTAACCCACTTGTATTGTGGCTCCATCCTCTATCAATGGGCCGACATTGTCAGCTATTCTTTCCGCTTTCTCGCTGGGAAATATAGGATCGAATTCTAAGAGATCCTCTTCATGATGTACGAGATAATCAACATCATCTACATGGATAAATGAATCACCATGTACTCTAGGCATATTTGGATTCACTTGACCTATTACTATCTTAGAATTCTTTACCGCTGATTTTATTATGTCTACCGCTATACCCAGACTCATCCACCCGTGTTCGTCAGGAGGAGACAATTGAACTAAAGCTGCGTCTAGAGGAATCCTTTTACTTCTGAAAAGCTGAGGAATGTCCTTCATGAATATTGGGGTATAATCCGCTCTTCCTTCTGCCACCGCATCTCTCGTGTTGTCGTCAACGAAAAAAGCGTTATGCCTGAAGCTGTCCTCGAATTTTCCTTCGGTGTAAGGTGCGACACCTAAAGTCTGGATGTGAAATATTTCTGTATCGTAAAATTGATTCGCTAGATCTGTTAAGTTTTTAACAAGGTATTGAGGTTCGGCCGCACCAGAACCTACAAAAACTCTTTCACCCCTCCCGATCTTTTTGAGGGCCTTTTCAGCTTCTACATATTCAACATCATATACCATCTATCATCATTCCCTTTCTCCTAAACAAAGACCTCTCCCGCGTTATCTAATTGTCTTTATATCTTCATGTCTAATCTCGGCGTTACTTCTTCTTTTATGTTCTCTATCTTGAAGTCATCTTCTATGGTTGTTATAGTATCCATCCTCTCGATCCTTTTGGCGGCTTCGTAAGTATCTATAGGTACCGAGATCAAAGGTATATTTGCTCTATCAGCTTTTGAGATTATATTGCTCGGAGGTATTATATCATTCGTTAAAACCAAACCAGATGTCCCATTTTCTAGGGAAGCCAAAATGACGTCGGTTCTATCCCCTCCAGTGACTATCAATTTTCTATTTTCCTGAAAAGCAGGGTTACGGACCATCTCGTCGGCACTCAAGGCACCCACGTATACATTTTCGACTATATTGTCCATGCCGTTCTCCCCGGCTACAACTTTACCGAAGAGCATATCGTTGATAAAGTTCATTCGAGTTAGATCGAGACCGCTTATCTCAGGTATTATACCTAACACATCTAGACCTAGGTCCTCTATATCATCAACGACGAAATCTTTAGCTTCTTCTAAAGATTCTACTCTGTTCAATACGACTCCACGCAGTTCTACACCGCTTTTTTCGAAATATTGATATGCAGTCGTCAATTTGTCCAGTATCTCTGTTCCGCTGTTCGAAGTCACTAGTATGACCTCTGCTTCTATCATCTTGGAAAGAGAGATAGGATCAAGATTTATCGAAGATCCAAATCCCCAGTGTTTTCCGGTTTCTATGATCAGACCTTCTTTTCCTTCTGAGAGTTCATCAATCCTTTCTTTGATCTTTTCACGGATAGTATTTTCATCGAAAGCGTACTTGATTTTAGAATGATCAAACCCTATACAGAACTTCTCGTAGTCCGTATCGAGTGAAAGCACGTTCTTGAACAATTTTGCATCATAGTCTATGAGTCTTTTTTTCTTATAGATCGGTCTATCACCAAAAGGTTTGAAATAATTGAGTGGTCTATCATCTCCAAGAGCTAATCCCAAACCGACAGTCGTTTTTCCTGCTTCCTCTTCAGTCGAGGAAATTATAAGATTTTTCATTTCATATCACCTACTTTCAAGATTTATAGCCACATCTACAGCTCTGCATCCTTCTCCCCGATCGAACGCTTTTATAGGATTGAGATCCATCTCAGCGATCTCCTCTATTTCATTCATCAAATAGGATATCCTATATATAACATCTGCCAACGCGTTTAAATCTTTTCGTGGCTGTCCTCTCGCCCCGACAAGGACCGGAAAAGAATCGATCTGCCCCATCATCCTTCTAGCCTCTTTTTTGTTTATCGGGGCAACTCGGAATTCAACATCCTCTAAAATTTCTACATAGACACCCCCTAGACCGAACATGACTAGAGGACCGAATGAGCTGTCTCTTGACCCTCCTACTATGGTCTCTTCTCCACCCTTGAGCATCTTCGCCACTGAGATACCGCTTATGTGAGCGTCAGGATAGTTCTTCCTGCAATTAGAATATATCGCCTGGTAGGCATCCACCACTTCTTCTTCATTCTCCAAGTCTAGAGCGATCCCACCGGCATCCGATTTATGGATGATGTCCTCTGAGACGACTTTGAGCACAACTGGATACCCTATATCTTCTGCGACTTCTACTGCTCTATCCAAGGATTTTACTACTTCTCCCTCAGGCATTGGGATCCCTGCGAGGTCTAATATCTCACGTGCTTCATGCTCTAACAGGGTCAATCTCCCCCTGTCTCTTATCTCCCTTACCTTCTCTCTGATCTTATCAGTGGGTATATCCAGATCTATCTCTTTCTCTCTCTTTCTTTCCCTCTCAAGATAGCGTTTTTTCTTGAAAAGGGCACCTAGTGCGGAGACACATTCGTAAGTATCGGTGAAAGCCGGTATCTTGTGTTTTCTCAACCATTGAACACACTCCTTGACTTCCTTCCCTCCGGTAAAGGTGTAGACGGAAGCCTTCTCGTCTCCATGATCGTCATATACCTCTTTTATCGCCTCGGCGACTTTCCAAGGATCGGCAGTACCAGTCTCGCAGTAGAGTCCCACGACCGCGCCTGTTTGTTCGCTTTCAAAAGCTTTCCTCAGAGACCTTTCATATTCCTCTTTTCCAGCTTGTCCCGTGATATCGACTGGGTTTTTAGTTGAACCAAATGAAGGTATCGCGTCTTCAAAAGTTTCTTTTAGATGTGTTTGATCATCTAACAATTTCACCTCGTATTTTTCAGCAGCATCAGCACTCAAGACACCTATACCCCCTCCATTTGTGACCACTACGGTATTATCTTTTATTGGAAGCGGAGATGTAGAAAAAACTCTAGACCAGTTGAAAGCCTCCCTCAGATCCTCTGCCCTGTGAACCCCACATTGTTCGAAAGCTGATGAAAATATACGATCGCTTCCTGCAAGTGATCCGGTGTGAGAAGCCACCGCAGTAGCTCCCTTATCCGAGCGACCAGATTTGATCACCACGACTGTTTTATCCTCAGGAAGTTCTCGAACTTTATTCATGAATTCCCTTCCGTTCTCTAGTCCTTCCATATATATCATTATCACGTCTGTTTCTTCATCTTCACTGAAATAATCAACTAAATCTATATCATCGATATCAGCTTTATTACCGATACTCACTATAGCGGAAAGCCCTAGGTACTGCTGGGCGGTCTTCCCTATCATCGCTATGCCCAGTGCTCCGCTCTGGGATAATAAAGCGATGCTTCCTTTTTCTATCTCTGAAGGACCGAATGTAGCGTTAAGGTCTGATTTCGAAGAGTATATGCCAAAAACGTTAGGACCTAAAACTCTCATCCCGTATTTTTTTGCCTCTTCCACCATCTCCTCTTCCTCATCTACTTTTCCGATCTCTGAAAAACCCGAAGAGATGACTATAGCATGTTCTATACCCTTTTCTCCACATTCATGTATAGCATCTTTTACCATCTTGGCAGGCACGACGATAACTGCAAGGTCTACTCCGTCGGGCAGGTCCTCAATGGATTCGTATATTTCTTCTCCAAGTATTTCCCCTCCTTTTGGATTTACAGGATAGGCTTCTCCATCGTACTCTGAATTTTTAATGTTCGAAAAAAGTGTGTAGCCTATCTTCCCTTCTTTTCTTGAGGCACCGATCACCGCGATAGATTCAGGGTCAAAGAGCCCCTCTAGATCATCATTTTTTGATGCCATCAAAACTGAGAAAGAATGGTCCTTTATTAGTATTTTGGAATCTAACAAAAAGAATAGAATCGGGTATGCCATTGATCAACAAAACACTCCTATTCCTTCCATAAAAGACACTTAACAAAAATTACATAAACGCGTACCTGATGGGGTAAATCGAATCACAGGCCTCGTGGTGGTATCTTGAGCATTGACGGAAAGAAAAGAGGAGAAAATCTGGATAAATTACTCGAGCCAGACAACGTGGCTATATTTGGGGTTTCTCTTAGTGAAGAGGAAAAGATGGGCAACATAATATATGATAATCTTAAAAGATCTGGGAGGTCTGTTTATGCGATAAATCCTAAGGCAGAAGGAGAAGATGATTTTTATCCCACTATCCATGACGTTCCAGAAGATATAGATTTGGCTATACTAGCCATTCCTTCAAAATATGCAGTCGATGCCGTAAAGGACTGCGTGGATTTTGGAGTAGGGGCTATTATATTAGTTTCCGGTGGCTTTAGTGAGACTGGGGAAGAAGGGAAAAAGATGGAGGAAAAGATAAAAGAGATATTGAAGGGAACTGACACTCGCCTACTAGGACCTAACACGATGGGGGTATTGATACCTCCAGTTGATCTAGATACTTTTTTCTTGCCCGAAGACCGAGTTGAAAGGCCAGATGAAGGAGGCATTGCTTTCATATCTCAAAGTGGATTTATGGCTACCCCCTTCATGGAGACACTCTGCGCGCATCATACGGGACTTTCTGGTTTCGTAGGTATCGGAAACAAATTAGATGTCGATGAGGTCGAATTACTGGAATATTTTTCTCAAAACGAAGAGACAGATATAATAGCTCTATATTTAGAAAGTATATCTGATGGAAGAAAGCTTTACGAGATCGCAAAGAAGACAGTCCCCGAAAAACCTGTTGTTCTACTAAAAAGCGGTAGAAGTGATATCGGTCGAAAAGCTACACAATCTCATACTGGTTCTTTGGCCTCTACATCGAACAGGGTAGTAAAAGGGATGTCGAAGCAGACAGGTATAATCAACGCTTACGATGAAAGGGAACTTACCGATTTTTCTGAAGCTTTGAAGATGAATAAGGCTATCGAAGGTGAGAATATAGCCGTGATAAGCAGCGCAGGAGGTACTGGAGTCATAGCCTCAGATTATATAGAGGATTCAGATAACGGACTTGACCTTAATATGCCTTCATTTTCAAGAAGTATAAAGGAGAGGTTAGATGAGGTCATCCTTCCGATAGCTTCAGGAGATAATCCGATAGATCTCACTGCTAACGTCACGGATGAGATGGTGGACGACGTTTTAAGGATACTACAGGATGAAGAGAAGATTGATGCTATATTTATGTATGCGTTATTTCAATCACCTTATGTAGGGGAAGGGATGGTCGAAGCTATATCGAGGTGGTATCATCAGGGTGAAAAACCGATTATCGTTGCCTGCATCGGGGATAAGACTGGAGATAAATGGAGAGAAAAATTTTATGAGCAGGGTGTGCCAGCCTATCCAAGTACTAAAAGGGCTATAAATTGTTTAGATGTTTTAGTATATCGTGGAAGAACTCTGTCTTATCTAGGTGAAAGGACCGATGGCTGAAGAGGAAAGACTAGCTAGAAGGATAATACACTCGATGGTATGGATAGTATTAGTTTACTATTTAGTCCCTGATCCTCTTTTTGGCCATCCACGATCTGTGTTCCTAATAATGATATTAGCTATTGTGCTGGTATTTGAGGGACTCCGCTTATATTTTGGTTTCAGTGTATACGGCATGAGAGAATACGAAAAAAGGCAGTTCGCATCCTACGCATGGGCCTCTATCGCAGCAGCGATCACTTTACTCTTTTTCCCTATGCATTTGGCCTTTGTGTGTCTGCTTGGTATGGGTTTAATCGATCCGATGATCGGTGAAATACAACACCGCAAACCTGAGTTTTACCCTTATATCCCTCTTATGGCCTGGTCTCTTCTAGCGATGCTACTGTTAAGCATATTGACTGAATTTTCTCTTCCAATGATAATCACTTTTTCCATGATCGGGGGCGCATCTGCTATACTAGCTGAATACCCAACACTAAAGGTCGATGATGATTTTTTGATGATCATTATACCCCTTTTCCTTCTTCGTGGATTAGAGTTAATATTAGTTTAGTCCAAAAATACATAAACTATGTAGCTGTAACTCTTATCCATGAAAGAACAACTGCTCAAATGGCTCGATGAGGATGGCAGGGAGTATGAGGTCGGTGAACAGGAAGCTTTGAATTGGCTGATAAAATTGAAGCATGGAAAAAGGATGGTCCTCCTCGGGAATCCAAAGAAAAACGAGAAAAGGTTAGAGGTGGTTTACAAGCTCAACGTCAGCGATGACCATAAAAAGATATTAAAGAAATTAAACGATAAACAGAGATCAGGATTTGAAAAGTCCTTGGTTATGATGTTGGCCGCTGACTCAAACATATATAATATACAGAGAGATGATCAGAAACTACCCGATTCTATCGTGATCAAGAAACACCTCTATGATGAGGAGCTCAAAAAAGGCAAGTTCTTTGATACGATACAATATGTGGTGAATATGGGTATGAGGACTACGATGCACTTTCAATCTCTAGGTGGAGCTAAAGTGACTGATCAGGAAGAAGTTTCGTCGACTAAAACTGGTCCATCTATTTATAGGTAACACGGATCGTCTTCTACCGTTGAATTATAACAAAAATCAGTGACAAAACTGTTTGACCATTTACTGGAAAATATATTGATAGGATGGAAACAACTAAATAGGAGTGCAGTTTTAAGATGGTACGCTGAAAAAGGTTTTATAATATTGAACTCCATAGGTTCTTTGAAATAATTCGGAATTTGGGTTGAGTGTGAAATTATGGATGAAAAAAATAACAAGAAAGGTACAACCACACTAGGTCTAGTCTGTGAAGACGGCGTAGTCCTCGCCACTGAGAAGAGAGCTACCAAAGGTCATATGATATCCCACAAGGATACTAAAAAATTGTTCAAGATAACAGATAATATCGGACTGAACATCGCCGGATTGGTCGGAGATGGACAGGTGTTATCTAGATATTTGAGTTCTGAAGTGGAACTTTATCAATTGAAAAGAGATAAAGCTATTTCCGTAGAGGCAGCAACCACTTTACTCTCTAACATAATGATGGGTAGGAGGATGATGCCCTACTATGTTGGTCTCGTAATGGGCGGTGTAGATCCTGACGGAGGCGGTAAAGTGTATTCTATAGATGCATTAGGTGGAGCTATAGCGGACGATTATGTTGCTGAAGGGTCCGGTTCCCAATTCGTTTACGGAGTTCTTGAAGACCATTTCGAAGAGGGCATGGATATAGATGAAGGTGTAGAACTTGCGGTTCTCTCTTTGTTGGTTTCTAGCAGCAGAGATTCTGCCTCGGGAGATGGTCTAAATGTGGCCAAGATAACGCCAGAGAAAGGGTTCGAGAGACTTGAAGAAGACGAATTGGACAAGATTATCTCAAAAGTGAGAGAGCAGAAAAATCTTCCAGCGTTGTAAAACCCTTTAATATTATATTTCCTAAATATATAATTCTTACTAAAACTATAGTGAACAAATATCAAAATTCATCACCAGATAGATCATGATAAATACTTTACAATCAGAAGAAACAGATAAGAAAAAAAGTGGATTTTATGAGTGTTGAGGATGTTCTAAACGAAGCAAAAGAAGCGGTCAGGGAGATTTTACCGAGCGGTGTTCGAATTACAGACATACAGTTCGAAGGCTCAGTAATAGTTATCTACACGAAAGATATGGATAAATTTACCGAAGACGCAGACACAGTCAAAAAATTGGCGGAGAGATTGAAGAGGAGAGTAACCGTTAGACCAGATCCTTCTATTTTAGAGGACCCAGAGAAAGTAGAAAAAGAAATCAGGGAATTAGTTCCAGAGGAAGCAGAGATAACTGATATGTTTTTTGAGGAAGATATAGGTGAAGTGACCATAGAAGCGAAGGCGCCGGGGATAGCTATCGGAAAGGAAGGGAAACTTTTGAACGAGATAAAAAGGGAAACCGGTTGGGCAGTAGATGTTATAAGGACTCCGCCTATCAAATCGAAGACTGTAAAAGATACTAGAGAATTCCTGAGGAAAGTTAGGGATAAAAGAAAAAAATTCTTACAAGAAGTCGGAAGAAAGATCAATAGAGATACGAGAGATGGAGAGAAATTTGGACGGATTACAGCTTTAGGTGGATACAGAGAGGTCGGTCGATCTGCACATCTTCTTCAAACACGAGACAGCAAAGTTCTTGTCGATTGCGGGATAAATCCGTCGGCAGATAACCAGAATGGAAAAGGAACGCCTTTTTTGAACGCCCCTGAATTGCTCCCCTTAGAAGAAATAGATGGAGTCGTTTTGACACATGCTCATCTTGATCACAGTGGGATAATACCGGCACTTTACAAATATGGATATGAGGGCCCCATTTACTGTACTGCACCAACAAGAGATCTCGCTGCCCTTCTCCAACTGGATTACATCAAAGTGAACGTAAGCGATGCGAAAGAACCTCCTTATAAATCAAAACATGTAAGAGAACAAGTGATGAGAACCATCCCGTTGGAATACGGTGAGACCACAGATATTGCTCCGGATATAAGACTCACGCTTCATAATGCTGGACATATTTTAGGTTCCGCAGTAGCTCATATGCATATTGGTGATGGAGATTATAACGTAGCGTTCACAGGTGATGTTAAATACGATGACACTTGGCTCTTCAACCAGGCGAGTAATAACTTCCCAAGAGTAGAAACTGCGGTCATCGAATCTACCTACGGCGGATATGAAGATTTACAGCCGAGTAGAAAGGACGCAGTAGAACAACTAAAAGACATACTCGATCAGGCACTCAATAACAGAAATGGAAAAGTCATCGTTCCAGTATTCGCAGTGGGTCGTTCTCAGGAAGTGATGCTTGTGATCGAGGAGGCGATGAGAAAAGGCGAGATACCAGAAGCTCCAGTATATTTAGACGGTATGATCTGGGAAGCTACAGCTATCCATACAGCATATCCTGAATTTTTGAATAATAAACTGAAAAATAAGATATTCCATGAGGACGAGAATCCATTCCTATCTGATAATTTCAAAGAAGTTGGGAGTATGGAGGACAGAAGAGATATCTGTGACAGTGATGAACCAGCCATCGTCCTAGCTACAGCGGGGATGATGAATGGAGGTCCAGTTCTCGAATACTTCAAAGCTTGGGGAGATGATCCCGAAGCAACTTTGATATTTGTCGGCTACCAGGCAGAAGGAACGTTGGGTAGTAAGATACAAAAAGGTTACGATAAGGTTACTATGACAGAGAAAGGTGAAAAGATCGACATACCTGTGGATTTAAATATATATACTTGTGAAGGTTTCTCGGGACATAGTGACAGGATACAACTCCTTCATTATATAAGTAAGATGGACCCCAATCCTCATAGAGTACTGGTAAGTCACGGAGAAGAGAGCAAAGCCACAAATCTAGCTAGCACTATCTACAAGAAATACGGTATAAAAACGAGAGCTCCAAGAAATCTAGAGACTATCAGACTTTATTGATAACCTTTAGAGACTTTGTTCGAAGTCTTCTACCTCGTAATCGAACTCGTCTCTTTCTTCTATTTCTTCTTTCTCCAGTTTCATCTCTCTTGCCAATAACCAGAAAAGGAGAGCAAGGGACTTACGACCTTTGTTATTAGTTGGAAGGGCGAAATCTACATTCCTTAACATGTTATTTGTATCGACTAAGCCCACTATAGGAATACCCACGTTCACAGCTTCTCTGACCGCCTGTCGGTCTGCCGAAGGATCCACCACTAACAAGACCTCTGGTTCTATATAATGATCAAGTGATGGATTGGTGAGCGTACCAGGTATGAAACGACCGGCGATACTGGATGTTCCTACCACGTCGGAAAACATCTCTATAGGTCTTTTACCATACTGTCGGGCTGAGACCAGCAATATTCTTCTTGGTTCGTAGCGAGATAAAAACTTGGCTAGAGTGCGGATCTTCTCATCGGTCTGCTCGACATCTAAAACGAATAAACCGTCGTCTCTCACTTTAAATATGAAGGGTTCCATATCTTTTGCTTTTTGCTGGGTACCTATATGGATTCCTGCTGTAAGATATGTGTCTTCAGGCACTAACATTTCCTCTTTTTCTTCGTTTTCAGCGGTCATTGTTCTTCCTCTCTTATCACAGTTATGGGAATTACCCCCTTTTCGAACTCTTCTATGGCGACGTCTACCGGATCTATGGCGCCGGTGTTTTCTTTTTTCAACATTGTAGGAGCTCCCATAGATATCTGGATGGAGCGTGCACCGATTATCCTAGCCTTCTCAAAGCGGGTATATTCCATATTCATATTCTTTTAGCCTTTTCTGGTAGAAAGATTTGTATTATAAATCTTTTCCTCCGTCTAAACATTTTACAAATTATTAGAAATTAAACAAATCTTAAGTTCGATGTTATGATAATATTCCTCTTATTATTCCTCTTATTCGACTTCATTTGATTCCTCGTAATTTGGCGTAGGTTCTTGAGGTCTCTCTTTTTCACTTACATCTGTATCATCCTGAGAGGGTGGAGGCACTTGGGTCTGGACGGTTCTACTTGGTCTTCTTCTCTGTTCTACATCATTTATACTTTTTCTTTCCGGTGATGTGATCATGTTGATGCCATACTTAGTTATCTTTCCGGCGATGCTTCCCATAACAAATAAGAAGAGGACTGGTATGAGATAAATAAGGAAATTAACAAATTGAGCAAGACCCTCTTCTTCTATTTCAACTAGATCAGAAAAAGGTTCGACGAACTCTGGATTCAGATAAGTGTGTACAGCTAAATAAAATGTCCCTACTAGAAGAACGATACCTAAGGCGAATACAACGTATCCAGTAGTTTTATTTTTATCTACCATGGTATCCCAACAGGGCTATAATCACATTTTCGTATATACATCTTACGGGGGAAAGAACATCACTTTCAGTCGGCGAACCCGATCTGTTACTGCCAAATCGATACGTTTATATTTATTAGGTATTGTGTTGAGTTTACAGATGGCGTATAAAGTTATCACTCTTATATCTGGAGGTATCGATTCTCCTGTTGCGGCTCATCTCATGGCTGATGTAGGTGCTGATGTGAGTTTATTACATCTTGATAATAGACCTTTCACCGATGAGAAGACGATCAAAACAGTAAAAGAATTGGTCAATGAATTGAGATCTCATCATCCGGATATCGACTGCTTTTCGGGCTCATTCGGGGAAATACAAAAAAAGATCGGTAAAGAGGGAAACGAGCATTTTCGCTGCTTACTCTGTAGAAGGATGATGTATATGGTTGGAGAGGCATTAGCTGACGAGATTGATGCTGAAGCTTTGGTGACGGGCGAATCATTAGGACAAGTTGCTTCACAAACTTTGAGTAATCTATCTTCTGTCGATAAAGCCGTAAATATTCCGATCCATCGACCCTTGATAGGTCTAGACAAAACGGAGGTCGTAGAGATAGCTAGGCAGATAGGAACTTATGAGATATCTATACAACCGACGATATGTTGCATGCTGACGCCTGACGAACCTAGAGTCAGGAGTGAGACGACAGAGCTAGAAAAAGAGGAGACGAAAATAGAACTTCCCGAAATGAAAGAGGAAATCGAGTTCGAAAAGTTGATGCATTGACTTCAATTTCCTATATACTGAGAGTAAAGGCTTTTTGCTTTTTTAGAGTCATCTGTACCGTTGATTATGGCTCGTCCGTCACTAAACACATTGAGTTCATAATCCCCTGTGTTTATCTTCACCATCTGATCCCCCATCTTTTTTGCGTCGGTGTACCTTTCCTTCAACTTTTCTAAATCAATATGTTCTTGGTTCGCTGGTGTGATCTGCACTGAATTTCTACCACACAACTCGGTCACAGTGTCCTCCTCGCTTTTCAGGAACTGAAAATCCTCTTGACCACAAGATAAACAGCGTTCCTCTCTTCTTTCAACCTGAGTTACTTCAAATTCAGAATTCCAGACGTCGAAAGTCAACAGTCCTTCTCTCATATCTTTTCCCATCAAATATTTTATCGCCTCCGTCGCAGCAATATTACCCATTATCCTGGGCAGAGTGAATAGAACACCTGCAGTTTCACAAGTTTCCATACTACCAGGGGACGGCTTTTCAGGGAAAAAACATCGTAGGCAGGCATTCTCACCAGGTATCACATTCTTGGTCATCCCGTAAGTTGCTAGGACAGCGGTATATATCCAAGGTGTATTATGTTTGACGCATGCGTCATTGGTGAGATATCTCACTTCGAGGTTATCAGTACCGTCCATCACCAGGTCTACATCTTTTATCAATTCTTCTATGTTATTTTTGTCTATATTAGTAGCTTTTCCATTCACCTTAATCTGAGAGTTGATCTCTCGAACTTTCTTTTCTGCAACTTCCGCTTTTGCTTTTCCGATATCGTTCTCATCAAAAAGAATCTGATGATTCAAGTTTGATGTCTCTATGAAATCTCTATCTATTAGTTTTAATTCCCCCACTCCGGCTCTAGCTAATGCATCAGTTATCGGAGAACCTAGAGCACCGAGACCAAAAACAGCTACAGTTCCTCTTTTGATTTTCTTTTGACCTTTTTCGCCTATTTCTGGTAATACGATCTGTCTAGCGTATCTTTCCATAAATATTGTACTGAAGACGAGGATTAAAAGTTTTAGCTTGGTTCGGAAAAATATTATAACTCTATTACCAATACCAAAATAGATGAAAAGATCAGGTTGGTTCGCGTTATTGGGGATAGTCAGTTTCTCCGTCCTTATAAGGACGATCCCTCTTTACGAGTATTCCCTTTGGGGTATGGACTGTGGAGAGTACTTCTATTATACACACCGTTGGATTGAGACTGGAGGGGCTTATTTGTCGATAGACGGGTGGGCACAAGCCTATCCTTTCTTTCCGGGGATGTTCATCTTGGGTGGGGGTTTTCATCTCTTATCAGGTATTGATCTGATGCGCTCTATGGTGTTCATCCCGGTTGTAATATCTGCTTTATCACCACTTTTCGTCTTTTTGGTCGTACATAAAATCATGGATGATTGGAGACCCGCGGTTCTATCAGCCTTCTTCTTCACATCTCTTCCTCCGATTATATATGGTTACTCGCAACCTAGACCAGAGACTCTTGGGTTTTTCTTCATGCTTCTCATCCTTTCTTTGAGTATCACTTCTCTAGAAAGACATAAAAAAACTTCAGTTTTGATGATTATAGCCTCGCTCTCATTAATAGTGACACATCACCTTTCGACTTATTTCCTGATACTTCTCTTTATCGGTGGTATCGTCTCCTCTAAACTATGGAGGAGGAAAAAGTGGAAAATCGACGTCCTCAGGACCCGCTTGTTGATATTATTCTTAATCTTAACGTCTCTTTATTGGATATTTTATTCAGTTCCCTTCGGTGAAAACCGTATCAAAGAAGCTTTAGTCTTTCCATCTTATACTATAGTATTCATGCCTTTCGTCTTCCTCGTTCTTCTTGAATTTATAACTAAGTTTAGGAGAAAATTTGATTGTAAGGTACCCATCAATCTACATGATCAGGATATCAAGTATTTTGGAATTTTTTCTCTTATCACTCTTCTGCTGGTCATCCCCTTTATTATCTACATTACGATCGGGACTTTCCCTGTTAGACAGATCGAACTAGGATATACTGTTCTTCTCTATCTGCCTATGATATTTCTTACGCTTTTCGTTTTACCGTCTAGAAAATTGATAAAAGCGTTCAAAGAAGGACCAACCCTGATCGGGATGGTTTTCTTCGTCATATTTTCCATCATCTTAGGGATCATAACCCAAAGTAGCTCTTTGTTGCCTATGAGGCAGTTTGCGTTTTTCCTACTGGTTTTATCCTTTCTTTTTGGCATAGGGATGTTTCACTTCCATACTGTATTGTTCAATCCCAATAGTAATAAAATGAAAACTGTAGTTCTAGGAGTAATCGTGATGATTTTAGTAGCCTATCTAGTACCTCTCTCCTATCCTTCTCAGGAGAGAGCTGGAGGTTATATAGAAGGTGTCGAGTCAGAAGACATGGAAGCAGCTTTTTGGATGAATCATGCCACTACAGAAAAGATCGCTGCTGACCACCGACTGAGCGGGGCATTATTCTCAGTTAGCAATCAAGAAGTAACTTGGACAGATGGGGATGAGATGTACTTCTCTGATAACTTTTCTTTGGCCCTGGAAGATTTACGTGAGAATAACGTCAGTTATATAATGTGGGATGAAGAAATGAAAAGAGGAGCAGCCATCGTACCGGGACAGAATCCTGAACCCTTGAACAGGACTTTGATGAAGAGATATCATGAAGAATTTCATATGGTTTACAAGTCAGAAGAGGTAGTGGTTTATTCTGTTGATTTCGATTACAAAAGTTTTTAATCCAAAAATCACATATGTAAAATCTAGAAATATGGCCGATAAGAAAAAATATAAACATGTATATCAATATCTACCTAAAAAGCTCCAGAAGGAAATCTTCAAGAGGAGAAGATCTACTCCTTTCCTGATATCTGTTTCCTTTTTAGCCAGTTTTATAACTGCTCGTCTATGGGTGATCTATCTGGGGGCCGCTGGTGCAGTAACACCTGAAGTAACCTACACGGTTGGTAGAAATCTTGTGATGGGAGGATATCACATACATCACATAACTTATGGTATAATTCTGTTAGCAGTATCGGCATGGTTATCTATCAATTATTGGAGCAAAACCATCGCTCGTATAAGCTCAATAATGTACGGTCTAGGTCTAGGGTTGATAGTGGACGAATTAGGATTTATCATCGGGGGAATAAGACCATATCAAGGTGACACCGAGGTATTCTATGTGGCGATAGCAATAATAGCGGCATTAGCTAGTATAGTTTACTTCCCGTCTTTTTATCGAGCCATTACACGAGATATAAAAAGATTTCAAGAAAAATATAAAGAGTAATTTAGCGAATACTTTAATGACAAAAGTTATACTTAGGATTGTAAATGAATTAATTGGATGAAAAAGAAAGGTACTACAAATCTTCCTCTGCATGGTGGAAAAGCTCCGAGATGGTTGTTCAAGAGGATGGTCCGCCTCAGCAGAGGTATCACAGAGGTCGTAATCGAAGAATTCGGGCGTGACGAATTTTTGAGAAGGGTAACCGATCCTCATTGGTTCCAGGCTTTTTCATGCACTATTGGCTTCGATTGGCACTCCAGCGGGACTACAACGACTACATGCGGTGCTCTTAAAGAGGCGCTAGATGCTGAAGACCATGGTATAGCGATAGCCGGTGGAAAAGGAAAAACAAGCAGAAGAACTCCAGAAGAGATAAAAAAGCTGGATAAAATTTTCTCCATAAAGCCTTCCTACATAGACGAACTAGTTAAGATCTCTAAACTTTCTGCAAAGGTGGACAACTCATGTGTGCAGGATGATTATCAGCTTTACCATCACTGTTTTATCGTCTCCGAGAAGGGTGATTGGGGTGTTGTACAGCAGGGCATGAAAAAAGATGAGGGTTATGCCCGCAGATATCAGTGGTTGTCTAAAAACGTTGATCAGATGATAGAGGAACCACATGAGGGTGTTTCTTGTGATAGGAAGGAGGAGAACGTACTGAATATGACAGATAAAGAAAGTGAGGAAGTGAGGGAGATAAGTGTCGATCTGGTTAACGATAATCCAAAGCATCTCAGGAAGTATCTTGACGAAAGTGGACAGACATCTCTTACTGATTTCGGGGCAAAAGAACTGAACATGCCTTCACATCATGCGGTATTAGATATGGACCTTACTGAAAGGGGTTGGAAAACACTCGAAAGAGCGTATGAGATACAACCTAAAAACTATGAGGAACTGATCAATTTAAAAGGGATGGGTCCGAAGAAAATAAGAGCTTTGGCTCTTGTATCGGATCTTATCTATGGATGCGAAGCTAGTTGGGAAGATCCGGTAAAATATAGCTTTGCTCATGGAGGTAAAGATGGAACACCGTACCCTGTAGATAAGGAAGTTTATGATAATACCTTGAGCGTATTGGAAGAGGATGTAGAAAAAGCCGAGATCCCGAAAAAAGATAAGAATCATGCTATAAAAAGAATAAAGACTTATCTGGATAACGTGAAATGAAGTCCAGTGGGAAATTACCACAATCTTTATAACACAGCCCTATCGTATTTTATTAAATAGACGGTGGTCGTTTGGACGAAGAAGACTTGAGCGGAAAATCAAAGGAATTAACCCAAAGGATTGAGGAACTCCAAAAGAAACATGCACAGAAGAGCGATGATTATCCACGGTCCACTAGAGATGATTACGTCCGAAACGAGCTTGAGAGGTTAAAGAGGGAAACAAAAGAACTCAAGAAAGAGGTTGCTAGACTCAAAAAACCTCCTCTTTTGGTAGGCCAGGTTAAAGAACTTTTGCCGGAAGATAAAGCTGTTATCGAGAGTTCGACAGGTCCAGATTTCATCGTCAATGTAGCTGATTTTTTACCCAATAATGATCTAAAACCGGGAACTAGGGTGGCATTGAACAAACAAACCCTTTCAGTCGTGGAAGTTTTACCAGCGCCAGTAGATCCAGATATTATGGGTGCAGAGGTTTTTACGAAACCAGAAATAACATATGAAGATATCGGGGGTTTGAGAGACCAGATAAGAGAAGTCAAGGAGACCGTGGAAGAACCTTTGCTTTATCCCAAAAGATTTGAAGAGATCGGCATAGATCCCCCAAAAGCGATCTTGTTAGTAGGACCTCCTGGTACGGGCAAAACGATGATGGCGAAAGCTGTAGCCAATAAAACCAACGCGACCTTCATCAAACTTGTCGGTTCAGAGCTGGTCCAGAAATACATAGGAGAAGGCGCAAGGATGGTGAGAGAACTCTTCGAAATGGCTAGAGAGAAATCCCCCTCAGTGATATTCATAGACGAGTTGGATTCCGTAGCTACAAAAAGACAAGAGCAGGCGACATCGGGTGATAGAGAAGTTCAGAGGACTATGATGCAACTTTTATCTGAACTTGACGGCTTTGATCCGTTAGGTGAGGTGAAGATAATAGGAGCTACTAACCGTCCAAAGCTACTGGATAAAGCCTTGTTGAGACCAGGGCGATTCGATAGGATCATCGAAACACCTAAGCCTGATTATCAGGCTAGAAAACATATATTCAAACTACACATGAGAGATATGAATGTATCTGAGAGTATAGACCTTGATATATTGGCAACCGAATCTGAAGATGCTAGCGGTGCCGATATAAAGGCTATCTGTACTGAAGCTGGTATGTTTTCTATAAGGAGAGAAGGTGGCGAGGAAATAGAACAAAGAGACTTCCTTGAAGCGATTGAAAAGGTCCTTTCAGACTCAACAGAGAGACAGATCAAAAAACAAGTCATGTACGCGTGAAAAAACCTATTATTTTTCTTCAATATCTCTTTCTATGACCAATGGACCTACATAGTCGCAGTTTTCACAGTGATATTTGTAGCCTGTTATGAAGGCCGTTTCAGGAAATATCTTTTGACTCCCACAGTTGGGACACTCTAATTTCTTTTTTGTTTTTTTCATTTTATCAGGATGATGATTGTCCCCTGGCCGTAACAGGTAGGTTCATCGTAAGGGACATCCAACTCCCCTCCTTGACTCTGACCAGGGGTGTGTCCGGTCCTGGGGTTGTTCCCTGATCATCTTTGGGACGTTTCGTCCACATCACAGGGGGACCCATCAGGACCAATATAACTATAAGAGCCGAAGTATTTCAAACCATCGGATTTTATTAACTGTCGGAGAATGAAGTGAAATATTTTATACTACGAATTCATCATAGATTGATAGATGTCCAATATAATGAATAGACTATCGGCACCTAAAAAAATCTGATTTTTGGAGGGATCTTCACCCATGGCAGAAGATAATCAAAAAAGTGGCAAAAAAGATGACAAGATAAAAAAGAAATCAAAGAAAAAAGTGATGAAGAGAAAGGACGAAGAAAGGACAGAAGCGGTTAAAACGTTGATGATCGCTAGTTACAGGGAGAATTACACGGAAGAATCATTGGACGTTATAAGGCAGATAATAAATCAGGAGAAACCTGAAAAGATAATAGTTTTGAAGGCGATCGAACAAAAAGAGCCTCTAGAGCTGGTAGATGCCAATATAGGTGTTGAAAGCAAGAAGGATTTTTTGGAGTCTGTGGAAAAGGAAAAAAAAGATCAGGCCGATAGGTACGCCAAAGATTTGGTAGACCTGATAGAGAGATTTGACATACCTTCGGAAGTTCATCTCAGGAAAGGGGCTGACGTGGCAAAAGAGATCATCGATGAATTCGAAAAACTCGATGTCGATCATGTCATAATCCACGAACCCAAGAGAGGTCCTTTAGGTAAAGTGATAGAGGGCAGTATATCGGAAAATGTTAAAAAAGGTGTGGACACTAAAAAAGTCACGCTGTTAGAGTAAGGCCTTTCGTAACTTTCGGTTTGACAACTATAGCTCAGGTATTATAAGGCAAACTATCTCAAAAACATGCTAAAGAGGTAAATATGAGTCAAGCAATAACCGACTTAATATTGAGGATCAGAAATCCAGATCTGAACTTCCTCAGCCATTTGAAGAAGGATAAGGTCCAGGGAGTCATAGGTCTAATCATATTCGGCATCTTGATCTTGATCTTCAATCAGACCGCTCCCGATACAGTGACGGCTCAGCAGTATTATGGTTTAGCGCTATTGTTTTTAGCTATCTACTACTGGCTTTTGACCCCAGTATCTTATATGTTTACTGCATTCCTGATAATCTCCTTTTCAGTGATGCTTGGTATCATAGAACCGACTGATGCATTTACTGGTTTCGCATCAACTACCATATTCTTCCTTATAGGAGCCTTCATCTTGAGTCTAACGATAGAGAAATACGGACTCCATAAGAGGATTGCTCTAAAAGTTTTGAAAAGATTCGGCGACAATCCAAAGCGGTTTATCTTGGGTATAGTTCTGATAGGATCTTTTCTCTCAATGACGATGCCGGCTCACGGTGTTGCCGCCGTATTTATCCCTGTTTTGCTCAGTATCTACTCAACGTTTGAAGAGGGCAAACTCAATCCTCATTTTGTAAAGGCTAGCCTCCTAGGCCTTTCTTTTTCAACTAGTGTTGGTAGTATGGGTACACTTCTGGGCGGAGCTAGGAATCCATTAGCTATAGAGATATATTATGCCGAAACCGGCAAGTCCATCTCTTTTGTTGAATGGTTTATCGCAGCCATACCCATGGTTCTTCTTATGACTGTGTCCGTGTATATAGTCCTCACAAAGATATTCGATGTGGGAGGTGTTGATATGGAAAAACTATTGAGTGAAGTGGGTTCTCAAGTCGAAGAGATGGGTAAGTTTTCCATGGGGGAAGCCAAAGCCTTGGGTTTTCTGATATCTGCTTTCATATCTTGGGCTGTTTTAGGACAGGTTTTTGGCATGGGTGTGATAGCGGTATTCATCTCCGTTGTTATCGCTTTATCAGGTACTATAAGCTGGGACGATATATCTGAAAGACTGCCCTGGGGTACCATATTTCTTTACGGTGGAGCGATATCATTAGGATTTATTTTAGGAGAATCTCAAACTCTCCAGTTCATCGCTACCTCCCTGCTGGATATGGTGGGAGAAAATCCATTCCTGCTACTTGCTATGTTTGCGGTTCTGACCGCCTTCCTTTCGAACGTTATGAGCAACGCCGCGACAACCGGTGTGGTTTTGCCTATCGCACTTTCAGCTATGCTGGTCATGGACTTCGCGGATATATTACCCGTATATCTGGTTGCGCTCCCCAGTGCCTTTGCCTTCATGTTCATTGTTGGAACACCAAGTGCAGCACTGGTTTATTCGACTGGTCATCTTAAACAAAAAGATTTCCTGATCTCTGGTCTGATCTTAAACATCATAGGATTAGCTATATTCCTCAGTATAGGTTTGGGATGGTGGAGACTGCTTGGATATTGGTGAAAGATAGATAGGATGAGGATCGATGAAAAAGGGCGAGTTAGATAAAAAGGATAAAACGACAAACACTCTAATGATAGCCTGCTATGAGTCCCCTTACTCGAAGGAATCTCTAAAAATGATAAAGAGGACGATTGAGAAAAAAAGCCCCACGAAAATAATAATCTTGAAGATAATCGAACAGCCAAAGATAGAGAAAGTGATGGATACAAGGATAGGTAAAAAGACGGAGGAAGATTTCATGAAATCGGTTATAGAGGACAAGAAAAGAGAGGTAGATGCCTATGCCGAAGACATTCTGGAGATGACAGATGAAGCAGGAATACCTACCGAAGTCAGATTGAGGAAGACTGAAGCTATCGCTGACAAGATTATAGAAGATTACGAAGAGATGGAGATCGATCACCTCATAATCCAGGACAGCGATAGAGATTTACTCGAAAAATTGGCTAGAGGCGATATCGAGAGAGAAGTCAAAAAAGAGATCGATGAAGAAGATGTTATGGAGTTAGAATGATTTTTCAGACAAAAGATTTAAAGCCGAGAGAGTCCAACACGTCTAATGATAAAAGATGTCGATAGTCAGACTAGGTAAGTTGCACCTGCACTGGTGTGATCACTGCAATGTCCCTATAGTAGAAGATGGGAACTGTGGACTATGTGGTGAATCCTCAAGAAAAGTCGAGATCACTCCTCCTGGAGATGTAAGGCCAGCTTTCGAGGAGGATATCAATCTTATTAGAAATACTATAGATAGGCAATGGGGTGAGGGTTATTCTTATGAAATATTTTGCGAGGGAACACCTGTCGTTTTGAACGGCATACCTTACAGAGATAGGATGGACGAGGTCATCATAGACGGTGAAGTGATCGGAGCTTTGAGATACAATCCTGAGAGAAAATTGGAGGGGAAAGATCCTTATGAGTTCATATTAAGACCATGGAAAGGTTTGGAAAGCCCAGAAGAAGGTTTTGTGGTGGTAGACAAAGGAGCTGTAGAACCCATACTAAGTGGGGGTAGTGTACTAGCGCCAGGAATAACGGATGCGGATAAGTCCATCGAAGAAGGAGATGAAGTCATAGTAGTAGATAAATCGGGTAAAGTGCTCTGTTCAGGTTCTGCAAGACGTTCTGGTGAAGAACTCATAGAAACCTCTTCCGGAAGAGGGGTAAAGAACAGGTGGAGGATCTCTGATTACACTCCTGATGAAAAGAAAGCTAGTTGGGAAGAAGTTATTGAAGCTAACCGGGAACATATCGACGAAAGAGTTACACAAGCCATCGAGTTCGTGTCAGATAATATAAAAAAGCATGATTTACCAGTTGCAGTTGCTTATAGTGGAGGTAAAGACTCTCTTGCCACTCTTCATATCTTACTCGAAGCCGAAGTTGATCCAGATATGATATTCATCGATACTGGGATAGAATTACCTGAAACCATAGAGAATGTTAAAGAGATATCAGAAAAGTACGATCTCACACTTCATATGAGAAAAGCAAAAAGCGGTTATTGGGACAATTTGGATCATTTCGGTCCTTCTGCTAGAGATTATCGATGGTGTTGTAAGACCTGTAAATTAGGACCTACAGCTCGTTTGATAGAAGAAAATTACGAGGAAGGTGTTCTATCTTTCATCGGCCAGAGAAGATACGAGTCCCAGCAGAGGATGAGTCAGGGTAGTACGTGGGATAATCCATGGGTACCCGGCCAAGTCTCTGCTTCTCCAATTCAAGATTGGACCGCTTTACATGTTTGGCTTTATCTTTTTTCTAAAGATGCCGATTGGAATGACTGGTATGAGAAAGGATTTGAGAGGATAGGTTGTTGGGTCTGTCCCGCTTCCGACCTAGCTGAACTAGATAAATTGAAAGAAGAGTTCTCAGAATATGATAGATTCGAGAGAGCTTTGAAAAAGTATGCTGAGAAGAAAGATCTACCGGAGGAATGGATAGAACTTGGACTTTGGAGATGGTTGGATGCGCCCGATAATATGGTTGACCTTATCGATGAGGATTTTGAGGACCTAGAAAATTTAAAACCAACGAAGATAGAAAAGTCTATCACGGAGATGTTGGAAAATCCAAGGACCAAGAATCTTATAAATACGATATGTGATGTAGAAGATATATCACTCAAAGAGCTTGATAGAGAGAAAGTTGTTCGGATACACAAAAAAGCTCTGAACTGTGTAGAATGTGGGGTCTGCGTAGGCAGGTGTGATATGGACGCTATATCATTTGAGAACGGTATAAAGATAGATCCAGAAAGATGTGTTCATTGCAGTCGATGTCTAGGGAAGTGTCCAGTAGTACATTTTGATGGCCGAGTCTAGGAAGAGAGACTTAAAAATATATTTTTCAATTCTTCGTATGGAGCATCGGTCTTAATACCAGTTGATGAAAAATGAGTACGTGAACTTTTAAATCCTCTTTCACTTAGTCCTTTCATTATGTCATCTATAGGAGGAGGTGCAACATTCAATATACTGCTTAACTTATTGGTATCGTAGAAGAAGGCAGAATGATTAGATTCCCTTTTCCAAAGAGATATAAGATCTTTATCTAACTTTCCGATAGGCTTTAAACCTCCGAGTATATCTTTAGAGCATATTTTTCCAGTCCAGAAAGGACCACTCGTTTTTTCTACGTTCTGAGTATCCCGATCCCATTTTCCCTCATAGAATTTCATCCTCTCCAACTTTTTCAAACATTCGTCGGCTCTGCTTTTGCCTTCACCTATCTGGAGGTATGTCCGAAAGTGATGGCCTTCGTAATAAGAGAGTAGAGGTTTTATCCACCTGTTATGTCTAGCTGCTTCTCTAGCACAATAGCCGATCAATATCCTCAGACCATTTTCGTGTCTGCACCAATTGTTAGCTGGATCTGAAGAGTATCTTCTAAAACATGTTTTAGGGTATGTTCCGCACAGTACGGCCGTGTCAGTTGCGGTAACTCCTACTACACCTTTATGGGATACTGTACGGGCAGCAATAGGGTAGTAAGGAACAGGAGTCCCGAAGGGATCGATATCGATATAGTCATACTCATATCTCTTTTTCAACATATGTTTTTCTATAGACCCATGATTTATGTCTGACTGGACAGAATTTTTGTTAACATTTTCCTGTATCAGATCTACAGCCTCTTCGGAGACGTCGTTCATAGTCACGTCAGAGATCGCGGTTTCTTTTAACGCCCTGATACCTCTTATTCCTGAAGCGGCCATCCCATCCAGTAACCGAACATCTTCGTCAGCCCACTTTTTTAAAAAGGAGATGAAAATATCTCTACTCTTCTCCATAGAGGGATTGTAAAAAACATCTTCTCCTTTCTCTTTCGGTCCTTCTGAATCGTCAAAATCTGGAACATCGATTTTGACGTTCCCCTCCTGTACCTTTACCAGCTTCACCTTCAACCGCCCTTCATGTCTTCCTTTATCAGGTCTAATACTTTGTAGGGTAGTATATCTTTATTAACATCGGTGAGTTCTAACATCCTCACGTCGTCGCGTCTTCTTATCTCCTGGAGAAGAGGATTCCTAGATTTTTTCTCAAAAGTCAAAATAAGAGGTTTATCGACTTCCAATACTTTTTTCACCGTCTCGTAGAATTCTTCACTCTCTACCTGCATCTTTCCTATCTCATCTACCAGTATAACGTCATTTTCGTTTGCTCCGTTACGTATAGCTTTAACACCAACCTCGTTAAGTGAATCCAGATCCACTCCGTATCCCTGTATCTCTACAGAAGAATCTAGGTTTAGATGAGCGAATACTGCTTTTTCTCTAGTCTGCCAATCCATGACTTGAAAACCAACTCGTCGGTTATCTTCCATTATCGGTTCCGTTAGCATTCCTCCTATAGATATGTCCTCGTCATCGAGCATGTTTATTATCGACTTTATAGTCTCCGACTTCTGCATACCAGAAGGGCCACTTATACCGATCTTCAGACTTTTTGCCATTACTATCGCTCCTCTGTTTGGATAATTAATAATGTCTTTCGCCTATTTATTAATTGTTGGGGTTGCCGGTTTTTATTTCTCTATCTTATCAATATACATGAGAGGATAGTTCATATTTTCAATGTATTTCATCTTGCCCACTGCTCTGATACCTTTGTATTCGACTTCTATCTTCGCCTTGATCATATCTCCTGTGAGAGTGGTATAGTCGAAAGGTCCTTTTTCCTTGCTGGAAGATTTTTCCGGTTTTATCTTAACTTCAGCTGATTTAACGAACGCCTGGCTTTCGGTTGTCTTTTCTATAGCTCTCTCTAGTTCATCTATGTTTTTTGAACTGACGGGTGTTCCTATGAACTGGTGGAATAAGGCTCCGAGTTTAATTCCCAACTCAAATGATATTCTTTGGTCATCTGTACAGTCGAAGTACTTTTCTGCCTCTAGTATCTTTTCATCCATGCTCTCTTTTCTTTCTTTCATATATTTTTAAAATGAACGGTGAGATAAAAACGTAACCCAAAAGGACAAAAGTAGTAAAAGCGAGAATTATAAACCCAAAACGGTGAGAGAGGACTGAAGAAAGAAAACCAGTAAAAGTCAATATCAAGAAGGTAGCTCCAGCCAATTGAGT
>SL_8KL_010_SEDDRAFT_10000106_pt1 | contig 65912 bp, 59 predicted proteins | sample SodLakKL_010_SED_4_FD_11160 | JGI IMG/M metagenome (IMG submission 11160)
TTCCCAGTATTGCAATGCTCGGTATGATGGTGCCATTTTTCGGGATTGGTTTTACTACCGGGGTAATTGCCCTGATTCTTTACAGCCTCCTTCCGATTGTTCGCAACACCTACACAGGAATTATAGAGATCGACCCGGTCATCACAGAATCAGCAGTTGGTATGGGTATGACCGAGTGGCGGGTTTTAACCAAAATCAAAATCCCTCTCGCCATGCCTGTAATCATAGCAGGCATACGAACCGCTACAGTTATGATTGTAGGGGTTGCTGCAGTTACAGCCTATGTCGGCGCAGGTGGCCTGGGAGAACTTATTTTCCAGGGTATTTCCAGATCAAATGAAGCCATGATTATAGTTGGTGCAATTGGTGTGTCAATAATTGCCCTTTTCTTTGACTTTATAATGTCCTGGGGTGAACGAAAGTTTGCTGCAAAAGCTGGGGCAGAATTGGACAAAAATAATAATGTTTAAATGGCAGCTGGCAATTTGCGCAAGTTAGAGCAGTCATTGACCAGTGATGCTATTTGAAAAGAGATTTTGCCTGTTGTGCTGGAATGCGGTGAATGCTACGTAGCAGTGGTCAACGAGAATAACCGGTTACGGGGGATAATTACCCTGGGCAATCTGCTTAACGTAGTAAGAGAGGATGAATAGAGTTATGAAAAATTTAAATGTGATGGACTTTATTTTGCCTCTGTTTTTAATTGCGGTAGGCGCAATTATTATAATATACGTGGAGATTAATCCAACTGATAGTCTGGTAGCTCGAATGCTTAGTTACAGTAATATGTTTAAAGCGCTTAGAGAACATTTATTGTTAATGCTTGTCTCAATGATTGGAGCAATAATAGTTGGAGTTTTAGGTGGGATCCTGCTATCCCGTCCAAAACTTTACTACCTTGGAAGGATAGTCGAGAATATAATTAATCTAGGTCAAACAGTCCCTCCACTGGCTATTCTAGCTTTGTTTTTTGTTATTATGGGGATTGGTTTTAGAATGGCAGTTTTTGCTCTTTTCATTTACTCTATTCTGCCCATTTTAAGGAATACTTTTGCCGGTATTATCCACGTACAACCGAGCGTTATAGAATCAGCAAAGGGAATGGGTATGACACCTTTTCGCATATTGACTCGCATAGAATTGCCGCTTGCTTTTCCAATAACCGTCGCGGGAATTCGAACAGCAGTTGTTATCAACGTGGGCACAGCAGCCATGGCCACATTTATTGGCGGAGGAGGTCTTGGTGATCTTATCGTAGCTGGAATATCTTTGGGACGCGATATGGTTATTTTCACCGGGGCGTCCCTGGCTGCTTTGACAGCAATTTTACTTGACTATATTATTGGTCAGGTCGAAAAGGGGTTGGTTAAATGGTCCTAGACTCTTAAATACTCAACGCTATTGTATTAAAAAAAAACAAGGGGGAATAATGAATTTATGATAGCAAAGCGTATTTTGACACTTTCTGTAGTAATGTTAATGTTGGTAAGCTTGGTATTTGTTATTGGTTGCGAAGCTGAAGAAGTTGAAGAAGAAGCGGTTGATATAGAAATTGTGGTTGGCTCGAAGGAATATACCGAGCAGCTGATTTTAGGGCAGATAGCTATTCATGCCCTGGAATACCACGGCATTCCAACCGTCGATGAAACCGGATTGGGTGGAACGAGTATGGTCCGTGACGCTCTCGAAGCAGGAGACGTTGATTTATACTGGGAATATACAGGGACAGCTTTAATTACAATTCTTGGTTTCGATGAAGCCATAACCGACTCGCAGGAATGCTATGAGGTAGTTAAAGAAACTGACCTGGAACAAAACCAGATAGTATGGCTGGATTATACGCCTTTTAATAACACCTATACAATCATGATGCGGCAGGCTGATGCTGATGAGCTTGGCATTGAAACCATTAGCGACTTAGCGGAAGCTATTAATGAAGGGGTTGAAGCTCCCGAACCTGGCACCTGGAATTTGGCCAGCGATCATGAATACACAATTCGTGATGACGGTTATCCCGGCTTGCAGGAAATGTACGCTTTTGAGTTCGAAGAAGCATTCCCCATGGATGCGGGAATTGTTTATGACTCATTGAAAGAAGGAGATGTGTCGGTTTCGATGGGTTACGCAACAGATGGCCGTATTGCAGCCTATGATCTGGTTAATTTGGAAGATGATAAAGGCTTCCATCCAGTTTACAACTGTGCTCCCACATTGCGTGAGGAAACTTTAGAGCAACTGCCTGAAATTGAAGAGATCCTCAACCCCATCGCCCACGCTCTGGACACTGAATCAATGTCAGCAATGAATATGCAAGTCGATATTGATGGAGACCTTCCCAGCGAGGTTGCCGAAGAATGGCTTCTAAAAGAAGGCTTTATTGAATAAGTTTGTATCATTGCTACCAAGGCTTGGATCGTTAAGCAGAATTCAAAGTCAAGCCAGAATTAATCTGTTAAACAGAAAATGGTTTTAAAGAAGGAGCAGTATCAATTTATAATGCTGCCCCTTCTTTTTAAGTTACAGCTTTAACTTTTAATCCTGTATAATCTAATGCAATACAGCCCTACTTTGAAGCATTTTCTATTATCTTGCTAACATAATTTCCAGTTATTCTAATGTAAAATACCCCTATTTTGCCTGCGTTGCAGTACTTGTTGCAGTACTTTTTTGCAAATATATCTTGAAGCTTACACACTAATAATATAAATTTCTGCGTTTTTATATCCGAACGCCCTGTATTCTAGATAGTTAGAATCCTAATTCCTCGCCTATTATGATTACATGAAAGTCCGAATCTTCAGGTCTTTTATGTATAATACTTGTTATGTTGCAGTTTCTCTTTTCAGAACTGCAATCGCTGCATAAACCACTAAGATTGCATGCCAGATCATTGCGGTATTTTATATTATTCATCGGTGCTGCAACAAAACGAAGCCTGTCCAAACCTGCATTCAAGTCCTTAACCAGTTTATTGGCACCCGCTGTAACAATTATTCTGTCAGAACCATAAAGGCTTCCTGCAATCCTGTTCCCCGCTCCATCAATATTAATGATTTGACCGTCCATAGTTATTGCATTTGCTCCCAGTATAAATACGTTGGCGACGAGATATTGCATGAGTATATCTCTCATTTCCTGCTTATTCCCCACAATGTTCCACCCTGGGCTGTTATGTTCAAAAACATAATTATTCACTGCGCAGGTATGAGGTATTGCTACACAATTTTTCTTTTCCAGTTCCTTATCCAACCCAAGGGCAAATACTGTATGTGAATCTCCACATCCGATGATGGCATCATCAGGAATCAAACTTAAAAGAAGCGTTCTTGCTTTCTCAACTGAATTACAATAATAAGCTTCAAAGTTGTTCTTTTTAAGATTTTTTACTGCTGCTGAGCCTTTTTGCTGAAAATATTGCTTTCTTATGCTATTTCTGTCATATTCCTCATCTTTTAATTTAGGCATCTTGAAATTACTTAAATCTATCACGATTTTGCCTCCTATAATTATACGGATTCAGTATTTTTTATCATAACACAAATAAGCCCCAAAAGAGGCTTAATCTAAGGTGTTTAGCAATGTGCCGGGAACTGCAGCTCCCGGTTTTTCTTTGGAAAAGCACTGCAAAGTCATAAATCGTTGCGTTGCCGGTTGCAGTACTTGCCAAATCTTAGTATTTTTTAATCAAGGTTTACAAGAAACCCTTTAAAATTAATGGTGGGCGAAGCAGGTTTTGAACCTGCGACCCCCTGCTTGTAAGGCAGGTGCTCTCCCGCTGAGCTATTCGCCCTCGTGTCCCTAAGTATAAGGGTTTTTCAGTTTCGTGTAAAGTGTTTTTTTGCTCAAAACAGCCATTTTGGCACTCTTTTCCACGAAACATTGCCTCGGAAAGCTAGTTTTCAAGGCAGGAGGCAAGCAAACTGCCGATTTTACTAACTAAGTTGCTTCCTGCTTTATTCGTGCAGTAACCCCACTGTAAACATCCATTTTAAATGCTACTTTTTTGATGACAGGAGTCCTCTTAAATGGCCCTTTCACCGGTACAATGCTGCAAGCTATAGGACAGCAGCAAAGGCATGTCTTTTTGTGGAGTATTAGATTTGGGTGAGTAATTCAATTAATACCTGAATTAAGAACTTTTCTAATCGAAACACTCACCATGATCATCTTTATTCACACGGAGAATTAAGCAACTTCAACAAACTGCTTTTCTCCTCCCAATCAGGGAAGCCAACTACGGCTTGCCGGTTAACTGATACGCAAGGTTACAGGACACAGCCTTGCGCTTATCAAAGAACATCTTGCACATTCTGAGAACCATTTCCCCGCTAAAGTGGAATTAGTTAGCTATCTCAGAAAATTTTGGAGTAGAACTTGAAAAGGTTCAATAGATCATTTAGCGCTTATCCATAAAAATTAAATCAATTTATGTAGAAAATTATAATTGAGTCATTTTTTAACGTTAAATCCTGGCTAATAATAGTGTATAATTAACAGGAAAAAAGCTCGCGAAATCTATTGTTGGCAGGAGGTAAATGCAATTGCATCAAGAACAGAACGAAAGCATCATGAAAAAGGAATTTTACAAGCTTTGGCTGCCTGTTACCTCCATTGGGGTTATTATAATCCTAATTTCTGCATTTACAATTTCCCATCAACTATTATTAATAGCTGCATTAACCTGCTACGTTGGTTTTTCTTCATGGGTAATATATTCCCACTATTGTACCTTTTCCCAAACCAAGGAGAAACTTACCGAACAAAGCAGGGAAGATCAGCTGACCGGTTTGAAAAACAGGCGCTACCTGGAAGACCGCTTAAACGAATTACTGGCAAAGTGCAAAAGAGACGGAAAAAGTTTTGGGCTAGTTTTTTACGACATTGATAATTTCAAAGAATACAACGACCTTTATGGTCACACCACCGGTGACAAACTACTGCAACAAATGGCTGAATTTTTATTGAATACGACCAGGGAACATGAAACTATAGCCAGATATGGCGGTGACGAGTTTATTCTGTTGATTCCGGATAGCAACCGGGGAGAAATCCAAACCACTGCCAAACGAATACACCGGGACCTGGAAGCGGAAACTTTTGTAGTCAATAATAAAAACTATCACCTTAAATTAAGCGGTGGGGTTGCTGTTTGTCCCGAAGACGGATCTGAAATGGATGAACTGCTGGAAGCAGCTGACAACAATCTAAAACTGTCTAAAAGTAAAGGAAACCGGGTATATAACTCCAACGAGAAAAACAGGGAGCTAACCCAACTCTATCCTCCCCTGGTGATCAACGAAAAAGACGATTACCTGGAAAAAACCGGCAAGGAAAATATCCAGTTTTATTTGCTGGCAAAAAACAGCTCGTTGGAAATCATCAAGCAGAATATCGCTGCAAACAATGTTATTCGCCTCTGGGGAGAAGGCGGTAACTTCGAATTCTACTACCTGATGGAGGGTGAATTAATTCAAAGCGAAAATAATAAAGCTATATATCCAGGCTCTTCCATAACAGTACAAAATTTAACTGACGAGGTCTATTTCAAAACAAAAACCGACTGCACCTTTTTATACATAACCACCATCCCGGTTTTTGAAGACCATCAAAAACAAATCCGGGAACTATTATCACTGAGTCGAAAAGCAGAAAAAAGGGACTGGCAAACTGCAATGCACTGTCTGCGCTTACAAAAGTTATCTCGATACACCGGGGAAATTTTAGAATTAAATGAAGAACAATTATTTGCCCTTGATTATGCCTCAGCCCTACACGATATTGGGAAAGCGGAAATACCAGCAGAAATATTAAATAAACCAGGTAAACTTGACGAGGAAGAATGGAAGATAATAAAGCAACATCCTAATATTGGTCGTGACTCAATTCTTGATCGCTTGAAAAGACCTTTCTTTAAAAAGGTGGCCGCTATTGTGCACCAACATCATGAACGGCATGACGGCAAAGGCTATCCCCGGGGATTGTCTGGAAACAACATCTTGGTGGAAGCACAAATTTTATCTATCGTAGACGCTTACGATGCCATGACTTCCGATCGCCCATACAGGAAAGCCCTGGATCGGTGTATTGCCTTAAAGGAACTACAAGATAAAAAGGGAACTCAATTTGCTCCCCATGCTGTAGAAGCTTTCTTAAAAGCAGAAAAAGAGACTTACCGGGACTTGTCTTTTGAAAACGAGTAAATAGGAGCTCCAATTCCACTCCGGACCAGTTATAGGGTAAAAGTACATAATAATAAAACAGGCATGACACTTCGTTGAACTTAAATGTGATCCTGTAATATATTTAGATGAATGAAACTAAAAAGCACGCATAAAAAGCCTGCTTACCTGATACCCGGTACGTCCATTGGGTTGCCTGCCGCATACTGAGAGGCGCAATTAGGCAATTCTAGACCATTATCACCCGCCGTTACTGCTGCATTATCTGGAGGGCTTGCAAACGCCGTAACGGAAAACACCAGCAAGGCCACTAGTGTTGCAGATACAATTAAAGCACGCTTAAACATAAGCTACTCCTCCATTTATCACCAATGTGTGATCAATCTAAAATAAGCCTGTTAATCTATGCTCATATGTTACCATCACCTGGCATGCTATGTCAACAGTTGTGTAGTCCATACTAAAATATGAGTACGCGTCCTGCCGTATCGCTTTTCTCTACTTGCTAGAATTAGTTGGTATTTTCGAACTCCCCCCCACCCAGGTTGAACGGCGGATACCTTTGAGAGAGGCCTGCCACAAAAAGCTGAACCTGCAGTATTTTTTGCATGTATCCCATCACAAAATTATACATTCCGTCAGGATACCTGGCCGTAAAAATTGCCAAAACCCACATAAAAAACAAAACAAATATCGCCAAAAAGCCCCAAACAGATAATATAACAAAATGGGGAATAAGTATAAAGTAACGGCCAATTACCCGAAGAATTATTATGCGCGAAACTCTATCGGGATTCTGAGCTTTACTAATAACGGGATGCTCCAAATTAAACTTTTCTTTTGATCTACGAGTATCAGGCTGTTTTACTTCTGTTGATGCGAAATCTTCTACCCCATCCCATGGAAGGGGATTGGCTTGAACCTGCTGCTCCAAGTTGACCATCTGATTCTTTAAATCCGCTAGCTGATGTTTAAGCTCCTGGTTTTCTTTCTCCAGTTCCGGAATCCTTTCTTTTTGAGGTGCAATTGGCTGATTATCTCCTATAAATTTACCATCTTTCCATTCACCGATACGTTTTTTCCCATCCGGATATGTAAGTGTTCCCCAGCCATTTGGTTTATTATCTTTCCATTCACCCTCATACTTCATTCCGTCCGGACGGGTCAATATCCCCTGACCGTGTCTCATGCCGCCTTTCCATTCACCTTCATACTTTTTCCCGTCCGGGTAAGTATAAGCCTCTCGATTCACGTTAATCCTCCTCTCATTTTAATATTTTAAAGTGTAAACATTCGACAAATAATATTAATTTCCTACTGATTATAACCAATATTTCCATTCATTGATAAATCTTTTTTAATTAATAGGGGCTGAACAGGAATGGTCGGGAGGCAGTAGTTGTGAAAACCGATTTGCTTGACTATCAACCGTTAAACAGTGGGGGGGTAAAAAGGCAAATAATGCTCTAAACGGAGCACGGGGCGCAGTTATTTGCGCCCCGTGTGCATGTAAATCTTATTTTTGTTGAGCAGGTAATCTCCGGTTGAGCTATTTGCCCGGTAAAATGTGGTGACCCCTAGGGGATTCGAACCCCTGTTGCCAGCTTGAAAGGCTGGTGTCCTAACCGATTAGACGAAGGGGCCAAGATATGGTGGGCCCACCAGGGCTCGAACCTGGGACCAACCGGTTATGAGCCGGTAGCTCTTCCAGCTGAGCTATGGGCCCACATCGTCTACAATTATTGCTAACCCCTAACAGCTATATGAGTTTAACATACCATTCAGATTCTTGTCAAGAACCTGCAGGCAAGTTAAAATGAAAAACAGAGTTTTATAACAGGAGGTTAACCACATGTATGAATCAATTACAGAATTTGATTTTACTCTTTCCGAAGAAGATGTGTTGAAAGGCCAGGGAATCGATCCGAACCGCGCTTCCCCTAAATTATTTAGCAAGGCGGGAGAAGTAATCAAAGAAGCGAACTCGCTTATTAAACCAGCTGCAATGTATACAATTGTTGAAGTAAACAGCTTTGAACATCAGCGGATAACTTTTGAAGGAGGAAGTTTCGAAGGACCGCTGGTAGCCAAAGCGATGGCTGGTGCAGAACACCTGAACATAGCGATCTGTACGATCGGGGGAGAACTGGAAAAAAGGGTAGAAGAAATAATGAACGAAAACCCGATCATGGGAGTAACGCTTGATGGCGCCGGTATAGCCGCTGTGCGTAAGGTATCGCAAACAATTGAAGATATAATCAGCGAACTTGCCTGCGAACTTGACACCTCCCTGGGCATGCGAGCCCAACCCGGACAGGAGGGGTGGCCGATTGAACAACAGCGCCTGGTTTTTTCCATCCTTCCCGCTGATAAAATTGGCGTTCATTTAACTGAAAGCTGTCTGATGATCCCCAGGAAATCAGTTTCTTTTATTATCCCACGAGGTAAAGAACTAAGCAGCAGTGTAATACCATGTGACTTTTGCTCAAAACGAAACCGCTGCGAGTGGAGGAAAGAAAAGCAAAGCAGCTAATAAAAAAAAATAAAATTGGCTCCCCAGGCAGGATTCGAACCTGCAACCTACCGGTTAACAGCCGGTCGCTCTGCCGTTGAGCTACTGAGGAGCATTATCACCATAAGCATTATACTGAATAGAAGTGAACCCGTCAAGAGTTAGTTTTATATTGTTCACCAAGTATTGTGCTGGTGGTCATTTTTATTCTAAGTAATCGCGCAGGCGCTTGCTGCGCATCGGATGGCGCAATTTTCGCAGCGCTTTCGCTTCAATTTGGCGGATTCTCTCCCTTGTTACACCAAAATACTGACCGACCTCTTCCAGGGTCCGCGAGCGACCATCATCAAGGCCGAAACGCAGGCGCAGTACTTTTTCTTCCCTGGCGGACAGAGTATCTAAAACATCTTCCAGCTGCTCTTTAAGCAGTTCAAAGGCAGCGGCATCGGCAGGGGCCTGGGCTTCATGGTCTTCAATGAAATCACCAAGGTGGCTGTCGTCTTCTTCACCAATCGGCGTTTCCAGCGATACCGGTTCCTGGGCAATCTTTAAAATTTCACGGACCCGATCTTCACTGATGTTCATTTCCTCGGCAATTTCTTCCGGTAAAGGCTCCCGGCCGAGGTCCTGGACCAGCTGACGGGAAATACGGATCAACTTGTTAATAGTTTCAACCATGTGCACAGGAATGCGGATCGTCCGCGCCTGGTCAGCTATCGCCCTGGTGATAGCCTGCCGGATCCACCAGGTAGCATAAGTGCTAAATTTATAACCTTTACGGTAATCAAATTTTTCTACCGCTTTTATCAGACCCAGGTTGCCTTCCTGGATCAGGTCCAAAAAGAGCATTCCTCGCCCCACATATTTTTTCGCTATGCTGACGACCAGGCGCAGGTTGGCCTCTGCCAGGCGTCGCCTGGCATCTTCGCTGTTTTGTTCTATCGCCTGCGCTAATTCAACTTCTTCTTCAGAGGTAAGCAGTGGAATCTTACCAATCTCTTTTAAGTACATACGGACCGGATCGTTGACCGTAACCCCTTCAGGCACGGTAAGAAGTTCACTTGATTCCTTCTTAACTACTTCCTCTGCATCGACATCATCAGGCGCTGCCTTAACATCAGCAGTTGTGTCATCAGTTATATCTATCCCTTGCTGGGCTAATTTATCATAGAAGTTGTCAAGCGCATCCACTGAAAGATCATAGGGCTGAAGGGTTTCAATGATTTCCTTATAATTGAGTGACCCCTTATTCTTGCCGCGCTCAATTAACTCCTGTTGAGCATCTTCCAGGGAGATTGTTTTCTCTATGTCTTTAGCCATTGAAATCCCCTCCTTTTCATAAAGGTTAAGAGCTGCCATCTTTTCTTCCTAACAAATGCTGGTGCTCTCTCAATAATTCTTCAATCTGCTCATCGGAACCCTGCAGCTCCAATTCTTTTAACTTTTTCTGCAATTCTCGCTGCTTTCTCTTGGCCCAAACCTGATAAAGCTGGTTAATACAATCCTCTGTCATACGTTTCGCGGTTTGGGGCTGTAATTCCTGCAAAGAAGGATCGGTTACCGCTTCTGTTATCAAATTAGTTACCTGCGGGTCTTCAAACCGGTCCAGCAGTTTATCAGCTCCGGCTAATGTTTCGCTGGACGTATGCTCAAAAATAGCCTCAATAATTTCCCTGACCCGCAAGTCCTCAATGAAATCCAGTTGTAAATGACTTCGACCTTGTTCGGCTATTTCCTTGCTTTGAAGCATTAAAGATATTAATATTTTTTCAGCAGGCCGGATGTTAATCTTTTGATTTTTTTCCGGCAGCTCCGTTTTTCCTGCTTCATGGTACCGAGTACCCCTTCTCCGCCTTTTCTTAAGTTCACTGCGCAGGGCATCTTCATCCACACCAAGCTCTTCAGCAGATATTTTCAGGTAATAATCTTGTTCAATATGATTAACCGCTGTCAGCAAAATATTCATCAACTCTTCTGTATAATCCATTCTTTCTTTATCTGAAGACAAATCAAATCTTTTTTTTAACTGCGACAGCCGGTAATCCATCAGCGGCCGGGCGTTATTGATAATTTCTATAAAAGAACCGGCACCCTTCTTTCTGATATAATCATCCGGATCACTACCCTCAGGAAGATCGGCTACCCGCACAATGCAGCCTGTAGACTGCAGTATGGTCAGCCCTCTCCACGTAGCTGCTTCGCCTGCAGCATCCGAATCGTATGCTGTAACCACAACATCGGCCTGGGATTTCAGATGACGGGCCTGGGTCTTTGTCAGAGAAGTTCCCAGTGAAGCAACTGCATTTTTTATCCCGGCCTGGTAAGCAGTGACCACGTCAGTATATCCTTCCATAACAACTGCTTTCTTTTCACGCCGAATCGCTTCACGGGCCAGGTTTAAACCAAAAAGTATTGACCCCTTATCAAAGACCGGCGTTTCCGGAGAATTCAGGTATTTCGGCCCTTCTTTTCCTCCCTCGCTTAGGAGTCTGCCGCCAAAGCCGGCAATTTTTCCACTGATATCATATATCGGAAAAATAATCCTGTTCCTAAACCGGTCATAATAACCTTTTTCCCTGCCCGGTGATACAAGGCCGGCTTTGACCATTAACTCGGGACTAACCCCTTTTTTCTGAGCAAGTTTCAAAAACCCAACCCAATCATTAGGTGCATATCCCAGGTTAAATTGTTCTATTATCTCCTGCTCAATCCCTCTTTTTTGCAAATATTCGAGCGCATTTTTTCCTGAATCAGTATTTTTCAGGCAATAAACGTAAAAGCGGGCTGCCAGATTATTGACTCTGTATATATTTTCTTTTAAATCATCCGCGCCGGGGGAATAGCTTTTATGCTCAGGAATCCTTACCCCGGCTCGCCCAGCTAACAGGCGAGCAGCTTCCGGAAAGCTCAGGTTGTCAAGCTGCATAACGAAACTAAAAACATTTCCGGAAGCGCCACAGCCAAAACAGTGGAAAAGTTGTTTTTCCGGCGACACCGTAAAAGAAGGTGTCTTTTCACTGTGAAACGGGCAGAGACCGACCATATTTTTCCCTCTTCTTTCGAGCTTTAAGTAGTCTCCAACCAATTCTACCAGATCGGTACGCTGTCTTATCTCGTCAACAATATTTTCCGGTATGCCCTGTGACATAACTAACACCCGCTAGATCTCTATTTTATAGTGATTTATAAAAGCAACTGAATTAAATTTAATTTTAGCCTTATACAGATAACAAAAACCCCATCTCGACGATAGAGACGAGGCAAGCCCGGTCGCTTATAATTTTCGGCTTTCCGGCCACTGCTAACAACTGACTGCTTCTTAAACCTCCTGACATAGATTGAAACCATTTAGAATTTTATCTATTCCATCAGATTAGGATCATTCGACAGCTATAACAATATTCCTGCCTTGGTTTTTTTACTGTTTAAATTCCAGGCCGGGGTAAAACTTTTAATAAGTCCAAATAAGCCCCGGCATACATACGTATACCGGGGCTGTTTAAACATTAACTAAACACTAGCTGTCAGCAGAAGACCCTGCTTCTTTTAAGCGTTCTACAGCCTCTTCAACCAGCTGTTCGAATTTATCTATCTCTTCTCCAGGCAGTTCAGTAAAAGAAATACGCTCCCGTTCCAGGCCGATTGATGCCAGCAGGTCGCTGGCATGACCAACCCGTTTCTCAGCCCATTGGCTGATCTCTTTGTACTGACACTTAAATTTGTCACTTTCGCTACAACCGATGACAACTACACCGTCCACACCCTGTTCAATAGCCTTGAGCAGGTGCATGGAGTCTACTTTACCTACACAGGGATAACGCACCAGGGCAGTGTTTTTACGCTCCTTGTTCCAGAATTCCGGCATAGCAAATGCCCCGTAAGCACAAGTTATCGCCAGCATAACCGGTTCTCCGTTACGCTGGTCAAGCAGCTTTTGAACGACCGGTTCAATGGATTGAGCAGCATCCTCAACCATAGACGAACGGAATTTGATTGCATATACCGGGCATACACCCACGCACAACCCGCAGGCCTGGCACTGCTCATTACGAATGGTAACCGTGCCTTCATCGTTTATCACCGGTACATCGTAGGGACATATTCGCACACAACTGAGACAATTAACACAAAGTTCGTCTATACGCTGCGCTCCCGCAGCACAAGTCAGACAGCGACGCGCTTCGCAAACTGCTGTTTCCGGGTCGTAGCCGAATTCGGCCTGTCTGAAGTGACGGATTCTTTCCTCGGGAGTCATCATCGGAATTGGATTGCGATCAACACGATCAATTTCTTCGGCAACAGCTGAATCGAGTTTTTCGAGTTCCGGCACTTCTTCAAGAGCAGCGCTGTCAAAGGGAACTCCTTTTAAGTAGCAGGCGATCGCTTTCGCCGCCACCCGGCCGTTACCCATCGACTGCACAGCAGTGCCCGGTCCGGTGACCATTTCACCGCAACCGAAAACTCCGGGCCGGCTGGTGCTCATCGTCCGGTAATCAAAGACCACACGGCCTCGTTCGTCAATTTCTATTTCTCCGCGCACCGGTTCGGGATCTCCGCCCTGACCGATGGAAAATATGACGATATCACCGTCTATCATTTCTTCGTTTTCTTTATTAAACTCGGGATTAAAACGCCCCTGGTCATCAAAAACACAGGTGCACTCAACCAGTCCAAGGCCTTTGATTTTTCCATTTTCTCTGATAATGGCATCCGGTCCCCAGGAAGTATTCATTTCAACGCCTTCTTCCCGGGCTTCTTCGATTTCCCAGCTAAAGGCAGGCATTTCATCATCGCACTCAAGACAGGCCAGCTTCACCTTGCCCGCCCCTGCACGCAATGCTGAACGGGCCACATCCATGGCCACATTGCCGCCGCCGATAACTATAACTGTCGGGCTGCCTGCAAACCTAAAACTATCGCGCTTGACCTGTTTTAAAAATGGCAAAGCGTAGAGGATGCCTTCACCTTCAGATCCGGGAATATTCAGTCCCCTGCTTACCGGTAACCCCATGGCCAGCAAAATAGACTGGTAGCCTTCCTTTTCAAGCTGTTCAATTGTAATGTCCTTGCCCAGTTCAACACCGTATTTGAACTTAACCCCCTGCTCAGCTATTTCATCAATATCCTGGTCAACAGCTTCGTCAGGCAAACGGTATAGGGGAATGTAGTGACGGACAGCGCCTCCGGCCTGCTGGTCACTGTCAAAAACGGTTACATCAGCACCCATGCGGGCCAGATCATAAGCAGCAGTAAGACCGGCCGGACCGGCGCCGATTACTGCCACTTTTCCACTGATTTCAGGCCCTTCAGCAGGCGGAGACACCTTGGCATCACCGTACTCAAGCGCAAAACGTTTTAAGCCGCGAATAGAAGGCGGCTTGTCCACGTCATTGCGGCGGCATTCGTCTTCACAGTGATGGGCACAAATAGTTCCACATACAAAAGGTAAAGGGTTTGTTTCTTTGATTATTGCCAGCGACCGGTCAAAATCACCAGTGGCGATTGCCAACAAATAATCACGGACTCCCTGGTGCAGCGGGCATGCTGATTGACAGGGTGGATGAATATTGTCCAAAGCTAGATCCTTGTTGTCATGCTGAGTCAATTAGATCACTCCTTGCAGCTATTTTAACTGCTAGTTTTATTCGCCACAAAACGTAATTCTCCTGTTTGCATCAAACGACATTTTAAATATCGGTTTTTTAATTATCTCTCTCCGGAGATCACTGCTCTTGCCGCAGCAAGGCGGGCAATCGGCAAACGATATGGTGAACAGCTGACATAATCGAGCCCGGCGGCGTTAAAAAACCTGATCGAGGCTGGATCACCGCCGTGTTCACCACAAATACCGATTTTCAGCTCCGGCCTCGCTTTCCGCCCTTTTTCGATGGCGGTTTCTACCAGCTGGCCTACTCCTTCCTGGTCTATTTCGGAAAAAGGATTATTTGCCAATATCTTTTTCTGTAAATAAAATGGCAAGAACTTACCTTCTGAGTCATCCCGGCTGTAACCAAGCGTAGTTTGCGTTAAATCGTTGGTACCGAAAGAAAAAAATTCTGCTGACTGGGCCAACTGATCGGCAACCAGGCAAGCCCGGGGCAGCTCAATCATCGTGCCAACCAGGTAAGGAAACTCCCTGCCTTTTTCTGCAAATAACTCAGCCACTGTTTCTTCAACAAGTTTTCTCATCCTATCCATTTCTTCGCGGTGCCCGACCAGCGGAATCATTATCTCCGGCTGCAGCAGTTCTGCAGCAACACCTTCTTCTAATAGTTCATAAGCAGCCAGGATAATCGCTTTGACCTGCATACGATAGATTTCCGGATAAACCAGGCCCAACCGGCAGCCGCGATGTCCAAGCATCGGGTTGTATTCTGAAAGAGACTGCACTTTATGCAGCAGCTCTTCTCTTTCCCGCAGCTGCTCAGGATTATGGCCTTCCCTGTAAAGGCGGTCAACTTCCAACAAAAGATCTTCACGATCCGGTAAAAATTCATGCAGCGGTGGATCCAACAGGCGTATTGTCACCGGGTATCCGGCCATTTCTGTAAAGATTCCCTTAAAATCCTCCTTCTGCATCGGCAGCAGTTCCTCTAACGCCGTTTCCCGCTTTTCCGAATCAGTGGAAAGGATCATTTTCTGCACAACAGGGATCCGATCTGCAGCCATAAACATGTGCTCGGTTCGACAGAGACCGATGCCCTGGGCGCCCAATTCAATCGCACGACGGGCATCGTCAGGATTATCGGCATTGGCGCGCACCTTCAGGCGGCGAATATCGTCAGCCCAACTGAGCAGCTCATAAAATTGATCAGTAAATTGCGGCTCGATCAATGGCGCTTCGCCCAGAATAACCTGACCGGTGGTTCCGTCAATTGAAAGCATTTCTCCTTCAGGATATTCTTGATCATCGACATAAAACAAACCCTTGTTAAGATCAATTCTCAGCTGATCACAGCCGCAGACACAAGGCTTACCCATACCGCGAGCCACTACGGCAGCATGGCTGGTCATCCCCCCGCGACTGGTCAAAACACCCTCGGCGGCAATAATCCCGTGAATATCATCAGGCGTGGTCTCCGGTCGGACCAACAGCACTTTTTCACCATTCTGGCTCATTTCCTGGGCTCGATCGGCATCAAAAACAACTTTGCCGGAAGCTGCTCCAGGTGAAGCAGGCAACCCGCGTCCTATATAGTGCATTTTGGCTTCAGGATCAATACGCCAGTGCATGAGCTGTTCAAGCTGATCCGGCTCAATTCTTTGCAGGGCTTGTGTTTTATCAATCAGGCCTTCATTAACCATATCGACAGCAATGCGCATGGCCGCAGAGGCCGTCCGCTTACCGGTGCGGGTTTGCAGCATATACAATTTTTTTCTTTCAATGGTAAATTCAATATCCTGCATATCACGATAGTGTTGCTCGAGAGTTTGGCAGGTATCAATAAACTGCTCGTATGCTTCGGGAAGATCTTCTTTCAGCCCTTCCAGAGAACGGGGAGTACGAATACCGGCCACCACATCTTCACCCTGGGCATCAAGTAAATATTCACCATAAATTTTTGGTTCACCGGTTGAAGGATTACGGGTAAAAGCCACTCCGGTTCCGCTGTCTCTTCCTAAGTTACCAAACACCATGGTCTGAACATTAACAGCTGTCCCAAGATCGTCCGGTATCCGGTTCGCCTGACGATAAACCACAGCCCGATCGGTATTCCAGGATTTAAATACCGCTTCAACCGCCAGAAATAGCTGTTCCTGGACGTCAAGCGGAAATTCCCGGCCGGCTTCTTTCTGAGCCAGGGCTAAAAAGTCTTCAATGATCTGCTCCAGGGCAGCTTCATCCAATTCAGCATCGGTATCGACCTGCTTTTCCCGTCTTGCTTCAGTCAATATATTTTCAAAATTATGATGTCCTATCTTCAAAACCACGTCCCCGAACATCTGCAGGAAGCGCCGATAGCAATCGAGAGCAAAATGGCGATCGCCGGCTTCACGGCCCAAATATTCAACCGTTGTCGAGTTCAAGCCTAAATTCAATATAGTGTCCATCATTCCGGGCATGGAATGAACCGCGCCGGAGCGGATCGATAAAAGCAAGGGCGGATCACCACCAAAACTACGCCCGATCCGCTGTTCGAGTAATTTCAGGTTTTCAAGAATCTCCGAATTCAGTTCCGGCCAGAGCTTTTCACCCTCACTCAGATATTGGTTGCATGCTTCGGTTGTGACAATAAATCCCGGGGGAACCGGCAAACCAATCTTGGCCATCTCCGCCAGATTTGCTCCCTTGCCGCCAAGTAAACTTTTCATCGACTTGTCACCTTGTTCAAAAGGATATACATATTTCCCGGACATTAAATCATCTCTCCTCCTTTAATTATCTGAATAATCCTTTTAGCGGCTTCTTCTACCGCCTTATTGGACATATCAAATACCGTGCAGCCAATTTTTTTCATCAGCCGGCGGGCATACAAAAGCTCTTGATCAATTCTTTCCACGGCAACATAATTAGCATTTTCATCCAGTCCAAGCGCTTCCAGGCGTCCCTTCCTGATTTGCCGCAGTTGGTCGTGATTAATAATAAGGCCGATAATCCTGTGCGACGAAACCTGGAACAGCTCATCGGGAGGCTCTATTTCTGGAACCAGCGGCAAGTTGGCCACCATAACTCCCTGGTGGGCAAGGTACATGCTCAGCGGTGTTTTCGAGGTCCGCGAAATACCAATCAAAACCACATCGGCTCGCAATAAACCGCGTGGATCTTTGCCGTCATCATGCTTGACTGCAAATTCAACCGCCGCGATTCGACGAAAATATGCTTCGTCCATCTGGCGCACCCGCCCCGGTTCGCTATAGGGATCTTTACGGGTTACCCGGCTGAAAGCGCCCATCAGTGAACCGAGAATATCGGCAGTCTGTGCTGTGTGCTTTTCAGCTTCCTCAGCCATTACCCGACGCAGTTTTGGAACAACAAGGGTATAGGCAATTATTGCGTTGTGACAATCAGCCTCTTTAAAAACTGCCTGAATCTGCGATCTTTCTTCAACAAACGGCACGCGCCGCATCTCTACTTGAGCGGAATCAAACTGACTGGCCACAGCTTTAACCACAAACTCCGCTGTCTCACCAACAGAATCGGAAACTATATAAACTACCGGCTTTTCTGGATTATCTTCCATCCACAGGCTCCCCTCCTGCATTGTTGCAAACTTGTTCAGCCTGTACAGCTGTGCATCAGACTTGGTCAGCTTAGTGGTTATATACGCTACAGATCAAGCACTTTCCTGCCACCCGGTTTATTTTTTAAGGAGCCCGCAGTTTTGAAAAATCAGCCAGGCGATTAAATAAAGACTTGATTGAAGCAAGCATATTCAACCTGTTTTCACGGACCCGCTCATCTTCAACCATGACCATGACATTATCAAAAAAATTATCGATTGGCAGTTTTAAAGACTGCAGTTTTTTAAGCCGATGATCAGGGCTTATTTCGCCCGTAATTTCAGATTCGACTTCCTGCAATTTCCGGTAAAGCTCTTTTTCAGCCGGATCAGTAAGCAGCGCTTGATCCGGATCGTTTCCGGCCGCCTTCTTTGCCAGGTTAGCCACCCGGTTATAGGCAATAATCACATCATCGAGAAGCGGCCCCTGCAGGTATTCTTCAAGGACTGCAACCCGATTAAAGAGCTCTGATATGTTCGCAAAAGGCACCGCCAGGACCGCTTCGAGAACATCATGAGCCATGCCCCGCTCCTGAAAGGCAAAACGGATCCGCTGCACCAGGAATTCATGCAAACTAAATTCCAGTTTTTGCCGCTGCTCGGTGTCCAGGTTTAAACCCGGTGAAAGCAGATCTAATGCATAACCGACCAGGTCTTTTAAAGCCAAATCAATTTTTAGCCCCAGAAGAATGTAAATCGCTCCCTGGGCCTGCCTGCGTAAACCATAGGGATCCTGTGAACCCGTGGGCTGAATTCCAACCGCAAAACATCCGGCCAGGGTATCGATACGATCGGCAAGCGACACGAGCGCTGCCTCCAGGTCGGAAGGGAGATGATCTCCGGGATAGCGAGGCAAATAGTGCTCATATATACCAAGAGCTACCGCTTGTTCTTCGCCATTGAGCCTGGCATATTCACGACCCATTACCCCTTGCAGTTCAGGAAACTCTTTGACCATGCTGGTTACAAGGTCGGCCTTACATAAATGAGCAATCCGCCGGGCCTTTTCAACTTTATCTGCCGGCAGATCAAGGACCTCGCTCAATTTACCGGTCAAATCTACCAGTCGTGAACGTTTTTGATCCAGGTTTCCGAGAGATTCCAAAAAGATTACGCTCTTAAGTTTACTAACGTAGTTTTCCAGCGGTTCCTTGCGGTCCTCATTAAAGAAAAAACGTCCATCAGCAAGCCGGGCCTGCAGGACTTTTGCGTACCCCTTGCGGATATTGGGATGAAACCGGTTATTGCTTATTCCAACAAAATAAGGCATCAAACGTCCGCTTTCTTTTTCGACTATCGGAAAGTAACGCTGGTGATACTGCATCGATGTGATCGTAACTTCCTGGGGCAGGTCGAGATAGGCTTGATCAAAAGATCCGTCAACAGCTACCGGATATTCAACCAGGAAGGTAACTTCTTCGAGCAGATCATCGTCAATGAGAGCTACTCCACCTTTTTCGGCGGCTTTCTGTTCCAGCTGTGTGCAGATCATTTCCCGCCGGCGGTTGTGATCGAGAACAATGTAATTCTCATCAAGGCAGGAGAAAAAATGTTCCACGCTGTTAATCTCAAATGGCCCGGGGGCCAGGAAACGATGACCGTAAGTCGCTTTACCTGATTCAATACCGGCAAACTTAAAAGTAACCGGCTTTTCGTTATAGAGAGCCAGCAGCCAGCGGATAGGACGGGCGAAACGCACCTCTTTGCTTTGCCAGTACATCGGACGGGGAAATGACAGCTTGCGGATCAATTGCGGTAAAAGGTCCGGCAGCAGTTCTTCTGTCTGTTTCCCCGGAATTTCCCTGCAGGCCACAACATAACGGGCTCCTTTGATAATCTCTTTTTCAACCTGTTCCAGGGAAACCCCCTGGTTTTTTATAAAACCCTGCAAAGCCATGGTCGGCTTGCCGTCATCGTCATAGGCCCGATCGAGTGGAGGACCTTTAACTTTTTCCACCACATCCTCTTGTTCAGATTCAAGGTCTTTGACCAGGACCACCAGACGACGCGGTGTAGCATACGTTTCAATTTCTTTATACCCGAGCCCGTTTTCTTTCAGCAAAGCTGCCGCACCTTTATCCAACTGCTCCATTGCTCCCGGTATAAATCGCGATGGGATCTCTTCACAACCGATTTCCAATAAAAGGTCATGGGTTGCTGTCATTTTGCCTCACCTCCTGCCAACAGCGGGTACCCTGCCGCTTCACGCTGGTTAAGATAACATTCGGCGCAAATCCGGGCCAGAGTACGCACCCGTCCGATATAAGCAGCTCTTTCAGTAACACTGATCGCCCCCCGCGCATCGAGATTGTTAAAGGTGTGCGAACACTTTAAAATATAATCGTAAGCCGGATAAACCAGGTTAAGTTCCAGCAAACGCTTTGCCTCAGTTTCGTATAAACCAAAAAGGTTGAACAATAAATCCCGATCGGCATAGTCAAAGCTGTAGCTGGATTGCTCCCACTCCACACGCTTGTAGACTTCACCGTAAGTAATGTTACCGGTCCAGATCAGGTCAAACACGTTGTCACGATCCTGCAAATACATGGCTATCCTTTCCAGTCCGTAGGTCAGCTCCACCGGGACCTTTTCCACGTCAAAACCACCAACCTGCTGAAAATAGGTAAACTGGGTAATTTCCATTCCATCGAGCCATACTTCCCAACCCAGACCCCAGGCCCCCAGGGTCGGCGCTTCCCAGTTGTCTTCGACAAACCGGATATCGTGTTCCAACGGATCAAGACCTAGATAGGCCAGACTGTCAAGATACTGATCCTGGATATCCGGCGGGGTAGGTTTGATAATTACCTGATACTGCAGGTGCTGATAAAGCCGGTTCGGATTTTCGCCGTAACGACCGTCAGCAGGTCTTCTCGACGGCTCGACATAGCCGACTGACCAGGGTTCCGGCCCCAGAGATTTTAGAAAAGTAGCCGGGTTCATCGTGCCGGCCCCCTTTTCAACATCATAGGGCTGCCAGATCAGGCATCCCCGCTGGGCCCAGTACTCCTGAAACTTAAACATGACCGTTTGTAAGTCCAAATAAATTCCTCCTCCTTTTTAAATACAAAAAATGTTACTGCTCAGACCGAAAAAAGCACTAAACTTCAGGGATGAAAGGTTTGCCATGCAGGGCATAAGCGTTGTTATTGTTTCACCCATGACGCAGAAGAGCTTAAATACTTCCTCCGGGTCGCTTTTGCATAGTTCTATGAAATGCTCTTTTTTCAATACCCTGTACCACCTAAACCCTATGATTATTACTGGTTTAAGCGTACCCTGAAAGGGCTAATAAGTACAGACATATTATGGTAATTTAGCCTTATTATTAATGTTTTTTCCGGTTTTCAAAGAACAATATTGCTATCTTGTCAGGCTATGCCTGTCGTAACCAAAAAATTATAAAAAACCCCCCGCCCTCTGGTTGCAACAACCATAGGGACGGGAGGTTTTCCCGCGGTTCCACCCTACTTGACCCCGTGTTTTTTTTGGGATCCGCTTAATTGTTTACAGGCTCAGGAACGCCATTCACCGAATCTCCTTACGGGCTTGCACCATTCCCGAATCGCTGATCACTGTCGAGAAGTAATCCGGCTACTTCTTTCCATCATCGCATAAGGCGTTATTTAATTATACAGATACTAACAACTGGCCACTTCGTTGTCAAGTATTCGAGCACAGAACAGAAAACCCGCATCTGACCCGGGAACCGTCATTTCTGAACAGCTGTTAGCTAAAACAGATTACTCAGGTTTTCAACACCTTTACTAACGCTTTGATCGCGTTTTCCTTTTGACCAAAAAATAATTTCCACCCCTTTAACCACAGCCCCTTTTGCTCCACATATGCTTCTCATCTTTCCGGTGGCCTGGGTTCCCCCGGTCCAGCTAATGGGCAGCTGTTTGGTTACAAAACAGGCAACTTTATTATTCGTCATTGAGGGAAGCTGTTCAAGATAACTCTTCATCACCGGGTTTAGGGAAAAAGCCTGGACAGGGGAGCCGAAAATAATGGCGTCATAACCATCAACCGCCGGGACATTGTCTAATTTGAACTTTCCGGGCTGAGCAGGTGTATCTCCGCTAATCGTAATCTGTTCAACATTTGCCGTATGACCGGCATCACTAAGTTTTTCTTGCAGCTTCCGGGCGACAATACCGGTGTTGCCGGTTTGCGTATAAATAATAATACCAATGTTCACCTTATCTATCTCCTTCCATTTTTAAAATGCTTTGATTCTCTCCCGCCGGTTAAGCTGCATTCGCTCATTTTTTTCCATCGACTGTCTTCTTCGAGAACCCTGAAGGCCATTTCTCTCCGCCCAAGATCAGCGGCAAAGTGAGCATCGCTGTTTACGGTAACCATTAAATTATGTTTTGCAGCCAGGGAAGCATATTTGCGGCAGCTCGCCAGTCCAGTAATTTTCATCATTTTTTTGATTAAGTTTCATTCATTAAGCAAACGCTTTGACTTCAGTTCGCCGAGATCAAGGTGATAAGCGAGAAAGGCGTTGTTCAATCGGGCCAACTCTTCTTTTTGCCGGGCACTGGGACGAATCATCCGCGCCTGCGCTAAGGGAGCTTCGATCAGGCGACGGGCCAAAGCAATAGTTCCCGCATCCAGTTTTATTCCGTCTGCTGCCTGACAACTTTGACATAGAAGACCTCCCTCTCGCGGGCTAAAGGCCTGAGCATTGTCTGAAGCACAGTTTATACATGAATCTAAATACGGACTGTACCCTGTATAGCAGGCCAATTTAAGTTCAAAAGCTCTGCAGAGAAGAAACCGATCTCCACCTTGACCGAGCAAACGCCAGCCTTCAAGCAATAATTGACAGACATCTACACATCTTTCTTGGCCAGTAATCAGGCGATCAGCAAGCTCAGCCATATAAAGCCCGTAAGGATAAAGATCAGGATCTTCACGAAACCAAATAAAGCGCTCCAGAGAATCCTGCCCGGTAATTATCGGCCAGGTCCGGCCCCGGTGAAAAGTATAGCGTCCGTAGGTAAAAAGATCAACTCCGGCAGCCAGTTTGCTCTTTATTTTACGCGCACCCCGGGCTACAGCTTCAAATTTTCCTTCTTCCCAGGTAAGCAAGGTAACCAGGCGATCTGCTTCTCCCAGAGCACGCGTTCGCAAAATCAGGCCTTCAGCTTTATAAATTCGCTTCTCCAACCGGTTGCACCCTCCCCGGATATACTTTTTAGTCACCGTAACCGAAGCAGCGCAAATCCTCTTCACGGTTGCGCCATTCGTGTTTAACTTTAACCCGCAAGTCGAGAAAAATATGCTGTCCAAATAAAGCTTCCAGTTCCTTTCGGGCTTCAGTCCCGACTTTTTTCAGCAACGAACCGCCCTTTCCGACCACAATGCCGACTTGCGATTTCCGCTCGACAAAAATATCGGCGCGCAGATCAAGTAAATCACCTTCATCACGGGATTTCATTTCTTCAATGACCACGGCCACAGAGAAAGGGATCTCCTGCCTGGTCAGGGGAATAATTTTTTCACGAATTATTTCCGCGGCGACAAAACGTTCCGGTTGATCGGTTACCATATCGGGTGGATAATACTGCGGTCCTTGAGGAAGGCTGGCCACGACAGCTTCAACCATAGGCTCCAGATCAATTTTTTGCAGAGCCGATACGGGAAAATGAGCTTTAAAGGGGTACATTTTTTTATAGAGTTCGCTGTGTTGAGCAAACTTACCCGGACCGGCCAGGTCGATCTTGTTCAGAATTAAAAAAACAGGACTATCGACTTTGTGTAAAAGTTCAGCTATATAACCGTCTCCGGCGCCCGGCGGATGGTTGGCTTCGACAATATAAAAGACCAGGTCAACTTCCTGCATCGTGTTCCGCGCCTTTTGAACCATTGCTGACCCAAGCCTGTGTTTTGGCTTGTGCAACCCAGGGGTATCGATAAATATAATCTGTTCTTCCGGCCTGGTCAAAACGGCGCGGATTTGATTCCTGGTGGTCTGGGGGCATTCTGATATTATAGCCACTTTTTCGCCAACTAAAGCGTTGAGCAAAGTTGATTTTCCAACATTCGGCCTTCCGATAAGAGCTACAAACCCTGAACGGTGCATTGATTAACCCTTTCCGGCAAATAGAAATTACAGTATAATTATAACAGCTTTTTATAAGTGATACGTTCTGGAGGATATGATAAAATGAGTCAGCAAACAAAGTCAGACACTGACAACAAGCAGTTGTCGAAAAAACCGGACAGAAAAACTTTGCTCGTTAACCTTGTGTTTTTTACCATCCTCTTCGGAGGAGTGATCATTATTCCTTTTTCCGGTTTAACAGTTATTATAGCTGTGGTCCTGTTCATTTTTATAGCCTCAATTATCTATACTTACCAGTTTTAATTTAAAATTAACGGCCTGGCAAAACTGTTTTTAAATCGAGAACGGGAGTCCCGTTAACCAGGTCCGCACCTCTGACAGTAAGGATGTTTTTCTTCCTATCCACTAACTCAACAGTAGTTTGAGCGATAGAATTCGGTCTTAAAGGAGCTCGGCAGGCAAAAACACCGTATACTTCGTCGCCCCTGCCCTTCGCTTTATCTTTCAAAGTATAACCCTTGGCCCGGTGTAAATAGGAGATAATATTAATCTTCTCCTCTTCTTCCAGCCGGTAAAGCCCATCTTCCATCTCCGGAGCAATTACTACCTGTGACAGCAATTCTTTATAGTTTTTAGGGATCATATCCGGTTCGTAATATTCATTTGACACATAACCGACCGGATGGAATAATACTGATACACGCCACATTTCTTCATTATGAAGCGATTTTTCATCAATCGGATTATCGATCCATTTATTAACCCCATAGGGCTCAGGCACCAAATCAAGCAGGGACATAATTTTGGTTTCTTTATTTAAATTCCCCATGATTACTTCAAGATTACCGGCCAGTTCCCACAGTACCTGCCGGCAAGCGCCACAGGGGGTTGGCGGCGGCGAACAATCAGCGAAAACAGCAATACTTTTGAAATTACGGTGACCGGTATGAACCGCCGTCATAATGGCATTTCTTTCAGCGCAGACTGTTAAGCCGTAGGAGGCATTCTCGATATTGGCGCCGGTTATAATTGCGCCTTCTTCTGTAAGCAGGGCGGCTCCGACAAGGTTTTTCGAGTAGGGGGCATAAGCTCTCATCCTGGCTGCGCTCGCTGTAGCCAGTAGTTTTTCCACTTTCATTAATACACCTCTTATAAGTATCGCTCAGATCCGTGATATGAAAACAGGTCGTAATGTTTCTAAACACTGTTCTCACAGATTAATTCCTGCTTATCCTGCTAATAAAAACGTTAAGGTTTAGCGGAGCAAAAATATTTCTTTAAAAAAATACCACAGGGGCGGACCAAGTACAAAAAGACCAATCAGAACAGCAAAAACAGAGGCAAGTAAAACAGCACCGGAAGCGGCATCTTTTGCATTTTGTGCATGGTGATTATGATCTTCTGTGATAATATCAACTGTCTCCTCCAGAGCGGTATTAAATACTTCCGCCGCCAGCACCAGCACAACAGCGGTAAGCAAAAACAGCACACCGCTAATAGAAATACCCAGGCTTAAAGCGGATAGCAAAACAACAGTGCCGATAACTGCATGAATAACCATGTTACGTTGAGTGCAAAAACAATATTTTAATCCATTACATGCGTTTCTAAAGCTATTAAACACCTTATACATTAATTCTTGCACCGCCTAAATCCCGGAATACTTTTCTATTAGCTCCCTCTCTTTTTTCTGCATCAATAGCTTCGCATTTTCTTCACTATGGTCATAGCCGAGAAGGTGGAGCATACCATGGACGGCCAATAAAAACAATTCTTTTTCCGGGCTGTGTCCGGCCTGATCAGCTTGTTCCAAGGCCCTTTCCACAGAAATATAAATGTCGCCCACCGCAAATTCCCGGGCGCCATCATTATGCTCATTACCCGGTTCAAGGTAACAAAATGACAGTACGTCAGTCGGTTTATCTTTATTTTTGTATTTTTGATTCAGGTCATTTAGATACTGATCGTCGGCCAGGATTACTCCAACCTCACCTCCAGCGAGGTTATATTCCTCTAACAGCCAATCCAGCGCTTCTGTCAACTGTCCGCTGAAAGTTTCGGGAAACGGTCTGTTAGTTGTTAAATAAGTAATATAAACGCTCACTTAACACCAGTTCCCCTTTCAAGCTCGGCTTTGAGAATTTTTTCCGGATATTCAATCCTTTGATGATAGATTCCCGACATTATGTAGATAAAAGCTTCTGCAATCTGATCGATCTCTTTCAGGGTTAAATCAGACTGATCGAGCTGACCGTCTTCGAGCTTTTCTTTTATCATACGGCGCACCAACGTTTCAACACGGTTGCTTGTGGGCTTGGAAAGCGAGCGAACACCGGCTTCCACAGCATCGGCGAGCATAATAATTGCCGCTTCTTTCGTCTGAGGTTTCGGTCCTTCATAGCGAAACTTAGCAGAAGAAACCTCTTCACGGCAATTATTTTCCAGAGCCTTTTGATAGAAAAAGGAAATCATACTGGTACCATGGTGCTGACCGGCAATGTCAAGGATAGCATCCGGCAAACGGTGTTTTTTGCCGATTTCGACCCCATCCTTTGGATGGGCCCCGATTATCAATGAACTAAGGTTGGGAGAAAGCTTTGAATGTGGATTCTCTCCCGACAGCTGGTTCTCAGAGAAGAAATAAGGGCGTTTTAATTTTCCGATGTCGTGATAATATGCACCCACCCTGGTCAACAACGCATCTGCTTTAACCGATTCTGCAGCTGATTCGGCTAAATTTGAAACCATCATGCTGTGGTAATAGGTTCCCGGCGCTTTTAGAAGCATTTCCCGCAGCAAAGGATGGTTGGGATTGGATAGCTCCAGTAAAGTAATCGCTGTAGTTACCCCGAAAAAGTTCTCCAGGTAAGGTAGAAAACCAATGGCTACGACCGAAGAAAGTATACCATTTCCAACACCGGCCATCATGCTGTAGCTGAAATTGATCAGCGAATCATATTGAAAGCTGACATTACCGAAAAAAAGGTAAGTAGAGATAATAACCACCCCGTTGGTAACAGCCACGTAAAAGCCGGCCCGGGCCAGATCGTTACGCTGACTTAACCGGGTAACAACGTAGATCGAAACCAACCCTCCGGCCATGGCCACAAACATAAAGGGAAAATCGCCACCGGTAAGCAACCCGACCATCAGGACAAGAACCAGGTTAATGATCAAGGCCAATTTATAGCCGAACAGCACCGTAATCAGTATTACGCCTATCGCCACCGGTATCAGGTAACCGGAAAAATAGTTGGCCGCTACGCAAAAAACAAGGGTGATGACAACAACTATCCCCATCAACAAAAGCAACTTCGGACTGGCAAAAACTTCTCTTGCAAATATTGACATATATATGCCGACCAGGGAAAATAATACAACCAGGAGCAGGAACAGTCCAATAAAAGCCGGATAATCTACCCGCTGCCCCCGGATCAGGCCTAAATCTTCAAGCTGAGACATCTGATGTTCCGTTATTACCTCACCCTCGCTGACAATAAGAGTGTTGCGCATGATAATAACCGGATCAACCTGCTCCCGGGCCAGCTCACGTTCCTGTTCTGTAGCTTCTTCATTATAGTGCATATTGGGTTCAATTAAAGGCTCGACTAAAACTTCGGCAACCTGCTTCAGATCGGCGCTCGAAGGATAAAGAGCAATTTCTTCAGCAAGCTTTGTCCTGGCCATTTCTTCTTCGTTCTCTTTAATACCATCTTCAAATAACTCTTTTACAGTGTTGTTCAGTCGGCCCTGCAAATCTCTTAATGTGCTCCTGTCGGTTAAAAGAGCAGCAACCGTATCTTCAGGTAATTCTTCGGAAAGCAATTCCTGCAGTTTTTCCACTTGTTCGCCGTTTTCAAGTTCTTCATCAACCTCATGCTCTGTAATCGCTATAACCTCATCGAAGAAATCATCTATTTCACTTAGCACATTTTCCAAAACTTCTGGATCATAATCATATACATCGGCCACTTCTTCGGCAGCCTCTTCACGTTTCTGCTCTGTAGCATATGAATCCTCGGTATCCCGCGTAGCATAGATCGTGCGCGGGCTCGGTCTGCCAACAGAAAGATCCAGGCGGGGCGGCATACTGACAAATGCCAGTATTAAATAGACAGTTAGAAAAAGAACTGTAACCAGAACAAGTTTCTGTAACCGAATATTATCTTTAAACGATTTCGACCGGTCGAAAAACTCACTGAGAATCGTTTTTATGCTCATCGCTACCCTTTCCTTTCGAGGTCTCGTATGCTTCATAGGCTTTAATAATACTTTGGACCAGAGGATGCCTGACGACATCTTTCTCGCTCAGATAAACCAGGGCTATACCTTCAATCCCGGATAGTATACGTGATGCCTCTATCAGCCCTGAAAATCTACCGCCCGGCAGGTCAACCTGAGTCACATCCCCGGTGACTACCGCTTTGGAACCGAAACCGAGCCGGGTCAACAGCATTTTCATCTGTTCTGAAGTCGCATTTTGCCCTTCATCAAGGATGACAAAAGAATCATCTAAAGTCCGGCCACGCATGTAGGCCAAAGGGGCAATTTCAATAATCCCTTTTTCCCTGTATTTCTGAAATACTTCAACTCCAAGCAAGTCATAAAGACCATCATATATCGGACGCAGGTAGGGATCTACCTTTTCCTGAAAATCTCCCGGCAGAAAACCAAGATGCTCACCTGCTTCAACAGCAGGACGGGTTAGAATCAACCGCTGAACCTGCTTGCTTTTAAGCGCATCGACAGCCATGGCCAGGGCCAGATAAGTTTTACCCGTACCGGCCGGTCCGATCGACAGGACAATATCATGGCTGCGTATAGCTTCCAGGTAACGTTTTTGTCCGATTGTTTTCGGGCGAATCTGTTTGCCACGCGGTGTGACCAGCACCAAATCACTAAAAAGTGAGCGGATTGAACCGACATCACCCTTTTCGGTCAATTTCAGGGCATATTCAAATTCACGTCCGGTTAAAAGATGGCCGTTACGAATATGAGCAAGTAATTCCTGGAACATAGTATAGAGCACCTCTACATCTTCAGGCGCCCCCTCGATAATAAGCTCATGGCCTTTAGGGATCAAGCATACAGCAAACTTATCCTCAATCAGGCTAAAATGCCGGTCCTGCTTGCCCAACAGTTGGACAGCTTCATCGCCACCCGCAAGCATTACAGTTCGGCTTGTAGTATTCTCCGCCAATAAGCAGCAGTCTCCTTTCCCTAATGTGCAGATCCTATTTTATCACTTGCAGCTAAAATTCGATAGTAAGAAAACAATAATTACGCATTCCAATTAATATCCCGCTGCCCGGGGGCTTAATTAGAACTTGCCTGAGTTTGAACTATGCTTTGGAGGGAACAAGAGCAGCAAATATTTCGCAGATAATCTTTAAGGCGGCACGGGAAGTGATATCGGAGTGGTCAAGAGGCGGGGCCACTTCGACAAGATCCACTGCCTTAACCGGCAGACTGACCATCACTTCACGCACCAATTCAATCAATTGCCGGGTGGATAATCCTCCTGCTTCCGGCGTTCCGGTACCCGGAGCATAGGCGGGATCCAAAACATCAATATCAATCGAAAGATAAATTGCACCGGCACCACGCATTGCCTTGTAGATCTTTTTCATGGTCCCTGAATGCCCCTCCCGAAAGAAATCCCCTGCGCCGACTACGGAGATAGCCGGTTTTTCTCTTAGAAAGGCCAGTTCTTCAGCTTCATAATACCTAATACCGATGAGGACCAGGTTTTCAGGCGAAGCATTGTCATGTTCAAGAAAACGCCTCTGGGGACAGGCGTGGGACCATCGTTGGCCGTTGTAAATATCCATCAGGTCACAGTGAGCATCAAGGTGAATCATTCCTACTGAATCATGATGATAATGGCGGGCAAAAGCATTAGACACAGGGATTGTAATCGAATGATCGCCCCCGAGAAATAACGAAAATTTGCCGGTTTGCATCAAAACGGCAGCCTGTTTTTCAACCTCCCCGTAATAATGGCTCCAATCCCGATCGACAGGAACATCACCTTGATCATAAATAGTCAAATCACACAGATCTACGCCTTCTTCGGAAAAAGAGATATTTTTTTTCGACAAATCTCTTATCCGTGCGGGACCCACAGCCGCCCCATAAGCGCGGCTAACCGCCCCGTCAAAAGGTACACCGAGGACAAGAATATCACTTTCCGCCAGGCTGCCGGTTTTAATTCCATTCCACTGCCTTCCCCTGGACATTAACTTTTCTCCCTATCTATCTTTGCCGGTTAAAAGGCGATTTGCGCCTTTTGCCCTGCGCAGAAGGTGAAGCTATTATTTCATGAAAGATATATGCTGCAACCAGTGGATCTTTTTGATTTAATATCTGGCGCAGGTTTTGAGAAACAGCAGTGGGATGAACACTCTTTTTTACAATTGCCCGCTTACTCAGCTGTTTTGTATCTTTTGCTTCATCTTTGATTTCTTCTGTTCTATATTCATCGCCTTCCTCAGCGTAATCAGCAAAGGTATCTCTTGACCGTCTAGGGCGAAAAAATGGACCATCAAAGCTTTGATCAGCCGATCTTTCAGAAAACGGCATGTCGGAAACAGCGGTACTCTCCCGCCTGGATGCCGGCTGCTGCCCCCGGCCTGAACCCATCAGGCTCCTGAGCAGGTTAAAGACGATGATGATCACGATAAAGATTATAATGCTTTCCATTAACGAAGGCCTCCTGCTTATTTATTCTCGTTATCCTCTTCTTCCTGCTGATCTTCACCGCCTATTTTGCTGATACTTTCACGCATATCAGTGTCGGCCATAACATTCTTAAGTTGATAGTAATCCATTGCGCCAAGGTTGCCTTCACGTAAAGCCTGGGAAATGGCCCGCGGTACTTCAGCTTCAGCTTCAGTTACTTTAGCTCTCATTTCCTGAACCGAAGCAACCATTTCCTGCTCCTTGGCCACAGCCATTGCCCGCCGTTCTTCCGCTTTCGCCTGGGCAATTCGCTTGTCAGCTTCAGCCTGGTCGGTTTGCAGTTGGGCACCGATATTCTTGCCGACATCAACATCGGCAACATCGATAGAAAGAATTTCATAGGCAGTTCCTGAATCGAGACCCTTATTTAAAACTGTATTAGATATCCTGTCCGGATTCTCCAAAACCACCTTATGGTTATCTGAAGAACCGATCGTGGTTACAATACCTTCACCAACCCTGGCAATAATGGTTTCTTCACCGGCTCCCCCGACTAAGCGATCGATATTTGCTCTAACCGTGACCTTGGCCCGGGCTTTAACTTCGATCCCATCTTTAGCTACCGCCGCTACCACCGGAGTTTCAATTACCTTGGGATTAACGCTCATTTGCACGGCCTGCAGAACATCACGTCCAGCCAGGTCAATAGCTGCAGCCCTTTCGAACAACAGCGGAATCTCAGCTCGCTGGGCGGCAATCAGGGCATTGACCACCCGGTCGACGTTACCCCCGGCCAGAAAATGTCCTTCCAGTTTGTTTACGCTTAAATCAAGCCCGGCCTTGGTCGCTTTAATCAGCGGAGCGACAATTTTTACCGGGATTACCCGCCGTAAGCGCATTCCGATCAAAGCAAATATGCCTACATCGACGCGGGCTGCCAGCGCAGAAATCCACAGGCCGATAGGGATAAAACTGAAAACAACAGCCAGAAATATAACAATAACTACAATAAGCGCCAGTATTGGAATGATTCCTTCAATAACCATAATAAACCCTCCTATTATTTTCTTTCAATTAAATCATACGAACAGACAACCACCGTTTTGGGCCAAATCTACTGGCTGCCTTTATCTAAACGTTTTACGATCACCCGTACGCCTTCAACCCTGTCGACAATTATCGCCTCACCTTCAGGAATAAAAGAGCCTTCACTGACCACATCAATACGACGGCCGTCAATCATGGCTGTACCGGAAGGCCGCAAGGATGTAACTGCAATCCCTTCCTTTCCGGACAGATCCTGCTGATCGCGTGGGGCAACATAACCTAAATCAGCTGTTTCTGCATCGGAAAGAATTATATGACGCAGCATTCCCCGCGAAGAAAAAAAGCGAAAGGCCAATACCGAGAAAACACCGGCCAGAAAGATCGAAATCAGGATCATGATCATGCCGGTCTGAACAGAAACCGCTGCCAGCACAATAGAAACTATAGTAGAAATCAACCCGCTAATACCGAAAATGCCAAAACCGGGCATTACAGCTTCCACTAGCATCAGGCCAATACCAAGCGCAAAAAGGAGTAAAACCCAGTACTCAGCCATACCACCGGCAATATTACCGCCAAAATAGAGGGCAAAAGCGCCCAGGCTCAAAACACCGGCTGCTCCGAAACCAGCAGTAATCACCTCGAGAGCTAAACCTCCGAAACCGATCATCAGTAATAAGGTACCGATTACTGGATTTGTGGTCCAACTGACCAGTGCGTCACTTATGCGTGAATCTACCGGGTGAAGCTCTGCATCCGCTAAGCCAATTGCCTGCAGAAAAGCGGCCTGATCATCGACAGTACCTTCGCTGTAGCCGACATCCAGGGCTTCACTGGCTGTCAGGGTGAGCAAAACACCCGACTCGACCAAATCATCAATGGCAATTTCCCGGCGAACCATGGCCGAAGCAATTTCCGGATTTCTATCCCGGCGTTCAGCCATACTTTCCATTTCTTTTTCCCAGACATCAACCGCCTTTTGATCAACCTCGGCCACACCGAGAACACTTAATTCTGCAGCACCAATCGTGCTGCCGGGAACCATGTAAATCTCATCGGCAGCCAAAGCCAGATAGGCTCCGGCCGAAATGGCCTTCGGACGCACAAAAGCATAAATCGTGCTCTCATGCTCATCCATAAGGCGCCTGATCGACTCGGCCGAATCGATAAATCCGCCCGGGGTATCGAGTTCCATAATTACCGCAGCAGCATTCATTGCCTGCGCTTCCTGAAGAGCATAACTGACATAGCTTGTAGTGCCCGGATCTATAGTGCCTGTGATTTCGATGACCGCAACCGGTTGGTTGCCAGTCGAACCGCCGGCAACAGGCATAATAACAGCTAGCCCGGAAATCAGACAAGCTAACCACAGTAAAAACCTTCTTTGTCTTGACACAACCCGATTCCCCTTATATAAAAGCCAGCTTTATAATGCTGGCTTTATTGCAACAGGTTATTGCAGCAGATTTTCAACCATTTGGCGGACCATGGAACCGTCAGCCTTACCTTTGACCCGGGGCATAAGCAGGCCCATCACTTTACCCATGTCCCGTTTCGTTTCAGCTCCGCTTTCAGCAATTGCTTCCCGCACCATACGGTCCAATTCTTCTTCGGAAAGTTGTTCCGGAAGATATTTTTTAAGGATTTCTATCTCCCGGTTCAGGTCATCAAGCAGTTCCTGCCGGTTTGCTCTTTGATAATCATTTAAAGATTCCTGTCGTTTTTTTACTTCACGTGTTAAAATTGCCAATTCTTCTTCTCTTTCAAGAGGAGCATTTTTAGCAATGGCACCGTTTTGCAGTTCCGCCCGCAACATACGAATTACTGAAAGACGAAAACGATCTTTAGCCTTCATAGCTTCTTTCTGCTCTTCAAAAAGATTATCTGCCAAGGATTTTTCCGCCATAAACGATGTCTCTCCTGTTTCTTTTCTTAACGCCGCCTTTTCCTTGCAGCATCAGCTTTTTTCTTACGGCGTACGCTTGGTTTTTCATAATGCTCACGCCTTCGCGCTTCAGATATAACCCCCGCGCGGGCACACTGTTTTTTAAACCTCTTCAATGCCTTATCCAAGGTTTCATTTTTTCCGATTTTCACTTCTGCCATAATTCTTCCCCCCTCTCCTTAAAACCAATGCCCAGAGGCCTTACTTTAATTAGTTTAAACACCCCTGCCCTTGGCTATGGTTTGCAGCAAAGGTCTTCCTCCCAGGAGGTGGAGGTGAAGATGAAAAACGATCTGCCCTGCATCAGAACCACAGTTAATAACTATCCGGTAACCTTTTTTCTCCAGCTTAAAAGCCCTGGCTATTTCATTGGCCGCTGAATGCAGACGGCCAATCAGAGCCTCGTCACTTTTTTCCATATCCATTATAGTCGGAATATGCTTACGCGGCGTTATCAGGATATGAACGGGAGCAGCCGGATTAATATCTTTGAATGCAACGACATCTTCATCTTCATATACTATATCTGCATCAAGCTCCCGGTTGATGATCTTGCAAAAAATACAGTCAGCAGACATATCTATTCCTCCTGAAAGATATTATAACACAGCCCATTTGCGTTGAGAAGCAAACTATTACTCCATTAAAGCTGCGATAGACCATGTTATTTTATACTTCGCTATTTATACTTCGCTAAATGTTACTATATTACCTTTTAGGCAGTAAAACTTTTTACACATATCCCCGGATCAGCTATAATTAGTAGTGGAAGGGAAGTGAAGTCAGTGGAAATAGATATTCAGGAAGCACTTAAACGGCCTGATGTACAATTTATTGATGTCCGCTCACCGGGTGAATATGTAGAAGCCTCGATACCAGGAGCTGTAAACATACCGCTTTTTGAAGACCGCGAGCATTATCAACTAAGTATTATATATTATCAGCTTGGAGAACATGAGGCCAGAAGAGCGGCGCTGGAAGTGGTTGCTCCTAAACTGCCGTTTCTGGTCAATAAAATTACGGCGGCATGCGGTGAAAAAACCCCTTTGCTTTACTGCAAAAGAGGAGGCATGCGCAGTTTAAGCCTCTACCAGGTATTATCCCTGACCGGGATTAAAACTCTTCGTCTGAAAAATGGCTATAAAGATTATCGTCGCTATGTTAACAATCGTCTCAGCAGTTATAATCTTAATAACGAGTTGTATGTCCTGCATGGGCTGACCGGAGTCGGCAAAACCCTCGTTTTGAAAGAATTGGAACGCCGGGATGTCCCTACCCTGGATCTTGAAGGCCTTGCCCGGCACCGCGGGTCTGTCTTCGGAGCCGTCGGATTCGATAAACCTCGCTCTCAAAAAGATTTCGATACGCATTTACTACAGCACCTGGATCGCCACAGCAATAATCCTTACCTGGTCGTTGAAGGGGAAGGACGCCGTATCGGTAATATATACCTGCCCCGCTTTTTAACAGAGGCGATGAAAAACGGAAACCATTTCTTGTTAACCACTTCACTGGAGACCCGGGTTAAACGCATTGTAGATACCTATGTGCAGGTTCCGCTGGACGAGATAGTTTTTGAGCAGCTCAAAAATGCGCTTTATTCCCTGCGCCGCCGCCTGGGCAGTCAAAAGACCGACAGGCTTATATCAATGCTGGAGAAAGGAGATCATCATGCTGTAGCCAGGATATTATGCACTGACTATTACGATCAATTTTATAATGACTCCCGCCCGGAGTGCTCACAATTCAGTGAAACAATCGACGCAACTGATATTGACCAGGCAGCAGATCAAATCATTAACAAAATAAACTGTACTTATTCCGTTTCTGCGCACTCCGCGCTTCAACAATAAACACCAAGAACAGAAATAATATGGCTTACCTTGTGTTTTAATTTAAATCATGAAAGGAGAGTAATCAATAATGAATCCTTACGATGCCGCTCACAGGCTGGCTAAAGCTTTACGAGAATCAGAAGAGTTCAAAGAAATGAAAGAAGCCCAGGAGGCATTAAAGGCAGACGAATCAGCTAAAAAGATGGTACTCGATTTTCGCAGTAAACAGCTGGAACTGCAGAAGCAAAAATTATCAGGCATTGAAATCTCGAAAGAACAGGAAGAAAAAACGGAAAAACTGCTTGAGGTAATAAATATGAACATGATCGCCAGGCGTTTTTTGCAGGCGGAGTACAAAATAGCCGTGCTGCTGCAGGATGTGCAAAAAATAATTGGTGAGGCGACCAATGAAATATTTGACTCGGAGCTAATGGGCATGCCGGAGGAAAACGGTGAACAGGATACATGATCAAAGAAAAAACTAAACTTTACAAGGCCCTGCTGCTTGATTTGGACGGCACTTTGCTCGATCTCGATATCGAAAAATTCATACCGGCTTATATCGAAGCGTTGTCCGGCAAATTTAACAACTTTATCAGCCAGGACAACTTTATCAAACATCTTTTCGGAGCAACAAACAAAATGGTCAAAAACGAAGATCCTGCAAAGAAAAACGAAACGGTGTTTTACGATGAATTTTGCCGGAATATTGGCATATCTTTCGAACAACTCAAACCTCTCATTGAAGATTTCTACCGCAATGACTTCCCAAATTTAAGCTGTTGGGGACAGGTACATCCTCATGCCCAATCGGTTATTGAAGCAGCTAAAAAAAATAACCTGACCCTTGTGCTGGCAACAAATCCCATTTTTCCGGCTGTGGCAATCCTGCAGCGCCTTTCCTGGAGCGGTTTGTCTGCAGAACAATTCCAGCTGATTACCACCATGGAAAATATGCATTTCTGCAAACCAAACCCGGCTTATTACTTAGAAATTACCCGTAACATAAAATGCCCGCCGGAAAACTGCCTGATGGCAGGAAATGACACCGTTGAGGACCTCAGCGCCTCCAAAGCCGGCATCGACACATTTCTGGTCGAAGATTTTATCCTGCAGCGCAGTGAAAAAGAACCGATCAGCAATTACCGGGGCAGTCTTAAAGATCTGGCCTTGTTTATCGATCGACTTAAAAACTAAAAATAATAAGCAACCCCAGAACTGGCTGTTCAAACAGCTTTAAACTTGTTTTTTATTGATGTGGATGGCCCTGATGTGCGGGCCGTCTTCTTTTTCCAGGCGGGCGTTGATCAGTTTGCCACGCCAATGCAAGCCTTTGAACTCAGAGACTATTCTCACACGCAAATAGTGGGGCGTAAATCCTTCACCATAAGCGTAAGGTAACACCTTCTCGACGAGGACCGGCTGGACCGTGCCTAAAAATTTTTGCCGATAAAATGAAGCCATTTCTTTACCCAATTCGATCATTTCCTTGCTGCGCCTGGCCTTGATATCATTTGAAATCTGCCCGGAAAAATTAGCTGCCGGCGTACCCGGACGGGGCGAAAATTTAAACACATGCAAGTGGCTGAAACCGATATCCTTAATCAATTTCATGCTCCGCCGGTGATGTTTTTCAGTCTCCCCCGGAAAACCGACGACGATATCACTGCTCAATGCCAAACCGGGTATTTCCTGCTTCAACCACTTGGCCAGGTAAAGATATTCTACAGGTTCATAGGGGCGGTTCATCAACCGCAATATTTCACTGTCTCCGCTTTGCAGCGGAATATGCAGGTGCGGACAGATAATCTCAGAGCAGATTATCTGCTCCACCAGCTCAGAATTAATATCAGAAGGCTCAAGAGAGCTCAGACGTAAGCGTGCTAAACCCGGTATATCTTCCAACTCTTTGAGAAGAGTGGCTAAGGAAATATCTTTCATATCAGCACCGTAAAGGCCAAGATGGATACCGGTCAAGACAATTTCCCGGCAGCCTGATTCAACCAGGGTCTGTGCCCGTACGATAACCTCTTCCGGGGAAAGGCTGCGAAGCGGGCCTCTAACCAACGGAACAACGCAGTAGCTGCAATACTGGTTGCAGCCCTCCTGGATCTTGAGAAATCCCCTGGTGCGTCCTCTTCGCTTTACCGGCGGCAGCAATTCAAACTCACTTCCTGCATGGTGCGGAGAAACAAGATCAAGAGCAGAGCCATGCTGGATAGACTCCACTATTTCAGGCAGGTTTTCCCGATCACGGTTGCCGATAATCAGGTCTGCCTGCTCCATTTGCCTGACTTTTTCCGGCGCTCCCTGGGCATAACAGCCGGTGGCAACTATCACTGCATGCGGAGAACGCCGCCTGGCCCGGCGAATCGCTTTCCGTGATTTATGATCACTGGAACTAGTTACAGTACAGGTATTAATAACGTATACATCGGCTTGATCATCAAAATCAGCAATTCGATAACCGGCCCGCTCAAAAAGCACCTGAAGCGCTTCTGTTTCACAAAAGTTAACTTTACAACCCAGGGTAAAAAAAGCAACTTTTTTCTTCACCAGTTCTCTCTCTCCCCGGCTAGGTCACCCCATGCCGCCTGAATGATAGAGATAGCAGCGACAGCAGCTGTTTCGGTGCGCATGATCCGCGGTCCGATATGAACAGTAATAGCCCCGGCTTTATTAATCGCTTCAATTTCATGGCCGGCAAACCCTCCCTCAGGACCGATAAATAAAAAAACAACCTCATCCAGCGGGCAAGGTTGTTTCAATATTTGAGTTAGAGGCATACTTTTTTCTTCTTCCCAGAGGACCAGGGCTTTATGTCCTTCAATACGGGACAAGACAGATTGTAAATCTTGGACATTTTCAACGCAGGGCAAAAAAGCCCGGCGGCATTGAGCAGCTGCAGAGCGCACAATACTGCGCCAGCGTTGAATTTTATTTTCTTCCTGCCGGCCCTTCCAGCGCGGAATACTACGCCCTGTGACCACAGGCACTATGTGCATGACCCCGAGTTCCACCGACTGGCGGATGATCGTATCCATTTTTTCACCTTTGGCCGGCGATTGAAAAAGAGTGAGTTTTAAAGTTGACTCGGCGGCCGGAAGCTGATCGTTTAAACGCACAAGCACCTTTCTTGGTTCAGAAACAGTGATCGATCCACTTCTCACCATACCATAACCATCGGAGACTGCAACAATATCCCCGGCCTTAAGACGAAGAACATGGTGAGCATGGTAAAGATCTTCTCTGCGCAGCTCCACTTCTCTGCCGGAAGTTAATTGATCGCCCTCGAGGAAAAAGTAGTGCATTTAGTTCCTCCAGCCAACTTCGATCTAACCACCGCCAAAAGCATCTTTCATGCGGTCAAAAAATCCCCTGTTTTCCACCCCAACCGTTTCGCCGCTTAAGTGGGCAAATTCTTCCAACAGTTCTTTCTGACGGGAGCTAAGACGCCTGGGAACTTTCACATTTATCTTTACTCGTAAGTCCCCTTTTCCTGAACCACGCAGGTGCGGCATCCCATAGCCTTTCAGGCGGAACGTGGCTCCATGCTGTGTCCCTTCCGGTATCCGCAGCGTGGTCGAATCTTTCAGGGTGGGAATTTCCATCTCTACCCCCAAAGCAGCCTGGCTGATACTGATCGGCACTTCCAGAATAAGATCGCTGCCCTTGCGCTGAAACAGTTTGTGCTGTCGAACCCTGAATACCACGTATAAATCCCCGGAAGGTCCGCCGCGCATTCCTGCTTCGCCACCGCCGCTAACACGCAAGCGCGAACCGTCTTCCACACCGGGTGGTATTTTAATCTCAATTTTTCTTTCCTGTACTACCCGTCCCTGGGCGCTGCAGGTCGGGCAGGGATCCTTTACAATTACCCCTTCACCGCGGCAGGTTCCGCAAACCTGCATACTGACAAATCGTCCAAACGGGGTACTGCGTGCATACTGCTGTTGTCCACTGCCCCCGCACGAAGAGCAAGTTTCGACGCCTGCTCCGGAATTTGCCTTTTTGCCATCGCAATCGGGACATGTCTCAGTCCGGGGAATGGTTATTACTTTCTCTTTCCCATTATAGGCTTCTTCCAAGGTGATATCCAGGTCATAGCGTAGATGGTCGCCCTGCTCAGGACCCGGCTGTCTGCGCCGGCCACCCATCCCCCCCATTCCGCCGAAAAACTGTTCAAATATTTCATCTATACCACCAAAACCGGTACTCCTAAAACCGGTGCCGCCAAAACCGTCAAAACCACCCGATCCGCCGTTAAAACCGGCCTGATGGCCAAAACGGTCATACTGATCCCGCTTCTGCGGATCGCTCAATACATCATAAGCTTCCTTTATTTCCGTAAATTTCTTTTCCGCTGCAGCATCGTCTTTATTGAAATCCGGGTGAAACTGTTTGGCCAGCCGCCGGTAGGCTTTTTTTATCTCTTCATTGGACGCGCCGCGTTCGAGGCCTAAAACTTCATAATAGTCTCTATTGCTCATAACCAGATATCATCCTTTGTAACCAAATATTTCTGTCCATTTTATGGAGTGAACCTGACTCACTCCATTTTTAAAACAGCCTGATAAAGCATTTTTCTGTTATCGGCCTTGTGCCGGTTAATTTTCCTTCTTCTCCTCGTCTTGCTGAGCTTCTTCTTCCTGCACGTCGTAATCAGCATCCACTACATTTTCATCGTCGGCAGCACCTTCGCCCGATCCCTGGGCCGCACCGGCTTCTGCTTCTGCACCGGCTTGCTGCGCTTCAGCCTGCTGTTGTTCGTAAAGTTTTGAAGACAGCTCATGCATGTAGCTATTCATCTTATCCGTGGCTGCTTTAATCCGATCGAGATCTTCTCCCTGTGCAGCTTCACGTAATTCTGCAATAGCATTTTTAATTTCTTCGGCTTTATCGGTCTCAACCTTGTCTCCAAGATCGTTTAATGACTTTTCAGCGCTGTAAGCCAGGCTGTCAGCCTGGTTTCGTGCTTCAGCCAGCTCTTTGCGCTTACGGTCTTCTTCGGCAAACTTTTCCGCTTCGTTGACCATATCATCAATCTGATCCTTTTCCAGGCCGCTCGAAGCGGTTAAGGTAATCTTTTGTTCCCGATTTGTGGCCAGGTCCTTGGCCGAAACATTGACTATACCGTTAGCATCAATGTTAAAGCTTACTTCTATCTGGGGCACACCCCGTGGCGCAGGGGGAATACCATCAAGCATAAACCGGCCCAGCGTCTTGTTGTCTGCTGCCATGGCGCGTTCTCCCTGCAGTACGTGTATATCCACGCTGGTCTGATTATCGGCTGCAGTGGAAAAAATCTGTTTTTTCTCCGTGGGGATGGTGCTATTACGTTCAATAATCTTGGTAAAAACACCGCCCAGGGTTTCAATACCCAGTGAAAGGGGGGTTACATCCAGTAAGAGCACATCTTTAGCTTCTCCGCCCAGGACACCGGCCTGGTAAGCAGCACCCATGGCTACAACTTCATCAGGATTAACTCCTTTATGCGGTTCTTTGCCCAACAGGTTGCGTATACCGTCCTGCACGGCGGGAATCCGGGTCGAACCGCCGACCAGGATGATTTTATCAATATCTTCGGATTTTATTCCCGCATCAGATAAAGCCTGCCTGGTCGGCCCCATTGTCTTTTCTACAAGGTCGCTGGTCAGTTCATCAAATTTAGCACGGGTAAGGTTGATGTTAAGATGTTTGGGGCCATCCTGGGTAGCCGTAACAAAAGGCAAATTGATATCGGTGGTAGTAACCGAAGAAAGCTCTACCTTTGCTTTCTCCGCAGCTTCAATTAACCTCTGCAGAGCCATCCGATCCTCGCGAAGGTCAATACCCTGGTCCTTTTTAAATTCATCGGCGATGTAATCAACAATGCGCTGATCAAAATCGTCTCCACCCAGGCGGTTATTACCACTGCTGGCCTTAACTTCTACCACATCATCACCAAGTTCGAGCACGGAAACGTCAAAAGTCCCGCCGCCAAGGTCAAACACCAGTATTTTCTGGTCCTCTCCCTGCTTGTCAAGACCGTAAGCCAGGGCGGCCGCGGTAGGTTCGTTAATAATGCGCAAAACTTCCATACCGGCAATTGTCCCGGCATCCTTGGTCGCCTGGCGCTGACTGTCAGTAAAGTAAGCAGGAACTGTAATTACTGCCTGGGTAACCTGCTCGCCCAGGTAACTTTCTGCATCAGCTTTAAGTTTCTGCAGAATCATTGCCGAAACTTCCTGCGGCGTATATTCTTTGTCGTCAATCTTTTCTTTATGTTCCGTGCCCATCTCGCGCTTGATGGACGTTATCGTCCGCTCAGGGTTGGTAATCGATTGGCGCTTGGCCACCTGGCCGACCAACCGCTGGCCGTCTTTCGTAAATGCAACCACAGAAGGGGTGACTCTGCTGCCTTCTGCGTTGGCAATAATTTCCGGTTCACTGCCGATTAAAGCAGCAACTGCTGAATTGGTTGTACCTAAGTCAATTCCAAGAACTTTTCCCATTTTTACTTCCTCCTATACATGTTAAATTTACTAATCCTGTTGTTTATTCACGACAGACCTTCACCATAGCAGGACGAAGAATCCGTTCACGATGGCGGTAGCCTTTCTGAAGCTCTTCTACGACATGGCCCGGTTCATCTTCCTCACTATCCACTTCCATTACGGCATGATGACAGTGCGGATCAAAAGGAGTTCCGGTCGCTTCAATCACACTGACTCCTTCCTGATCCAAGATCTGAAACAACAATTTGTAGATCATTTCCAGGCCATCAACATGAGCATCAGGAACATCTTCATCAGCACGGGCCGATTCAACAGCCCGTTCCAGGCTATCTAAAACCGGAAGCAGTTTGCAAAGAAAGTCATAAAGAGCATACTCTCTCGCTTCAGCCTGCTCCTTTTTATTTATGCGACGCAGATTATCCATTTCAGCCTGCTTACGCTTAATCTGGTCGAAGAGTTCCTCTTTTTCCTGCTCCCAGTTTTTCTCTTCCCGATCAAGATCAACTTCGGATTGTGCTTCTATATCATCCGCTTTTTCTTCCAATATTTCAGCAGGCTCAGCTTGTACAACATTTTCCGCCTCTTTTTCCCGCTTATCTTTTTTATTTTCGCCTTCTTCTAAAATATCTTCTGCTGTTTGTTCTTCTTGTTCTTCAGTTTTTTCCTCCCATTGTTCTTTTCGTTGTTCTTTTCTTTTTTTTCCGGCCATAGAATTATTCACCTGCTTATTTGATAAATATAATCATTTTATAAAATTCCAGCACATAATCACCGCTATAAAAACAAGATTTTTCAAACTGCCCGCCTTTTAATCATCCTCAGGAACTGCTGAGGCTCTGATTCAAATAATCAACCAGGCGGCGCATTACGCTAATGACATGGCTGTAATCCATCCTGGTCGGGCCGAGCACACCAACGGTGCCAAGAGTTTTATCATGGATCCGGTAGGTACCGGTAATTAAGGTGCACTCCTTAATATCATCGCATTCATTTTCGGAACCGATTCTTACTACTATACCGTCTTCGCTTGAGTTATCTTCCAGGATCTTAAATAACAGCGGTTCCTGTTCAAACAGATTAAGCATCCGGCGTATCTTGTCTACATCTTTAAATTCCGGTTGATTAAGTATGTTGGTGGTCCCTCCGAGGAAAACCCGGATCTGCTTTTCTTCTTTCAAACTCTCTTCCAACAAAATGAAAGCCTGTTCCAGAATTTCAAGACGCCTGAATAGATCCCTTTTCAGTTCGTTGATCAAAGATGTCGTAACCTGGTCAATGGTCAGTCCATAAAGTTTTTGGTTTAAATAAGAAACAACCTGGTGCAGTTCTGATTGACTTAACTGCTGCTGCAGGTTAATAACCTTGTTTTTTATAAATCCGGTATCGGTAATCAATACTACCAGGCCCCGTTTTTCATCAAGGGGTAAAATACGCAGCTGATGAAAAGCGCTTTTTTTAAACTGCGGCCCCATGATCAGGGAGGTCTGCTTTGTCGCAGAAGATAAAACCCTGGTCGAATTGCTGATGATCTGTTCAATTTCGCGCATCTTTTCAGCGCTCAACGAACTGCTGAGGACCAACTCATCATCATCACTAAGTTCACCAAAATCCATCAAGTTATCGACATAATAGCGGTAACCAAGCTGAGAAGGAATTCTTCCCGCGGAAGTATGGGGTTGAACTAAATAACCCATATCCTCCAGGTCAGCCATCTCGTTACGAATCGTTGCTGAACTCAAACCCACTGGATATGAACGAGCAACAGTCCGAGAACCGACCGGTTCAGCTGTTTTTATATAATTGACAACTACAACACGAAGAATTTGCTCTTTTCTTTCGTTTAAAGGCGCTGTCAAGTTCAATTCCCCCGCTCTCTCATTTAGCACTCTGTCTTTAAGAGTGCTAAAGCTACTAAGAAAATAACATTTCTCCGGGGGGCTTGTCAAGGTGATCAGTCAAAAATCTAGCCTTACAAGGCTGGACCGACTAACTTGCTCCCTGCTTTTGACGATAATCGATAATCGCATTGTGCAGGGCATCTGCCGCCAGGTTTGAACAGTGTAATTTCAAAGGCGGTAATCCACCAAGCGCGTCAGCTACTTCCTGGTTGGTTATTTGCATCGCTTCATCAATTTTTTTACCCTTAACCATTTCGGTAAGCATGCTGCTGCTGGCAATTGCTGCTCCGCAGCCATAAGTCTGAAACCGGACATCTTCAATGCGCTCATTTTTAACCTTAATATAAAGTACCATCGTATCACCGCATTTAAAACTACCGGTTTCGCCAACCCCGTCTGCATCAGAAAGCTCCCCAATATTACGGGGGTTATTAAAGTGATCGATCACTGTTTCATTGTACATCCGGCTATCTCCTCTCTGTTGTTTCCGTTACCGGGAATGGTAGGTCGGAGAGATGTTTCGTAACCTTTCTACTATTGAAGGAACTTTTTGCAGGACATAATCGACATCCTCTTTACTGTTACCCCAACCGAGACTAAAACGCACAGAACCGTGGGCAGTGGATTGATCAAGTCCGGTTGCCGAAAGAACATGCGAGGGTTCCAGGGAACCGGAAGAACAGGCAGAACCACTTGAGGCAGCTATTCCTTCCATATCAAGACTTAAAAGTACCGATTCCCCTTCAATGTGTTTAAAACTTACATTAACATTCCCCGGTAAACGCTGCTCGGGATGTCCGTTTAATACCACATCATCAATCCGCAGGAGGCCGCCGATCAGTTCATCCCTTAAAGCTTCCAGGCGCTTTTTCTTTTTCGGTATATCAGATACAGCCAGTTCCAAAGCCCGGCTCAAACCGATTATACCGGGAACATTCTCCGTGCCCGGCCGCATTTTTCTTTCCTGGCTCCCTCCGCGATATATAGAATCTACCTTCACCCCTTTGCGGACATAAAGCGCTCCAATGCCTTTGGGACCGTTAAACTTATGTGCCGACAACGAGAGAAAATCTACATTTAAATCATCAACATTAACCGGCAGCTGCCCAACTACCTGGACTGCATCGGTGTGAAATAAAATACCAAGCTCCCCGGCCAGCGAACCTATTTCCCGGATCGGCTGCAGGGTGCCTATTTCATTGTTGGCAGCCATGATCGAAATAATGAAAGTATCCGGTTTTATAGCTTTTCTAACCATTTCAGGCGAAACCCGGCCAAACTGGTCTACAGGCAGATAAGTAACCTTATATCCTTCATTTTCCAGATCGCGGCAAACATCAAAAACAGCATGGTGTTCGATGCTCGAAGTAATTATATGCCCCCCACCGCTTCGGTTTTTAGCTGTCCCGCGCATGGCAATATTATTTGACTCTGTTCCGCCGGAAGTAAAATATATATCTTCCGGATCTGCGCCCAGAGCCTGCGCTGTTTTTTCACGAGCTTCATCTACTGCCTGGCGAACCTTCCTGCCCGGGGTGTGCAGGCTGGAAGGATTACCATATTGTTCTTGAAAGAAAGGAAGCATAGAATCAACAACTTCTTTCCTGACCGGAGTAGTTGCTCCATGATCCATATAAACCAGCTGATTTTGCATTATTTGTTCCTCCCCTTTTTCATTTTATGTGGGTGGACTTAAAATCAATCAATTCGTAAAGAGATACGTCATCCAAAACATCATTAATTTTATCTCTTAACTTTTCCCAGACCTGCCTGGTCAGGCAGCCTTCTTTACGGTGACAGCAGGGGTCGGTTCCATTTTCTGAAAGACAGTCTACCGGAGTGATCGGGCCCTCAACAGCCCGCACAATATCACCGATATTTATTTCAGCAGGCGGACGGGAAAGCATGTATCCTCCACGGGTTCCACGCATACTAAATATTAATCCGGAAGTCCTGAGTTTGAAAAATATATGTTCCAAAAATTTTAGAGATATGTTTTCCTGTTCAGCAATTTTCCGCAACGGAAAAGGTCCGCTTTGATAATAGAAGGCAAGAACAGCCATGGCTCTTACTCCATATTCAACTTTCGCCGAAAGTTTCATTCCTGCTGCAGCAACTCCTTTGAATTCCGACCAAACAACTAGGGTATCCACAAAAAAAAGAATACCACCTGTTTCGTTTGCTGTCAATGGTAAAAATGCCGGCGATTAATAAAAGCCGACATTTAATGCCGGCTAATTAAGTCAACCATTATTTAATTATTGGGCCCGGACAAAAGCGATGTTAAATCTTCACTACGTTTGCAGCCTGCGGCCCGCGGTTTCCTTCAACAATTTCGAATTCAACATCCTGGCCTTCTTCTAATGTTTTAAAGCCCTCTTCCTGGATTTCCGAATAATGCACAAATACATCTTTGCCATCCTCAACTTCGATGAAACCGTACCCTTTTTCAGGGTTAAACCACTTTACCTTACCTTGCATTAAAAAAATACCTCCTAAAATAGCCCCGATAAACAGGACGTTATATCGATTAAAGATTAACACAAACGCAAGCAAAATGCAAGGTATAAAGCGAATTATTCAATACTAACAATTATAATTATGTTATAATTTACCGAGGGAGGTGAAGTTAGTGATCCTGGGCGTTGGTGTCGATCTGGTGGCAATAGAACGAATCAGAATTATCTATGAAAAGTACCCCGAGCGCTTTCTCAATAGAATGTTTACAGCCAAAGAAAAAAGCGTTTTTCAGCAAAATAGCGGATCAATAACCTCGCTGGCTGCCCGTTTTGCCGCCAAGGAGGCCTCGTTAAAAGCAATCGGTTGCGGTATAGGGCCCTCGGCTCTAAAAGAAGTAGAAGTCATTACTGTAACCGGCAAACAACCTGCAGTAAACCTTTACGGTGAAGCTTACCGGCTGGCCGGAGAAAAGAACATTACCGGGATAACCGTCTCGATGACTCATGAACCGCCTTTTGCCTGTGCCGTAGCTGCAGCTTTTTAAATATCAGCGATATTTCCGCAATTGGTGCCTGGCTGAATAAATCAAAACCGGGATAAACATAACCAGGGCACAAAGGAAAAATACTGCGGTAAAATCAAACCAGTTCAACAATATACCAAGTGCGCTTGCACCGGCCACGATACCCAGATCAAATGAAGCTGTAAAAGTGGCCATGCCAACTCCTCTTTCCATGACCGGCAGCCTGTCTGCAGCCATGGCCATGACTGAGGAATGAGATGAACCAAAACCGATTCCTAAAATGAAAGCACTCAATATAAGCTGTTGCGCAGAATCAGCCAGGGCAATCATAATCAGGGCCGCCGAGGCTACAACCAGAGCGGGTAAAAATATCCGGGGACGGCCCAACCGGTCTGAAAGCCGACCGGCCACCGGACGAAATACAACTGTCGTCACAGCAAACACCGTAAAAAAATAGCCTACGGCCGGGATATCACGCACTTCGCCCAAAAGGGGCAAAAATGTGAGAATGCTGCCCAGGTTGAAGGTCATAAAAAAAATGATCAGGGAAGGGAAAAATACTTTACGTGATAAAAGCGGCCTTTTTATATCTTTACCCTTTTCCAGCTTCGGTTCCCGGACAAGCACAGCCATGAAAAGGGCCAGCAGGGCGGCAGCAAAAGCGACTGAGAACAAGAGCAGGTAATTGCTTTCTGTGGTGACCCGGAGATGTTCACCGAGAATAGGCGCAAGGGCCAGAGAAAACGGTGGAGCGATCCCCATCAGGCCAAGCGCCTCACCGCTTCTTCCCTTTGGTGCCAGATCCAGCGTTAAGGTATTAAAAGCAAGCAGGAAAGCTCCCCAGCCAAGTCCCTGGATAGCGCGAAATAAAAATACCAGGGGAAGAGAGGGTAAAAACAACAGGCTCAAACCGGCAGCGGCATAAAGAGTAATTCCTGTTAACAGCAGCCTTTTACGACCCCGTCTGTTGAGGTTACGGCCCTGAAAAGGGCGGAGGATTATAGAACAAAAAGTAAACAGGCCCATCAATAACCCTACAGCCGTTTCTCCTCCATCGATATCAATAACATAAAAAGGCAGGACCGGGATATAAAAATCAAGGGCAAAAAAAAGGAAAAACACCGCTCCGAAAAGGACCATGAAATTGAAAGTTATAATTTTTTCTTTACCGCCGCCGGCAAATACTTGCTGATCGAGTGTTGGTTTCATTAAACCTTATCCCTTATTCAGAAAGCGATCCATCAAACGAAACCCTTCCTGAATGAAAAGTTTAGTTTCTAAAGCACTTAATTCATCAAATTTCCGGGCATGATCACTTTTCGGCTCGTTACTGCGAAAAATGGTAAAGGGTACCGGATCTTTAGTATGCGTGCCCAGCGAAAGCGGTGTAGCGTGATCGGTGCTCAGCAATATACTGTACTCCATGCCGCTTTTCTCCAGTTCTTCTATGATCCTTTTTGCCACTTCACTATCGATCATTTCTATTGCCTTTACTTTGTTTTCGATTTCAAAGCGGTGTGAACATTCATCGGGTGCCTCAATATGCAGGTAGACAAAATCTTGATCTTGTTTAAGCGCGTTAATGGCCGCTTTAGCCTTTCCCCTGTAATTAGTATCGATATTTCCGGTAGCGCCTTCCACCTCGATCAATTTTAAGCCGGCAATAAGGCCAATCCCTTTGACCAGATCTACTGCAGAAATAACCGCCCCCCGTAACCCGTACTTTTCAATAAAGGAAGGTAAAAGCGGTTTGCTGCCTTCACCCCAGATCCAAATCGCGTTAGCCGGGTTGAGCCCGTTTTCGATCCTCCTGCGGTTAACCGGGTGATCATTTAGGATACTGAAACTTTGCTCCATAATTTGCCTGAGCTTCGCGCTTTCTTCTCCGGCAGGAAGATAATCGCCGATTACCTGCCCGCTTATATCATGGGGTGGTGTTAATTCCCATTGACCAGGTGCGCCATGCCAGACCATCAGGTGACGGTAGTTAAATCCGCTGAAAAATTCTATTATGCCTGTGCCCAGGTGTTTGTTAACGGCAGCAATCAATTCTTTAGCTTCTTCAGTCGATATTTCTCCGGCACAGTAGTCACTCATTTTTTTAGCGGCAAAAGGCTCATCAGAAGAAAGGGTAACCAGGTTACAGCGAAAAGAATAATCACCAGGTTCAAGCTCAACTCCCAAACTGGCTGCTTCAAAAGGTGAACGGCCGGTATAATACTTAATTGGATCGTAGCCGATTACAGAAAGGTTGGCTGTATCACTGCCGGGAGGCAGGCCGGCCGGGATAGTTTGCACCAGCCCTAATTCTCCTTCGGTAGCAAGGCGGTCAAAATTCGGTGTCCGGGCATACTGCAGAGCTGTTTTGTTATCAAGCTGTTCAATAGGATAATCGCCCATACCATCTCCGACAATAACAATATACTTCAAGTCTTAATCACTCTCCCTTATAGTTACGCAAAGGCATAAATGCTGAAGAAGAGGTAAACTGTATCTTAAAATATCCTTTTAATGGCCTTTTGTCAATAATAGCCGCCCACTGGTAAAGGATTTAACCGGCAGACGACGAATCAAGTTTAAGGCAATAGATGAGAAAGGAGCGATTTCTGATGCGCTATTACAGTACAAGAGGACAAACAGAATATTCGCGGGCTGCGGAAACAATACTCAAAGGTATCGCCCCGGACGGAGGCTTATTCGTGCCGGCCGATAGAATTGACCCTTATACAACAAATAGTTTGCCTTCTGGAAACTACCAGGAAATTGCAACTGCTATTTACAGGTTATTCCTGGGCGATTTCAGTTCCGCGGAAATAGCACACGCTGTTCGCTCCGCTTACAACCGGGAAACCTTCGACCACCCGGTAATCACACCCTTAAAACAGCTTTCCGATAAACTTCATGTTCTGGAACTCTGGCACGGCCCGACCTATGCCTTTAAGGATATTGCCCTACAGGTTTTACCTCACCTGTTAAACACTGCAGTGCAAAAAAGCGGTGATGACAGCGAAGTTGTTATTCTTACCGCTACCTCCGGTGACACCGGTAAATCTGCGCTGGAAGGTTTTCGTGACGTTCCCGGGATTAAAATAATAGTTTATTATCCGGAAAAAGGAGTTAGTGAAATACAAAAGATGCAAATGATTACCCAGGAAGGCAGTAATGTTACAGTTATTGCCGTTAAGGGAAATTTTGACGATACCCAAAGAGGAGTCAAGCAGATTTTTAATGACCAGAGATTAACCGCTCAGCTGGCAGAAAAAGGTTACCGGTTATCTTCAGCCAACTCAATTAACTGGGGAAGGCTGCTGCCACAAGTCGTCTATTACTTTTTTGCTTACCGGCAACTGGTCGAACAACAAGCTCTTCAGGCAGGTGAAAAAGTAAATTTTGTGGTGCCTACCGGTAACTTCGGCAACATCTTGGCCGGATATTATGCCCGGCGATTAGGACTGCCGATTAACCGTCTGGTCTGTTCCGCTAATAGAAATAATGTTCTTTCCGACTTTATCAACAGCGGGCTTTACGACAGTCGTCGAAACCTGCAATGCAGTCTATCGCCTTCCATGGATATCTTGATATCGAGCAACCTGGAGAGACTGTTATTTGAGCTTACCGGCCACGACGCTGAACGGGTTAATTATTGGATGCGGCAATTGGTCGATACCGGTTTCTACCAGGTTGACCGTAAAACAATGACAAGCCTGCAGGAATTATTCTGGTCAGATTATGCCGATGACGAAGAAACCCTGCTTTCAATAAACGAGACTTATCGAAACTACAACTACCTGATCGATCCGCACACCGCAGTAGGGAAAAATGTGCTGGACAAGTATCTACACCGGGAAAGGAATCACTGCCCTTCGGTTATTCTCTCCACCGCCAGCCCGTTTAAGTTCACCGGCAGCACTATCCGGGCACTTTTCAGCAAAGATCGCTACAAAAATATCACCGAATTTGAAATGATCAAAATCCTGGCCCGTGAAACAGGTATACCGATACCGCCCAACCTGGCCAAACTGGAAGAAAAACCGCTCAGGCACCGGCAGATGATCACGCCTCGAGAAATGTACAATCACCTGCAAAACCTTCTGACTCAACCGGGGAAGTAATGACGACAGGATACTGTTGGCTTTTATTTTAATAGCGCAGAGAATTAGCGGCAGTATGATAAAACACACTTTCAACACAAGGGATGCTGAAAGTGTGCTTTTGTTAAGAAACGGTTTTCTGCATCATTAACGCCGGCAGATATAATTTTGTTCAGAACACTATTTAAAAACCGGCCTTGGCTTTAAGATTGCCCGGACACTGAACCGTTTTCATTCTGCCTTATTGAACCAAAACGGGTGGCCAAAGCGGCACCAACCCCGAGGATAAAAATCGCCAGTGACACCAGCGAGCCAATAATCGGTACCAGGCTGACCAAACCGATTAAAATTACACCCAGGGCAATTGCACCCAGGGGATTGGCCGAACCGGAAGAAGCAGATCCAATCACCCGGCTGCCAACCAGTTTGACAATTCCCGTGTAACCGAGCAAAGCAGCAGCAGCCAGGACAATTATTTCAACAAAAATAAGCGGTATACCTATAATTGTTATTGCCAGCAAAACCATCAGCGGTATAGCCAGAACGGCAGCCAGCAGGCCCCAACCGAGAACAGGGCCTGTTTTATCCGATATAGCATTGCCTGCCGTTTTTACCTGTGTGGGGAAAAGGGTATAAGTCAGGGCGGCCAGGGCAAATAAAATTAGCATGTTCAATATTCCCCGGGCAATATTACCGTAAATGCCCATGAAAGGGCCTGTAAAGAAAGGCCAGTCCATACCCCGGATCAGATGCGGCCTCAAGTTAAAATCACGAAATACACGGTTAACTGTAATTACTATCCGCTCAGAAATATCTTCGCCCGGTTCTCTATCTGCACTGTCAATAACATACCCGTTTTCATCTACCTGCCGCTGCAGTTCTGAAGCAGTCATTTTTTCACCTATTTCCACTGAATCAACCCTTGCTGTTTCCGCCTTGTTAACCGTCCCACGGCCGACATAAACCTTGCCCGAAACAACTGCATCGGGCGCCAGTTCTACAACACCCTGCTCCAGAATAACATCACCTTCGACAATGCCGCTTATGATTACATGGCCCCCGGTGCTGTTTACATTTCCGCCAACATCACCGGTTACACGCATTTCACCAAATCCGGAATCAATATCACCTCCGATCGCACCACCAACTTTGGTTGCTCCCAGATCGGTGGTTACATTACCGCCTACTAAGCCATCAACAACCACGTCGCCCATCCTTGTTTTAACATCTCCGCTGACATTACCGTTAACAATAACCTGTCCCATATTGGTTTCAACATCACCATTTATATCGCCTTCAATATTTACCTGCCCTATATTATTTTTTACATTACCATTAATAACCCCGTAAACGGTAAGTTCGCCAAGATTCAGGGTAACATTTCCATTAATTTTAGTGCCTGCTGAAATCTCCAAATTACCGGCTGCCTTATTAATATCTTCATTAATAATATCATTATTACCGGCCCCTGCCGCTCCAACAGGCAGCAGGCTGAGCAATAAAACAACGCTGATTACACTAAGCAGAAGTTTCCCAAAAAATCTTTTGTTAACCATCATTTAATCCCTCCACAACTTTTAACTTATTTAAAATCAGAACTTCAAAAACCACCAGGGTTGTAAGTGTAATAATCAACCAAAAGGGCCCTAAAGTTTGAAGCATAAACAAAACATCGAAAAAAATATCCAGCACATAACTAATCTGCCCGGTCATGCCAACAGACAGCCACCACTGAATATAACCGGGCTCGAGAAGGTAAGCACTTAAAAAGGTGAAAAGAAACATAACAGCCGCTACCAAGCCCGCAGGGAAAGGTTTTGCAGCAACCCTGGCAGTTAAAGTCTTATAAAACTGATCCGGCAGAACTGCTTCACTGCCCAGACGATCAGCAGCAGACACCAGCCCAGACAAATCCCGGTAAACCTGACGGCAGGACAAACAGTTTTGTATATGCCGGTTAACCTTTTCAGATTTTTCTTCTCCATCCAGCACGGCCTGAATTGTCAAAACATCGGGGCATTGATCCATTTTCATATCCACCTTTCCTGTTTTTCCAGGGCCTCTTTAAGCATCTTTCGTCCACGGTAAAGTCTATTCTTAACCAGGGTTAACTCAAGATCAAGGGCCTCGCATATTTCATAATAACTAAGTTCACTGACATGTTTAAGTAAAATAACCTCCCGGTAAATCACCGGCAATTGATGCAGGGTATCCACTAAAACTTTTTCCCTTTCCTTTGCTAGATAATGTTCCTCCGGCCCGGGTGCTGCTGACTGATTGAACTCTTCAGAATAGCTCACCGGTATTTCCCGGCTATCGCGCAACCAGTTACGGCAAAGGTTGGTCGCAATCTTAAAAAGCCACGGTCCTGCAGGTTTGCTGCGATCGAAACGGTTCTGGTGCTGAAAAGCCCGCAGGAATGTTTCCTGGGTAATATCCTGGGCCTGGAAACAATCACCGGTGTAACGCAAGGCCAGGCGGTATATTCGATCTCCGTATGTTTCAACCATGTCATGCAGCATCTTTTGCAAATTTGCACCACCATTTTGACTTACCCTATTAGTAATACACAATTTGGCTTTAAAAGTCTGATCGTAATAAAAAATCCGGTATATTCCAACCGGAAGCTTTAAAAATATTGATCCGTATTCATCTCTCACGGATCAAAAACAATATTTATTATTCTTATCCCTCAAAGACCGGGATATTTGATTCTTTTTGCATAAAAAGCTGTATTGATTATACACCGGGAGTGAAACTCACTCCTGTAAATGAAAAAGGTTTCAGTAACAATGACCCAATTTACGCACTTCGTTCATGCGGGTTTCCAGGCAGGGACAAACGTTCTCTGGAATGTTTTCAAAGCGGCAGGGGCAGTAAAAGTCACCGTATAAATTATGTTTATCCACCAGGCCTTCGATAACAAGCTCCTTGTCTTCATTAAAAATATAGCCGCGCAGACGGGCAAAGTTGTCTGCCCGTCTGCGAATCTCTGTTTCGGGATCTTGCAAAAACCGGGAAGCGTCTACCTCCGGTTTTACTTCATTAATTTCCAGTTCGGCGCCACAGATGGAACACATTACCACCTGGCCGGGTTTAAGTTCACCCTGGTAAACAAAGGAAAGGCGACACACTTCACAATATATTTTATTCTTCACCTTTAAGCGCTCCTTCGATTTCTTCTTGCTTAAATCCCTGGATAACCTGATCGTTAATCACTGTTACCGGGAAAGAACGCCTTCCGGTCAATTTTTCTACTTCCTCCAGCGCCTTTTTTTGTTCATCGCCCTGGGCCAGGTCCACATCGACAAAGTCATAATTAACACTGTGATCGTCCAACAACTTTTTGACCTTTTTGCACCAGGGACATGTACTTAGAGCATAAACCTTAACTGCCAAGTAAAACACCTCTCTATTAATGTTTTATTGATTTTTAGCAAATAAACTTTTCGGAAGGACCACAAAGTTGGCTGTTTTTATAACATCAAGATCTCTGACCTTTTTCAAGGTTTCAAGCGGTATTTCTTCGTCTGTCTGTAAAGCCATAGCCGCTGTTCCTCCGGCCTTTTTCCGACCTAACTGCATTGAAGCAATGTTTATATTATCTTCGCCCAACAGGGTCCCCACTTTACCAACAATCCTTGGTTGGTCTTTACAGGTTATAAGCAGCATATATCTGGAAGGGACGATCTCTGTCCGGTAATCATCAACCCTGACAATACGCATATCACTGTTAATGCGGGTTGCTGAAATAACATGCTCTTCGCTGCCCGATCTCACCGACATTGTGACCATGTTGCTGTAGTTCTTTACTTCGGTTGTCGCTATTTCCCGGACGGCAATGCCCCTGCTTTTGGCTATATAGGGTGCATTAACCCAGTTAACACTGTCGCCGACTATATGCTGCAAAAAGCCGACCAGGCATGAAGTAGTCATCGGGGAAAAGGGTAAAGAAGCTATATCGCCGCTGTAAGTAAGTTCAATTTCATCAACCGAACCACCGTAAACCTGAAAATAAAAGCTGCCAATAATTTTCAGCAATGGCAGGTAGGGACCCACTGCGGTGCTTGTTTCCGGATGTAAAGCAGGCACATTTACCGCCGAAACGACCTGTTTTTCCTGCAAAGCATTGATCACCTGCTCCGATACCTGCAGGGCAACATTAGTCTGCGCCTCGCGGGTAAGCGCTCCCAGGTGGGGCGTACAGATAACATTATCAAATTCCAGGAGGTTACAGCTACCGGGAGGTTCCTGCTCGAAAACATCAAGCGCTGCGCCGGCTACTTTGCCTTCCTGTAATCCTTTACACAACGCATCTTCATCGATAAGTCCCCCACGGGCACAATTAACAATCCGCACCCCCGGTTTCATCATCGCGATCTCTTTTTCGCCTATCAGATGATATGTAGAAGTGCTCATAGGTACATGCAGAGTAATAAAATCAGCCTGCTTTAGCAGATCTTCAAAAGGAACCATTTCAACACCCATTTTTTGCGCCTGTTCGGCCGAAATGTAAGGATCATGAGTGATTATTTTCATGCCCATAGCCCTGGCCCGCCGGGCTACTTCGCTGCCGATACGGCCGATTCCGACCACTCCGAACGTTTTTTGATTCAACTCGACACCGGTATACTCAGATCTTTTCCATTCCCCCTGCTTGACCGATCTGTTGGCGTCGGCAATATTTCGAGCCAGAGAAGTTAACAAGGCGATAGCATGTTCGGCTGCCGAAATAGTATTACCGTGTGGAGCGTTAACAACGATAATCCCTTTTTCCGTAGCCTTGTCAACATCAATATTATCTACCCCAACCCCGGCCCGGCCAATCACTTTCAGGTTTTCACCCGCTTCGATAACATCGGCAGTCACTTTCGTGCGACTGCGCACCACCAGCGCATTAAATTGCTTGATTTTCTCAACCAGTTCATCTGGTTTGATTTCCGGCTGATAATCAACTTCGACATTTTTGCGTAGTTGCTCCAATCCTTCCGGTGAGAAAGCGTCGCTGACCAAAACTTTCAAGCAAAAGCACCTCCATAATTGAATACTGGCTAATTTTAGTACAATTCATTATATCATAAATAATTGTGAAAAAAACCGATCTTAAGTTTTTGTCAAATATACAAAATTTAAAGAAGGAAAAACCTTTTGGTATTATTTAGCTCAATTGCTCCGCGGGCACAAAACTCCTGACAGCAGTAACAGCGAATGCAGCCATCGAGATCGATATCCGGTATGGAACCGGTAAAATCGATTACCTGGGCCGGACAGGTTTCATAACATACCCCGCAACCGCTACACAAGTCCTTATTTACGCGTGGATAGGGGCGGCGACCGGCGAATAAATTCCTGATCCGGGCAAAAGGCAATAGCGCGATCAGGCGGCTGAGCCTGCCGTTAGAAACAGGGCCCTTGTCGAAGTCGGTAAGCCGGCATTTTTCCAGTTTTACTCCCCGGACTGAGATTGCGGAAAAAACCGAACCTGGCAGATTAAGCTCTCCGGCCGCCGCTAAGGTCGTCACCTGGTCGGATCGGAAACCGACGACATTGGCGGCCACATTATCCAGGGCCAGGGCGTTGGGTGAAGCCATCAATAAACCTACCCGCCGGGGGTTGCCCCGGCGGGGTCCAGTTCCTTCCATGGCAATGACCGCATCGATAATCGAAAAAGCCGGCTTGACTGCATAATAAACATCGAGCAAAAGACGTGAAAAATCCCCCGGTAGAGGATATTCAAAATGAAAACGGACTTTGTTTTTTCCGGGAACACATCCATAAATATTTTTAACCGCTGCCGTCAGGCCGGTAAGAGAATGGGTTTTTAGCTTGGCCATATTAATAACCATGTCGACCTGGTCCAAATCGGCTGCCAGTGGGATGTTCCATTCTCTGTAACCCTGAACCTGTTTATGAATTGTGTTAGAAAAATCGAGTGCTTCAGCCCCGGTTTGTTCAATTACTTCCTGTATACCGCAGATATGATGAGCTTTTTCTTGTGAATCATTGCCCGGGCTGTCACCAATAAATACTTTACCGCCTCTTTCATGAATCAGCTCAGTCATCACCCTTAAAATTAGAGGATGGGTTGTCACCGCCTCTGCAGGCGAAGCGGCAGAAAGTAAATTCGGTTTAAGGAGAACCTTTTGTCCAGGCCTGATCAAAGCATCAATACCGCCGAAAGGCTCCAGTATCTGCTGTAATCCAAAACGCACTTCTTGCGGATGATAGCGAGGACAACGCCCCAGGGCAACAGTTTCCTGATCGGAAACAGGCATATATTCACTCCTACTGGAAAATATCAAGGCATATTTTTGTCTACATAGACAGCCAGTTTGCCCAGTAAATTTACATAACTGCCTAGTTCATTATCATACCAGCCAAATATTTTAGCATGGGTAACCGGTATATTTAAATCGGCGGCCGCTTCGATGTCAAATTCCTGCATGGTGGCGGTATCAACCAGGATGAAACCGGTCCGGGTATGCGTTTCAACTCCCTCGATTACGATCGCAGCAGGGAAACCGGCGAGATCAGATGAAACATTTTGTTTCTCGCTGTAAATAACAAGCCCTTTTTGTGCTCCGCCGGCAGCCTTTTTATAGATTTCGTTGATTAGATCGCGGTTTAACTGCGGCTCTCCGGCTTCATTCAATTTGGTCTTGAAAGTTACATTAAGCATAATTAAAGAAGAAGTACTGGTTGGAATACGCACCGAGTCGGCCATAAAACCGACATTTCGGATATCCGGCATGATCTCTTCCAGGGCATCGGCGGCACCGGTAGTGGTAAGAATAATGTTGTTAAAAACAGAGCGGTTTTTACGCAGGTCGGAAGTGCCAGTTTTGGGTACAGCATCGAGGATATTCTGGTTATTGGTGGCCGCATGGACAGTAGACATCGAAGCAGTAATAATTGCTGATGTTTCCCGAGTTTCCAGTAAAGGCTTGATCATATGGGATAGACCGGTGGTAGTACAGCTGGCAGCAGAAAGAATATGGTGCGTGGCCGGATCATACTTATAGTGGTTGATACCATATACAAACATGCAGCTGTCGGACGGAAGCTTCTGCGCACCGTCGGCCATATTGAAAGGAGCGCTGATAATCACCTTTTCGGCCCCTGCTTCCAGGTGACCGCGCACACTGCCCTTCGGCCGGTCAGCCGGAGCAGTCGGATCTACAAGGCTGCCGGTACATTCGATCACAAGCTGCACTCCTTCCCTGGCCCAGTTAATTTCCCGGGGATTGCGTGAAGCCGTAAAAACCCTGATTGGGATACCGTTAATGGTGAAAAGTCCTTCATCCCGGTTGGTAATTTCCACAGAACAGGTTTTTCCGGAATAACCGTATAAAAAACGATCCAGAGAGCCATAGGTGGTATCTTTAACCAGGTAATCAATAATATCTTCTAGTTTACGACCAACCTTGCGGCCGGTATTAATGACAAAATAGTCAAAATACCCGACGCTCAAATGGTTCCAAAGGGTAAGCTTGCCAATCCTGCCGGCACCGTTAATACCAAGCGTCTGCATGCTTTGCAGGTAGCTGCTCACATTAATTCCTCCTTTGTTCCTCAGTTTAATTAAACATATTTGACCGGAAAACTGCCTGGATAGATACTGCCCAACTTCCCGTCAATTGAAATTGCATCGCCCTTGCGGATTACAAAATCGTTAATTGTGCAATATTTTTGCTCGTCATTTACCATAAGTTCTTTGCAATTAACAATACAAACTTTACCCAGTTTTTCAGCGGCCACGGCAGCATGGGAGGTAACTCCTCCCCGGCTGGTAACCAGGCCGTCACAGATAAAAATCATCTGGATATCATCGGGCACAGTATCGGGACGAATCAGGATATGCTTTTCATCGGGATATTCTTGCTTGTTGTTAATCAGATCTTCCATATCAAAACCGACAATACCGCTCAATGAGCCTCCACCGACTCCGATCCCTCTGCCGATCAGCTCCATCTCTTCAACCTGAGGACTAAAAACCGCCCTTTTCTCCTGCTGGACAATATTTTGCTCCCTGATTTGCAGGATGTAGAGATCTTCTGCTTGATCCGATTCAAAAGTAAATTCAATCTCCTGGTTATTGAAACTGTATTTTTCAATTAACTCGGTGGCAATTTCATGTAAACGCCGGTAAATTTCAGGAAATGCCGATTCAAGAGAAATGTCGCTTTCGTGATAATCATCTGTGCGCTGACTTTCTGAGATAGGCAAAGTATAAACAAGCCCGGCCACGATATCTTCTCCCTGGCTGCAGAGGGTAAAATCGCCATAAAGATTGACACCAGGTTTCTTTAGCTTTGGATTATGGGTAAAAACGACCCCTGAGCCTGAACGTTTAGAGCGATTGCCCATAACCATTTTTTGGACAAGCACCGCGGTTCCCCATTCATCGGCAATTTGTAAATGTTTACGATAAGCAACCGTTCGCTGTGAAGACCACGAATTAAAAATATTATTAATAGCCTGTTCCAGTTGATCGAAAGGATTTTCAGCAATAAACAGGTCATGTTCATTAAGCGTTTTTTTATACTCAAGTGCAAGCTCCTTCATCTGTCCGGCAGTAAAATTCGCTTTCCGTTCAACACTGTACTTTTCCTTGNTCCGGACCATAACCTCATCAAAACAGTCACGATCCACACCGTGGGACATCCCCCAGCTTTGAATGAAACGGCGGTAAGAATCCCAGCCCATCCAGGCTGTTTCCGGGCTTTTCTCTAAAGCCTGGGCGATTTCATCGGTCATACCTACATTCAGAAAAGTCCTCATCGCGCCCGGCATGGAAAAAGCCGTACCCGAACGAACAGACAACAGCATGGGACGCTTGCTGCTGCCGAATTTCAGATTAGTTTTTTTCTCTATTTTCGCCAGTTGCCTGACCACCATGTTATGTAATTCCTGGTTCATGGAGGGATGTTCGAAGATCGTATCTTTATGCCTGTAGACTTCGGTGGTAAGCACAAAACCGGGTGGTATAGGCAAACCGTAAGCAAGCAATTTTTTCAGGTAATAAGCCTTAGCCCCAAGAAATACCTGGTTATCCATCTCGATGGTTTCACGATCGAGCGGACTGATCGCCAGGTCCGGATTATAACTCATTATATTATGAATATGCTTTTCTGAATAATTTTCCAGCATGTTATTGATCATATTCAACGCATTGGCTATAAACTGATCCAATTCCCGGACCAGGAAGGCAGAGGATAATATCTCCCGGTAAAAGATTTCCGACTCCTTGGCGATTGTTTCCGGCGTATCATCAAAAATCTGGGGAACTACAATGTTAATCGTCTCATCATAAACGCGGATAAAATATTCATTGATCAGCTCCTTGATATGTTGAGACATAAAGCGGAAGATATTCATATACTGGCTGAGGGTAACACTGGTTGAAGTTAAACTGTAGCGAAACATTTCCAGGGTTGAATTAAAATTCTGGTTAACCATTCCATCGAGTTCAAGGCCGGTTTTAAAAAGCACCAGCACCTCATATATATTATTTAATGTTTTAGCTGAGATATAATCCAGTTCCACTTCTTCAAGTATTTTTTCCATTAAACGTGAAGCAACCTGTTCCAGCCTGTACATCAACCCGAGCGCTTCAAATTTCGGTTCCTTGTACTGACCGTACATGGAAGGAATACCGGCGGCAATGTGCCGCTTGTAATAAATTGTTTCGATCGCTTCAGTTTCTTCCTTGTTCAGGATCACCTCTTTAAGCACAGCCATGTAGGCATAAACCTGTTTAAGGGCTTCAGGGTAGCGGTCCTGCTCCATCAATTCGTCAAAGCGTTCAATTTCTTCCCTGGTAAAAAAGCGGCTGCGTAATAACAGGCCGTTTATATCGCGGGTTTCGAAGGAATATTTTTCCATTAACAGCTGGTTCAACTGGACCAGGTAAAACAATCTTTTTTTATCTCTGTCTTTTTCTGCAGTAAGTGAATCCAGGTAGCCGGCGACTTCTTCTTCAGGAAGTTTTAGCAAACCGGATGAATCAACCTTAAAATGTTCACATGCGGCTCGCATCAAGCGGTTTACCCCCAAAAAAAGCTCATTATTTTCGTTAAGTGTGGCAAAAACATCGGCCGGTAAATAGTCTTGAAGCAGTTTTCGATCCTCTCTGAACCAATAACCGGCCACACGGTTGACCAATTCAATATGAGTATTGTTACTTTCAGTATGCACCTGCTTGCGCACGAAATGAATAACTCGATCCTTTCTGCCCGCTACTTCATCAATAATCGTGCTTACTTCACGCAGTCTTCCTTCAGCTCCAATTTCATTAAAATAAACCGGGAAAAAGCGGGCCACCTGTTTGACCTGTTTATAAACAGGGGCAATATCTGCATTTAGAAGTTTGGTCACATCCCGCTGGAACAGATCCGTATCGGAAATAAAAATGCCGCCAAGCTTTAAGTTTACCACCAGCGCCGAAAGAAGCTTTTTAAACTTATAAGGTGAAGTTTCGATCAAGTCAAGCCAAATGCGTATGTTTTTAACATGGTCGGCATTTGCTCTTGTCTCCCAGTCACTGGTAATTTCAATTTTTCCGGGGTATATAAAGCCAAATTCAATCAATTTCTGCATGTAGTGAGCGGTTATATCCTGGTTGTCAATATTAACTATCTCTTTGCCAAGGGTAAAAAGACAATCTAATACAGTATCTGTCTGCTGGTCTTTGAGCTCATTAAAGATGCTGAAAACCATGTTGACAAAGTGGTATATCTCTGCGTGTTCAAGCTCTGCAAGAGCAGTTTTAAGTAAACGGTTCAAATCATAAAGAAGGTGTTTTTTCAACTGGATCATACCAGGAATATGCAGGGCAAAAAGAAGGTAGTATACTTTTTCGATCGAAAGGTTAAATTCTTCACTAAAATGACGGAAATGATTGGCAATATCATTAAAAAAGAGGTTTGATTCAATTTCTTCCCAGGTATGCGAGTTGTCGATGCGAGAAGAAAGTTCATCAAAAAATTCTTTGCCTATTAACTTGATTTTCTCCCGGTAAATAGGTTGAAATAATGTCAACTTGCTTTCAAACCAGGCTTCAGCGTTTGTTGTCTCAGACCAGTACGCACAACATCTGCGCAAAATTGATTTAGTCAGTCGACAAACTTCCGGGTTAAATTCAGGAACAGCTGCAGCCCGGGCCAAATATTTTTTAAAATAACCGGAATTGCGCAGATAAATTTCTTCATCTTCAGCCATTCCTTTTTCAATCAGGGCCAAACAGCGCCAGATCACCTCGTGCGGGTAATTACCTTCATTCAATAATCGGTCCGTGAATTTAAACAGAGTTTTAACCAGCTGTTCCCGCTGCTTTTCTTCCAAGTCTTTAGCTAAAAGATCCTCAAAAATTGACACCAGGAAAAGCAGTGCTTCTTCTGATTCTTCAATGGAGCTATAAAGCCATAAATCAGTCAGGCTGATTGTATGCAGGTTTTCAATAATATAGTCGTAGTTTGGGTGGGGGTGATTATATTCAGTGAAGAGCTCTTCGGTTCTCCTGTTGATACCCCAGTAGGAAGATGATAAAGAAACAAACCAACTGTGTTTTGGTGGGAGCTCTGTCTGCTCATGTTTTGTCTGGGCCAGATTTATTTCCAGCGCCCCCGATTTAAAACCGGCGTCCATCTGCTCACCTCAATATAAACTAACCTGATTATAGTATATCATTATTGGGCTTCTTTTGTTTACCAGTAAATACTTTTTTTTATTATTATTTGACCGCCAGCGGCAAATATTTTAAATATTTACCGGAGCTTGTATTATTATTGCAGGTTCTATATCATATTATACATAATAGCAAAACATAACAAGCCATTTCATATAAACCGCTGACACTAAAAGAAGCTTGTGTAATGATTTTAAATAATCCGGACCTGGTAGAGGGAACAGGAGTGATTCTCTCTATTTTTTTGATTATCGCTTTGATCCGCAGAGGTGGGAAAATGTGCTGGGTTTTACTACTGGCTGCTTTCATCCCGGCTTTAACCAACGGCAATGCTATCTTACACAATCTAACAGGGAAGCTGCTTCTTTATCAATAAGCAAGATTAAATCCCGGTGAAGCTGTAATAAGGAGGCAGGTGTTTTGGTTGATACCAGGCCGCTAAATGATTCCCGGATAGCCGGAGCTTTATTCTGTCCGCTTGCCATAAGCAGGATTTTTGCTGAATGCATTATTGAACCGACCCCCATGGTAATCGCCTGCCGGGGCACCTCATCGGGAGTATCGAAAAAACGGCTGTTGGCTTCAATGGTTTCTTTTGCCAAATTCACAAGGTGTGTTTGGGCTTGGAGATGCTGACCGGGCTCGTTAAAACCGATATGTCCGTTAACCCCGAGACCTAAGAGCTGAAGATCAATACCGCCCGCATTAATGATCTTGCGATCATACTCTCTGCAGATTTCACCGCTATTCCAACCGTCGCTGCAGCAGGGAATGTTTATATTTTCCGCATTAATATTAACATGATCAAATAGGTTGCGGTTCATGTAATAATGATAGCTCCGGGGGTGCTCCGGGCAAAGACCGATGTATTCGTCCAGGTTAAAAGTTACTATTGAAGCAAAATCAAGCTTGCTTTCCCGGTACATTTTAACCAGTCGCGCGTACATCCCCTCCGGCGTTGATCCAGTGGCCAATCCCAAAACTGCATTTTTGTTATGAAACATTTCTTCAGCCACGATGTTTGCCGCCTTGTCGCTTAGCTCCCGGTAACTGTCAACCACATAAAATTCCATTGCTTAAACATTCCCCGCCACTTATTAATTGGTTAAAACCGGCAATTAAAATATTTCTTCTTTCTCCTCGGTAGTATAAAACAAAGCCATCAGCTCTTCCTGATCGACTGCCCCGAAAGCAGAAATTAAAGTTTCCTCGGCTTTTACCCGGTTTTGCCGTGCATCCTCTTCAAGCAAGCTAAGTTTGTGCACCAGGCCATAACCTGTCAACAAATGCTTCACCCGGCAGTAAAGATCAAAACTGCCGTACAGGTATTGTCCTTCATAAAGAATCTTTGAAGCAACCATTGCTTTGAAATCGCTGAACTTCAGCTGTTCTTTAACAGTATTCAGATCTTTTATAATATAGTCAACCTCTTCTTTGGAGACCGGATTGGTCAGTAAATTATATTTTTCCCTGTATATTACTTCATCAAGACTTTTAATTAATTGGCCGGGCAGGTTATCGGTAACCACTATTATGTCGAGATCAGAACCTTTAACCAGTTCACCGGTGGAAGATTCCGGTCTCGGCTCTGAGTGGGCCATGTTAAAAACCACATCACCGGCGATTATAAAAGATGATTGATCGATAATTGTTTCCCGGTCCGGATGCTCATCAACCAGGCGGCGAATCATATCCCGGGCCAGGTTTATTTTTTTATTGCTGATCGTGTTGATTTCTTTTTCAAGTTTTTCTGCCTGGACAATCATGTCCGGTTTATTTGTTCTTAATCCGACAATGGTATAGTTCAGAAATTCTCTCATGATCGAAGGAGATAAGCGGGCATAACCTTTGACTTTCATATCTAACCGCAGGTACCTTTTACCGACGACACAGGTTATAACCTGATCCAGCGTGTTGCAAATTTTCCAGAGCCTGAAAACATCCATACCGGTTTCCCGGATTAAATCTTTACCGGTTAATGGACCATGGTTTTCAAGCAATCTGATTACCGTCTCCATTACAGCCTCCTCTGATCTATTTCCAAAATCTCCTGGATTTGCTTGACTTTAATGATCGTGTTCGGCGAATAATAACCTCTTGCTGTTCCGTTAGGATAAAGCAGTACATTTTTACCCATTAGTGTCCCAGGCGCAGTAACACTGTTGCAACCTGTCTCAACACCGTCAGCTAAAACCGCTCCAAACTTGCGCAGGCCGGTTTCATAAACCTGATCATAAATATTTAAAACAACCGGGGAGTCAACCATTTTTAAATTGGCCAGTTTGGTTCCGGCCCCGAGGTTAATCTTGCCTAGAATGCTGTCCCCGATATAGGCAAAGTGCCCAGCTTTACTGTCACCGAGCATCACAGAAGACTTTATTTCAGTGGCATGACCGACTACGCAGTCATTTCCGATCATGACATCACCACGGATATAGGCGCCGTGTCGAACCTCGGTGCGATCACCGATTATGGCCGGACCCTTGATCAGGGCCGAAGGCTCGATAATCACATCCTTACCCAGAAAGATCTGGTCATCCAGCAGGTATGATCCCCCGTATATAATGCTCGCCCCATCCAGAACAATCCCTTCTTTTTTGACTACCGGCTTCTTACCTTCTGTGTCGATAACAAATCCGGAACTGAGCACAATTCCTTCATGTAAAATAATCGTTTCTTTGATGAAAACATCCCCATTACGAATAGCTTTAACATTAGGCCGAATGTTTTCCTTGATAAAAGGCTTTAACCTGGGCAATGCTTCCCAGACATATTCTGTATCTTTAAAAAGATCCTGAAAAATATTATCATCCAGCGCAAAAAAATCTATTGCCCGCAGCAAATAAAACCCCTCCTTATAACTGCCTTGATAAACTGCCTTGCAAAAAAACGAATTTCTTATTATTTAAGCACAGGGCCATTATATACAGGCATATACGAACAGGCAATACCATTTTACCCTGGTTATAAAAAAATGCAGGCAGCACCGAGTTGTAAAGATATAAGCGGCATTTTTTCCTAGACCGCTATCCACTCAATACTGCAAGCATATTTTTCAATACAGTAATTCGCTAATCGGCCGGCAGAAAATCATTTTCCGTAAAAAATACTAAACAGCAGTATTTATGACTGTGAAGCAGCTTTATGATAATCGTCCATCAGCCTTGGAACTGTCCGGGCGGCATCTCCCCAGAGGGTGATCACGTTTTCCTGATCATAAAGCGTGTTTGCCACTCCGGAGTAACCGGGCTTTTCGTCCAG